>Ga0265338_10009677_pt1 | contig 11435 bp, 7 predicted proteins | sample 42126metaG_FD_193579 | JGI IMG/M metagenome (GOLD analysis project Ga0265338, IMG submission 193579) | Rhizosphere microbial communities from Carex aquatilis grown in University of Washington, Seatle, WA, United States - 4-21-26 metaG | ecosystem: Host-associated > Plants > Roots > Rhizosphere >... | reverse complement strand
AAAAACTCGCCACCTTGGAGTACGACGCGATGAACGCCGCAACCGGAGTTGGCGCGCCCTGATAAACGTCCGGCGCCCACCAGTGAAATGGCGCCGCGGCCAGCTTGAAGGCGAACCCGCAAAGCGTCATCACCAGTCCCACGTAAAAAATCGGCTCGGCTGGTTTCGCAGCCAGCGCGTTGGCGATGGCCTCCAGGCGGATTTCGCCCGTGACGCCGTAAACCAGGCTGATTCCAAACAACGTGAACGCCGCCGCCATCCCGCCGAAAAGGAAATATTTCAACGCCGCCTCCGCCGATGCCGGGCTTGATTTGTCGAACGCCGCCAGCGCGTAAACCGACACGCTCAACAGCTCCAGCGCCACAAAAATCAGCAGCAAATTATCCGCTCCAACAAGAATAACCATTCCGAGCGACGCCAAAAGCAGCAGCGCGAAATATTCGCCGACATGCCTCGTGAACCCGCGCGGTTTGGACAGTCCCGCCGCCAGCAGGGCCAGGAGAATGATCGCGATTTGGGCGATGTGCGTCAGCGTCATCGACCGGCTCCTTTCCAAAGAGGTTGCATCAACGGCGAATTAAACGACGGCGTGATGACGTCCATCAGCAGGCGCGGGTAAAGGCCGATCGCCAGCGTCGCGGCCACAAGGGTCAGCGCGCCGATCCGTTCCGGAATGGTGATGGCCGGGAAATGCGAGCGCGCCGCCGCGTCCTCGGAGAAAAAGGCTTTTGTCATCGCGCGCAAGGTAAACGCGACGCCGACGATCACGCCGAGCGCCGCCAGCATCATGAGCGTCGGGAACGCGCGCCAGGCGCCAGTCAATACTTGCAATTCGGCGATGAATCCGCTGAATCCCGGCAGGCCCATTGAGGCCGCTCCCGCGATCACAAACGTCACCGCCGCGAACGGCAGCGACTTGCTGAGGTTCATGCCTTGCAGCGTCCCGAGGTCCCGGGTGTGCGCGCGGTCATACACCATGCGCCCCACCACCGCGAACAAAAGGCCGGCGATGATCCCGTGCGAAAACATCTGCAGAGTCGCTCCGCTCAAACCGATCTGGGAAAGCGTCATCATTCCCAGCAGCACAAAACCCATGTGGCTGACGCTTGAATAGCCAATCACGAATTTGAAATCCTTCTGCACCAACGCGACCGTCGCCCCGTATACGATCCCAATCACAGCTAGCGTCGCGATGTAGTTCTGCCAGGTGTGAAGGCCGATCGGAAACAGCGTCATCCCCACCCGCAGCGCTCCGTACGCGCCCAGCTTCATGACCACGCCCGCCAGCAACATGGACGCAGCAGTCGGCGCCGCCACGTGGCCTGTTGGCGCCCAGGTGTGGAACGGCCAAAGGCCCGCAAGAATGGCAAATCCGATAAACACCAGCAGGAACGCCCAATTCTGGAACGCCGCCGGGAATGGATATTTTGCCAATTCGACAAGGTCAAACGTCTGCGAACCGGCGACCACATAAGCCGCGATCAACCCCACCAACACCATCGCGCTTCCGACAAACGAATAGAGCGCCAGCTTCATCGCCCCATATTCGCGGCGCGTGGAGCCCCAGATCGCGATGAGAAAATACTTCGGGATGATCGCGATCTCGTAAAAGACAAAAAGCAGAAACAAATCGAAACTCAGGAAAACGCCGTAGACGCCGCCAATCAGGGCGAGATACAGCGCAAAAAACTCCTTCGCGCGCTGCTCGATGTTCCAGGAAAATAGAATGCCCACTACTGCGGCGATGCCTGTCAATAATGCAAGCGTCACGCTGATGCCGTCGGACGCCAGATGAAAGCGCACGCCAACCTCTGGAATCCACGCCTTGTTCACCAGGTCCACGAGCGCGCCGGGATTGGGCGACTGGCGGCACGCCATCCATCCCGCCACCGCGCAAGCCAGCCCCGCCAGCGCCGCGACAAGCGCGGTCCATCGCGCCGCAGCCGGCCGCTTTTCCGGCAGGCACATCAGGAGCGCCGCTCCCGCAAATGAAATGTAAATGGTCCAGGCGAGCATAATCAGGAAAGATTCAACAGGCGCAACAGCGGCTGCGGATAGACGCCGAGCGCGAACATCAGCGCAATGGCAGGGGCGGCGATCCAACGCTCGCGCGCCGTCAGGTCAGGCCAATGGCGCCATTGGGCCGGCAAGAGCCCCGTGAACACCCGTTGCAATAGAGTCAAATAGAAGATGGCCGTCAGCAGCAACCCCAACACCGACACCAGCGCCGGCCAGCCCGCCTGCGGCAAGGCGCTTTGGTAAATTAAAAATTCTCCCACAAAACCGTTGAGCCCCGGCAATCCCACCGATGCAAACACGGTGATTCCCATGAGCCCGCAGAAAACCGGCGCCACCTGGCGCAGCCCGCCGTAATGATACAAGTCCCGCGAGCCGCCTCGCTCTTCAATCAGCCCGACAAAATAGAACAGCGCCGCCGCGGTGATGCCGTGATTGAACATCTGGAGGACCACTCCATTGTACGCCGCCGGCGTGGCGGCGAAAATTCCGAGCATGCAGTAGCCCAAATGGTTGATGGAGGAGTAGGCGACGATCCGCTTCAAGTCCCGCTGGGCGAAGGCGGCCGCCGCGGGCAGCACGATGGTCGCCGCAGCCAGCCAGAGCAGGGGAGTTTGAGCCGCTTTGAGCTGCTCCGGAAAAATGGGAACCAGGATGCGCAGGAAGCCGTAGACTCCCATTTTGGACATGGCCCCTGTCAACAGCATCGATGTCCCTGTCGGCGCCTCCGCATAGGCGTCCGGCAGCCAGGTGTGAAACGGCACAAGCGGGACCTTCACCGCGAAACCGAGAAACACGCCCAGAAAAATCAGCATCGTGGGGTGGCCTGACTTGGACAATTGGGCGAAGTCAAACACGCCGGTCGACGCGTACAACGCGATGAAAGCGGCGAGCATCGTCACGCTGCCCACCATCGTATAGAGGAAGAACTGGAAGGCGGCCCGGCTCGCCTTCGGCCCGCCCCACAACTTGATTAGGAAAAACGCCGGGATCAGGCTCAGCTCCCAGAAAATAAACCAATGCGCGAAATTCTGCGCGGTAAACGTCCCAAACAAGCCCGCCTCCACGAAAAGCGTTAGCGCGAAATAAAGGTTGTCCTTGATTTTCCACGAAGCCGCCATCGCAAAGGGCGTCAGCAGCGCGGACAACGCGAGCATTAGAAGGCCCAAGCCGTCCGCGCCCAGCGAATATTCCATGCCCAGCGAAGGAACCCAGCTTGCGCGTTCGACGAATTGCAGCCCGGTCGCGCTGCTGTCAAACATCGCCCATAACACGCCCACAAACGCCAGCGCGGCCAGGCTCGCCGCCAGCGCGGCTTTGCGGCCCCAGCGCAGCGTCAGAACGCCGCCAACCAGCGGAATCAGTGTGAGAAGCGTTAGTTTCATAGGCGCCCCGCCGACCAAATTAAAATCAACAGCAACGCGCAGAAGCCGATGCCGATCATCCGCAGGTAGCGTTGCGCCTGGCCGTTCTGCCAGCTTGCCGCCCATTTGCCCGAGTTGCGGACCGTTTCCGCGCCCCGATCAAATCCGCCATTGACCACGTCGTCGTCAATTTCGCGATTCAAGTTCGACACCTCTTCCGTCATGGCGGCCACTCCGCGCACCATGCCGTCGCAGACCACCCGGTCGAACCATGCGCAAAGCCTGGCAAACAGCGAGTTGGCGCGGATGATTGTCGCGGCGTAAATCTCGTCGATGTAAAACTTGTGAACCAGCAGAGGGATCTGGCAGGGATCTTTTTCGCGGGCCGCGCGCGTGTAAAGCCACGCGCCGGTTCCGATCGCCAGGGCGACCAACGCCGTCGACAGAAACATGAGCGGCATTTGACGCCCCAGCGCCGCCAGATCGAAAACTGCGTGCTCGCCTGTTAAATACGCGTCAAACCATGGCCACGCCGGCGTCCCGACAAATCCCAGCAACACGGCGCACGCGGCCAGGATGATCAGCGGGACCGTCATGACGCGCGGGCTCTCATGGGCCGGTTTTGCGCTCTTCCCGAAGAAGACCAGGCAAACCTGCCGTGTCATATAAAACGCCGTCAAAAACGCCCCGAACAGCCCAAGGTAAAACGGCACCGGCGAAGCCGGCCAGTGGCGCGCCGCGTGCAGGATCGCGTCCTTGCTCCAGAACCCGGAAAACAGGAGCGGGACGCCGCACAGCGCCATCATGCCGACGGCATAGGCGGCGAAGGTGACGGGCATAAAGCGGCGCAGACCGCCCATTTTGCGGATGTCCTGCTCGTCGTGGCAGCCGTGGATGACCGATCCGGCGCCGAGGAACAGGAGGGCCTTGAAGAAAGCATGTGTTGTCAAGTGAAACATTCCGACCGCCACGCCACCGGCGCCGAGCCCCATCATCATGTAACCCAGTTGCGACACGGTCGAATACGCCAGAATCCGTTTGATGTCGTTCTGCGCCACCGCGATGCTCGCCGCGAAGACGGCGGTCAGGGCGCCCACCCAGGTGATGACTTCCAGCGCGCCCGGCGCCGCGCTCATCAGCGGATACACACGCGCGACCAGGAACACCCCCGCCGCCACCATTGTTGCGGCATGGATCAATGCGCTTACGGGCGTTGGCCCTTCCATCGCGTCGGGCAGCCAGACGTGCAGCGGCAGTTGGCCGGATTTTCCGACCGCTCCGCAAAAAATCAAGAGCGGGATCGCCATCGACACGACCAACCCGGTTTTCTCCAGGCAGCCGTTGCCGCCGTCGTAAAAGAGCAGGGTGCCAGCCCTGGAGTTGAGCAGCAGCATACCGACGAAGAATCCGATGTCGCCAATGCGCGTGGTGATGAAGGCCTTTTTTGCCGCGGCGGCTGCGCTGGGTTTGTGATGCCAAAATCCAATCAACAGGTAGGACGCCAGTCCAACCAATTCCCAGCAGATGAAGAACAGGAGCAGGCTGTTTGCGACGACCAGTCCGAGCATGGCCGCGGCGAACAGCGCCAGGAAGCAAAAGAAACGCGTGAAGTTCGCGTCGTGCTCCATATAGCCGACGCTGTAGATGAAGATCAGCAGGCTCACAAACGACACCATCACCGCCATGACGGCCGTCAGCGGATCGAGCAGGAATCCAAGGCGGATGGCAGTCGCGCCGCCCTCAAGCCATGTGAAATTGAACGTGGCGCGGCCGGACGACAGCGTCGCCAGGAAGGCGATGCACGAAATAAGAAGCGAGAAGCTTATGGCGCCGATCGCCAGCCCGGACGACAGCCGCCGCCGCTCGCGCCGGAGCAGCGCGCTCAATCCCGCCGCCGCCAGGGGCGCGGCTGGCACAAGCCAAATATATTGGACCACAGATGCGGTCGTCAGGTTCATGACTGTTTGTGCGCGACCAATGAATAGTCCGCGCTGAGAACCTGCTTGAATGCGGGCGAGGTCTCATTGCGTATTTTGCGAATTGCTTCACATTTTTTGGTGAGCCGGGGCGTTTCTAATGCCAACGACCGATTTGTCCGATAACACGAATTGACGTGGAATCGGATGTTCTCGTGAATGTTCCCCGCCGCATATTTCTGATTTGCGCCGCGGTCGTGGTCGCTTGCTGTTTTGCCCCGGCGGCGCTCGCGCTGGATCCAAACCGCGCCCTCTCCCAATACAACTGCCGCACCTGGACGCGGGAAGTCGGCCTGCCTGGCGACGGAGTCACATCCATTGCAGAAACCAGGGATGGTTACATCTGGCTGGGCACGGCTTCCGGGGTGGTCTCCTTTGACGGAATCGAATTCAAGCTCATGGACATGAGCGCTTCGCCGAGCCCGATCATTAACGCCATGGCGCCGGACCAGCGGCGGGGCCTATGGTTCGGCACGCAACGGGGCGGTTTTGGCTATTGCGATGGCAAAGCGATCTCGCATTTTGGCGGTCCGCGCGACGATTTGAACATCCGTTCCATTATCCAGGCGCGCAACGGCGACGTTTGGATTGGGGCCGAGACGAAGTTGGTTCGGTTGCGCGGCGGCAAAGCCTATGAGGAAATTGTCACCAACCGGCCCAGCGGGATTGATCCGTACGACGCGCGCGCCATTTTTGAGGATTCGCGCGGACGCATCTGGATCGTTACGACTCACCAAGGCCTTTATTACTGGGAGAAGGGACGAGTCACTCAACTCTACCAGGATACTGCCACCGACCCTGAGATGCACTGCGTAATCGAAGACAAGGAGGGCAGGATTTGGGTGGGCACGGACATGGGGCCACTATGCTGGGACGCAAACTTAAAGCCAGTGGCCTTTCCGCACCCATGGTGGCCCGTGCGCGTGATGCTGGCGGACCGCGATAACGTCCTCTGGATGGGAACGGTCAATGGCGGCTTGATCCGTTATGCCCATGGCCAGGCGCAACAATTCACCCAAAACGACGGCCTGGCTGACGACGTTGTCCTGTCATTGGCCTCCGCGTCCGACGGCGCCTTGTGGGTGGGCACGCGCAATGGCGTTTCCGAACTGTCGGATGTCAAAATCCCGACCTTTGGATCTCGAGAGGGAATGACGGCGAAGATCGCCGTCGATATTTGCCCCTCCCACAATGGAGGCCTTTGGGTCGCCACCGAAGACGGCCTGGGTTATTTTGATTCCGGGAACCTCGGCTATTCCAAAAGTCATGGTGTCACCAACGGCTATATTTCGCGGGTATTTGAAGCGCGCAACCAAAGCCTCTACGTAATTGACGGCGACCATCGCCTCCGGATCATTTCCGAGGGGCGCTCGGTGTCGCTTCAAGACACCAAGAGCTGGCCGACCGCCTTCGCCGAGGATTCAAAGTCTGTCCTGGTCGCCATCTACGGAAAGCTTTACCGCATCGGGCGCGATTTTCTAACTCCCTATTCGTTCAATGACCACAACGAACCACTCCTGGGCCGCGTGTTCAACATGGCCGTCGCCCACGATGATTCCATACTGATCGCCTGCGATTACGGCATCTGCCGCGTCGCCAACGGTTCATTTCGAATCTGGGGCAAGGCCGACGGTCTGCCTGATTCAAAAGTCACGTCCATCTGCGAGGATTCCGACGGAGTAGTCTGGGCCGGCACGGACAAAGGCCTCGGCCGATTGAAAAATGGCCGCGCCGCCGCAGTCACCGAGGCGCAGGGTTTATTTGACAACCTGATTTACGCCATCGTCCCCGACAACGATGGCAACCTCTGGATCGATTGCGGCCGCGGATTCGCGAAAGCCAGCTTGCGCGGCCTGAATGAGGCCGCCGACACACCGGCTGCCCGGCTGCAATGCGCCGGCTTCGGCGCGCCCGACGCCGTCAAAACCGCAGAGCGCTTTCAACAACAATTCACCGGATGCAAAACTCCCGATGGCCGCATTTGGTTCCCAACGGCTCGGGGCATCGCGTTGGTCGATCCGGCGCATGTGGCGTCCGACACCATCCCGCCGATTGTCGCCATCCGAAACGTCCGCGCCAATGGAAGGAATCTGCCCGATGTCGACCGCGCTGTGGCGCAGCCGGGACGCGGGGAGTTGGAATTCCAATACGCGGGGCTCAATTACCTCGCCCCGTTGAAGGTCCGCTACCGCTACATGCTGGAAGGTTACGATAAGGATTGGGTCGACGCGGGGAATCGGCGTATCGCTTTCTATGTGAACCTCCACCCCGGGCAGTACCGGTTCCGCGTCCAGGCCTGCAACCAGGACGGCGTTTGGAACACGGCGGGCGCCGAATCTTCTGTCAAACTGCCGCCGCGCATTTACCAAACCGGGTGGTTCAGGGCGCTGGCTGCGTTCGCCGCCATCGCGGCTGCGTTCGTGGCGGCCCGCATCGCTGTCAACCATATCAACCGCAAGGAGCGCCGCCTCCGCCAAGCGCGCGATCTTCTCGAGGCGACCGTCGAGGAGCGCACGCGTGAATTGCGGGAGGAAATTGACGAGCGCAAACGCATCCAGGCGGAGATCGAGAAAGTCCATCGCGAACTCGTCGACGCTTCGCGCCTGGCCGGCAAGGCGGAAGTGGCTTCGAGCGTCCTTCACAATGTGGGCAACGTGCTCAACAGCGTCAATACATCGACAGGCCTTCTGCGGGAGCGCCTTCGTTCTTGCAAAGCCTCTGACGTCAAACAATTCGCCCAGTTGCTTTCCGACCATCGGCACGACCTGGCTGATTTCCTCGCCGCCGGCGGACGCCAGGAGCTGATGATCAAATACCTCAAGGGCCTTGCCGCCGGAATGGAGGCTGAACACGCCGCCATGCTCGAGGAACTCAAAGGCCTCACCAAAAACGTCGATCACATCAAGGAAATCGTCGCCATGCAGCAGAACTACGCCCGGGTGACGGGCATCCTTGACAACGAATCCATTGCCGCCATTGTCGAGGACGCCTTGCGCATCCAGGCCCCAGGCTTGGAGAAGTCCGATGTTCAACTCGTCCGTGATTTCAGCCCGACGCCCACGACGCTCGTCGACCGCCATAAGGTCCTGCAGATCCTCGTCAATCTGATCGCCAATTCCCGTCATGCTCTGGTTGAAGTCATAGATCGCGCCCGCGTTGTGACGGTCAGCCTCAAGCCCTGCGGCGAGTTCATCCACATCACCATCACGGACAACGGCGTCGGCATCTCGGCGGAGAATTTGCAGCGCGTCTTTTCTCACGGATTCACAACGCGCCGATACGGCCACGGCTTCGGACTGCACAGCGGGTCTTTGGCCGCAAAAGAGATGGGCGGCCGCCTGCGCGTCCACAGTGACGGTCCGGACAAAGGCGCGGCCTTTACACTGGAGATTCCAATTCGACAGGTTAATTTGGCTGCATGAAAGTCAAAAAGCTGAATCACACGCGATACCGCGTCAACGACCTGGAGCCGACGATCAAGTTTTACAAGGAAGCCCTTGGCTTGACAGAGGTCAGGCGCAGCAAATCGCCGCGCGGATCCGAGTTGGTGTTTCTCAAGGCGCCGGAAAGCGAGGAATTGATCGAGATTTGCTCATTTCCAGCCAGCGGCCCGGTTCACGTGCAACCCGACCTGACGCACCTTGCCTTTGACGTCGAAAACCTCGAAGAATTTGGCAAGCACCTCGAATCGCTTGGCCTGAAATATTCCGACGGCCCGACGCGGACATCCAGCGGGAGCGCCTTCGCGTTCGTCGATGCGCCCGAAGGCTACGAGATCGAACTGATCGAGCGCGCCAAGTCCAAGGAGATTGCGTAGCCGGCATTTTCTTGGCTGATTCATCCAAGAGTCGCAATTCCATGTTCGAGCCGCCGTCGAGGCGGTTCTTTGGAGTGCGAGAGCTTGCTCTCGCTTTGGGGGCGCGAAAAGCGAGAGCAAGCTCTCGCACTCCAAAATTTCGGCGCACAAAACTCTGGTAGAGTAGGCGAAGTGGAACTGAGCGGATTGAACTGACCTTAGTTGTCGGTTCCGTGGTTCCACTTCACCCCTCATCAAACCGGACGAACGGATTTCCCGTATCCGGCTTTCCGAGTCCGGTTCCATCGCGCCGTTTACCGGCGTGACGACAGACAGGGTTGGCGACTTTTCGTCGTAGAGGCTTATCTCCTTGCGGAGCCTTCCACCTCGACCGCTCCTGCCATCCAGACCAGCATCCCGCCTTCGCTCCATTCCCATTACAGGAACTTCCGGGCTACTACGCAGGACTCCGACTGCGGAGCCGGCACTCGCCGGCTTAGGGGTCAAACCGTGGTTTGACCCCGACGACCCATCTGTCATCATTACTGCCAGTTCATCGGAAAACGCAGTAGCTATGAAAACTAAACCGATAATTTCTATGAGAAGCAAATTTCACGATTGTTTCATCGTGCTGGCCTTGTTGGCTGGCATCACTCAAGCCCCTGCCCAATTGCCCGTCATCACCTCCTTCAGCCAGAACGGAGTGCTGGTCTGCTCGAATCTGGCGCCCGGCAGCGTGGCGTCGGTGCAATGGGCCTCGTCATTGTCTGGCCCGTGGCAGTCCAACTGGGCAGGGTTAACCGCCGTGACTGCGGGCACCAATGGAAGCATACAGGTCAGCGTGCCAATGTTCTACCGCGTGCTTGGGGTGGCCTATAACCCGCCCATCACCAACGGCATGGCGCTCATTCCGGCGGGGTCATTCACGATGGGGGACACTCTGGATGGGGAGAGCGACGCCATCCCCATCAGCGTGACGGTGTCGGCCTTCTACATGGACACGAACCTGGTGAGCTACAGTCAATGGCAGGCGGTCTATTCCTACGCCACGAGCCACGGCTATGGCTTTGACTATGCCGGTTCTGGCAAGGCGACGAATCATCCTGTGCAGACGGTGGATTGGTGGGACGTGGTGAAGTGGAGCAATGCTCGGTCGCAGCAGGCGGGATTGAATCCGGTGTATTACAAGGATGCGGGGTTGACGCAGGTTTATACGAATGGAGATGTGACGCCTTATGTGAATTGGAGTGCCAATGGGTATCGGTTGCCGACGGAAGCGGAGTGGGAGAAGGCGGCGCGGGGTGGGTTGAGCGGTCAACGGTTTCCATGGGGTGACACAATTTCCGAAAGCCAGGCAAATTATTATGCTTATCCTAACCCCCCCAATTCTGGCGGCTATACCTACGACTTGGGGCCATATACTGGTTACAACGCCAACTTTGATACCGGGGCGCCTTCCTACACGAGTCCGGTGGGGTATTTTGCGGCGAACGGCTATGGCCTATACGACATGGCTGGAAATGTATTTGAGTGGTGTTGGGATTGGTATGGGACGCCGTATGCAGGAGGCAGTGATCCACGCGGACCGGCAACAGGGAGCAACCGTGTTTTGCGCGGCGGCGATTGGCTCTACGGCGCCGTCTTCGCTCGGTGCGCCTATCGCAACTTCAGCTTCCCGGTCCTCGACTACGACTACGTCGGGTTCCGTTGTGTGAGGGGGCTTTAGTTTTTGCCCTTTTACTCTTTAATCCTTTTGCAAGCCCGCGCAGCGGTGAATATTTTTTGAGAAAATTGAGATGGCAGAAAGCGACAACATTCTGACGAAGCTGCAAGACCTGCTGGTTTATTTGATCCCGCAACTGAACAAGTTTCCGCGTGACCAGAAGTTCGTGCTGGGCGACCGGATTAAGACGAAGCTGCTGGATGTGCAGGAGTTTTGTCTGCGCGCCTATTATAGCCGGGAGAAGCGCGGGCACCTGCTGGAAGCCAATTTGCAACTGGAAGTAGCGCGGCATCTGGTGCGACTGGCCAATGTCTTGAAGTTGGCCGAGGGGTCAAACCATACTTTTGTAATGTTTTCATGGTCTTTTTAGGGGCAAATCTGATTTCTCCACAATTTTACTGCGTTTTTGATCCAGCCCTTCCGGCAAGCAATTCTCCTGCTGAAATCCCTTGACAGGGCGTTAATCTGTGCAACAGTTGGGTTGCCAGGGCTTTTGCCCTGACGCCGCCTCCCGGCGGTTGCTCTTTGAAAATGCGGCAACGGGGATCGCCCCGGCTTCA
>Ga0265338_10009676_pt1 | contig 11435 bp, 9 predicted proteins | sample 42126metaG_FD_193579 | JGI IMG/M metagenome (GOLD analysis project Ga0265338, IMG submission 193579) | Rhizosphere microbial communities from Carex aquatilis grown in University of Washington, Seatle, WA, United States - 4-21-26 metaG | ecosystem: Host-associated > Plants > Roots > Rhizosphere >... | reverse complement strand
TTCACAACTAACGGCCAACGCAACATCGCTTCATGGTATTACCCGCAAGTCGATCCTTACGATTCCGATGATCCCGCCCTCCTCGAATATCACGTCCTGCTCCTCAAACTCGGCGGCGTCGACGGCGTGATTGCCGATTGGTATGGCATGGACAACACCGCCGACTACGGTATCAACGACCAGCGCACTCTCGACCTGTTCAACTGGACGCGCAAAGCCGGCCTCAAATTCGCCCTCTGCTACGAAGACCAGACCATCGCCCACGAAATCGCCATCGGCTTCCTCTCGTCCTCCAACCTCGCCGTCGCGCACGCCCAGCAAACCATGCTCTACGCCGAAACCAATTTCTTCAACGACCCAAGCTACCTGCGCTGGGGCGTCCAACCCGTCCTGCTCAACTTCGGCCTCGAATATTTCGGCGCCACCAGCAATTGGAACTCCATATTCTCGCCCCTCACCAACACCCCCGCCTTCTTCACCGAGGACAACCGACTCTCGCCCGCCAAAGGCGCCTTCGATTGGCCGCCTATGTGGATGAGCCAGACCAACACCGGCGCCAACGCCGGCATCCTCACCCCCGCGCAACTTGACTCGTACCTGACACACTTCGAGCAGACCGCCCACAACCTGAGTTGGCCCGCCTTCATCAGCAGCGCCTTCCCGCGCTATCACGATATCTATGCCCAGGCCGGCGTCCAGCCCTCCAACGGCTATTTCGACGACGCCACCGGCGCCACTTTCCAAAACACTCTCCGCCGCGCGCTCACCAACAGCTCCGCCATCGCTCAACTCGTCACATGGAATGATTACTGCGAAGGCACAATCATCGAGCCGACCGTCCAATACGGCTTCCGCGATCTCGGTGTCGTCCAGAATTTCCGCCGCCAATACATGACCGCCTCCTATCCCGGCGTCACCAACGACCTCTCCATCGCCACCCGCGTCTACAACGCCCGCAAAGCGCACACCGGCGACCCCGTCCTCAACGCCGAACTCGACCGCGTCTTCACCAACGCCGTCAACGGCGCCCTGACCAACGCCACACTACAATTGACAGGCATCGAATCGCATGCGCCCGTCATCTACAACCTGAGCGCCGCCGCCGGTCAGCTCCAATTCTCCATCGGCGACTGCTTGACAGCCAACGGCGTCGAAGTCGATTCCACCACCGATCCCGCGCTCGCAACGTGGCAACCCGTCGCCACGCTCACCCCCGGAACCAACGCCCCCGTCTTCACCACCCAGATCGCCCCCGCCATCGGCCCCGCCTTCTTCCGCGCCCGACTCCGCTGATCGTCGATCACTGCAGGGCGAGGCTCCGGCCGAGCCGGTTCCGAATTGACGGGCGCTTTCAATCACACGCGTCGTTCCGACTCGAAATCGACGTTTCGCGTGGGGGCTTGGTGGGGCTTAGGGTCAGTGGGGGGGGCTTTAGGTCAGTGTTCGACATTCGACATTTGAGGCAATAAGGGATCCGAGAACTGACCCCTGGCTGCTCACAACCAAGCATGGACGCTGGCCCTTTCGTCGCATCATTGGCGGCGGCTTTAGCTGTAACAATGGAACCGTAACCGAACTGGCCGGCCTCTATAGAATTAACGGCAGACCTGGATATAACGGTTCAACTCAACATTCCGCCGCTCGGCACGGCGGCAAGGCGACCATCGCCTTTTGCGATGATCACGTGGAATCGCTGTCGCTCCAATTGCTCTTCAAAGAGACAAACGACACGGCGTTGCGCAAATGGAATCGCGATAATCAACCGCATCGTGAGAACCTCGAACCATAAAAGGGCCGGCCCTTAAATCCCATTGAAGGGTTGACACTGGGTGAATTCGGCGCCATCTGCCCACGATGACTGTCGACCCTTTTGTCGCGTCTGCCGCCCGCTCGGTCGGGGCGCTGTCCGCAGTGGCCGTCGGCCGCTCTGCTGCTCCCCAGCATGCGCCGTGTTGTTTTGCGGACTTCCGCGATTTTTCACCCGCCTTTCGCGCGAAAAAAGCGCTGCATTGTGTGCCGTTGCGCGCCTTAACGCCCCGATTCGGCCGCGCGAAATCGCCGTGCCAGCCATGTGGGCCGAGCGGGGGTTTATGTGCAACTCGTGTGGTTTTATGTGCGTTTGCATGCGTAAAATGTGCGCGTATGTGAGCGTATGTGCGGCTATGTGCGGCTATGTGAGGCTTGAGACATTTTTCTTTAAACGCGCTCCGCAGGCCGGCCAAACCTCGCGCTTTAAACATTGAACTCGCCGCAGGCGGTGGTTCACAATGCCCTGAACATCTGCACGGAAACACAAGTCGAATTACGGTTATGAGCCTCTTTTCTTCTCGCCGGCAATTTCTCAAGCGCGCCGCGCTCGCGAGCGGGGCGCTGGCTGCCGCGCCGCTCTGGCAGAGTTGCGCCACGCGCTCGGCCACCGCCGTGCGCGCCCATGCCTCCGGAGATCTCCTCAAATGCGCGCAGGTCGGGTGCGGCGGTCGCGCCAGAACGCATCTGGAACAAGTCGTCGTCAATCACGGCCAAAAGCTCGTCGCGCTCGTGGACCCGGACGCGAATGCCCGGATGCAAACCATGAAATGGCTGCAGCAAAAAGGCGTCGAGGTCAAAGACGTCCAGATGTTTTCAGATTATCGCGTGATGTTCGATAAGACGTCGAAGCAGATTGACGCCGTGTTCATCGCGACGCCCAATCATCATCACGCGCCGGTGACTCTCGCCGCCCTGGAATTGGGCCTCAACGTTTATTGCGAAAAACCTCTTTCCCACACGATCGCCGAAGCGCGGTTGATGCGCGAAAAGGCGCGCTATTACAACAAGCAGGCCACGCAGATGGGCAATCAGGGCCATTGCATGGATGGCTACCGGCTCCTGTGCGAGTACATTTGGGCGGGCGCGATTGGCAATGTCACCGAGACGCACAGTTGGACGGATCGCGCCAACGGGGGAGACGGACCGCGTCCGCCGGCGCTGCCCATCCCGCCTGGGGTGGATTGGGATTCGTGGGTCGGCCCCGCGCCGTATCGCCCCTATCAAACCGATCTGCATCCGCACGAATGGCACGGCTGGTATGATTTCGGCAACGGCTCTATCGGCAACATGGGCTGCCACGTGCTGGACGGCGTCTTTTGGGCCCTCAAATGCAATCATCCCACCAGCGTCGAGGCCGAACAGATGCGCGGCGGCACTGACGAGCGTTACCCGCTTGGCAGCCGCGTGCGCTGGGATGTTCCGGCCCGCAGCGATATGCCAGCGCTGAAGGTCTACTGGTACGAAGGGCTAAACGCCACAACGACCGACACGCCTCACGGCAGCGGCCACGCCGCCCGCGGTGCTGCGCGTAATTTCCCGCCAATGATCGCCGACCTTCAGCAGAAATATCCCGACGAGGATTTGACGTCTGGCGATAGCGGCACGATTTATATCGGCGACAAAGGCGTGATTTTTACAGGAACTTATGGCGGGAAAATGCACATTCTGCCGCTTGAAAGCATGAGCGAGCGCCCCAAGCCGCCGCAGGTCCTGCCGCGGCCAAGCGACGTTTTTACGGATTTCGTCAACGCCTGCCTGAGCGGCTCGGCGACCACGTCGGCGCCATTTGAGTACGGGGCGCGCTTGACAGAATTCGCGATCTTGGGGAACCTCGCCCAAAAGGCCGGCATCCACAACAAAGTCGAATGGGACGGCCTAAATATGAGAGTCACCAATCAGCCCGAACTCAATCAGTGGGTCAAACGCGAATATCGCAAGGGCTGGAATGCCGCTTGAAAACCATGAAAACACTATATCAACTTTTCACGCTTGGCGCGGCGGCCCTTGTCGCGGGCTGCTCGAGCTACCCGGCGTATCGTCCCCAAACGGCTCCGGAGAAGATCGAGTTCCGGCACGACAGCCTTGAGGTCTACCCGGAAGACGTGCGCAAAGATCCCGCAAAGTTCGCGGGCATTCGCGTCGCGTGGGCGGGCATTATCCAGCAGAGCGACGTCGCCGAATGCAATGGCGATATGTTCTGCATTCATACTGTCTTCCAGCACCATTATTTCGATTTTCAGGAAAACGGCGGCATGAGCGGCCCGCGTTACAGCGTTTCGCGGCGGGGCGAGGGACTGTTCAAGACGGAGTGGGTGGTGCGCAAAATTAACTCCAACGCCACGCCCGACCAGGTGCAGAAATATGCCGCCCCCGGCAAACTGGCGATCGTGTACGGTGTTCCCACGGGCGTGGATGAAAACGGCGAAATCCAACTCCGCTACCGTTACCTGCGGCTGGTCGACCAGGATGACTATACGCTTTACAACTTCGATTATGGCCGCCTGGGCCAGCCCGTCGTTTACATGAAGTGACTTGACATGAAAGAAATTCTTCGGGAGGGCGAACCAGCCGTTTCGTCCTGATTTTTTATGCTGCCATTCGAGGCCGCCCTGGCCTTCCGCTACCTTCGCCCGCGCCGAACTTTTGTCTCGGTCATCACGGTGATTTCGATTGTCGGCGTCTTGCTCGGCGTCGCGGTGCTGATCGTTGTCATCGCTGTCATGAGCGGGTTCGACAAGGAATGGCGCGACCGAATCCTCGGTTTCAAGGCGCATGTCAGCGTCTACGCTGCTGATCCTGAAGAGCCATTGCTGGACTACGGCCGCGTGATGCAGGCGATCCAAAAAAACCCAAACGTGACGGGCGTCTCGCCCTTTATCCGCGGGCAGGTGATGGTGAAAACGGAGCCCGACGCCGGGAAGTCCCGTTTTTCGGCGCCGCTGCTGATGGGATTCGACGCGGCGACAGTCGCCAGCGTGAGCGTGTTGCCGACGAGCATCCTGCCTGGGGGCAAATTTGATTTTGAAGATCACGGGCTTGTCGTCGGGTGCGATTATGCGCGGCTGATGCGCCTGAACGTCGGAGATCGTGTCGCGATTTATTCCTATCACACGATCCAGGAAATGGCGTCGGACGCCGGCAAGACCAACGGCCAGGTTGCGGCGCTCGCCGAAGATTACACGGTGCGTGGCATTTTTGATGTTGGGTTTCCTGATTTCAACGGCTCCATTATCGCTGCCTCCATGGACGACGCGCGTGACCTGGAATCGTTGCCGGAAGATTCCGCCAATGCGCTTGAGATTAAACTGCGCGATCCGTTTATGGCGGAACAGGTCGTGCGCGAATTTGAAAAATCCGTCAGTCCGAACCTCACGTACGTGACGTGGCGCCAGGAGAATCCGGAAATATTCAGCGCGCTGTCGACGGAGAAGAACATGATGTTCTTCCTGCTGTTCTTCATCATGATCGTCGCCGCCTTTGGGATCGTGAATTGTCAGATAACGTTCGTTGTGCAAAAGACACGCGAGATTGGCATCCTTAAATCGCTTGGCGCAACGAGCCGCCAAATTCTCTGGATTTTTCTCAGCCAGAGCGTCGTTGTTGGCGTGCTCGGAGTTGGGTTGGGATTTGCGGCTGGAATTACCGCGCTGCATTATCGCAACCAATTCCTGGCGTTCATCGAACGCATCACGCACACCAACCTGCTTCCGTCGAGCATTTACCATGTCTACGACTTGCCGGCCGTGATTGAGCCGCTGGACATCAGCGTGATCTGCGGCGCGGCGTTTGCGGCGTGCGTGCTGGCGGGTTTGTTCCCGGCGTGGAAGGCGAGCCGTCTGCAGCCGGTGGAGGCGCTCCGGTATGAGTGAGGCGGCGCCGATCATCGTCGCGCGAGGCGTGCGCAAATCCTACGTGATGGGCAAGCGCCCGCTGGAGGTGTTGCGCGGAATAGAGTTGACAGTGGCCCGCGGCGAATTCCTGGCAGTCCGCGGCGCATCGGGCGCCGGCAAGAGCACGCTGCTGCATCTGTTGGGCGGGTTGGATCTGCCGAACGCCGGGGAAATTCTATTTGACTCGTCGGATCTCCGCCGGCTGTCCCCAAGCGCTCTGGCGCAGTGGCGCAACCGCCGGGTCGGGCTCATCTTTCAAGCCTATCATTTGTTGCCGGAGCTGAGCGCCGTCGAAAATGTCATGCTTCCGGCGCGCATCGCTCGCTTTCCGGGCGGAGACGCGGCACGGCGCGCGCGCGAGTTGTTGCAGCGCGTCGGTCTTGGCGCGCGTCTGGAACATCGGTCCTACGAACTTTCGGGAGGCGAACAGCAACGCGTCGCCATCGCGCGCGCGTTGATCAACCAGCCTGATTTGATCCTTGCCGATGAACCGACGGGCAACCTTGATTCGCGCACCGGCCAGGAGATCATCCAACTCCTTTCGGAGCTTCGCTCCGAACGCGCCGCCACGCTGATTATGGCCACTCACGACGACCATATCGCGGCCCACGCCGCCCGCAGCGTCACCGTCGCCGACGGCCAGATCGCTTCTCAATAATGAGTCCAATTATAAATTGACCGCCTCCGCCAGAAACTTGCACAACGATTCCGCGTCTTCTTCAGATTCGACATGTGATCGAAAGGACTCATCCGCCAGCAATCGCGCCACCCGCGCCAGCATTTTCAGATGATCCACGGCGCTGTAGCTCTCGCGAACCGCCATCAGGATCATCACGCCAACCGGTTTGCCGTCGACCGAGTCCCATTCAATCGGAGTGTTCGGTCGGAGCACAACGAGTGAGGGATTCCGCATCGCATTGGTTTTGCAGTGCGGAATCGCAAAGCCCTTTCCAAAACCAGTGGAATGCGTCCGTTCCCGGACCCAGACAGCTTCCTCGACTGCCAATGGGTCGCCCGTTCGCCCCATGACAAACAGCGTGTCGGCGGCGATTTTGATCGCTTCCTCTTTCGTCGCCGCATCAGAGTTCAGAAGCATCAACTCCGGGTCGAGCAGCGGCGCAGCATGCCGCGATGCAAATTGCTGCAAGAGCGACGCCACTTCCTCAGCCGTTCGCGCTTCCGTCGCCGCCTCCCAAAACGAACGGCATTCATCGATGTTCAGGGAGCCCAGCTCCGCCTTTAATTCCGGGATGGCGGGAATCGCGGCGCTGATCGTGTCCAGACCAGAACCTGCCAGAAGTGGAAGGAGCGCGATATCGCCGCCCATTTCGCCGCAGAGGCTGATGCTACGGCCCTGGCGCCGCGCGGAATCGATCACGCGCATCAGCAGGCGCAAAAAGGCTGGCTGCAGGGGACGATACAGGCGGGCGAGGCGTTCACTACCGCGATCTGCCGCCATCACGTATTGCAGAAGGTCATTCGAGCCGATGCTGAAAAAATCCATCTCCGCGCTTAAATGATCAATGGATAACGCCGCCGCCGGCGTCTCGATCATCGCTCCGACAGGGGGGCTTTGTCGCACGCCGCGTCCGACGCGTTCGCGCTCGACAATCGATTTGGCCCATCGCGCTTCTTCGAAAGTCGCGATCATGGGGATCATGATTTTCAATTGGCCAAAAGCCGACGCGCGCAGCAACGCGCGGATTTGCGCGGTGAAAAGATCCTCGAATTCCGCATATATGCGGACTGCGCGATAGCCGAGAAACGGATTGGCTTCCGCCGGAAGATTCAAATAAGGCAGGGGTTTGTCGCCTCCGACGTCGAGCGTGCGAATCACCACAGGCTTGCCATCGGCAGCGGCCACCACCGTCTTGTAGATCTCGAATTGTTCGTCCTCGCCCGGCGGCGTTGCGCGCCCCATGAACAGCATTTCCGTTCGAAACAACCCGATTCCATCGGCGCCGGCGGCGAAGGCCGCTGCCGCTTCCTCCGCAGTAGAGATGTTGGCGGCCACTTTCAGCGGCGCTTCGCCGGTCGCTTTGGTCAATGCGGCCAGGCGCTCACGGCGTTCGCTCACGCGCCGCGACTCCAATTTGTAATACCGCGACACGTTTCGCGTGACCGGCGCCAGGAGGACGCCGAGGTTGGCGTCGACCACGGCCTCTTCAGCGCCCAGCGTCGCGAGGTTTTGCGCTCGGACGAGCGTGGGGATGCCAAACGAGCGCGCAAGAATGATAGTGTGCGACATCGCGCTGCCGCTGCTGAGCGCCAGGCCCTTGAGAAATTTGCGATCCAGCGCCAGAAACTGTCCCGGCGTGAGCGATTCGGCGACGACGATGGAATCAGTTGTCAATTCAATGACTTCCTCCTCCAACGCGCCGCCATAGCGTTCGCGAAGCAATTCCCAGGACACATCCTGGATGTCAAGAGCCCGGTCACGCAATAAGGCGCTCCCGGTCGCCGCCAAATCCCTGGAAAACCACGCCTCGGCCTCCGCGATCGACCCGGCCGCGCTACGGCGGCGGATGAGCGTTGCCTCTTGCAAGCGCCGACGAAATTCGGCATCGCGGGCAATTGCGCGGCGCGTCTTGAGGAGGGCCAAGGCGATGCCAGCGCCCGGCTCCTTAAGGCGCCTTTCGTAAGCAGCATCGAGCTGGTCGAGCGCATTGACAAGTTCCCGCCATTCCTGATGCGGGTCGCTCACCGCGGCCTCGGCCAGCGCGAACGGAACTCGAAAGGCGCCGACGCGCACGACGCGCCCTATGGCAAAGCCCGCCGCCGCAGGCGCTCCCGGATAAACGGTCGCTTGCGCGTTGGCCAGGCATGGCGGCAGGCGGACGTCGACCGCCAAGTGCGTTTCGGGTCCGAGCGGCTCGTCGCAGAGCGGGAATTGGTTGTCAATAAACTCCGATAGCGCGGCCATCGCGTCTCGCTCGTCCGCCCCGGAGACGCTGAGCGCGCACGGATCCAGGTGGCGGATGTCCGCCGAGACGATGGAGAGAATGCTTTTAGCGTCGGCGGCGCGCTGGCTCCGCTGATTCACGACGATCGCGTCCGAAACGAAACGGCGCGCAACTTCTTCGAGCGCGCTGGCGGGGCGGGCGTGGACGCCATTGGGCAGTGGGCACGCGAACTGTTTTTCCAAACCCATTTCAGACTATAGTTTGGAAAGCGCGGATTCGGGATTTTTTATCGCCGACCGCGCCGAACCGTTCGCCTGGCAGAATTTACTTTTGTGCTTCTTAAATGGTACGCGCATTGGCGACAGGCGCGCATCCTAAACGCCATCGCCCGAACGCTAAAAGCTAAATCTGCGATCTGTCAAGCGGGAAGAAATGCATCACATCCGCGAAGGCAAACACGGCGCCCGTTCGAGCAAGCAAGCCATCGCCATCGGACTGTCCAAAGCCCGCCGTGCTGGAGTGAAGCATTCGGTGATGTCACTATTTGACGGTCAGGGGGAAATTGGTTTCCGAGCTGCCGGAAGCGCCATGAAACGCCAGGCGCGCGGTCCAATCGCCGCCCATTTGCGGCTGGACGGCGGTGCGATAGCGACCGGGCGTGGATGTCGGATAGACCTTTCCGATGCTGTGCATGACCACTCCTGGCGCGTTGAGCGAGAGGTCGAAGGTGACCTCGCCGACGTTGGTGAGATGTCCCTGGGCGTCGCGAAATTCGATATACAGATCGTTGCCGATGGGCCGAAGGCGGTCGCCTTGAGTGAACAAGCTTGCCCGCGCGCCGCCGAGCTTTGCGGTCGCAAAGGGTTGCGTCGAGATGACGCGTTCAGGCGGCGGGCGATGCGTCATGCGACTGTAAAGCAAATAGCCGTAAATGCCCAGAACGCCCAGCAGCGGCAGGGCAAAAAAGACATTCAACCAGCGGCGCACGCGCGGCGGCGATGAATCCGTTGCCATCGCCGCATTATATCATCGAATTGACGCTCGTCCCTTCTTTTCGTTTTGGCCTCTTTGAGGGTGTTCGACCGGCATTGAAGTTTCGGAATTCGACCGTAAACTGGCCGGATGAAGCGCAACGAGGTGGTTGACATGTATTTTATGGAGGCGCGCGCGAAATTGATCGATTTGGCGGCGTTTCTGGATCGCGTTGAACGGGCGGCGGGGGAGGACGATTTTCGGGTGGCGGCGTTGCGGCGCGCGCTGGGTGAATTATCCGGCAATGGCGGCCAGCGAGCGCGGCGAGCGCTGCTGAGCTTGAGCGATCCGACGAGCGAACCGCTGGCGGCGGCGCAGGGCAAGAGCGCTTGCGGCGCGTGGGCGGGGCAGGGGAGGTGACATGCGTTACATCGAGCCTCATGCCCACATGGTCAGCCGCACGACGGACGACTACGCGGCGATGGCCGCGGCGGGCTGTCAAGCAGTCTGTGAACCGGCGTTTTGGGCGGGGTTTGATCGCAGCTCGGCCGCGGGGTTCTACGATTACTTCAGGCAATTGACGGAATTTGAGCCGAAGCGGGCGGCGAAATTCGGTTTGACTCACTACTGCTGGCTTTGCGTCAACCCCAAGGAATCGGAGGATTTGAAGCTCGCCATTGAGGTGATCGACCTCATCCCGAGATTTCTTGACCGGCCCAATGTCATTGGCATCGGCGAGATTGGCCTGAACAAGAACACGCGCAACGAGCTCAAGGCGCTGGAGGCGCAGATCGACCTGGCGGCGCGGCACAAACAGTTGATTCTTGTCCATACGCCGCATCTGGAAGACAAGCTGAAAGGCACAAAACTCATTGTGGACGCGCTCAAGAGCGACAGCCGGATTGAGCCGGGCCGGGTGATTATCGACCATGTCGAGGAGCATACCATCGAGCTTGCGCTGAACGCCGGATTTTGGGCGGGCATGACGTTGTATCCCGAATCCAAATGCACGGCGGCGCGCGCGGTGGACATGATCGATCTGTATGGCGCCGAGCGGCTCTGGATGAACAGCGCCTGCGACTGGGGCGTCAGCGTGCCGCTGGCCGTGCCGCGGGCGGCGTTGGAAATGCGCGCCCGCGGACACGGACGGGCTGCAATTGACAAACTGATTTACGGCAACCCGCGTGAGTTCATGTCGCAATGCCCGAAGTTTGGCGTCAACCACGAATAGACACGAATGAACACGAACAAGCGGCTATAAGAGAAAGGCCGCGAAGCCGCACATAGCCTCACATACGCTCACATAGCCTCACCTTTTGCGCACATTTAACGCACGCAAAAGCTCCCAGAGACTCGCCTGGAGCACATCATGTGCGACTCCCTGTTTCCCATTTCAAAGAACAATCATCGCTCCCCCCCCCGCGCTCCCCCCCCAAGGTTTTACGACTTTGACGCCGGGCGGCGCGAGGAGCGCAATGCAAAGCTCTCAAGCTGCGCTCCAAAATCGAGCGCACTCCAGCGTTGGCCGGCGCGATGCATCCGCGCTCGCGCGATTGAGGCGAGGCGGGTCGGCTGCGGCCGCCAACCTGGAGGCACTATATGTTGGAATAGTCAACGTGTCAAGCGAGGATGCCGCAGGCGGATGATCGCCTGGTACTCCCGCTACCAGAAACACGGCGTCACGGTGATGGAAAACAAACCCCGGTCCGACAAAGGCAAAATCCGCAAGGTGCCGCCGCCAGACCGGGAAGAAAGGAGTATGATGCATGGACAAGTATATATACTTGTCCAGGCCTTGACAGCCAGTTTAAAATCAAAAAAAATGAATCCGCGCAAAAGCCCGCCCCTCCAGACCCTGGAG
>Ga0265338_10009675_pt1 | contig 11435 bp, 9 predicted proteins | sample 42126metaG_FD_193579 | JGI IMG/M metagenome (GOLD analysis project Ga0265338, IMG submission 193579) | Rhizosphere microbial communities from Carex aquatilis grown in University of Washington, Seatle, WA, United States - 4-21-26 metaG | ecosystem: Host-associated > Plants > Roots > Rhizosphere >... | reverse complement strand
GCAGGCGGACGCCACGGTTTTCGAGGCCCTGCAGCCGGGCCCGGACGGCCGGCTGCCGGGATTGCGGCCGGCGCCGGGCAGCGTGCTGGCCCTGGTCGGGGTTTATCAGATCGAATTCGACGAATACCGCCACGCGCGCGGCTTCAAACTGCAGCTCCGGTCGCCGGCCGACATCCGGGTCCTGCGGAGTCCGCCCTGGTGGAGTGCCCGGCGGGCGCTCACCGCTGTCTGGGTGCTCGTGGCGTGCTCGCTGCTCGTCATCGCCTGGGTGGCGACCCTGCGCCGGCGGGTCCGGCTACAAACGGGGCAGATCCGGGAGCAGATGCAGCGCGAGGACCGGCTGAAGGCCGAACTGCAGCATTCCGCCAAGCTCGAATCCCTCGGCATCCTCGCCGGCGGCATCGCGCATGATTTCAACAACCTGCTCACCGTGATCATGGGCAACGTCACGCTGGCGCGGCTGGACACGCCGGCCCACCAGCCGCAGGCCGGCTGGCTCCGGGAGGCCGAGAAGGGGGTGATTCGCGCGCGGGACCTCACGCTGCAGCTGCTGACGTTTGCCAAGGGCGGCGATCCGGTGCGCACGGCGGTCGAGCTGGCGGACGTCGTCCGCGAGGCGGCGACGTTCGCGTTGCACGGCGCCAACGTGCGCTGCGACTTCGCCATCGCGCCCAACCTCTGGCCGGCGGAAGCCGACAAGGGGCAGATCGGGCAGGTGGTGCAGAACATTGTGATCAACGCCGTGCAGGCGATGCCGGACGGCGGCACCGTGCGCGTCCAGCTGGAGAATGAGCTCGTCGCCGCGGGCGGCGTGGACGGATTGGCCGCGGGCCGGTATCTGAAGCTGTCCATCGCCGACAACGGGTCGGGCATCGATCCGGTGACCCTGCCGCGGATCTTCGATCCCTATTTCACCACCAAGGCGCAGGGCAGCGGCTTGGGGCTGGCCACGGTCTATTCCATCATCAAGAAGCACGCCGGGCGGATCGAGGTGGATTCGACGCTGGGCCGCGGCACCACGTTCCGGATCTGGCTGCCCGCGGCGGAGCACGCTCCGGTGGATCAGCACCTCTCCGAACCCCCGTTCTTCCGCTTCACCGGCCGGGTGCTGCTGATGGACGACGAGGAGGCGATCCGGCGCCTGGCCGCGACGCTGCTGCAGCGCGCCGGGCTGGAGACCAAGACTGTGAGCGACGGGGACGAGGCGGTGCGCGAGTACGAGGTCGCGCTGGCCGCGGGGCAGCCGTACGACGTCGTGATCCTCGACCTCACCGTGCCCGGCGGCATGGGCGGGCGCGAGACGATGGAAAAGCTGCGGCAGATCGATCCAGACGTGCGGGCGGTGGTCTCGAGCGGCTACTCGAGCGACCCGGTGGTCGCCCAATATCAATCGTACGGCTTCTCCGCCATCGTGAACAAGCCGTACGACCTGAAGGAGCTCACCAAGGCGCTCAACGCCGCGCTCGCGCGGGGCCGCCGGGGGTAGGCGGCAAGCGGTAAGGGGCAAGCGCGAAGAGGTAAGTGGTAAGTTGGCAGCTGCCGGCGGTTAAGGCTCCAGGTTTAAGGTGTAACGTCCGGCCGGTTCAGGTCCTCGGGGCTGTCGGCGTACAGCTGATTGCTTACGGCCCGATTCTTTGGCCGCAAAGAGGCGCAAAATGCGCAAGGGCAAGGCGGTAAGCGGTAAGCGCTAGGCGGTAAGCTGAAAGCTTTAGGCGAAAAGCGGTGAGCAACATGACGGTGGGGCGGGGTTTATCCCCGCCAGAATGCGGAGTCCGGCAATCGGCGCCTCGCCCTCCACGGTTGGACCGTCCGATACCTGGAGGGCGAGCCGCCGGGCGAGCCGCGTTGGGATTTCGGAGTTCGGCTCGGCGGCGCCTCGCCCTCCACGGCGTACTTCGCGTCGCTTCGCGAGCTTCGTGGTGAAAACCCGTTCCCGGCTTCAACCTCCACCTCAACGTGAGACCTTAACCCTCCCGGCGCCGGGAGTCACGACCGCGTGGGCGCCGGGTTGGGATTGTCCGGCCGATAGCGCTTGATCACCAGGTAGCGCAGCTCGGTGTCGCCGACATTCCGGATCCCATGCTCGCTGTTCGGCGGGCAGTAGAAGCTCGTGTTCGGTCCCCCGACCGCCGTCTCCCCGTTGAGGAAGAACTCCGCCTGGCCGGAAAGGACGAAGAAGAACTCATCCTCGGCGTGATGATGCGGCGGATGGGTTGCCGAATGCGGCGCCACCACGCTCAGCTTGAGCGTCTGGCCGTCGGCCAGGTCCCGCCCGACAAACCAGAATTGCCAGCCCACCGCCGTCTTTTGCGCCCGCTCGGGCCGGAGCGGACTGACGCACTCCGCGATCGACGGGAATTTCCTCGGGCTCGGAGGCGGGGCCGCGCCATCCGCCGCCATCAGGCCGGCCGGAGCTAGGGCCCCGGCGAAAAGAACCCAGAGTTGCCATTTCATGCCCGCCGAATTTGCCGCGGATCCGGCGGATTTTCAATCCGAACACCCGCGGCGGTGCGGGCGGACGACATTGAGCGGTAAGCGCTAAGCTGGCAGCTGCCGGCGACGCCGGCGGTTAAGGCTCCAGGTTCAAGGTGTAACGTCCGGCCGGTTCAGGCCCTCTGGGCTGTCGGCTTACAGCTTATTGCTTACGGCCTGATTCCTTGGCCGCAAAGAGCACAAAGAGAGTGTGCCCAATCTTTTCGTCACCGAGCTCACGGAGACGCGGAGAGAGCCCACGGAGTCTTGTAGGGCCGCACCTTGGTGCATGCCGATTGGATTTCGCGGCTTCGCGCCTTTGCGTGAACCGGATTGGGTTTCGGCTCGGCAGCGCCTCGCCCTCCACGGTTGGACCGTCCGCTACCTGGAGGGCGGACCGCCGTGTCCGCCGCGTCGGGATTTCGGCTCGGCGGGCGCCTCGCCCTCCACCTCAACCTCCACCTACGACCTCAACCCGCGGCCGCGACGCGGGTGCTTCGCGGCTTCGCGCCTTCGCGTGAGCTGGATTGCGGTTCGGCTCGGCAGGCGCCTCGCCCTCCACGGTTGGACCATCCGATACCTGGAGGGCGGACCGCCGTGTCCGCCGCCGCTCGGCGAGCGCCGCGCCCTCCGCGAGCGGACCTTCGGCATCCATGGCCGCGAAAAGGGCGCCGAAGCCACCAGACCTCCCGTGAAGCTATCCGGCCCCGGCTGCCGCCTGGCTTCGGTCGATCCGCTCCTTCCAGTTCTCGACTTCCCATCCGTATTCCTGGCTGCCCAGCCACCCGAGATAGCGGGCCTGGGCGTGCGCCACTTCGCAGAAGTATTCCACCGGCGTATCCAGGGTTCCATGCTCCATCAACGATTTGGCGGGGCATTGCTCGCACAGCCCCTTGAGGCCGCAGCGCGCGCACCGGCGCAGATATTCGGGGTTCGTGGCCCGGAGGTCGCGGAGGCCGGCGTAGCGGTCCAGCGCATCCGCCAGCCGGGTGTCCCGGGTCAACGGAATCGTCCACTCCGGCGCGCGGAGGCTCATGCACGGCTGCACGCAGCCGTAGGCATCGATGCTGATGCATTCGCCCGCCCCGCAATGGAACAGCCGGTCGCCCCGCGGTCCCATGAACTTGTCGCCGAAGCGCGTGACCTCGCGCCGGTAACCCGCCGCGTCGCGGGTCATCAGCGCCAGTCCCTCCGGCGGCGGCAGGCGCAGGGATTTGATGAGCGCGTTTCTTTCGGCGGCGTCGCCGCGGGCGCGCAGATCCAGGAACATCGCGTGGCCCGGCGGCCGGGTCATCCCCGGCAGGGTCTTCGCCCACGCCTCGAACTCCGCGATCTCGTGCTTGTTCTGCGGCAGGACGGCCGACTTGACCACGAACGGCACCTTCCGCTCGAGGAGCAGTTCCAGGCCGCGCCGAAATTGGGCATACGAGCCGGGCGCGCGCGTGACCGCCTCATACGTCTCCCGCCTCATGCCGTATACGGTGATCTCGATCACGCGGAGCGGCGGCATGCGCGCAAACAGGTCCGCCAGCCGCGGCGTGATGGGCCGGCCGCTGGTGAAGATCCAGACCTTCAGCCCCAGGCGCCGCGCAAACACATAGATCTCCTCAAAATCGGGCCGCAGGAGCGGCTCGCCGCCGGTCAGGCGCACCTGCAGGCAGCCGAGGTCCGCGGCCTGCCGCAGCACGTCCTTCACCTGCTCCGTCGTCATCTCGCGCCGGCGCGCGTCCGCGTCATGGGCGGGCCGTTTGATCCAGCAATGGACGCAATCGTTGGGGCAACGCTCGGTTAGCTCGATGTCGAGCTGGTTCAGCCGCGAGGCGAGCGGCCGCGGTGCCCGGGTCACGCGTCGGACGAACTCGCTCATGCGGCGCCCTTGGTCAACCGGTCCAGCGCCGCGACAATGGCGCCGCTCTTGTCAAAGCGCATGACGAAAAAGGGGACTTCGCCGACCAGGCGCTCCAGGATGCCCATCTCCTTTTCCCACCAATCCACGGTGGTCATGGGCCGCACCAGCCGCACGAGGAGGCGCCGCCAGATCTCCCGGCGGTCGGCGAGCGGGACCAGTTCGTTGCGCGCGTCCTGCTCCAGGAACAGGATCCCGCGCAGCGGCGCGGCGGCCGCGGACACCGCCGCGACGTCGCCATGGCTCCAGGTGCCGTGCACCCGCCAGCCGTCGTCCCACCGGCGCACCACGTTGCGATCGTCGCACAGGATCTCGATCGCCGCCCGGCTTTGGAGCATCGTCACGGTGGTCGATTTCCCCGCCCCCGAATGGCCGACAAACAGCAGGCCCTGCCCGTTCAGGATGACGGCCGCGGAATGGATCAGCGCGCCATTCCGGGTTGCGAGCGCCGGCGCGAGCCAGATCTGGTCCGTCGGCAGCAGCGACAGCGAGTGGAATCCCTCCCGGACCGCCAGCGCCCGGTGATACGGCATGCTGTAAACGGTCCCGTGCGAGTAGTCGGCGTTGAAGACCGCGATGCGGTGCAGGTCGTCATCCGTTTGGCCGGGGGTCACTCCCCGATAGATCCATTCTCCGTCCGCGCGGGAGATCACCCACGGCCGCCGGCGATACAACTCCTTGCCCCAGTCACGGCTTTTCCATGCCGGCAGCTCGAACTGATGCTGCAGGACGACGTTGTCGTTCCCCGGGCCGTCGACCGCGAACGGGGCGAATTCCTCCTTGAACTTCACGACGTTGAAATCGAGTTCGCTCCGCACCTCCACGGTCATGCCGGCAATGCGGAAATACCGGCGACAATTCGCCGGTGACCCGGCGGCAACAGCCCGCCCGGCGCACCCGGGGCTTGGGTCTGCGGGAGCGGGCTTGGCGGCCATGGGGACGGGTGGGATCATCGGACGGGGCAGGGTGGCAGATTGGCCGGGGGTTAGCGATAGTTGCTGGCCTGCAGCTCGAACATTCGCGCGTAGTCGCCGCCCAGGCGCAGCAGTTCCTCGTGGGAGCCGGCTTCGGCGATCCGGCCGTCCGCGAGGACGTAGATGCAGGCCGCCATCCGCACGGTGGACAGCCGGTGACTGACGAGGATGGCCATGCGGCCGCTCCCCAGCTGCCGGAAGCCCTGGAGAACCTCGTGCTCGGCCGAGGGGTCGAGCGCGCTCGTCGGCTCGTCCAGCACCACGACCGGCGAGTCCCGGACGAACGCGCGCGCCAGCGCGATCTTCTGCCATTCGCCCACGCTCAATTCCTGGTCGTCCTCCAGCCATTTTCCCAGCCGGGTGTCGTACCCCTGCGGCAGTTTGCGGATGACCCCGTCGGCGCCGGACGCGGCCGCCGCGGCCTCGACCAGGCGGTCGTTCGGCGCCAGCGCGGCGTTTCCCAGCCAGATGTTCTCGCGCGCCGTCAGGTAGTAGCGCGAATAGTCCTGAAACAGGACCCCGATCTGGCGCCGCCAGGCCGCGAGGTCCAGCTCGCGCAAGTCCACGCCGTCGACGGTGATGCTTCCGGCGGTCGGGTCGTACAGGCGGCACAGCAGTTTGATCAGCGTGCTCTTGCCGGCGCCGTTTGCCCCGACCAGAGCGATGTGTTCTCCCGGGCGGAGCGCGAAGGACACGTCGGTGAGCACCGGCGGGCGGGCGCCGTCGTAGGCGAATCGGACATGATGGAATTCGATGCCGCGCTGGATCGGCCGGGGCAGCGGGCGGGGCGAAGGCGGTGTCACCACCCGCGGCTGCCAGTCCAGGAACTCGTACAGGTTGGCCAGAAACAGGCTGTCCTGATACAGGGTGGCGAGTCCGCGCAGGAATTCCTGCAGGTAGCTCTGGCCGCTCTGGAACGCCTGGTAGTACATCACCAGCCCGCCGAGCGTGATGGTTCCCAGCACGGTCTGGTAGGCCAGGTACGCCAGCGCGCCGAAGATCGCCAGCAACTCGGTGAACTTCGAGGTCAGCTCCGTCAGCGCGCTCCGCCGGGTCACGTCCAGCCGCTCGCGCCGCAGGACGTCGCGCAGATCGTTGAAGCGCTGGATGAACAATCCCCCCAGATCGAACAGCCGGATCTCCTTGGCGAACGCATCCCCGGTCAGCAGCGACTGGAAGTACCACGCCTGCCGCTCCATCGGCGTGCGCTGCCGCTGCAAGGCGTAGAGGCGACGCGAATACCGGAGCTGCGCCAGCGTGCCGGGGATGGCGGCGGCGAGGAGGACGGCGGCGATCACCCAATGGAGCGAGAACAGCAGGCCGGCGAGCGCCGTCAGGGAGAGGCCGCTCTGCGCGATCTTCGTCAGGCCGTTGACGATGCGCATCGGGCGGTAGTGGACTTCCTGCTGCGCCCGGTGCATCGCGTCGTAGAATTGCGCGTTCTCGTAATGGGCCAGGTCGACGGCGACCGACTTCTCGTGCATCCGCTCCTGCAGCGCCTCCGTCACGGCCAGCCCCTGGATTTCGTCAACGAGGGTGGCGAGCGAGCCGCACAGCGCGATCGCCAGGGTCACGCCAAAAAAGAGGGCGATGAGCCAGAGCACGGGCGCGAAGCCCAGGGCCGGCGTCTTCACGCTCGCCGTCACCGCCTCGATCATCAGTTTCAGCGCGACCAGCGAGGCGAGCGGCAGCACGGCCTGGATCACAATCAGGGCGAGCCGGGCCACCGTCACTCCGGACGCGCTTTGCCACACCACCGCCAGGAGGCGCCGGAGCAGGGCCAGGCGTTGGAGATTGGTGGTGAGCGGGGATGGCGCCATGGGTGGCGGGGGTATCCGTCCCAGGATCAGTTGGAGCCCGTCGGAGAATTGCCGGGACCTGGAGGGCGGCGCGATCTGCCGGCCGGCAGATCCGCCAAATTTCCGGGTGGCGCTGACGGAGCATCGCCCTCCACCGATCGGGAACCCGTCGGAAATTCGTCAGGACCTGGATGGCGGCGCGCCGTCGCCGCCAAATTTCCCGCCAGGAGCTGCTGGAGATTCTCCGCCCGGGCGTGCGCGACCGCGCAGAGGAAGGGCGTGGCTCCGTCCATCGCCCCGCTCTCCAGATGAGCGTGCGCCGGACACCACAGGCACAGGTTGATGATTGGGCACCGCCGGCAGGAATGCAGGAATTCCGGGCGGTTGGAGCGCAGGTTCCGGACTCGCGGGACGAAATTCTGCCAGGCATCGGCGAGCGTGCCGGCCTTCAGGTCATAGGTCGTGCCCTCCGCCACCAGCGAGGAGCACAGGCGGAAGCGCCCGTCGTAGCCTACCTGGAAGGCCACGTTGCCGGCGCCGCAGCTGAAGAGGTGGTTGCCGCTGGCATGGGCGAACGCGTCGTTGACGAAGGTCGCGCAGTGCTTGATGAGCGACTGCTTCCGCGGTTCGTCCCCGTTTTCCAGGGCGACGACCTGCGCCGGCGTGAGGCGTTCCGCGCGGATCTCCTCGTTCCGCGCCGGGTCGCCGTCGAAGCGCAGATGCAGCTGCGGATCGAAGCGGTAATAGTCCTTGGTGCGGGCGCGGCTGAATTCGGCAATCGCCGTCTGCTGGTCGAAGTTCGACTGCAGCGCCATCGCCTTGAGGCGGAAGCGCACGCCGCCGGCCGTGAGCAGGTCCAGTCCGTGGACGAACCGGTCGAACGATCCGGGTTGCCGCGTGATCCGTTCGTAGGTATCGCGGGTGACGCCGTACACGGTGACTTCGAGGTCCCGCGGCGGGTATTGCTGGAAGAGCCTGACGTGCGCCGCGGTGATCAGCGTGGCGTTGGTGAAGACCGAGACCACCAGCCCCTTGCGCTTCAACCGCAGATAGATCTCCGCAAAATCGGGGCGCAGCAGCGGCTCGCCGCCGCTGAGGATGCACCAGAGCGAGCCGAGCTTCGCGGCCTGGTCGGCGATCGCGTCGATCTCCGCGACCGTCAGTTCCCGGGCGCGCGCCGCGCGATCGCCCGCCGGCAGATTGATGTAGCAGTGGCGGCAGTCGCAGTTGCAGCGCGCCGTGATCTCCAGCGTGAACGTCATCGGCACGCGCCGGGCCTTGAGCTGATCCCAGAGGGGCAGCTGCTGGATTTCCATCGAGGTGGATTCCGGCATCGGGGGCGTCCTCAGGTTTTTCGGGCGAGCATCTGGTCGAGCTGGCGCCGCAGGGCGGCATCCAGGCCGCCGCCGCGATACCGGTGGCGCACATGCGTCTGCTCCACCCGCCAGGTGCCCGTTTCATCGCGGACCAGCCGGATCCACGCCACGGGCTGGCGCGCGCCGTTGAGGTGCAGGTTCAGCGCCCAGGTCGCCAGCGGGCGTCCCCACCATTCCATGTTCGCGTCGAAGGCGTCCGGCGGCATCTGCCGTGCCACCGTGCCGGCGTCGCCGGGCACCGGCAGGCGCACCGTGAACGAAATCGCCGGCCGGCTCACGGCCAGCCACCGCCGGACCAGCCAATGATACAGCGCGCCCTCCTGCGCCCGCGCGAGGAGCCCCTGTCGCCGGCGGCTGGCGGCGGCGGCCGCGCGGATCCAGGCGCGCCGGCCGTCAAACCAGAGCCGGACGAGTCCGGAATGATGCGCCCGGGCGAGCGGCACCGGCCGGCCCCGGCGCTCGATGGCCGTGACCACGCCGAGCAGGGCATCGTCGAAAACGCGGTCGTCGTTGCCACCGCCGTCGGCCCGCGTGATCAGAAAAATGCACCCGTCCTCCTCGCCGGTGCCGACCACGCGGTGGCTGAACAGCAGCGGCGGCTTTCGATAGACGGCGATGGCGCCCACCGGGATGTCCTCGGCGCGGCTCGACCGGAGGCGCAGGATATCGCCAGGCCGGATCGTCGGATACATGCACGTCCCCTTGGAGCGAAAGGTCAGATTGCCGCTGTCGGCCAGCACCCGCTCGATCTCGAGCGAGGGGAACGGAGCGCCGGATCGGGACGGAACCGGGGAAAAGGGGCCCGATGACAGGCCGTTCGCACCCGCCGCGGACGTCTTGACCCCGGCGCGTGGGCGGTCGCCGCTGGCATCGTTCGTCATGAATGGTGCGTCCGGTTCAGCGTTGGGGAATCGCGCCATGCGCCCAGCCAGGATCGCGCTCGACGACGATGATCGTGGCGGCCGCGGCGGCTTCCGCGTTGTCGCCGGCGCCTCATGTCGAATCGCCGCGGAGGCGTTACGCTCCGCCGGCCTGGAGGATGCCCCGGCGGGTCAGCTCGCCCGCGAACCCGAGCACGTCGCGTTCGCAGTCGGGAACCGACGTCGTGAATTCATCGGCCAGCAGGGTGGCGACGGCCTGCAGCGTGCGGTGCCCGTCGAGCAGCTTCCAGATGGCCTGGCCCGTCTCGTTGAGCGTGTAGAGTTCGTCCTCGGCGTCGCCGATCCCGGCGGTCAGCGGGACAATGACGATCTGACCCTCGATCTCCCGGGCGACGACGTTGGGCGACGGCGTACAGACAGCGCCTATGTGTAGAGCACTTTCCACGAGCACCTGAAGCTGCCGGGGTCGGCCAGCGGCCCCGGCGAATGCCACGCGCGAAAACCCGGATCAGGAGGTGCCGGTATCGTAGCAGGCGTTCTGCGACGTGCAGGCGTACGAGCCGTTGGACGGCCCCGAGACCGGCGGATCGTCGGTCGGCTTGCAGGCGGCGAGGACAGCCTCTTCGGGGCGGGTCCTGGTCAGGACGACCAATTCCGGCTTCTTCCAGGGCTTCTTCTCAATTTGTTTCTTCATATTAGTAACTGCTGTTGCGTGACTTATGTGATACTGCAAACAATCTGTCAAGACGATTGGCCCCGGCGGGAGATAAAAAATTGTCAACTTGGAGGTCTGACCTCGGTCCACGGTTTCCGGCCCGCCGCGCATCTTTTCGTCACCGAGCGCACGGAGACACGGAGAGAGCCCACGGAGTCTTGTAGGCCCGCACCTTGCTTGCCGCGCCGTAGCCTCCGGCGAAGGCTGGCGTGCCGCGCCGTCTTGTCGCGCCAAAGGCCTGGCGACGGCGGAAGCCCTGAGCCTGTCGAATGGGGCGAAGGCTGGGGTGCATGCCGATCGGATTTCGCGGCTTCGCGCCTTCGCGTGAGCTGGATTGGGTTTCGGCTCGGCAGGCGCCTCGCCCTCCACGGCTGGACCGTCCGCTACCTGGAGGGCGGACCGCCGTGTCCGCCGCGTCGGGATTTCGGCGCGGACGGCGCCGCGCCCTCCACCTCAACCTCCACCTCAACCTCAACCTCCGGCCGCGACGCGGGTGCTTCGCGGCTTCGCGCCTTCGCGTGAGCCGGATTGCGGCTCGGCAGGCGCCTCGCCCTCCACGGCTGGACCGTCCGCTACCTGGAGGGCGGACCGCCGTGTCCGCCGCGTCGGGATTTCGGCGCGGACGGCGCCGCGCCCTCCACCTCAACCTCCACCGACGACCTCAACCTCCGGCCGCGACGCGGGTCTGCGTGGCGACGATGATCAACTCCGTGCCGGTCGGCGCGCAGATGGCGCGGCTGTCCTGAAGCAGGACCGGCTGGCCGCCCGCGAACACGCGCGCGGCGCCGGTCACCCAGTGCGCGCTGACGCACGGACCATTGCCGGCGGGCGGAACGAACGGACATCCGGCGACGACGTAAGGCGGAGGCTGGGTGACGATGGGGTGCCCGCTCACCAGCACCCGCGGATTCGGCGCGGTCGGCAGGGCCTGGCCGCCGTGCGCGCACGACACCGTCGCACCGACATGGAGGAGGAATCCGGGCATGGCTAGAGAGGATTATATGATCTTGTTGCCGCGCTCGGGCGGAGGGCGGACCGCCTTGTCCGCCGCGGCTCGGCAGGCGCCTCGCCCTCCACGGCTGGACCGTCCGAAACCTGGAGGGCGAGCCTCCGCGCGAGCCGAGTTGGGATTTCGGAGTTCGGCTCGGCAGGCGCCTCGCCCTCCACGGTTGGACCGTTCGATACCTGGAGGGCGGACCGCCGTGTCCGCCGCATCCGGCGTTGTAGGGCGGGATCACCCGATCCCGCCGGGAATGGAAAGACATCAAGATTTGGCGGGGTCAGGCGACCCCGCCCTACAATATGGCAGATT
>Ga0265338_10009673_pt1 | contig 11435 bp, 8 predicted proteins | sample 42126metaG_FD_193579 | JGI IMG/M metagenome (GOLD analysis project Ga0265338, IMG submission 193579) | Rhizosphere microbial communities from Carex aquatilis grown in University of Washington, Seatle, WA, United States - 4-21-26 metaG | ecosystem: Host-associated > Plants > Roots > Rhizosphere >... | reverse complement strand
TCGGCCGTGGTGTGCAGACGGTCGATCGCCTCGGTCGCGATCGTGACCGCGGTGTCGAAGCCGAAGGTGTAGTCGGTGCCCGAGAGGTCGTTGTCGATCGTCTTCGGGACGCCGACGACGGGGAACGCCTGCTCGCGGAACAGCTGCTCGGCGACGCCGAGCGTGTCCTCACCGCCGATCGCCACGAGTGCGTCGAGCTCGCGGTCGGCGAAGTTCTGCAGCACCTTCTCCACGCCGCCGTCGAGCTTGTACGGGTTCGTCCGGCTCGTGCCGATGATCGTGCCGCCGCGCGGGAGGATGCCCGACACCTGGTGGGGGCCGAGCTCCTCGAACACACCTTCGACGAGGCCGCGCCAGCCCTCGCGAACCGCGACGCAGTCCCAGCCCGCGGTGTCGGAGCGGCGCACCACCGCGCGGATGACCGCGTTCAGCCCGGGGCAGTCTCCGCCGCCGGTGAGGATGCCGATCGTCTTCGCCATTTCCGTAGTCGTAGCAATTCGCGGAGCGTCGCGAATCGGTGTTGTCCCGGGCTACTCGACGACAACGACGTCGGCGCCGAGCTCGCGCTCGACCTCGGCCGGGACGTCGGTGCCGAGCAGCCGGTCCATGAAGCGATGGTGGTGCGCTCCGAGGACGACGACGGACGCCTTCCGGTCGAGGGCGGCGTCGGCGATCACCTGGGCCGGATCGCCCGCGGCCCAGAGATAGTCGGCGTCCACGCCCGCGTCGTCGATGCTCTTTCTCGCATCGGCGAAGATGTCCTGGAGGTCGGGCGGCGCGACGAGCGGGATCATGCGCACCGGCGTGTCGTCGAGGCTCCCGAAGTTCTGCGGCCCTTCGGGATTCAGCGGCAGCTCCTCGACGGCGACGACGACGAGCTGCACGCCGCGCGTCTTCGCCTCGTCGATGGCGCGCTCGAGCGCGCGCTTCGCCGGCTCCTTGTCGTCATAGCCGACGACGACTGGACCTGGATGACCGCCTGTCACGAGCGAAGGCTCGCGCCGCGCCCTGCAGGCGGCATCGTCCAGAAGGGGTGAACTGCGTCAGCGACCCGCCTGGAACGCCTCGATCGCATCCTGGGCGGTCTCGTAGATGTGATCCGTTCCGACCTTCAGTGTGATGCCGAAGGTGTCGAGCTGGACGCGCACCTTCTCGTCGACCTCGCAGAGCGCAAGGACGACGTTTCGCTCGTGGAGCTGGTCGGCGAGCTCCCCGAGCGTCTTGCCGCCGCTGTAGTCGATGTCGTCGATCGCAGCGGCGTCGAGGATGAACCAGCGCGGCGGGTCGTCGCCGCCGACGAGCCCGAGCACCTCTTCCGACAGCCGCTCGGCGTTGGCGTAGAAGATGCCGCCGCCGAAGCGGTAGACGACGAGCCCCGGCTCCGTCCTCGTCCCGGGTGTCGGCGGGACCGTCGTCAGATGTCCCTTCGCGTTCTTCGCGAGAACAAAGTCGGTGGTCTGGTAGTGGCGGCGGACGTGGAGGACGAGCGACAGGAGGATCGCCAGGATGATCCCCTCCTCGACGCCGATCCCGACGACGACGATCGCGGTCAGGAGCGCGACCCAGAACTCGTCCTTGCGCACTTCGTAGATCGAGCGCATGCCCTTGACGTCGACGAGCTTCACGCCGATCAGGAAGACGACCGACGAGAGCACGCAGTTCGGCAGGTATTGCAGCGGCACCGTGAGGAAGAGCAGCACGATCGCGACGACGACCGCGGTCGTGAGCTGTGCGACCTGGGTGTGGCTCTTCGCCTCGTCGACCATCTCGGTTTTCGTCGGGCTGCCGTTGACGACGAAGGTGCCGCTCAGGCCCGCGGTGATGTTGGCGAGGCCGAGGCCGACGAGATCGGTGTTCTCGTTGAACGGCTCGTTGTACTTGACCGCATAGGCGCGCGAGGTCGCGGCGCTCTGCGCGAGGATGACGATGAACATCGAGACGGCCGTCGCCATCAGCTTCGCCGCGTCCTCCCACGTGACGCCCTGCGGAAAGCCGATGTGCGGAAGTCCGCTCGGCACCTTGCCGAGGATCGAGACGTCGTGCGCGGCGAAGTCGAAGATCCAGCTGAGGGCGATCATCCCGACCACGGCGACGAGGCCGCCGGGGACGACCTTCAGCCAGCGGCCGAACACGATCAGAATCGCGAGCGTCACCGCCGACACGAGGGCGGTCTGCCACGACCCGTCGCTGATATGGCCGAGCGTCTTGACGAACTTGACCACCGTGCCGCTGACGAACCTGACCGACGACGTCTGCGACGGGACGCCGAGCATCCCGCCGACCTGGCCGAGGGCCACCTGCACGCCCACGCCGGTGAGGAAGCCGATCAGCACCGTGCGCGAGAGGAAGTTCGACAGGAAGCCGAGCCGTGCGACCCGCGCGAGGAACAGCAAACCGCCGGCCAACAGCGCGGAGAGCCCGGCGAGCGCGACCCATTGCGGCGAGGCGGGCTCGAGCCCGGAGATGCCGAGCGCGGCGATGCCCGCGTACATGATCGCCGCGGTCGCCGAGTCGGCGCCGACGACGAGATGCTTGGAGGAGCCGAGCAGCGCGAACGCCGCGATCGGGATCAGGATCGTGTAGAGGCCGGTGATCACCGGCATGCCGGCGATCTTCGTGTAGCCCATCGTCTCCGGGATGGCCAGCGCCGCCAGGGTGACCCCGGCGACGATGTCCTTCGACAGCCAGTCCCTCCGGTACGGCCGGATGCCGTCGAGGACGGACACGTACCGCGCGATTCCCGTCCTCGCTTCGTTCGTGCTCATCGGCCTCCCGATCTTCTCGCCTCAGTCGGCAAGCGTCGGAGCCTACGGGAGTCTTGGCCGCACCGGCAACATCCCACCGGGATGACGCCACGATCCGTTGCGCAGGGCATCGCGAAAGGAATAGCGTCGCCGGTGTCAACGCCGAAGGAGGCAAAGCAACCATGCCGCAGTTGCTCCGCTCCGCGTTCGTCGCCTGTGCCCTGCTGCTGACGCTGCCGTCGCTCGCGCTCGCAGGCGTCAAGCCGGGCCAGCCCTTCCCGACGAACCTCGACACGAAGATCGACCTGACGCAGCTCACCGGGCTTCGCGTCGCGCTGCCGAAGCCCGACTGCACGACGCACCCGTCCGACTGCGCGGACATCGACGTGCTCAACACGCTGGACGGCTTCAACGTCGACGCGCGCGTGTCGATCCCATTCAGCGCGCCGATCGACCTGACCACCGTCACGCCGGACACCGTCTTCCTCGTCGATCCGAAGGGACAGCGGACACCGCTCGACCGACTCGTCTGGACGCCGGCGACGAACACGCTTCACGGCCTCCCGCACACGTATCTCAGCCAGCACACGCCGTACGTCCTCGTCGTCACGGACGGCGTCAAGGCGGCCGGCGGAGCCGCACTCGACCCGTCCGGCTTCCGCGAGAGCCTCGAGCTCGGCCGTTCGCACGACGTCGGGAACACGCTCTACCGCCTCGCGCTGCTCGGCGCGCTGCACTGGGCGCACATGCCGCTCGGTCACATCGTCGACGCGAGCCTGTTCACGACGCAGAGCATCACGTCGCTGCTCGAGAAGGTGCGGCGTCAGATCGACCGGTCGAGCCCCGCACCCGCGACGTTCGCGATCGGCCCGGCCGGCCAGCGGACCGTCTTCCCGTTCGCGAGCGTGGCCGGAGTCCTCTTCCACCGGCAGACCGGCACCTCGACGTTCAGCGACACGCCGCTCCCGGCGGCGGTTGACGTCTTCGGCGCGATCGGCACGGTTGCCTACGGCAGCTTCTCGTCGCCTGACTACGAGAACGCGTCGGAGGTGATCCCGCCGGTCGGCACCGCGTTCGGAACGCCGAAGCCGCAGAGCACGAACACGCTCTACTTCAACCTCTGGCTGCCGTCGGGCCCCGAGCCGGCCGGCGGCTGGCCCGTCGCGATCGTCGGGCACGGCTTCACCGACTCGAAGCAGGGCTTCCCGATCACCACCGCGTCGACGATGGCGAAGAACGGCATCGCCACGATCGCGATCAACGTCGTCGGCCACGGAGGCGGCCCGCTCGGGACGCTCACCGTCGCGCGAACGGACGGGACGACCGTCACGTTCCCGGCCGGCGGCCGCGGGATCGACCAGGACGGCAACGGCACGATCGACTCGACCGAGGGCGTCAATGCCGCTCCGCCGTTCACCGCCGTGGGCAACCGCGACGGGCTCCGCCAGACCGTGATCGACCTGATGCAGCTGACGCGGGAGATCCAGGTCGGAATCGACGTGAACGGCGACGGGAGACCCGACCTCGATGCGTCGAAGATCTCGTACTTCGGGCAGTCGTTCGGGGGGATCTACGGGACGACCTTCCTCGGCGTCGAGCCGGCCGTCCACGCCGGCGTGCTCAACGTCCCCGGCGGCTCGATCACGGAGATCGCACGGCTCTCGCCGTCCTTCCGGCCGCTCGTCGGGATCGCCCTCGCCACCCGCGTGCCGTCGCTCTACAACGCCGTGCCGAACGCGACGTTCACGAACTTCAACGAGGACATGCCGCTCAGCGGACAGCCGACGCTCGTCGACACGGTGCCGGGGGCCGACGCGATCCAGAACACGCTGGACCAGCAGATCTGGGCCCAGACGCCGGCCGATCCCGTCGCCTGGGCGCCCTTCGTCCGGGCGCAGCCGCTCGCGGGCAACGACCCCAAGGCGGTGATCGTCCAGTTCGCCAAGGGCGACGAGACCGTGCCCAACCCGACGGCGTCGGCCCTGATCCGGGCCGGAGGGCTCGAGGACCGGGCGACGTACTTCCGGAACGACCTCGCCTTCGCGTCCGTTCCGGGCTACACGGTCACGAACCCGCACACGTTCCTCAGCAACATCGGCGGCGCTTCGGGGCCGCTGGCCTTCGCGGCGCAGCAGCAGATCGCGACGTTCCTCGCCAGCGGGGGCGCCGTGACGATCGACCCGGACGGCGCCGGGCCGCTCTTCGAGACGCCGATCGCAGGGCCGCTGCCCGAGTCGCTGAACTTCCTGCCGTAGCCGACTGCGTGCGGGCCCGGAGCGAACCGGGCCCGCACGCTCCGGATCAGTGCCGAAGGTGGGAATCGAACCCACACGCCCCGAAGGGCACCGGATTTTGAGTCCGGCGCGTCTGCCAGTTCCGCCACTTCGGCGTGGCCCGCTCATCGTACGCGCCGGTACTACATTTTTCGAAGCGTATGGGGATGGGCTTGGACCCTTGAAACGTCCTTTTCAACCAGGGATACTCACGCATCGGTTCCGGGTCTCCGGAACCTCGGTGGATGCGATCGAGGAGGAAGCGTGAGCAGAAAGGTTTCTGTTGGGGTCTTGCTCGGCGCTGCTGCGGTCCTCGCAGCGGTGGTCGCCGGCTACGCCGGCAGCGCGAGGAGCGCGACGAGCAGCGTTCAGGCGCTGCCGTCATCGTCATGCGGACCGATCGTCTACAAGGGTTCCGGCAGCCCGGACTTCATCATCCCGTCCGACCTGCCGCTGCAGGGAGCGATCCGCGGCCAGACCGTGCAGATCTCGCGCGCGATGATCTGGGCACTCGCGCAGGCCGGCTGGAAGGCAGGCCCCTACAAGATCGGCTACCAGTCGTGCGACGACTCGACCGCGCAGGCCGGTTCCTGGGACTCGGGCAAGTGCGCAACGAACGCGCGCCTGTATGCGAGCAACAAGTCGGTCATCGGCGTGCTCGGGACGTTCAACTCCGGTTGCGCGAAGATCGAGGTTCCGATCCTGAACCGGGCGAACCCCGGCCCGCTCGGCATGGTCAGCCCGGCGAACACGAACCCGGGCCTGACGAAGAAGTGGGATCCGGGTGAGCCGCAGAAGTACTACCCGACCGGGGTGCGCAACTACGCGCGCGTCGTCGCCACCGACGACTTCCAGGGCCCGGCCGACGCGATGTGGACGAAGGCTCTCGGCTACAAGAAGGTCTTCGTCCTCAACGACAAGCAGACCTACGGCTTCGGCGTCGCGACGACGTACAAGAACGCGGCGAAGAAGCTCGGTCTGACCGTCACCGGCTTCCAGGGCTGGGACGCGAAGCAGTCGAGCTACGAGGCGCTTGCCAACTCGATCAAGGCATCGGGAGCGCAGGTCGTCTTCCTCGGCGGCATCATCTGCAACAACGGCGCGAAGCTCATGCAGGACATCAAGGCCGTCGATCCCAAGATCCACCTGCAGATGCCCGACGGCTTCAGCGACCCGAACTCGAACGGCGCGGTCGCCAACGGCGCGTACATCAGCGTCGCCGGCGAGCCGCCGAAGGCACTGACGGGCGCCGGGGCGACCTTCGTCAAGAGCTTCGGCAAGCAGATCGGCACGACGCCGAACCCGTACTCCGCGTACGGCGCAGAGGCGATGGACGTCATGCTCAAGGCAGTCGCCAACGGCGGCGGCCAGCGGGCTGCGACGACCAAGGGCCTGTTCGGTCTGACGATCACGAACGGCGTCCTGGGCACGTTCACGATCAACTCCAGCGGCGACACGAGCCTGTTGCCGATCACCATCTACAAGCAGTCCGGCAAGAACCTCGTGCCGGTCAAGACGCTCATCGTCCCGACGAGCCTGATCGGCTAGCAGCGGGACAGTCACGGGCCTGACGCCGGGGGAGGCATCGTCCTCCCCCGGCGTTCATCGCCCCTCTTCTCCCCGTGGCCACCACCGCCCACACCGAAACGCTGGCCCGGCCGAGGAGCCGCTCGATCGGCTCGTACGTGATGCCGTTCTTCGCCACGTTGCTGCTCGTGCTGCTCGTGGTCTGGCTCGTCGTCAACTTCGTCAAGAGCCCGTCGTACTTCACGAACATCGCGTTCATCGGCCTGACGAACGGCGCCGTCTACGCGCTCGTTGCACTCGGTTACACGCTCGTCTACGGCATCCTCGAGCTGATCAACTTCGCCCACGGCGACGTGTTCATGCTCGGCGGGATGTTCTCGGCGACGATGATCCTGTCCGTCTTCCACCTGAAGGTGGGCGAGTCCCCGGAAAAGCTCGCCGTCGCCATCGTCTGCTCGCTGTTCGTCGCGATGGCCGCGTGCGGCCTGATCAACACGACCATCGAGCGCGTCGCGTATCGGCCGCTCCGCCACGCGCCGCGACTCGCGCCCTTGATCACCGCGATCGGGATGTCGTTCATCCTCGAGGACATCGCCATCGCCTGGAAGGGCCCGTCCTACGTCGCCGTCCCCGCGGTATTGCCACACAGCAACGTGTTCTCGGCCGGCGGCGTCACCTACACGTGGGAGAAGTTGATCGTTGTCATCATCACGATCCCGGTGCTGCTGGTCCTGATGTGGCTCGTGCAGTACACGCGGCAGGGCAAGGCAATGCGGGCCACGGCGCAGGACCGGGACGCCGCGGCGATGATGGGGATCGACGTCAACCGGACTATCTCCTTCACGTTCATGATCGCCGGCGCCCTCGCCGGCGCTGCCGGGCTCCTCTACGCCCTCTACTTCGGGCAGGTGCGCTACGACACCGGGTTCCAGCTCGGTCTGATCGCGTTCACCGCCGCCGTGCTCGGCGGCATCGGCAACCTGCCCGGCGCCGTGCTCGGCGCGCTCTGCATCGGCTTCATCCAGGCGTTCAACGAGGGGCTTCGCTGGCACTCGCCGGGAAGCGACTGGACCCAGTCGATCGTCTTCTCGATCCTGATCCTGATCCTCGTCTTCCGCCCGGCGGGCCTGCTCGGCGAACAGACGCCCGAGGGCGGCTGACGTGCGCCGGCGCATCGGGGCGGAGATCTCGCGCGGCTGGTGGGCCATACTCGGCGCCGTCGGGCTGTCGCGCCACCGCTGGCAGACGCTTCCCCCCCTGACTCGGCGCACGGTCAAGGCAGTCATCTGGGCCGGAATCGGCCTGCTGCTCATCCGGTTTCTCGGCGTCTGGAACGATTCCGCGCTCCTGGTCGCGGTCGTCGTCCTGCTGCTCGTGATCCCGTCGTACGACCGGCTGCGGGTCGGCGGCCGCAACATCGGCAAGTGGGTCGTCCCGGCTGTGGTGGTCGCGCTCGCGATCGCGTACCCGTACTACATGGCTCACATGCCGCAGGTGCCGATCTTCGGGCCCTTCCCGCAGGTCAGCACGATGGTCGCGATGATGATCTTCTCGGTCATGGCCCTCGGCCTGAACTTCGTCGTCGGCTACGCGGGACTGCTCGACCTCGGCTACGTCGCCTTCTACGCGATGGGCGCGTACATGGCCGGCTGGTTCGCCTCCAACCAGTTCTCGAATCAGAATCTCAACATCGGAGCGGTCGGCCTCTACAAGGGCGACACCGGCTTCCATTTCTCCATCTTCCTCGTGCTGATCATGGCCGGGATCGCCACGGGGATCGTCGGAGTGCTGATCGGCCTGCCGACGCTGCGTCTTCGCGGCGACTACCTCGCGATCGTCACGCTCGGGTTCGGCGAGATCCTGCCGCAGATCGCCCGCAACGGCGACAACCTCTTCGGCTTCAACCTGACGAACGGCACGGGTGGGATCACGCCGATCGACGGGCCGGGCTTCGGCAACTGGCTGCACGCGCACCTCCATCTCCCGGCCAACTTCCTGGCCGCGGGGAATCTCGACAGCGTCTTCTTCTGGACCGCGTTGCTGCTCGTCCTGATCACGATCTTCGTCAGCGCGCGACTGCGCGACTCGCGGCTCGGCCGCGCCTGGATTGCCATCCGCGAGGACGAGGTGGCGGCCGCCGCGATGGGCGTGCCGCTGATGCGGACGAAGACGTGGGCGTACGCGACCGGCGCGTTCTTCGGGGGCGTCGCGGGCGCCTACTACGCGAGCTACAAGGGCGGCGCGTTCCCGGACGACTTCTTCTTCCAGATCTCCGTCTTCATCCTCTGCATGGTCATCCTCGGCGGGATGGGGAACATCTGGGGTGTCATCTTCGGCGCGTGCTTCCTTTCGTATCTCGACCGGGAAGGGCTGTCGAACGTCGGCAGCTGGCTGAACGGCCACTTCGGCCCGGGCGGCTCAGACGTCCAGATCTGGCACAAGCCGCTCGACGTGCCGCTCTACGAGTTCGGGATCTTCGGCGTGATCCTCGTCGTCACCATGCTGTTCAGGCCGGAGGGCCTGATCCCGAGCTCGAGGCGCGCGGCCGAGTTCCACGAAGGTGTGCGCGAGGAGTACATGTACGACGTCGAGCACGGCTCGCCCATCACCGAGACGACGGAGTCGATGTGACCGCCGAACCCCTCCTGCTCACGCAGAAGCTGCGCAAGGAGTTCGGCGGACTCGTCGCCGTCGACGACGTCGACTTCACGGTTCCCGAGGGGGCGATCGTGAGCCTGATCGGCCCGAACGGCGCGGGCAAGACGACGTTCTTCAACATGCTCACCGGCGTCTACAAGCCGACGCACGGCCGCGTCTTCTTCGGGGGCGAGGATCTGACCGGCAAGCCGCCGCACGCGTACACACAGCGCGGCATCGGCCGCACCTTTCAGAACATCCGGCTGTTCCAGAACATGACGGCGCTCGAGAACGTGCTCGTCGGCATGCACGTGCGGCTGAAGGGAAACGCGATCCAGGCGATCCTGCGCACGCCCGCGGTGCGACAGGAGGAGAAGGAGGCGCGCGAGCGCGGCCGCGCGTTGCTCGAGTTCAGCGGCCTCCGCCGGAAGGACGGCGTGATCGGCCGGAATCTCTCGTACGGCGACCAGCGCCGGCTCGAGGTGGCGCGCGCGCTCGCGACCGAGCCGAAGCTGCTGCTGCTGGACGAGCCGACCGCCGGCATGAACCCGCAGGAGACGGCGGAGTTCACGACGTTCGTCGGGCGGCTCCGGACGGAGCGGAACCTCTCGGTGCTGCTGATCGAACACGACATGCGTGTCGTCATGGGCGTCTCGGACCGCGTCACCGTGCTCGACTACGGCGAGAAGATCGCCGAGGGCGAGCCGAAGGAGATTCAGAAGAACGAGCGCGTGATCGAGGCGTATCTCGGCAAGGCGGCGGTCACACAATGAGCGCCGCTGCGCCCGCGGCCGAGTCGGTCGGCACGATCCTCGAGCTGACGGACGTCCAGACGTTCTACGGCTCGATCCAGGCGCTGAAGGGCATCTCGCTCACCGTGCGGGAGGGGGAGATCGTCACGCTGATCGGCGCGAACGGTGCGGGGAAGTCGACGACGCTCCGCTCGATCAATGGACTGAACCATCCGCGCGTCGGGACGATCGTGTTCCGCGGCGAGGACATCACGCACAAGCCCGCGCACGACATCGTCAGACGCGGGATCGCGCAGTCGCCGGAAGGGCGGAAGCTGTTCCCGCGGATGACGGTGACGGAGAACCTCGAGATGGGAGCCTTCCAGCGCAGCGACCGGCACGCCTTCAAGGACGACATGGACCGCGTCTTCACGCTCTTCCCGCGTCTCGCCGAGCGGCGGACGCAGAAGGCGGGGACGATGTCGGGCGGCGAGCAGCAGATGTGCGCGATCGGGCGGGCGCTGATGGCGCGGCCGACGCTGCTCATGCTCGACGAGCCGTCGATGGGTCTCGCGCCGATCTTCGTCGAGCGGATCTTCGAGACGATCGTCGAGGTGAACAAGCAGGGCACGTCGATCCTGCTCGTCGAGCAGAACGCCCTGATGGCGCTCGAGGTGGCGAACCGCGGCTACGTGCTCGAGACGGGGAAGGTCGCTCTCGCCGACGAGGCGAAGGCGCTCGCGCAGAATGAGCTGGTGCGCAAGACGTATCTCGGCGAGACCTAGCTCCTAGTCCTCCTGGGACCCGCCGACCCGGAGCGGGAAGTACGGCGGCGAGAGGAGGAAGCCGATGCGCGGCGCGTCGCTGCCGGCGCGGCCCCGGGCCATGTCCAGCGCGGCGCCGATGCCGTGCACGGGGACGAAGCCGAGCTGGCGGACGGCCGTCGCGTCGCGGGCGCCGGCAACGAGCACGGCGCCGAGGCGGCCGAGCGCCGGCTGGCACGCCTCCCAGTCCCGGAACGGGAGCAGGGGATGGACGCTGCGGCCGGCGCGGTAGTCCCGGAGAGCCCGCGGGTCGGCGCCGGCCGCGAGCTCGGCGTCGGCGAGCAGCTCGCGGTCCCGTCCCATCCTCGTGGCATGGAAGAACGAGCGGTACGGCTGCTGCGTCGGATGGGCGAAGTGGCGCGCGAACCGGTTGACGAGGATCGCCGTGCCGCCGTCGACGAGCGGGAACGCGTCGCGCCAAAGCCGCAGGGCGAGCCCGAGGCCGAGGTACGCGGCGAGCAGCGGGTTGGGTCGCTCGCGCGGGAGGTACGGCGTCGTGCCGGGGATCCCGATCACGAGCGCGTCGAGCGGCGCGTCGAGCTCGGCGCGACGGAGCTCGAGCGCCCTGAGCAACGCCTCGGCGTGTGCGACCGACGGCGGCCCGGCGAACGCGCCCGCTGCGCTCATCTCCGTCGACAGCGAACGCAGGACGCTGCGCCGCAACACGCCGGGAAGGGCGGAGAAGCCGTGGCGGAGGGG
>Ga0265338_10009672_pt1 | contig 11436 bp, 9 predicted proteins | sample 42126metaG_FD_193579 | JGI IMG/M metagenome (GOLD analysis project Ga0265338, IMG submission 193579) | Rhizosphere microbial communities from Carex aquatilis grown in University of Washington, Seatle, WA, United States - 4-21-26 metaG | ecosystem: Host-associated > Plants > Roots > Rhizosphere >... | reverse complement strand
CGAAGAAACACGGCGCGGTCGCCGACGTGCTGCTCAAACTCGAATTCTTCAATCCGCTCTCCAGCGTCAAGGACCGCATCGGCATCGCCATGATTGACGACGCGCTCAAGTCCGGCGCCATCACTCAAAGCACCGTGCTGATTGAGCCGACCAGCGGCAACACCGGCATCGCGCTGGCGTTCGTCGCGGCGGCGAAGGGATTGAAATTAATCCTGACGATGCCCGAGACGATGAGCCTTGAGCGCCGGAAACTGCTGAAAATTCTCGGCGCAAAACTCGTCCTGACCGAGGGCGCGAAGGGAATGAAGGGCGCGATTGCGAAGGCGGAGGAATTGCACAAGCAGATTCCCAACAGCTTCATTCCCCAGCAGTTTTCCAATCCAGCCAATCCGGAAATCCACCGCAAAACAACCGCCGGGGAAATCTGGCGCGACACGGATGGTAAAGTGGATTTTGTCGTGGCTGGCGTCGGCACTGGTGGCACCATCACCGGCGTGGCCGAGGTCATCAAGAAATTGAAGCCGTCGTTCAAGGCGGTCGCGGTCGAACCGGTGAAGTCGCCCGTCATTTCCGGCGGGGTGCCTGGCCCGCACAAATTGCAGGGTATCGGCGCGGGTTTCATTCCGGCGAACCTGAACACCAAAATCGTGGACGAAGTCATCAAGGTGGACGAGGCGGATTCCGGCCCGGTTTCCAAGGAAGTCAACCAGCTCGACGGCATTCCGGTCGGCATTTCCAGCGGCGCGGCGATTTGGGCTGCGTTGCAGGTGGCCAAACGCCCGGAGAACAAGGGCAAGACCATCGTCGCCATCGTGCCATCATCGGCCGAACGCTACCTTTCCGCATGGCTGTTCGCCGATGTCAACACGGACTCGGACGACATTAGTGGCTTGCTAACATCGGCATAAAAGTTTTTGCTTTTGCGGTTTCAAAAAATTGTGGCGATCAGACAGACAGGAGTGAAAAAATTCAGGGTGCTGCCGGGCTTCAAATTGACGCTCGGCTTCACGCTGTTTTATCTTGGTCTCATCGTTCTCATTCCGCTGGCGGCGACCTTTGCCAAGACGACCACGCTCACGTGGGAACATTTCTGGCATGTGGTCGCCTCGCCGGCCGCCGTGTCCGCCTATCGCCTGAGCTTCGGCATCTCGCTGCTCGCGGCACTGGTCAATGCGGTGTTCGGCCTCCTCGTCGCGTGGGTTCTGGTTCGCTACCAATTCTGGGGCAAACGCCTCATGGACGCGCTGGTGGACCTGCCATTTGCGCTGCCCACGGCGGTGGCGGGTATCACGCTGGCGACACTTTACGCCCCCAACGGCTGGATCGGCCGATGGCTCTTGCCGTATGGGATCAAGGTGTCCTACACATCGCTGGGCATATTCGTTGCGCTGACGTTCATCGGGCTGCCGTTCATCGTGCGCACCGTGCAACCCGTGCTCGAAGACCTCGACCTGGAGGTCGAGGAGGCTGCCGCGAGCCTGGGCGCGAACCGGCTCAAGACCTTTTTCCGCGTGATTCTGCCGATGGTGTTTCCGGCGCTGCTCACCGGCTTTGCGCTCGCGTTCGCCCGCGCGCTCGGAGAATACGGCTCGGTCGTTTTCATCTCCAGCAACATCCCGTTGAAATCGCAAATCGTGCCGGTGCTCATCATGAACAAGCTCGAGCAATTTGACTACGCCGGCGCGACGGCGCTGGCGGTGGTGATGCTCATCATTTCGTTCCTGCTGCTGCTGGCAATCAACGTGCTGCAATGGTGGAGCACGCGGTATCGCGAACGCATCTGATTTATGGGACCCGCATCCGCATTTCAAGCCATCCGCCGTGTCGGGCGCCTTCGCCCGACGGGCGAGCCGGTTTGGGTGCGCTGGGTCTTGATTGCGATTGCGCTCCTGTTTCTTGGCCTGTTCCTGGTGGTGCCGCTCGTGGCGGTGTTCGTGCAGGCGTTTTCCAAGGGCGTCGGTTATTATTTTCACACGCTCGCCGACCCGATCACGGTGAGCGCCATCAAGCTGACGCTCATTGCCGCCGGTATTTCGGTGCCGATGAATTGCATCTTTGGAGTGTCGGCGGCATGGGCGATCGCCAAATTCGATTTCCCCGGCAAGAACATCCTGACCACGCTGATTGACCTGCCGTTTGCGGTGTCGCCGGTGATTTCAGGCATGATTTACGTGCTGGTGTTCGGCGCGCAAGGCTGGTTCGGCCCCTGGCTCATCGATCACAACGTCCGCATCATCTTCGCCGTGCCGGGCATCGTGCTGGCGACGACGTTTGTGACCTTTCCGTTCGTTGCGCGCGAGTTGATACCGCTCATGCAATCACAGGGTCGCAACGAGGAGGAGGCGGCGCGGACGCTCGGTGCGCGCGGCTGGCAGACGTTCTGGCGCGTGACGCTGCCGAACATCAAGTGGGGCCTGCTTTACGGCGTGATTTTGTGCAACGCCCGCGCGATGGGCGAGTTCGGCGCGGTTTCGGTCGTCAGCGGCCACATCCGCGGCGTGACGAACACCATGCCGCTGCACATCCAGGTGCTTTATGACGGTTACGATTCCGCCGGCGCGTTCGCTGTGGCGTCGCTGCTGACGTTTCTGGCGCTCATCACCATCGGGTTGAAGGCATGGGTCGAGAGCAAGGGCGCCGCGCTCGCCGAAGTCAGGGAGAAAACATCCGCATGAGCGTTGAAGTCCGCAACATCACGAAACAGTTCGGCAAATACCCCGCGCTGCACGACGTGAGCCTGAAGGTCGAGTCCGGCGAACTGGTCGCGTTGCTCGGCCCGTCCGGCTCCGGCAAGACCACGTTGCTCCGCATCATCGGCGGTCTGGAGTTTCCCGACAACCCGGAGGCGCACGTTTCGTTTTACGGCGAGGACGTGACCGCGCTGCCCGCGCACAAGCGCCGCGTGGGGTTTGCATTCCAGCATTACGCGCTGTTCCGGCACCTGAACGTCTTTGAAAACATCGCGTTCGGCCTGCGCGTCCGGCCCTTCTGGTCGCGCCCGAAGGAATCCGAAATCCGGGAACGCGTTGAAAAACTTCTCAAGCTCATCCAGCTCGAATCGCTCGGCAAACGGTATCCGTCCCAGCTTTCCGGCGGGCAGCGCCAGCGTGTCGCCCTTGCCCGCGCGCTCGCCGTGGAGCCGAAGGTGCTGCTGCTGGACGAGCCGTTCGGCGCGCTCGACGCCAAGGTGCGCAAGGAACTCCGCCACTGGCTCCGGCAATTGCACGAGGAGATCCACATCACCACGCTCTTCGTCACGCACGATCAGGAGGAGGCGCTGGAGGTGGCCGACCGCGTGGCCATCATGCGCGAGGGCAAAATCGAGCAGATCGGCGCGCCGCTGGAGATTTACGACCATCCGGCCACGCCGTTCGTCTATGATTTTCTCGGCAACGTGAACTCCTTTTCCGGCAAGGTGCGCGACGGCTCAGTCGTCATCGGCGAGACGAAATACGACGCGCCGGAAATAGCCGGTGAAACGGACTCGGACGCCGTCGCGTTCGTGCGCCCGCACGACATCCGCGTGACGCGCGAGCAGGGCGGCCCGGCGATGATGGCCGCGCGTGTGAAGCATTGCAACGCCATCGGCCCGTTTGCGAACGTGGAACTCGAACGCCTCGACAACGGCGGGCTGTTCACCGTGCAATTGAGCAAGGAACAGTTCCGCGAACTCCAGCCACAGCCCGGCGAACAGCTTTTTGTGGAATTGCGAAACGTGAAAGTCTTCCCCGAGGACTTCTCCATCTGAATTTACCGCGAAGCGGGTGTCCCGGCGAGCCGGCTTTCAATTAGCTTTCTCATTGTGAAGGCGAGGGCATAAACGATTCCCAGCAGCACGACATCGGTCGGGCCGATTGGACAGTCCCATTGGTAGGCAATCCAAAATCCAATGAACGCCGATGCACCGCCAATGAGCGAAGCGAGGATTGAAAATTGGCGCATGTTTTTTGCGAACAAATGCGCCGTCAGCGCGGGAATCAGCAGAAAACCAAATGAAATTAACGGGCCGACGCTCAACACGGCCATCGAAACGGTCAGACCAATGAGCAGATACAGCAGCACATCCCAAAACCAGACTTTTTTTCCGAGCGTCGCGGCCATTACGCGGTCGAATGACACCAGCAGCATTTCCTTTTGAAACAAGCCAAGCACCACCAGCACGGCGACCAGTGTCGCCGCCGTCAACGCGAGGTCGAAATTGGAAATGGTGATGATTTCGCCTTTCAGCAAATCCAGCCAGCCGATTTCGGCATAACGATTTTTCGACAGCAGCAAAATGCTTAACGCGGCGGCGACGACATACGCCGCGCCGAGCCGTCCTTCTGGATTGCCGCGTCCGCGACGTTCGAGAAACGCGAGAATCAAGATTGCTGCGAGCGAAAAAACGGTTGAACCAACGAAGGCGAAAAGGTGCTCGCTTTGCGCGGCGTGCTCGGGTTGAGTCGCGCCAAGCCACATGGGAACAGATAACGCGATGGCGACGCCAGTGGATGAGATTTGCGGCAATGCGACACCCATGAACACCAGCCGCCGCAGCACCAGAAACACGCCGACAAGCGGACAGGCAAAACCGATGAGCACGCTGATATAAACCGAGTTCCGCAACAGAAAATCAGGCGAGAGGATTTCTTTGAGCGTTTCCATATCAGCCAACCTCCATTTCAAATATTTCCGCCATGCGCTCGCGCGAGAGCAGTTCGGTTGCGGTGCCAATCAGAATTTTGCCCTGATGAAGCCAGATGACTTGTTGCGCGTGTTTGCGCACCAGCGGCAAATCGTGCGTGACGAGCAGAACCGTGAGCTTCTTTTCAATGTGGATTTGTGAAATGAATTCCAGCAGCGAGTGTGTCGCGGCCACATCCACTCCCGCCGTCGGCTCGTCCAGCACCAGCACGTCGGGCTTCGTGGCGAGCGCGCGGGCGATGAGAACACGCTGTTTCTGCCCGCCGGAAAGCTCGGAGAATTTCTTGCGGGCAAATTCTTCCGCTCCGGTCGCGCGCAGGCATTCGCGCACGAAGGCGCGCTCGCCATGCGGAACGAAACGACCGGCGCCCACACGCCCGTAAACTCCCATGAGCGCGACTTCAAACCCGGTCAGCAAAAAGAGCGGGTCGAATTCAATTGCTTGGGGCACATAACCAAAGACAGCGGGCGCGGCGATTTGCATTTTTCCGGCTACCGGCGGCTGTAGCCCGAGCAATGTCTTGAGCAGTGTAGATTTGCCCGAACCATTCGCGCCGAGAATCGCGGTGAAACTTCCCCGCTCGATTGAAAGTGAAATGCCGGACAACACCGGCTGCCGGTTGTAGCCGATAGCCAGGTTGTCCAGCGTGATAAGTGAATCGTTCATTTTTTCAGCGCATCCACCAGCGAGTGGACGATGTAATCCATTTCCTCGATGTAAGTGCCGGTGTTCGGCACGCCGCCGGGCATAATGGGCAGTTTCACCAGCGTCGCGCCGGTTTGTTGCGCGATGAGCGCCGGGACTTTTTCGGGAAATTGCGGCTCGCGCACAACAATTGGGATGTGTTCGGCTTTCATTTCCGAAATCAAGTCCGTGATGTGACGCGGCGTCGGGTCAACACCCGGTTTCAGTTCAATCGTGCCGACGTAATCCAATCCAAAACGTTTGGCGAAGTAGCACCAGTGTTCGTGATACGAAACGAACTTCACTCCTTTGAGCGGCGCGGCGAGTTGCTGCCATTCGGCGATTTTCGCGTCGAGCCTGGCGAGATACGCATCGCGGTTGCGGGTGAAGTCGGCTTCATATTCCGGCGCGGTGGCGACGAGTGCGGTAAAGATATTTTGCACCGCCGTTTTCGCCAACGCAGGGTCGAGCATGTAATGCGGATTCCCATAGGGATGCACGTCGCCTTCTGAATGATCGGTGGATTTAGGCACTTCCATCGGCACGATGCCAACGGAACAATCCACATAACCCGGTTTTCCGTTTTGAATGCGCGGATTTTTGCTCGCTTCGAGCAATGCGGGCAAAAAGGCGTGTTCGCAATCGAATCCGACAAGCACTACGAGGTCGGCGCGGTTCAACACCGGCACAAAACTCGGTTTCATAGGAACGCCGTGAGTGTCTTCGATGCCGGTGGCGAGGCTGCGAACTTCGACATGGTCGCCGCCGATGTTGCGGGTGAGGTCGGCCAAATCGGTGAGCGTGGCGACGACTCGAATTTTCGCCGCGTGGACTTGCGCCGCGCACAGCAGCGTAATGAGCGTGATGAAATACAATTTCAATTTCATAAAACAATTTCTCCTTTCAGTTTTAGCGTTGTTGCCACCCGTGCGAATGCGCGCCTATGATCCACGCCCATTGCATATAAATGGCATCGTCGGGCTTCAGGCCGGATGAGGCGTCGTGGCTGGTGTGTGTGTATTGCAACCGGAGTTGATTCCAGTGGCTCAATGCAAATGTGACGAATGGTGAATACTCAAACGTCTGGTCGCTGCGATTTTCCGGGCTTTGCGCATAATCGAAGAGAAAGCCCGCGCTCCATTGCCGGCTCCATTTATAGCTCACATAGGTATATCCACCGAGCGAGCCGACACTCCGATTAAATTCGTCGCCGGAATAAACTGGCGGAGTGCCCGCCAAGCTGCCGTCCGGGTCAACGAGATAACGGTTGTCGCTGTAAAGCAATTCCGTTCCCCATGTGAAACTGCGGAATTGATTGTTTTGCAGCGGAACATAACTGAGCTTGAAATCCACGCCTGCGAGACGGCGCTCGCGCTCGGTGACGGGATTGCCTTTGGAACCCGCGAAGGCATCGAAACCGCCGCGATTCTGTTCCTTTGGATTCCACAAGCCGGAAACGCCTGCTTCAAGCTGCCAATTTGGCGTCAGGTCGAAATAGGTGGAGAGCCGTCCCCAGAAATTCAATCCGTCGAAAGCACGGAAATTTCCGGGATGGTCGGGGTTCGGACTGTCGCCGCCAAAATGGTCGCCGACGCCGACAGTCGCACTGACATAATGCGGGATTGGCGGCAACCAGTTCAATTGCACGCCATCGGATTGCGATTCGCCGCCGATGTATTTGTCGAGCGCGAGCGGACGGTTCACGAACGGCAATTCGTGATCGTGAATGTAAGCCAGCCGCCCAAACTCGCCGAAAAACCGCCCGGCTTTCAATTCCAGATTTCCCGGAAGCGATGTCGTTTGCAGCGCGGCTTCTTCCACGTCCATCGTCGCCTCACCGGTCGCGGAATCGGCGGAAGCGTTGACAACGGCATAGCCTTTGGCGAACGGATCAACTGATGCGGCGACATTTAATTCAAGCGAACGCTGGAACACGTCGAAGCCACCCGGACGATCGCTGCCGATTGCATCCGAGCCTTTGCTACGATACGAGAAGATCGTTTCGCCCACAAGGCCGATGGCCGGATTGAATTCGCTGGGTCGCGTTTTCTTTTGCGCCTCGGCGACTTGGTTTACCTTTTCATTCAACTCGTTGAATTGATTCGTCGTGACGGCTGTGGACGGAGCGGAAGTTGCCGTCGTTTGCCGCTGACTTGTCAATTCATCGAGTTTTTTCGTCAGCGCCTCAATTTGCTGGCGCTGTTCATTTGCTGTTTTCTCAAAGTTTTCCTGCATCTGCCGCAGTTGTTGTTTCAACTGCTCCACTTCATTTGTCTCCTGCGCCTGGGCGATGGTCACGCACAAGCAAAGGGCGGAAGACAGCCCTATAAATGTTTTTAGTTTCATATTCTTCTCCAATCAAGGCATGCACGAACAGCGTGCATGCCTATCCAAACGGAATTACTGTGAAAATCCATTCAGCCGAAGCTGAACGGCCTATGCTTGGGAAGAAATGACTGCGGGAGGAGCGCGGCCTTGTGGAAGATATTCAATGGCCGTGCTAAAAACGGAAAATTCAATTTGCGGAGCATTCTCAATCGAAGCCGCCGGAACGATGGCGGGAATCTCAACGGTTGCCGATTCCACTTTTCCATGAGCGAACATCGTGACGGCACATTCATGGCCAGCCTTGTCCGCATCCGTGTGAATCAACTCATGCAACGCGGGACACGCCGCCATCGCGTTAAGAAGCAAAACCATCCCCACCAGCAAGAGGGCAATGAATGCCTTGCCGAACCGATTTGAATGTTTCCTTTTATATTGCAAACTGTTTGCAATATAGCAAACAGCGCGCCGCTGGCAAGTCATAATTCGCTCTGACAAACCGCTTGGAGCCGGAGAGGCAGATGGGGTTGATTCAACCCATGTTCGCCAGTTTTTCCGTGCGCGTTGGCGCTGGCGTCCGTATCTTTCCACCGCTTAATGGCGACGATCAAACCCTTTGCCGCGCTGCGACCGAAACCTGGACTTGCCTCGCAAATCTGCGAACTGCCCTATGATGTGCTGTCATCGGACGAGGCGCGCGGGGTTGCCGCCGACAAACCGTTGAGCTTCTTCCATGTCAGCCGTCCGGAGGTGGATTTGCCGAAGGGCACGGACGCATACGCGCCGGCGGTTTATGAGAAGGGCAGGGAGAATTTTCAAAAACTCATTTCGCAGGGCGCGCTGAAACAGGATTCGCAGCCGTGTTTTTATTTATACCGGCAAATCATGGGCAAACATTCGCAGACGGGCGTTGTGGCGGTGGCGAGTTGCGAGGAGTATCTGGGCGGCGTCATCAAAAAACACGAGCTGACGCGCCTGGACAAGGAGGACGACCGCGTCCGCCACATCGAGGCGCTGAATGCGCAGACCGGCCCGGTTTTTCTGGCGCATCGCGGCGGCGACGTGCTGGATAAATTCATCGCCACAAAAATTTCCAGGAAGCCGGACATTGACTTCACCGCCACGGACAAGGTGCGGCATTCGTCATGGACGATTTCGGACGCGGATGAGATCCAATTCATCGAGCAGACGTTTGCCGCGATTCAACAGCTTTACATCGCCGACGGCCATCACCGCAGCGCGGCGGCGGCGCGGGTTTTTCAAAATCGCAAGGGCGTTGGCGGCAGCGGATTTTTTCTCACCGTGATTTTTTCGCACGACCGGATGCGGATTCTGCCCTACAATCGCGTGCTGAAGGATTTGAACGGGTGGACTCCGGATCAGATGATGGAAATTCTTGGCGCGGCTTTCGCCATCAACCCGGACGCTTCGCCATCGCCCGTGCGCAGGCATGAATTTGGTTTTTATATGCAGGGCAAATGGCACACGCTCGTTTTCCGCGAAAAATTTCTGGAGTTGGACAACCCCGACGAAAATCTGAAGATTGACTTCCTTCGGAGCAACGTAACCCCCGCTGAAAGACTCGACGCGACACTGCTGCAGGAGCATGTTCTCAAACCGGTTTTTCGAATTGACGATCCGCGAACGAGCAAACGCATCCATTTTGTCGGCGGCATCCGCGGCACGGCGGAACTAGAAAAATTGGTGGACAGCGGCGGATACGCCTGCGCCTTTTCCATGTTCCCGACGAGTATGGACGATTTGATGGCTGTCGCCGACACGGGAGGAATCATGCCGCCGAAAAGCACGTGGTTCGAGCCGAAGCTGCGCGACGGGATGTTCTGCCACCTGATTTAGCGCGTTTTGCGCTCTACTTCCAACGGCGCGCTGGTTTAACTTCCGTATGCGGCCAAATCGCCTCCAACGCAGCTTGCGCGCCACCTTCACCGGATTGGTGGTGAACGTTTTTCTCTCGGCGGCAAAACTGGTCGCGGGCATCGTCGGGCATTCCCACGCCCTCGTGGCCGACGCCTGCGAATCGCTCACGGACATTTTCAGTTCCATCATCGTCTGGCGCGGCGTCGTGGTTGCGGCGGAGCCGGCGGATGAAGACCATCCCTACGGCCACGGCAAGGCCGAACCACTGGCGGCGGCGATGGTTTCGGGAATTCTCCTGTTTGTCGCGGGCTGGATTGTGATCGAAGCGCTGCACAATCTCGGCCATCCGCGCCCCGCGCCGAAATTCTTCACGCTGCTGGTCTTGTTCGGCGTCATTGTGATCAAGGAAGGGCTGTTCCGGTTTGTGGCGCGCGAGGCCGCCTCGGTGGCAAGCTCCGCCGTCCGCGCCGATGCGTGGCACCACCGCAGCGACGCAATCACGTCCATCGCCGCGGCGATCGGCATCAGCACGGCGTTGATTGGCGGGGAAAATTTTGCGTGGGCGGACGACGCGGCAGCGATGGCGGCGGCGGGCGTCATCGCGTGGAACGGCTGGCGGCTGCTGCGTTCGACCTTTGGCGACCTGATGGACACCGCGCCCGACCGGAAAATCCGCGACGAAGTCCGGCGGCTGGCGGAGGCGGTTCCCGGCGTCGCGCACGTGGAGAAATGTTTCGTCCGCAAGATGGGCTGGCAGCTTTACGTGGACATGCACGTGGAAGTGGACCCGCAGATGACCGTGCTGCGCTCGCACCAAATCGCCCACGAGGTGAAGGACAAAATCCGCGCCGCCATGCCTGCCGTCAACGACGTGCTTGTCCACATTGAGCCGCTGGGCATTGCTGCAAGAAAGGCTAAAGGCTAAATGCCAAAGGCTGAAATTGACGTTTGAAAATCGCAGGATTTTTCGTTTAGCCTTCAGCCTTCAGCCTTTGGCCTTAATTTCCTTGTTCCCTTTTTCGCTCCAGCGGACATTTATAGGTAAATGCCGGAACCCGACGACATCGCGTTGTTGAAGCAATACGCCGACGAACATTCCGAATCTGCGTTTGCAGAACTCGTCATGCGGTATGTGAACCTTGTTTATTCCGCCGCGCTACGCGGTGCCGGCAATGTGCATGCGGCGGAGGAAATCACGCAGGCCGTCTTCATCATCCTGGCCAGGAAAGCCAATCAATTGCCCCGGCACGCCGTGCTGTCCGGCTGGCTGTATCAAACCGCGCGGCTGGCGGCGGCGAATTATTTGCGGGGGGAAATCCGCCGCCAGAGCCGCGAACAGGAGGCTTATATGCAATCCATTTTGAACGAACCGGAATCCGAGGCATGGCGGCAAATCGCGCCGCTGCTGGAGGACGCGATGGGCCGGCTCGGCAAGAAAGACCGGAACGCCATCGTGCTGAGGTTTTTCGAGAACAAAAATTTGAGCGAAGTCGGCGCGGCTTTGGGCGCAAGTGAAGACGCGGCAAAAATGCGCGTCAACCGCGCGCTGGATAAGCTGCGGAAGTTTTTCACGAAGCGCGGAGTGGTGCTCTCCGGCACGATCATCGCCGGAGCGGTTTCGGCCAATTCCGTTCAGGCCGCGCCGGTGGCGCTGGCAAAATCCGTTACGGCCGTCGCAGTTGTTAAAGGGTCAATTGCCACGGCTTCAATCCTGACCCTTGTGAAAGGAACTATGAAAATAATGACAATGATAAAACTGAAAACGGCTGCCGCAATTGGCGCGGCGGTCATTATGGCGGCTGGAACCACGATTGTGGCCAGCAGGGTCATCGCGCAATCAAGCGGCGGCTCTTCCGAAGTTGACG
>Ga0265338_10009671_pt1 | contig 11436 bp, 7 predicted proteins | sample 42126metaG_FD_193579 | JGI IMG/M metagenome (GOLD analysis project Ga0265338, IMG submission 193579) | Rhizosphere microbial communities from Carex aquatilis grown in University of Washington, Seatle, WA, United States - 4-21-26 metaG | ecosystem: Host-associated > Plants > Roots > Rhizosphere >... | reverse complement strand
GGCGAGCGCGATGGTGCGGGCGCGCAGGGCGGCGGGCGCGGCGGGGGCGCGGCGGACGGAATCGGCCGCGCCGGCCGCCAGGGCCGCCCCTGGTGACAGGTCGCGCAGCCGCGCCGGGCGCAGCTCCTGCGCGCGCCTGCGGGCGCAGCCGGGGCAGCGCTCGATGTGCTGGTACACGCGCCCGCGCAGCGTAGCGGTGAGCTGGCCGTCCCAGCCGGCCAGCAGGGAGCCGAGTTCCGCGCACTCGCCGTGCCCGGCCCGGCCCACCAGCAGCACGGCCAGGCCCGCCTCGAGGGCGCGGCCGGCCCGGTTGAGCAGCAGGCGGGCGCGCACGCGGGATACCCCGAGCACGGCCGCCGCCTCACGCGCGGCCAGGCCCTGGCACAGCCCGAGCTCAACCGCCTCGCGCTCGCCGCGCGTCAGCCCGGCGGCGGCATCTTCGAACAGCGTCCGCAGGTCGGCCTGCCCGGGGGCGCCGGTCACCGAGGGCGCCTCGCCCGCTGACTTGGTTCGCCTGCTCGCATCAGGTGCCTTCCGGCGGCCGTCGCGGGCCGGCCCGCCGGGCCCCGCCGCGAGCCGGTCCAGCCCGGCCAGCTCTTCGAAGCCGCGCGGCCAGTCGGCCAGGGCCGTCGCGATGACCAGGGTGTCCCGCATCGCGTCGGTGCCGGCGGCCGGGCACGCTGTGACAGTCTGGGGGGCACGCATGTGCACACGGTAATGGCGCTGCCCTCGGTGAGGGGTGAGGGGAACCGCATAGTCGGTATACCTACTTCGCTTCGGTATGCGTGGGCAGCGGCCGACTGGATGCCGTTTGTGCAGGTGGTGCACACTGGTCCGCTCCGCGTTGCCCAAGGTCGGGAGGGAGACGGTGACCGCCTCCCCGTGGTCCGCCGCCGCCGGCGCGGCCGAACTGCTGATCCGCCGGCCGCCGAAGGCATACGGGGGCCGGGACGAACGCCGCTGGCCTTCGTCCCGGCCCCCGCCTTATCCCCGTATCGCGGAAGCCGGCGCTCCCCTCAGGCGCCTGCCGCCGTCCACGGTCCGGGCAGCTCACGGGCCGCCTCCGCGGTAGCGGAGGTGACACGGTCGCAGCCGGGTTTTCCGGAGCGGTCCGGCCGCTGGTGCCGCTGTCGCGGTCACCGTCGGCCGTTTCCCCGCTCCCGCACTCGTGCCGGCCGCCCGCACCCCGGCGCCGCCCCTGCAGGCGCCGAACTGCCCGGCTGCCGAGGCCGCCGGGCCCCGGGCGCTGTCCCCTCAGGCCAATGCCCGGGACCCGCCGGGTCCCGCTTGCCGCCGGGAGCCCCGGCGGCCGCCCTGCGGCCTCGTGGTGTCCCGTCGTTCCCCGCTGGCCTTGCGGCCTTGTCGACGGGGGCCCGGGCTGAAGCCCCCTCGCGCTCCAGCCCGGGGGTCCCCGCCGCCCCCATGTGGTTCTGGCGCGGTGCCGTGCTGCCGCCCCCTCTTGCGTCAGCCCGGCGCCATGTCCGTCCCCGTCTTTCGCATGTATGAGGAGCGAGGGGGCCGATCACCAACAACTTTCGGCCGGCTTTTTCCATGAATTTTTTCCCGGCCCGCCCTGACGGGGTGTTTCCGCAGGCAGCGGGCATAAGCGGCGGGGCCTGCAGGTGCCCGCGGTCAGCGGCGAGGGCAGCCGGGACGGCGGTCGCCGGCTGTCGCGGTCACCAGTTGTCGAGGTGCGGGAGCAGCTCGCTGAGCCGGCTGATCACCGCGTCCGGGAGCGCGCCGTCGTAGGCGGGCACCGTGCTGTGGGGCACCAGCACCGCCCGCATGCCCAGGCTCTTGGCCCCGTAGATGTCGTCGTACGGCCGGTCGCCGACGAAGACGCAGGCGGCGGGGTCGCTAACCCCGACCGCGGCCATCGCGGCCCGGAACGCCTCCGGGTGCGGCTTGGTCCACGGGATCTCGCTGCTGTAGACCGCGCCGTCGATCAGCCCGAGCACGTCGTCCCTGAGGAACACCCGCTCGTGCAGTTCGCGCGGCCACAGCGTGTTGGACAGCACTCCCACCCGGATACCGCGCCGCCGCAGCTCGCGCAGCAGCGGCGCGACCTCGGGATCGGTGTAGGTGTGCGGTTCCCAGGCGCGGAAGTAGCTGTCGAGCAGCGCGTCGTGAGCGGTGACCCCGGCCCGCTCGAAGACGTGGGCGAGGGTGGCGCTGCGGTGCACGGACTCGCACTGCCGCCAGAAACCGTCTTCCGCGGTCACGATCGCGGCCGCGACCGAGGCGGCGTCCTCGGCCGGGAAGTGCGGCGCGCACACGTCGTGCCACAGCTCCTGGTGATCGATGGCATGCCAGGGGGTAAGCGTCCCGCCCCAGTCGAAGATAACCGCCGCAATCGCCATGAATGTCATATTACGGACCGGTTGCGGAGCATTGTCAGGGCGTGGCGCCCACCGTCTGCAGCCCGCGCGGCGAGGCCGATACCGTCGGCTCCGAGCCAGTGGTGGCGGTCGGCGCGCTGCCAGAGGCACCGGAGATCGGGGAGACCAGGGTGACCGACAGCGGGGTCCAGTGCAGGTCGCTGAGTGCCAGCGTGACCGCTGAGTCAACCAGGCCGCAGCCGCTGACCGGGAGCTTGGGGATGAGCTGCTGCCCGCTCGCGCTGATCAGCACGACGGCCGGCGGGATCATCGCGATGGCCGGGCAGGCGCCAGAATGATGCGTCTGCGACGGCTGCCGCAGCGCGGTGACCAGCGCCGTCAGCCCGCTGTCGGCCCGTTCGAGTGTCGCCGTCGCCCACAGGCCCTTGCCCGGGATCGTCTGGGCGCTGCTGACGCACCGTTCCACCGTGACCGGGACGAAGGACGCCGGCAGGCTGCCGGTCGGCGCGCTCGACGGCCACCCGGTGCAGGCGATCTCGCCCGGCGCCACCGCCTTGCCGCTGACCGTCGGCACCGGCGTGGATGCGGGCACCGGGGTGGCAGGCCCGCCGGTGGCGCTGGCCGGGGTCCCGCCGGACGGGCGGCTGGTTGTCCCGGGGCCGGCTGGCCCGGTGCTGCCCGGGGTGGCGCCCCCCGTCCCGGCGCTGCTGCTGGCCGTCCCGCAGCCGGCCGCGAGGGCTCCCGCGGCCAGCAGAGCCCAGGCGGCACCCCGCGCCCGTCGCCGCTTCGATCCGATCGGTGTGCTCATCTCAGGCCTCGTTTCTCCGGACACCCCCCTTGGACGCGGCCGGGCCGTTCCCGGTTTCACCCGGCTGACTTTTTCCCGCCCGTCCCCGCCCCTGTCCCGCCCGTCCCCGCCCCTGTCCCGCCCGTCCCCGCCCCTGTCCCGCCCGTCCCCGCCACCGGCACCCCACCGGCCCCAGTCTCCTAGTAGCCGGACCGGAATGCATGTGAACGGTATGTTACGAAGCTTCTGTTTGCCTGCGGCAACCGTCACACTTGAGTCGTGTATGACTATGACCTGCTTGTGATCGGCTCTGGCCCGGGAGGGCAGAAGGCGGCGATCGCGGCCGCGAAGCTGGACCGGCGGGTAGCCGTGGTGGAGCGCCCGGCGATGCTCGGCGGAGTGTGCGTGAACACGGGCACCATCCCGTCCAAGACACTCCGTGAGGCGATCCTCTACCTGACCGGGGCCGGGCAGCGGGAGATCTACGGCCAGTCGTACCGGGTCAAGGAGGACATCACCGTCTCCGACCTGACCTCGCGGATCACCCACGTGATCAGCCGGGAGAACGACGTCGTGCGGAGCCAGCTTGCGCGCAACCGCGTCACCATCATCCAGGGCATGGGGTATTTCGTCGGGCCGCACTCGGTTGAGGTCGACGACCTGGGCGGGCGGACCCGCAAGCTCACCGCCGACAAGATCGTCATCGCCACCGGCACCAGCCCGGCCAGGCCGTCCAGCGTAGCGTTCGACGACAAGACGATCATCGACTCCGACGGCATCATCCACCTGGAGCGGGTGCCCCGGTCGATGGTGGTCGTCGGCGCGGGCGTGATCGGCATGGAGTACGCGTCCATGTTCGCCGCCCTCGGCACCAAGGTCACCGTCGTCGAGAAGCGGATGACCATGCTCGACTTCTGCGACGAGGAGGTCGTCGAGGCGCTCAAGTACCACCTGCGGGACCTGGCGGTGACGTTCCGGTTCGGCGAGTCGGTGGCCGCGGTGGAGTCGCACCCCGACGGGGCGATCACCATGCTCGGCAGCGGCAAGAAGATCCCGGCCGACACCGTGCTGTACTCGGCCGGCCGCCAGGGCATGACTGACGGGCTCAACCTGCCCGCCGCCGGGCTGGCCGCCGACGAGCGCGGCCGGATCAAGGTCGATGAGTTCTTTCGCACCAAGGTGGAGCACATCTACGCGGTCGGCGACGTCATCGGCTTCCCGGCGCTGGCCGCCACCAGCATGGAGCAGGGCCGGCTGGCGGCAGGCCACGCCTTCGGCGAGGTGGTCTCGGCCAACGAGATCCCGGCGCCGATCGGCATCTACTCCATCCCCGAGATCAGCTTCGTCGGCAAGACCGAGGCCGAGCTGACCGAGGCCTGCGTCCCGTTCGAGGTCGGCGTGTCCCGGTACCGGGAGCTCGCCCGGGGCCAGATCGTCGGCGATCTCTACGGCGTGCTCAAGCTGCTGGTCTCCCCGGTGGACCGCAAGCTGCTCGGGGTGCACGTGTTCGGCACCCAGGCCACCGAGCTGATCCACATCGGCCAGGCCGTTATGGGCTGCGGCGGCACGGTCGACTACCTGGTCGACGCGGTGTTCAACTACCCCACGCTGTCCGAGGCGTACAAGGTCGCCGCGCTCGACGCGACCAACAAGATGCGGGCGGTCAGCCGGCTGTCGGCCGACTAGCGGCGGGCCGGGCGGCCGCCCGAATACCGCCGAACCGGCGGGCAGCGGTGAGGCGCGCCACTACTGTTGCGATCGAGCACGCTGACTTCCCCGATGAAGGACGGCCGATGGCGAACGGGCGCGGAGGGCTGCGCCAGCGGGCGGCCGGCCAGCTGAGCGGGCTGTCGTTCCTGGTCTACGCACCGCTTGCCCGGTTCGCGGGCGCCCTGCTGCTGGCGCTGGTGCCGCTCGTACTCGGCTACCTCGGACTGCGGCAGTACCTGTCCAAGGCCGGCTGGTCCGACCTGGCGTTCTACGACCTGCAGCTCCCCATCCTGGCTGCCGCCCCGGTCCAGGGTACCGGGCCGTTCCCGGTCGACCTCGGCATCGCGCGGCTGCTCGCGCCGGTGGTGGCCGGCCTGGCCACCGTGGGTACCGCCCGGCTGCTGCTGGCCGAGCAGTGGCGCCGCTGGTCGGCCGCTGCGGCCCGGCAGCACGCCGTCGTCGTCGGCGACGGCCCGGTCGCGATCGGCCTGGCCGGCCGGCTGCGGGCGGAACGGCTGCCGGTGGTCCTGGTCGGACTGAGCGACACCACCCTGGCCTGGGCCCGCACCAACCGGCTGCTGGCGGTGCGCGGCGAGCCGGCCGACCCGAGCGCGCTGCGCGCCGCGGGCGTGCCGCACGCCAGGGAACTGTACGCGTGCACCGACTCTGGCGCGGTGAACGCGGCCGTCGCGCTGCGCGCCCGCGACCAGGTGCACCCCGGCCGCCGCGCCCCGCTGGCCGCGTACGCCCTCGTCCGCGACATCGAGCTGAAGGTCTCGCTGCAGGCCAGGCGCATCGGGGCGGCGGGCGACCGGCGGCTGCGGCTGGATTTCTTCGACGTCGCTGCCATCGCCGCGCGGCGCCTGCTCGATCAGTACCCGCTCGCCGCCGGCCCGGATCGGCGGACGGCGGCCGTCATCGTCGGGTTCGGGCAGCTCGGCCGGGCGGTGCTGCTCGAGATCGCGCAGCGTCACCCGCCGGGCAGCCCCAAGGCCGAGGTCTGGCTGCGGAAGGCTGACGCGGCCGCCCTGGCCGAGGTCGCCGCCGCCTTCCCCGCGATCGAGCAGTACTGCCAGGTCACCGCGGCCGGACCAGGGCTGACCGGGCCCGGCCCGTACACCGTTTTCGTCTGCCTGGACAGCGACGACGACGTGCTACGGGAAGGCCTGGCAATGGCCCACCTGCTGGCCAGCCGGAGCGGGCAGGTTATCCTCTGCCTGCGCGAGGCGGCGCCGTTCGCCGGGGTGATCGCGGCCACGAGCGGATTGGTTGACGACGTCATGGGAAGGCTGAGCGTGTTCGGCGTCCTTCAGGAGGCTTGCGTGCCAGCGAACATCCGCGACGACTTCACCGAGCGGCTCGCCCGCTCGGTGCACGCCGCCTATTGCGCTCAAGAGGCCAGGAAGGGCAACACCCCGCAGTCGAACCCGTCGATGGTCCCCTGGGAGCAGCTCCCCGAGCACCTGCGCCAGTCCAACATCGCCCAGGCGGCCGACATCGGCCGGAAGCTGGCCGAGATCGGCGCCGTGGTGATCCCGGCGACTGACGACGCCCCCCCGTTCAGGTACGCGGAGGGCGAGGTCGAACGGCTGGCCAAGCTCGAGCACCTGCGGTGGATGGACGAGCGGAAGGCCAAGGGCTGGAAGTACGGCCAGCCCCGTGACGACGCCGCCAAGGTTCACCCGGACATGCGGGACTGGTCGTACCTCAGCCAGGAGAGCAAGGACAAGGACCGCGACGCGGTCCGCGCCATCCCCGGGGACATCAGTGCCGCGGGATTCCAGATCCTGCGCCTGCCGCCGCCGTAGGATCGTCCGCGCCTGCGCTGCCGAGGCAGTGGTCGCGATTACCGCCCGTCCCCGGTGCCCCGGCGATAGCATCGGCTCTCGGCTTAAGCGCGGGAACGCTGAAGCCGTGATCAGTGCTGGCAGGGCGGGGACGGCAGATGAAGCACCGGAAAGCTGCGGCGTCAGCATCGGCTGGGAACGCGCGGCAGAGGAAGCCCCAGGTCACGCAGTCGTCAGTGGTGCTGTGCTGCCACCCGGCCGACAGCGACCGCGCCCGGTCGCTGGGCACGCTGCTGGCCGAGGCGGGGGTCTGGGTAGAGCCGGGGGCGCAGCCCGCGGCCGCCGCGGACGCGGTGGTAGTTTTCCTGTCCGCCACCGGGCTGGCTGAGCCGGGCTGGCTCGCCTGGATGACGGCGGCCACCGCGGAGGCCGTGCGGCTGATCCCGATCCGCGTCGGGCACATCGACGACCGGGCGGTGCCCGTCCGGCTGTCCGAGCTGAACTGGATCGACTGGCAGCCCGGCAACGTCCGCGCCACCTCGGGCTACGTGCTGGCCGGGCTGCTGTCCGACCCGGGCAGGCGCGACCAGTCAAGGCAGTTGTCGCACGAGGCCGAGGCGTGGCTGCGCTCCGGCCGCAGCGACGCGCTGCTCATCACCGACTACCCGCGGGCCCGCCGGATGGCGGGGATGCTGCATGACCTGGAGCGCGACCGGCTGGCGGCGCCAACCTCGGCCATGCGCGAGTTCGTGCAGCGCTCGGTCCGGGTGTCCCGGCCGCGGCACCGTCGCCGGCGCAACCGGGTCATCTACGGCCTGGTGGGGGCCTTCGCCGCACTGGTGACGGTGGCGGTGGCGCTGCCCGCGATCACGCTCGGAAGCTACAACAACAAAGAGTCCGTCGTCACCAGCGGTGACCCGCAGGAACTACGGGACCTGCCCGAATGGTCGGCCGCCAACGCGGCCGCGCTGCTGGTGAACGGCACCCCGGCGGAAAGGGACCTCGCGCGGCTCACCCTGCTGCAGGCGATGAGTGCGCCGTGGGAGGTCGACGCACTTCAATGGCAGCAGACGGTGCGGTCGTCCGCTCTCTTCGATCGAGGACAGCGGGCAATCCTCGCCGTCAGCACCGGGCTGGACGTCATCGACGTCGCCACGCAGCGGGTGCTGTGGACGGTCGCGGTGCCTGGCAGCCCGTACGACCTGTCGGTGGACCCGGCGGGCCGCACCGCCCTGGGGCTCAGCATGACCGGCCCCGGTGCGATCGTGGTCGACCTCGGCCAGCGCTCGATCAGGCACGTCGCCCTCAAGACGACGTTCCTCGACCGCACCCTCGAGGACTCCAGCTTCGGGGTGCTCGGCCGCGGCGGCATCGCCCTGGTGCGACTGGCGGGTCAGCACCTCGGCGAGGTCAGCACCAGCACCGGGACGGTGACCGACCTGGGCGCCTACCCGGCCGTATTCAACCTGGCCGCCCAGACCGCGGCCGGCCCGGCCGCCGCCCTGGTCAAGGACGCGGCAGGCCGCGTCGACCTCATCGCCGTCCCGTCCCGCACGGTGATCGCGTCCATGCCGGACACGGCGGGCGCCGACGAGACGGGAGCGATCGCGCCCGACGGCCGGCACGCGGTGGTTGTCGGCGGGGACGGGCAATTGTGGACGATCGGTGCTGGCCAGCCCGCCACGCCGACCGGTATTCCGGTACCACGGATCCTGAGCGGGGTGACCTGGGATGCGGGCGACCGGGTGATCACCGAAAGCGAGGACCAGCGCGCCCAGGTCTACTACCTGCCCCGGGCCGAGTTCCTCGGCACTGTCTGCTGGCAGGACACCCGCCTGGTCACGCTGGTGACCGAACAGGATTCAGATGTCGTCGGTTGCGATGGCGCGGGCGGCACTACCTTCTGGCGCCTGCCGCCGGGACCGCTGCCGCGCCGGACGCCCGGTGAGCAAGGGGCCGCGTCGTGGAAGTCAGGCCCGGTGACCGTCGCCTCCTCCGGCTCGCAGGTGAGTATCAGAGGGTCGTACGGGACCGCCGCCTTCCAGCCGTTCGCCGGCGACGTCACCGCGGTCGATGTCGCCAGCCACGGCACCCGCGTCATCGCCGGCGACTCGATCGGGGAGGTAGCCGTATTCGACGTGGCGAGCGGCGGTGCGGCCCTGGTCGCGAGCTGGGCAGCTCCCGACGCTTCGCCGGTCGCGGCGGTCGGCTGGTCGGGCGGACCGGTGGCCACCACCGCGTCCGGGCAGACCTGGCGGGTCAGCGACTGCGCCGACTGTGCCACCGACGCCGGATTGCTGCGCGCTTTACAGGCCCGCGAAGCCGGGTGCTTCACTGCCCGGCAGCTGGCTTTCATCGCTGCCAGCACCTGGCACGAACTCGGCCTGCGGGAATGCGCCGCCCAGCCGCCGACTCCTAGCCTGCTGGGGAACCGCTGACATGCACCACGTCTTCGTCTCCTACAGCCGGGCCGACGCCGAGTGGGTGCGTGGCCTGGTCAAGCGCCTTGAACAGCGCCGTATCGACGTGTGGATCGACACCGACGACATCCCGGTTACCGTGCCCTGGCTAGCCGAGGTCAGGGACTCGGTCGACGAGTCAGCCCTGTTCCTTCGCTGCGATTCGCCGGCCTTCCGCGGGTCGGCCAGCTGCAGCGCCGAGGTAGGCTTCGCCGAGCACTGCGGCAAGCCCCAGTACGTCGTCAGTGTCGGCACTGACCTTGACTGGTGCGCCGGCCAGATCATGCAGACACTCAGGCAGGTCGCCCCCGGGCGGGCGCAACGGACCGAGCTGCGCGTGCTGGCCAGAGACTGGGACCGGGGCGGGCGCCCGCGCGCCCGGCTGGTCAGCCGCAAGGCCAGGCGGCGGCTGTCTGAGGGACTCGCCTCGCCCCCGCCGGCTAGCAGCACCGAGCAGGCGTTCCTGCGGGCCAGCAAGTCCAGGACCCGGTGGCGAACGGCCATCGCGACGGCGGTTGTGTCGCTCATCATGAGCTCCGCCGCGACCATCGTCATATTCCAGACGTTGCAGGACAAGGTGAACAACGTCAACAGTCAGCTTGCCATCGATTACAGCCAGGAGCATCTGGGCCTGAACCAGGTTGCCCGGGACCCGTACAGCGGACTTCAGGCGGCGGCGGGTGACGGCGGGGACGAGTCCGAGTCGAAGGGAGACGTGATCTCCGAGGCGTTGCTTGATCCGACCCCCGACGACGCGTTCGCTGTTCCCGGCGCCCGGTCGTTCGTGACCCGGCCGGTCAACCGCCAGGTCGTGGTCGCGGCCGGCCGCGGGCGCGAGTGGCAGCGCTCGTCCGACCCTGGCGCGGCCGGGCGAGCCGCGACCGAACTGCCCGGGTCGGTCCCGCCCGCCGCGTCCGGCGGCGCGCCGTCCGCGTCGTCCGCGGACGGCGTCACCGCCAGTGGTGACGGGCACTCCGGCCAGGTGCGGGTGCTCAGGAACGGTCACCTATGGCGGATCGTCAGCTTTGACGCGGCGCCGGCCGCCCTGGCGTTCTCTCCCGATGGCCGCTTTCTCGCCGCGACCATCGGCGAGCAAGTCGAAATCGCTGATGTCAGGACCGCCCAGCTCCGCAACAGCCTGCGCGGCGCCACCGGCCGCCTGCTTGACGTCGCCTGGAGCGCTGACGGCACGCACGTCTGGGCCCTCGACAGCGCCCGGGTCTTTTCCTGGCTCGCCGGCGACGCGGTCACGCTGGCCGATGACCCGTCGGCCGACTTCAGCGCGGTCCTGCCCGCCGCTAGTCCGCAGTCGGTCTGGATCGTCAGCGCGCACCAGCTCACCAAGATCAGCGTCGCCAGCGGCAAGCAGACCGCCCGCATCACCGTCCCGGACACGCTGGTTAGCGCCGGCGCCTCGCCCGACGGGACGCTCGCGCTGGCCAGCGGGGACCACTACCTGTGGGTCATTCCGCTCTCCGGAGCGGGCCAGCCCCGGCCCGTCACCGTGCCCGGCTGCCCGCTCGGCCGCCCCGCCTTCGCCAGCGCGACGACCGCGTACCTGCCCTGCCTCGGCGGCTCGCTGCTCCGGCTGACCCTGCCCTCCGCCGCCGTCACGGCGACGATCACCGTCCCCGGTGAGTCGGCCGGCAACGGCGTGTTCGGCGCGGCCGCGGACCCTGGCTCCGGCACGGTCTACGTGGGAGACGAGGCAGGCTACCTGTACGCGGTGCACGGCCTGGCTGCCGTCCCGATCCAGGCCAGCGAGTGCGACGCGGAGATTGAGCACATCGCGGTCGCCCCCGGTGACCGGGCCGTGCTGCCGGTCGGATCCGGTTCCGGCCAGGGCACCTGTACCGCGATCGGATTGCGGGCCGGCCGCGACCCCGCCAGCCAGGGCAGCTGGCAGTGGAACCACGTGATTGAGCTGCAGCAGCAGTCGATCTACGCGTCCGCGGTCGCGTTCTCGGCCGGCGGCGGCAGCTTCGCCATCGGCTACAGCAACGGCACCATCACCATGCACCCCACCCTCAACCTGGCGCCAAGCCTGGTCGACGCCACCGCCGACGGGATGATCCGCGGTATGCTCACGCTCCCGGACGGCGACCTGATCGCGGCGACTGACACCGGCATGGTGCAGCGCCTGCGGCTGTGCGACGGGTGCATCTCCAACGCGGCCCTGGCGAAGGTGGCGGCGGGCCGGCTCAAGCTGGACGAGCGGCTGGGCCTGGTCCGGCAGACCCGGGTGGCGGCCGGCTCGTGAGCCGGCCGGTGTGACGCATGTCCGTATTCTCCCGGGAATACTCCGTGTGGCACACTGGTTAGCGAGAGACAAGCGTGCTCCGGGGTCGGTGAAA
>Ga0265338_10009670_pt1 | contig 11437 bp, 8 predicted proteins | sample 42126metaG_FD_193579 | JGI IMG/M metagenome (GOLD analysis project Ga0265338, IMG submission 193579) | Rhizosphere microbial communities from Carex aquatilis grown in University of Washington, Seatle, WA, United States - 4-21-26 metaG | ecosystem: Host-associated > Plants > Roots > Rhizosphere >... | reverse complement strand
CGCTGATCGCGACGTCCAACCTCGCCGGGACGGTCGCGATCAGCGCAGCGAACCTCCAGGCGATGGTCCTGTCCACCAGCCAGGGGCTGCAGGCCAACTACCCCAACACCTCGGTCGTCTACGTCCAGTACCTCAACACCGGAACGGACGGCTCGACGACCTACTCGAACACCGACGTCCTGACGTTCGTGTCGACGAACACCGGCGGCAACACGACCGTCGCGATCGTCAACACGTTCCAGAACGCGGCGGCCAACCAGGTCTCGACCGGCAACGCGCACGGGCTGTCGGTCTCCGACGGCGTCATCTTCATCGACGGCGTGTTCGTCGCGTTGACCAACACGATCTTCGCGATCGTCAACGCCTACGGCACCGACGCCGCGAACAACGTCGTCGGCTTCCAGCTCAACCAGAACATCGTGACCGCGGCGCAGGACCAGAACCTGAACGACGGGTCCCAGGGCTTCTCGAACTTCAACGCCCCGGGAGCCGACAGGCTCCAGCTGGTCCCGGAGCTGATCACGCTCCAGGCCAACCAGGTCGCAAACACCGACAAGTTCACCGCGATCGCGACGTTCTCGGACGGGTCGCTGGCGACGGCGGCCGGCCAGTTCGACATCAACTCGGTCCTCGGCCAGGCGATCGCCGAGAGGACCTTCGACACCAGCGGCAACTTCGTCGTCAACCCGTTCCCGGTCGGCACCGTCACGGTCACGACGGCCAACAGCGTCGTCCAGTTCCCGAACCCAAACACGTTCCTCGCGACGATCGGGCCGGGCGTGGGCTTCGCCGGCGGCGAGCTCGTCAAGATCCAGAAGATGGCCTACGTCAACGTCCCGGTGGCCAACGCGACGGCCTCGCAGGTCAACGCCGTCACGACGTTCAACTACGGCTCGTACTTCCAGCTGCAGGAGGTCGCGGGCACGTTCCCGATCCAGAACGGCGGCATAGTCTACCTCTACGACACGCCCCAGCAGTGCGTCACTAACTACAACTTTGGCTGCGTCGGCGCGCCGACCGGCAACGTGATCGGCAACGCCTGCTGCAGGTGCTTCACCTACAACAACGGCACGCCCGGCACCAACAGCTGCCAGTACTTCCTGCACATCTACAACCCGCAGATGGCGAACGGCTACAGCATCAACCAGGTGCAGTGCTGCTACGCGAACTCCGGCGGGGCCAACGGCTGCGCCGACCTCGCGCAGCCGGGCCTGCAGGGCCAGACCGACGACCTGCAGATGTTCAGCTTCGGCGCCAACTGCGTGGCCAGCCTCAGGGACGCGAACAACAACAACAACACCCAGTACGTCTACAAGCGCGCGGCCAACGCCACGATGCAGACCAACGGCCAGGTGGTCGTCACCCTGACCACGTCCACCCCGGGCGGCACCGACTTCCTGCCGTTCCCGCCGGGCGTCCTGACCCAGCAGCAGGCCGGCCAGATCAACCTGATCGGCCTGGCGAACGTGGACTCGGCGACTCAGACCGGCACGGTCGTCGCGAACAGCGCCACGGTCAACGTGATAGGCACCTCGACGACGTTCACGACGATCTTCGCGCCCGGCGACCAGATCAGGTGCAACGGCAACACCACGGTCAGGACGGTGGTCACGGTCGTGAACAACACGTTCCTGACGGTCGACACGGCGTGGCCGGTCACCGGCACCGCCCAGACGTTCGTCAAGACCTACGCCGCCGGCAAGATCATTCCGATCATCAACGGCACGTCGACCACCGGCCCGCAGGGGTACGTTACGGTCACGAACAGCACGTCGATGGCGATAAACAGCGGTCAGATACCCAACACCGCCCTGAACTGCACGGTCATCTTCGACGTGCTCAGGACCGGCGTCACGCCGGCCAAGAAGGTGATTAACAAGGGTCGCTTCGTGAAGATCGACACCACGCAGGGCAACCCGAGGGGCCCGTGGTGCCTCGGCTTCTCCGACATCCACCAGCTCACCGGGGTGTGGGCGTGCAAGAGCAACACCAGCTACTCGCAGAGCGGCATAGACGTGCTCCCGTACTTCTCGTGCGACTACGGCGCGACTGACACCCACTACCGCCAGGGGACCCTGCACTGCACCGGGTTCGACTGCACCCAGGCGCCGTACCTGCTGTGCCAGGTCGACTACTTCAGCTGCAACACGACCCCGGGATACGGCGTCTACACCTGCGAGTCGTACCCGATAGACGACTCCAACACCGCCAACATCACGGCGATCACGACCGCGAACGTGCCGTGCTACGTCGACTCGAACAGGCACCAGCACAACTGCCGCGACCACTGCGACTTCCGACCGGCCTGCAACCCGACGGCCAACGACACCGGGCACTGCGACCACAACTCCAACTCGTCGGTCGTCGCCAACTGCATCTCGGCGGCCTCGACCAACCCGGCCAACACGATCGTTATACCGCTGCCGTCGTCGAACAACGTCATGCCGCCGTCGTTCTCCCAGAGCCTGCAGGCCAGCGTCACTTACTACCTGCCGCGCGCGGACGTCGTCTACATGATGCCGGACAACACGGTGCACGTTCAGACCGGCAGCCCGTCGACCAACGCCACGCCCGAGAAGATACCGCACCACGCCCTGGCCCTGGCGTCCCTGTACGTCGCCCCGTACCCGTCGCTGGCGATGGACCAGCTGGACGCGCTCACGGACATCAACAACAACTCGTTCAACGTGAACAGGGACACCTCGACCGCGGTGGTCGCGCAGCTCACCCAGCAGCGCCGCTACACCATGCAGGACATCGGGGAGCTCGACGACCGCGTCACGACGCTCGAGAACTTCATCGCGCTGAACTGGGTCGAGCAGCAGGCCACCTCGCAGGTCATCGTGAACGCCAACGGCGACCCCCAGATGAAGAGCGGCATCTTCGTCGAGAGCTTCGCCAACTTCTCGTCCTGCGACACCTCTAACCCCGAGTTTAGCTGCGCGGTCGACTGCGACCACCAGACGTGCCGACCCAGCCTCCTGACCGAGTACGTCAACCTGCAGCCCAACAACTTGGTCAACATCCAGCAGACCGGCAGGTGCCTCACGCTGCCCTACACCGAGGTCGCGATCCTGGCTCAGAACTGCGCGTCGTCCAGCCGCAGCTGCGCCCCGAAGACCTACGCGTGGTGCGGCAACATAAAGACGTACTGCCAGTGGTCCCCGAGGTTCGACCAGTGCAACACCGGGTCGATCAGCGTCTCGACGGCGAACAACGCCGGCCGGCCGCCGACGCAGAGCGGCTACAGCAGTGTCAGCGGGTGGTGGAGGACCAGCTCCAACAACAGCTCGTCGGCGCCGAGGGTCGCCGCGCAGAAGTCGCCGTCGCCGCAGTACAACCAGACGGTAGATACGACGACGATCTACTCCGCCGCGACCTCTAACCCGTCGAACCCGCCCCAGTACTACGTGCAGGCCCATCAGTCCCTGGCGTCGAACAGCTCGAGCTTCTCGCCGCCGGCGAGCCCGCTCAACTCGTCCAAGACGAAGTCAAACCCGTCGTTCGGCGCGCGCGGCCACGGCGTAGTCAACTCCGTGCCGTACTCGAGGAATTAACTATTGTCATCTAGGTCAAGCAGCAGCCTGAGCGGCTACAAGAAGTCCAGCACCACGAAGGTGACCGGGCAGGCGCCGACGGTCATCACCTCGTCGAGGTCGCAGGCCAACACGCTCTCGGTCGGCAGCACCCAAACCGACGTCTCCCTGTCGCCGTACGTCGCCGCGCAGCTGGTCTCGTTCAGCGCCACGAACATGCGGCCGCTGACGACGCTGTACGCCTTCTGCAACTCCCAGGACGTCACTCAGTACTGCTGCAACGGTTACTTCGGCAACACCTCGAACCCGCAGTGGGAAAACACCGTCCTGCAGCAGGGGGCGTTCGGGACCCCGATCTCGACCGACGCCAACGGGACGTGCTGCGGCATCTTCAACGTGCCGCCGGGAATATTCAAGACCGGCGACCTCACCTTCGAGCTCTGCGACACCGACAACATCGCGACCGGGTCCAGCAACGTCACGACGCTGTGCTCGGCCCCGCTGACTTGCTCGGTCCTCAACGTCACCAACACCTGCGCGACGCCGACCACGGTGAACCCCCACTGGGCGTGCCTCCCGATCCAGAACAACGTCGTCGGCTCGAGCAACGTCGCCGTCCCGTCGGCGTTCTTCGGGCAGGACTACTGCGACCCGTTCTCGCAGCTGTTCCAGATCAACGCCCCGCCGGTCGGCACCGTGGCGACCCCCGGCGTCTTCCTGACGTCGGTGGAGGTCTACTTCCAGAAGTGCAGCGCGATCCCCTCCAACGGCTGCGCGGTCTACATCTGTCAGGTCACCGCGCACAACGAGCCGGACTCGAGCTGCATCCTCCCGTTCTCCCACGTGCACCTGCTCAACTCGCAGTGCACGGCCGACGCGACCAGCTCGACCTCCACCAAGTTCACGTTCGACGCGCCGGTCTACGTGGTCAACGGGCAGTGGTACGCGCTGGTCATCAAGCCCGACAACAACGACACCACGTATCACTGCCACACGGCCAGGTGCGGGGACTCCGACATCATCACGCACAACTCGATTTCCAACCCGACGTGCTGCGGCAGCGCGTTCCTGGGAGGGACCAGCGGATGGTCGTCCATCCCGAACGAGTTCTTCAAGTTCACGCTGAACTGCGCGCTGTTCGATAACGAGAACGTCGCGCCGTTCGACCCGGGCAACAGCACGTGCGTACTGGTCCCGACGCAGACCGACTACGTCACGATCCTTAACCCGGTATTCAGCAACAACGCGCTTGTCGACGCGATCATGCCGGGCGACTTCTGCTACCAGGCGGCCAACGGCCTCGCCAACTCGACCGGCTCGACGGTCAACGCGTCGGTGTTCGGCGTCGTGACCTACTACGACTCCAGCAAGGGCGTCATCTACGTCGAGCCCTCGACCGGCGGCTTCGTCAACAACAGCTGCGTGCAGGTGCACCGCTTCGCGAACAGCACCCTCAGCACGGCCAACCAGTCAACGCAGGTCTGCTACGGCAACACGTACCTGATGTACAACCCGCAGGTCGACGGCGTGGTCCCGTTCATCGCCGACATCGTCCCGCCAGCGACGACGCTCACGCTGTCCTACGAGGGGATCTCAGTTAACACCGGCACCACCTCGCTGAGCCTCCCTCTCGCGCACGGCACCGAGACGTACTTCACGCAGAGCAACACCCAGCAGCTCCTCTGCTTCTCGCAGGCCAACCTCGTCACGGCCGGCAACAACTCGCTCCTGGTCAACGTCCAGATGACGAGCCTCAACCCCTACGTCTCTCCTCTGATCGACCTGGCCGGCTGCAGCCTCCTGACGATCAAGAACAACTGCGACAACGTCTGCACCAACTACGAGGACTTCTACAACAGCAGCTACTCGCTGTCGACCTACGTGTCCAACACGATCACCCTCGCCGAGGGGCAGGACGCCGACGACCTCCAGGTCACGCTGTCGGCCTACAGGCCTCCCAACACCGACATCCAGGTCTGGGCGAAGTTCCTCAACGGGCTCGACTCGCAGGGGATGGAGTCGCAGACCTGGACGCCGCTGGTCAACCAGAACGCGACGCAGTACTGCGACCCCGCGAACCCGTACGACTACGAGAACTTCACCTACACGATCCCGTTCTCGTACCCGATGATCCCGACCACCGGCACCGTCACGACAAACAGCACGAACGCCGTCGTCGTCGGCAACAGCACGATGTTCGGCAACGAGGTCTTCACCGGCTGGTACGTCAACATGATCAACCCGAACCTGCCCGAGGTCTCCAGGCAGGTGATCAACGTCGCCAGCAACACGCAGCTCACGCTCAACGAGCCGTTCAACGGCAGCTACGCCAACTCGCAGTACTTCATCGTCCCGCCGCCGACCACCGCCTTCATGGGCAGCAACGCCGCGACGACGCTGACCGGCAACGTGACGTGCAACAACAACACCCTGATCGGCAACGGCACCCTCTTCACGTCGCAGGTCATCGTCGGGTCGACCCTGCAGGTCGGTCCGTTCCTGAACGACGTGGTGTCCGTGACGAACAACACGTTCCTCACAGTCGTGATCCCGTGGGGCAACCAGGGCGCGACCAGCCAGACCTGCTACCAGATCGCTCCCCCGGGCGTGACCTACGTCAACAACAACTACTCCTACTTCGTGGGCTACCAGTCGTTCCAGCTGAAGATCGTCCTGCAGGCCAACAACAGCGCCAACCCGGTGACCGTCAACACGGTCACCGCGACCGCGATAGTCTCGTCTTGAGCGACGAAAGTAAATACCTCAAGACCGAGGTCCCCGGCCTCGTGAAGGATCCCGGCAACGGGGCTCTGCTCTACGTCGACGCCGCCGCGAGGGCCGCCTACAAGCGACAGGCGAGGCGGAACGCGGCTATGGACCTGGCCGTCAACAGGCTCAGCGTGCTGGAGGCAGACGTCTCTGAGATAAAGGGCATGCTGAGGGAGCTCCTGAAGAGGTAGTATGGCACAGCCGGTAGCAAACACGCCCCTGACGGCCACGTTCGGGTACCTGGTCAACCGAGTGAACGAGCTCGCGAACTGCGTCTCGAACTGGGCGCTGACGACCGACGGCAACGGCTCCGTCATATCGGCCGCAGGCAACGCCGCGCTGACCGGCACGCTGACGGCCAACAACCTGATGGTCGGCAACTCGACCGGCAACGCCGTCGTCTTCGGCGTCAACAGCTCGATGAGCATCAACTCGATCGCGATCAAGAACGGGCTGACGTACAACGTCGCGACCGGAAACACCAGCCTGACGATCGGCAACTCTACGACGAACGCGGTCCTGAACCTGACGTCGCTGGCGATCTCCAACTCGACGGCGAACATCGTCATCAGCTCGCCGACCGCGACGCAGGTCGCGAACAGCCAGTTCTACCTCAACGCCAACGGCTCCTGGGTCTACGTCGCGACCGCGATCAACCAGACCAACACCAGCGGCACGTCGACGCAGGTGATCGACTCCTGGCTGCTGACCAGCTTCAGGACCGCCGACTACATCGTGCACGTCAAGGACAACGTCAACAACAACCACGTCTCATCGAAGCTGTTCGCGACCCACGACAACACGAACGGGTACATCACCGAGTACGCCAAGATCGTGACGAACACGGCGATCGGGGCCTTCACCGTCTCGACGAACTCGACGGCGCTGATCCTCAACTACACGCCCAACGCCGGCTACACCAACAACAGCGTCACGTACATCAGGACCCTGCTGACCTAATGGCGACCAGGACGAACCTCGTCATAGACCAGGGGGCGGCCTACAGCACGATCCTGAACCTGACCGATCAGAACGGCGACGCGCTCAACCTCGCGGGGTACACGGCCTCCGCCCAGATGAAGAGGTGGTACACCTCGGTGAACTCCGTGTCGTTCGGCGCCGCGATCAACGCCGCGTCCGGACAGGTGACGCTCTCGCTGACGGCCAACCAGACGTCGGCGATCTGGTCGGGCCGGTACGTCTTCGACGTGCAGGTTACCGACGGCTCCGGCACCCCGTCTAGGCTGATCGAGGGCTTCGTGACCGTCACCCCCGGCGTCACCAACGAGCTGCTCCAGACGTGGGACAGCAACACCTCCTACGAGAACTACTTCACCACGCCGGCGACGACCAACTCCACGCCTCCCCCGTACCCGGGGTACATCTACAAGGCCTACGCGTCGCAGACACTGATAGAGGGAACGATTTACCTCGTCATGACGCCGGGGGTGACGCTGCAGCTCCCGCTGCCTTCGCTGAGCACACAGAACGTCGTGGTCCAGGACGCGACCGGCAACGCCAACCCCAACATAACTGTCCAGGGCAACATCAACGGGCCCAACACGCAGGTGGTCATATCGACGCCCGGCGAGGGGATCCTGTTCGTTCCGGCCGAGCCGGCGCTCGACATCTGGATACCGGGCAGCGTGCCGTGAGCAACAACGTCATAAACGTCGTCGTCGCGAGGCAGCTGCCGAGCGGGACTCTGGTCACCGACCAGCCGGTGACGCTTAGGACCGTCAGCACCATCGCTTCGACCGGCAACGGCGGCGGGGGAGCCGAGACGCTCCTCGAGCTGCTCGACGTCGCGAGCAACAGCAGCATCGCGAACGGGTCGACGATCGTCTACTACGCCTCGAACAGCACGTTCGTCGTCGAGCCCCTGCCGCTCGTCGACGTGGCCAACCTGGACTGCGGCACCTTCTAATATCACTGAAAATATGTGAAAACGATGGCCCCGCGACCCGGGGGACCGCCGGGTCATAAATATGCTATAAAAGAGCAGGGGGTAACCGCCGTTGTCTAACACCGTCTTCCAGATAAGGCGATCGAACACCACCGCTACGCCGACGACGACCCTGTTCGGCGGCGAGCTGGCGTACTCCTACAACACGAACTCGCTGTTCATCGGCGCGCAGACCGGTGTCGGGGGAACCGGCTTCAGGATCGGCGGCTCCAACTACTCCTACCTCTTCCAGTCTGGCGCGCCGGGCGTCCTGACCGCGAACGCGGTCCCGATCACCGACTCCAACTCCTACATGAACAACACGTTCACGCAGGGCCTGGCTATCCAGACCTCGACCGGCACGGCGCCCAACCCGTTCATCTCCTCGCTCTCCAACGTCGGCACCTCGGTCCTCGGCGCAAACGGGTCCGGCGGCGGCTCCGGCACGGAGCTCGTCACCTCGGCGGCCATCGTCGGGTACGTCACGACCAAGCTCGGGGGGTCGTCGATCGGCGGCGCGAACACCCAGATCGAGTTCAATGACTCCAGCTCGTTCAACGGCCTGCCGGGATTCACCTACACCAAGACCACCAACACGGTCTTCGTCGGCAACACGCTGACGATCGGCTCCACGACCACCCTCGCCAACCAGTCGCTGGTCCTAATCGGGAACGTCGTCGTGGGCCCGACCGTCAACACCACCGCCAACGCGGTTCTCTACGCCAACTCGACCGACAACGCCCTCCAGCTAAACTACTGGAACGGCAACTCGTCGGTCAACACCTACTCCAACACCTGGGTAAACGCCAGCGTGGTCATCGTCGGCAACTCGGCGAGCAACTCGCGCGTCAACTCGACCGCGTTCGCGGCCGGGCAGAACGCCTACCTGTCGACCACGCAGCTGTTCATCTCGGCCAACGTCGTCGTCTCGGGCGTCATCAACACGACGGTCAACACGATCGCCAACGGCGGCGTCCTCGAGCTCAGCTACTGGAACGGCAACTCCTCCGTCAACACCTACTCCAACACGTGGATCAACGCGACCTCGATCATCGTCGGCAACTCGGTCGGCAACGTCGTCGTCAACACGGTCGGCTTCTCGGTCAACGGGGCGTTTACGGCTAACTCGACGCTGGTCAACGCCGCGGCACTGAACGTCGTGGCGCAGACGAACTCAGCTACCCTGTTCGTCACCACCACGGCCAACGTCGGCACCGCCGTCCAGGTCAACACCACCGCCTACGGCGTGTTCGGAACCGCGACTGTCGGCAACGCGACGATCAATTCGACCGTGATGTCGATCGGCAACTCGACCATCTACAGCACCGCGAACCAGACGACCGACATCTGGGTCGGGGCGGCGTCCAACGCGATCGTCAACAACACGATCATCAGCCTGGTCGGCACCGCGACCGTCGGCAGCGTCGTCCACAACACGACAGCAATCAACATCGGCAACTCCACCGTCAACGCAACGATCAATTCGACGTCATGGAACGGCAGTCAGCTGACCGCCAACGTCACGATGTCCGGCGCCAACGTCCTGATCTCGTCGACCAACGCGACCTCGACCGCCAACACCACGCTGGCCGGCACGAACACCGTGATCTCGTCCAACCTGACGGTCACGTCGGGACTGATCACCGCGGCGTCGTCGAACCTGTCGATCCAGAACATAACGGTCTCCGGAAACCTGACTGTCTCCGGCACCGTGACGACGATCAACACGGCCGAGCTCGTCGTCAACTCCAACTTCATCCAGCTCGCCGACCTCAACAAGACGACCGACACGGTCGACGAGGGCTTCTTCGGGACGGTCGGCAACACGACGGCTACGTACTACCCGTTCGTCGCCAGGATCGCCTCGCTCAGCACCCTCCAGAACCCCTACTTCTACCTCGGCGCGACGAAGAACAATCCCAACACCGCGTCGACCATCGACCTCTCGGCGGCCAACACGTTCACCGGCACGGTCGCGGCGTACCTCGCCCCGTTCGGCGCCGGCGGCGGGTTCGTCGTCAACTCCAGCACGTTTAACGTCCAGTCCAACGGCACGTGGTCAGCCACGCTCGCCGTCAACACGCTCGCCCTGACGACCGCGCTCAGCCCGTCCTACGGCGGAACCGGCCAGCTCGGCGGCTACAGCTCCGGCGACGTGCTCTACGCCACCGGCGCCTCGGCGATCAGCAGGCTGGGCATCGGCACGAACGGGTACGTGCTGCAGGTCACCAGCAACCTCCCAGCCTGGGGAGTACTCGACGGGGGGACTTTCTGATGGTTGAGCTCACGCCCTACCTGATCTCACACTCCCAGGAGATCGACTTCGACAAGCTCCTGACCGGCTTCGAGCTGCCCGGGCTGATCATGGAGTTCGGCGTCTCCAGCGGGGCGACGATCAAGCGGCTCGCCTCGCAGACCAGCCGGCAGATATACGGGTTCGACTGGTTCAAGGGGCTCCCGGAGAAGTGGGGCGACCACGACATCGGGGCGTTCGGCGTGGAATCGATCCCCGACGTACCGGGGCACGTCGCGCTCGTCGTGGGGCTCTTCCAGGAGAGCCTGCCGAAGTTCCTCCGGGACCACACCGACGAGAAGGTCGCGTTCCTGCACATGGACGCCGACATATACTCCGCGACGAAGTACGTGCTCGACCAGCTCCGCGACAGATTCCAGGACGGCACAGTCATCGCCTTCGACGAAATCATAAATAACGGCGGAAACCTGGCGCTCCTGCACGAGTTCAGAGCCTTCAAGGAGTTCCTCGCGGAGACCGGCTTCGGCTGGGAGATCGTTGGGATGCACGGCGGGGACAAGGCTACCTTCAGGATATACCCAAGCGGAGAGAGGTGATTATGGACGTGAACGAAAAGTTTGTGAACCGCTACATCGAGAAGCTGACGAAGCGAGCGGAGGACGCCGCGAAGACCGAGCTGATGGCTCTGACGCACCTCGAGCTGTTGACGGAAGCGAACGCCGAGCTCAACAAAAGGATCGAGCAGCTCGAGGCCGAGAAGCAGCAGCTCGTTAGCCAGCTGAGGATGGCGATGAACACGTTGCCCGGCTCGAGCCCGGGCAACGTAGAGAAGAAGCTCAAGCAACACATCAAAGAAACGACGTAGGATGTCAATCCAGATACTCACTGTCTCTGGCTCAGGGTCATACCTGCTGATCAATTACACTATAGCCA
>Ga0265338_10009669_pt1 | contig 11437 bp, 11 predicted proteins | sample 42126metaG_FD_193579 | JGI IMG/M metagenome (GOLD analysis project Ga0265338, IMG submission 193579) | Rhizosphere microbial communities from Carex aquatilis grown in University of Washington, Seatle, WA, United States - 4-21-26 metaG | ecosystem: Host-associated > Plants > Roots > Rhizosphere... | reverse complement strand
GCAAGTGTTCGGATCCCCGGCTTCAGCCGGCCTGCCCTATCGTCCTTGGTCTCGTCCCTCGTCCTCGATTTGATGCTTTCGATTACGAGGACGAGAACGACGAGGAAGAGGAGTTTCAGCCTTCAGCCTTCAGCCTTCAGGCTTTTATAATAATGACCGCCGCGAACCATCACTGGCGCAAATTCAAGAACCGCTTGATGCAGGTCGTCACGTTCCTGTGCGCCATTCTGGTCATCACGCCGCTGGTGCTGGTGTTTTACCATCTGGTGAAGGAAGGTTTTAGTTCCATCAACTGGGCTTTTTTCACCCAGTTGCCGAAGCCCGTCGGAGAAACCGGCGGCGGCATGGCCAATGCCATCATTGGCACGTTCATCTTGCTGGGACAGGCCGCGGTGTTCGGCGTGCCCATCGGCGTGCTCGGCGGCGTGTTTCTTTCCGAATACGGTTCGTCGCGCCTCAACTGGTGGATCCGTTTCGCGGCGGACATTCTCAACGGCGTGCCGTCCATCACGTGGGGCATTGTGGTTTATGCACTGCTCGTCGTGCCGATGAAGGGATTTTCCGCGCTGGCCGGCGGCGTGGTGCTGGGCATGATGATGATTCCGCTGGTGATGCGCACCACCGAGGAGGTGTTGCAGCTCGTGCCGAACGGTTACCGTGAGGCGGCGCTGGCGCTGGGCATTGCCAAGTGGCGCACGATTGTACAAATCGTCATGCGCACCGCGCTCAAAGGCATTGTCACCGGCGTCCTGCTGGCACTGGCGCGGGTGGCCGGCGAAACTGCGCCGCTGTTGTTCACCGCGTTCGGCAACCGGTTTTGGACCCACCGGCTGACCGATCCCATCGCTGCCATGCCGCTGCAAATTTTCAACTACGCCATTTCGCCCTACAACGACTGGCACCGGCAGGCGTGGGCGGGCGCGCTTGTGTTGCTTTTGCTCGTCCTCTCCATCAACATTGGCGTGCGCTTTTTGACGCGTGACCGGTTTCAACGCAACGTTTGATTTTCCCATGGCCGACAACGCAACCACTCATCCGACCGCGGCGGCACCACCACCATCAGCCGCCGCGAACACCATGGCCCTGAACGTGCGCAATCTCTCGGTTTTCTTTGGCGAAAATCATGTGCTCAAGAGTGTTTCCCTCAACATCGCCGCCCGGGCTGTCACCGCCATCATCGGTCCCAGCGGTTGCGGCAAATCCACGTTCCTTCGCGCCTTGAACCGGATGCATGAGCTCGTGCCCGAAGCCCGCATGACCGGCGATATCCGCCTGTTTGGCGACGACATTTATGCGCCGAGCGTGGAATCGGTCCTCGTCCGCCGCCGCGTCGGCATGGTCTTCCAAAAATCGAATCCGTTCCCAACGATGTCCATCGCCGAAAACGTCACCGTCGGCCTGCGTCTCAACGGCGCCCGCGACCGCAAACTGCTCACCGAACGAACGGAACAATCGTTGCGCATGGCGGCGTTGTGGGACGAGGTGAAGGACCGCCTGCACGCGCCGGCCATCAGCCTGTCTGGCGGCCAGCAACAGCGGCTGTGCATCGCCCGCGCGCTCGCCGTGCAGCCGGAGGTGCTGCTCATGGACGAACCCGCCTCGGCCCTCGATCCGCTCGCCACCTCCAAGATCGAGGACTTGATTCTGGAGTTGAAAAAGGACTACACGATTGTCATTGTCACTCACAACATGCAGCAGGCCGCGCGCATTTCCGACTTCACCGCGTTCTTTTACCTGGGCGAGCTGGTGGAGTTCGATGTGACCACGAAAATTTTCACCAGCCCGGCGAAGAAGCAAACGGAAGACTATGTGACCGGCCGGTTCGGTTGAAATCTGACCGCGGAACGAACTTAAAACTATGGAACATTTCGACATGGAGCTGGATGTTTTGAAGCAAAAGCTGTTGACGATGGCCAGCCACGCCGAGACGGCCGTGAACCAGGCGCTGCAGGCCCTCATCCAGCGCGACCTCGAGCTTGCGTTGCGCGTGAAGGATGATGATCGCGTCATTGACCAGTTTGAAGTTGAAATTGACGACCTGGTCATTCAACTGCTCACCAAGGCGCCGCTCGCCACCAATCTGCGCCTGGTGACCGTGGCGATGAAAATTTCCCAGAACCTCGAACGGGTCGGCGATGAGGCCACCAAGATCGCCAAGCGCGCCCGCGACCTCAGCCAGGAACCGCCGGTGAAAATCACCATCGAACTGCCGCGCATGGCCGGGCTGGCGCTGGAGATGCTCAAGGCCGCGCTCGACGCGTTTGTCAACCGCGATTCCGCCGCCGCCCGCGCCATCATCCCGCGCGACAAGGAAGTGGACGCCCTCAACAAGCAGATCCACGAAATTCTGGCCCAATACATGGTGGCCCACCCCGACACCATCAGCCGCTGCCTGAATTGGATGGTCGCCTGCAAAAGCCTCGAACGCATCGCCGACCACGCCAAAAATGTGGCCGAGGAGGTCGTCTATCTCTGCGAAGCCCAGGACATCCGCCACACCGCCGGCAAGGGCCCGGCGGCCCCGGCCGCCGGCGCGTAAAACCCAGACTTTACCCCCGGAAATTCTGCTTGCGTACCGCCGGGGTTGAGGCGATAGTTATTTCGTTATTTGACGAAATAACAATTAATGCGCGAATTCATGGCCATCACCAAGGCGCTGTCCGACCCCAGCCGGGTGCGGATCCTCCTGGCGCTGCGGCGGCAGGAGCTGTGCGTCTGCCAGATCACGGAACTGTTCGGCTTCGCCCCGTCCACCATGTCCAGGCACCTTTCCATCCTGCACCAGGCCGGCCTGATCCGTTCGCGCAAGGCCGAACGCTGGGTTTATTACCGGTTGCCGGACAAACCTGTGCCGCCGGCCATCGGTGAGGCGCTCGACTGGGTGAAAAAATCGCTCACGAAGACGGAGGCGGTCCAGGCCGACGCCCGTCACCTTGATAAAATATTACAGATGGATTTGAAAATCATTTGCCGTCGCCAAACCCGTCGGCGGAGCTGTTGAGAAATTTATGAATACCACCCTTCCTTCCGATCAGGAACAGAAAGTCCGCCAACTGGTGCGTGAAGGCTATGCCAAAATCGCGCAGGACACCTCCGCCGGTTGTTGCAGTCCCGGCGTGTCGTGCTGCGGTTCTGCGCCGCCGGATGCTGACAAGCTCGCCCGCGAACTCGGATATTCGGTTGAGGAACTCAAATCGCTGCCTGACGGTGCAAACATGGGGCTTTCCTGCGGCAACCCCGCCGCACTCGCCGCGTTGAAACCCGGTGAAGTTGTGCTCGACCTTGGCAGCGGCGGCGGTTTTGATGTTTTCATCGCCGGCCGCAAGGTCGGTGCCAGCGGGCGCGCCATGGGCGTGGACATGACCCCGGAAATGTTGGCCAAGGCGCGGCACAACACCGCGAATTACCGACAACAAACCGGTCTCGACAACGCCGAATTCCGGCTTGGTGAAATCGAGCATCTGCCCGTGGCGGACAACAGCGTGGACGTCATCATTTCCAACTGCGTCATCAATCTCTCGCCCGACAAACCGCAGGTTTGGCGTGAAATGGCGCGCGTGCTCAAACCGGGCGGACGCGTGGCGGTCTCGGACATGGCACTGCTCAAGCCGCTGCCACCGGAAGTTTTGAAAATCGTTGAAGCCCTCGTCGGCTGCGTCGCGGGCGCGGTGCTGGTCTCCGAAACCGGCAGGATGGTCAAGGAGGCCGGCTTGTCCGACATCGTGCTCAAGGTGAAATCCGATTACATCGCAGCGATGCTGGATTTCGAGGATCCGCTTTACAAAAAAATCATGGAACTACTGCCAGCCGGAACAAAACCGGCGGATTTCATCACCAGCCTCGAAGTCCAGGCGCGGAAGCCAGGTGGCGATTGTTGCGGCAGCGATTGCTGTGAAGCATGAGTGACTCAACCGCCAGCCCAAAACACCTTGCGTTCTTCGAGCGTTACCTGACCGTCTGGGTCTTCCTTTGCATGGTCATCGGCGTTCTGCTCGGGAAACTGGCGCCGGCCTTTACGACCACGTTGAGCCGGCTTCAATTCGGCCAGGGCTCGCAGGTGAATGTTCCCATTGCCGTGCTCATCTGGCTGATGATTTATCCAATGATGCTCAAGGTGGATTTCACCGCGCTCGGCGGCATCGCCCGCAAACCCAAGGGCCTGGCGGTGACTTTGTTCGTCAACTGGCTGGTCAAGCCGTTCAGCATGGCCTTCCTCGCCTGGCTGTTCATGCAACATGTGTTTGCCGCGTGGATTGAACCGGAGACGGCCAAAAATTACACCGCCGGCCTCATCATCCTCGCCGCCGCACCCTGCACGGCCATGGTCTTCGTGTGGAGCTATCTCACCGATGGCGACCCGGTTTACACGCTCGTGCAGGTGGCGGTGAACGATCTCATCATGCTCGTTGCGTTCGCGCCCATCGTGATGTTTCTCTGCGGCGTGGCCAATGTGGTCGTGCCATCGAAGGTGCTCATCACCTCCGTCGTGGTGTTTATCGTCATTCCACTGGCAGCCGGCGGGCTCACCCGCACAACCATGCTCAGATCACACGGCGAGGAATGGTTCGAAAAGAATTTCCTGCCCAAATTTCAGCCGGTGACGATCGCGGCGCTGTTATTGACGCTGGTGCTCATCTTCGCGTTCCAGGCGGAAAATCTCACCACGCGCTGGCTCGCGGTGCTGCTGCTGGCCGTGCCGATTGTCATCCAGGTTTATTTCAATTCCACGCTCGCTTACCTGCTGATGCGGAAATTGCGCGTGCCGCACAACATCGCCTCGCCCGGCGCGCTCATCGGCGCGAGCAATTTCTTCGAACTGGCGGTGGCGGTGGCCATCACGCTGTTCGGTCCCGGCTCCGGCGCGGCGCTGGCTACGGTCGTGGGCGTGCTGGTGGAAGTGCCGGTGATGCTTTCCGTCTGCAAAATTTGCAACCAGTCGCGCGGCTGGTATCAAGCCCGGATTGCCGAGGGTTCAGCCACGAATTGACGCGAATGAACACAAATTCCAAACCCACCATTCTGATTCTTTGCACCGGCAATTCGTGCCGCAGCCATATCGGGGAAGGTTTTCTGCGGCGGGCGGCAGGCGATTTGGTGAACGTCCAAAGCGCCGGCTCGAATCCCACCGGCCATGTTCATCCGCTGGCTATCAAAGTTATGGCAGAAGCAGGCATTGACATTTCCGGTCATCGCTCGAAACACCTGAAGGAATTCCTGGAACAGCCGGTCCACACCGTCATCACCGTTTGTGGCAATGCCGACCAGGCCTGCCCGATTTTTCCCGGCCAGGTGAACCGCCATCACTGGCCATTCGTTGATCCGGCCAAAGCGACCGGGAGTGAAGCGGAAATTCTCGCCTGTTTCCGACAGGTCCGCGACGATATGCGCCATGTGTTTGAGGCTTACGCGGCCGGCTTGCACGACGCGACGAAATTACACTAGACGAACCCGTCACCGGACTTCAGCGGATGACCCGCCAGAAATTCTGACGACGGCAGCCGCCGGCCACCTTCGCGCTGGAGTTCCAAAATGCGCAGTGCATTCTGGCCACAGCCAACAACGATGCCGGTGTTGTCCGCCGACAGAACCTCTCCGGCTCCACCGGATATTTCGACGATTTCCGCCTTCCAGATTTTTAATAATTTTGGTGGGGCGAGACTCCCGGCGAGCCGTTCGTGACCAGGAATTTCAGTTTCGGCTCGCGAGGACGCTCGCCCCACCTGCGATTGCTCCGGCAAGAATGTGAACGCGCCCGGCCAGGGCGTGAAGGCGCGCAACCGGTTCCAGATGGTTTGCGCCGGCTGGTTCCAATCAACGTGACCGTCCGATTTTTTGATCTTGGCGGCATGGCTTGTGCCTTCGGCAGGCTGCGGCTGCGGTTGGATTCTGCCGTCAACAAAATCGGGAAGCGTCTGCATCAGGAGTTCTGCGCCCAGCCGGGCCAGACGGTCGTGAAGCGCAACCGAATCGTCCGCCGCCAAAATCGCCGTGGCCCGTTGCGAAATAATCGGGCCGGTGTCCAGGCCCGCGTCCATCCGCATGATGGTGACGCCGGTTTCGCTGTCACCGTTGGCAATCGCCCACTGAATTGGCGCGGCACCGCGATATTTCGGCAGCAGCGACGTGTGGACGTTCAGACAGCCAAAACGCGGCAGGTCCAAAATGGTTTGCGGCAGAATCTGGCCATAAGCGACGACGACAATGAGGTCGGGCTTTAATCCCCGCAGTTCAGCGATGAACTTTTCGTCCCGGGCACGGGCGGGCTGGAGCACGGGCAATCCGAGTTTCAACGCGAGCGACTTGACCGGTGATGGCCGGGGTTTGAGTTCACGGCCTTTGGGCCGGTCGGGCTGCGTGACGACCCCGGCAATATGAAATTGTGGATTGCGCACGAGCATTTCGAGACTCGCACAGGACAATTCCGCCGTGCCCATGAAGATGATTCGCAATGCCGTCATGGGCACAGCGAAAGGGAAATTGCGCGCGGGCGAAAGGAAAAACTTGCGGGATCAGCGTTTGACGGCGATGTGCAAAATATCGGCCAGCACCTTGGCCGGGGTCTGGTCGGCATTGATTTCATGCACGAGGCGCTGGCCGTAAAATTTGAGCACGGGCTTGGTTTCCTTCTCATACGTCTTGAGCCGCTGGCGGATGATCTTGAGGCTCAAGTCATCGAACCGGTTCTCCTTGATGGCGCGGTGCTGAATGCGAATGACGAGGCTCTTGATGTCGGCGGAACGCAAATAATAGATGCCAGTCACGTCCAACGTGTCCTTCAACATCACGGCCTGGGCCGCGTTGCGGGGTATGCCATCGAGCACCAGGGTGTCCTTCGCGGGATGAAATTGTCCGGCGGCGATGACCTTGCTGATGGATTCACGCCAGAGGGCGATGGTGGTTTCATCCGGCACGAGCTGGCCGCGGCTGGAATATTCGATAAAAGTGCGGCCGAGTTCACTGTCGGGCTGCAAACGGCGGAAAACATCACCGCACGCGCAATGAAAGAATTGCGGAATGGTCCCCAGAATTTTGCCCTGCGTCCCCTTGCCCGAGCCGGGCGCGCCAAACAACAGTATGCAGCGGTATTTCAAGCGGTCTTGGGATTGAGTTGGACCTCCGTGATATCGGCAAACGCCACCATGGCCTCCTGTTTTACCGGCCCATGGGCAACCTCCACATGCATGTCATTGTTGGCGATGCGCGTGATGCGCTCGACAATGAACTGCGCCCGCCCCGTTTTCACAATCAGCACCAGATTTTTTTCGGAATCCCGCCGGATCATGCTGAAGAAACCGGAAAACTTGGTCTCAAAAAACCGGCGGTTGAACGTGAATTGCCCCCGTTGAAAAACCTGCGGCCCGGCGGGAGCGGCGGGCGGCGCCGACGACTGCCAGGAGGCCTCAACAATGTGAATCCCGGAGGCGACCGGCGCTGCTGCACTGGCCACCGCAAACGTCTGGGTTGCAGCCTCGGCCGTCGCCGCGGCCGCTTCGGGGACTCCGGCGCGCACAGGCATCACCAGAAAAATAATCGGCCCCAAAATCGGCAACACCACCGCCATTCCCATCCCCAGCAGGATGGATCGCGAACGGCAGACCGCGACTTCATACCCGGCGTAAATGTTCGCCGCATAAATCAGCAGCAGGGCGACCAGCCCGACCGAAGACGAAAACAGCGCGCTGAACAGGGATTGTTTCGCCGGCAATTCCAGCCGCACCACCTCATGAGGCTTGACGTCCGCCTTTTTCATCCGTTCCGGCGGCGGAGAATCAATGAACGGTTCGGCGAGCGGCTTGATTTTCGGGTTCGTCGCGAGCTGTTTAAGCGCGTCCTGGGAAAATTTCGTCCACGGCACACGTTCGGAGTATTTGTCCACATCCAGTCGGAAAACAATGCCGTTGTCGTTGTAGGAAATGACGGCGCCGGTGATCGACTTGCCGTCGGTCAACTCATACGTGGCGTCCGTGTCGGCGGCAACCAGCCGTCCGCAAAGCCACAGACCCAAAAATGCCCAAACGATTTTGCGCACGGGTAATTTCTAACAAAGACCCGCGAGACGCGAAAGTAAAATTCAGCGGGCACGGCCGATTTCTTCCACCAGATCCTCAATGACCCAATTGGCCCGGACGGCCTGCAATTTGTCCGCCGCCGTCCCGTGCTCCCAGACGGCATAACGAATCAATTTGCCGGCGTCGGTCTGCAACCCGCGGTGCGCCAGCAGGCCGGCTAGGTAGCCCGACAGCAGATCGCCACTGCCACCCTGCGCCAGATGCGGGTTGCCGGACGGGTTCACAAAAATTTCCCCCTCGCTCCGGCCGATGAGCGTCTGATGCCCTTTCAGCACCACCCAGCAATTGCCAAAGCGCCGCGAAATGTCGCGCAACGCCTGCGGCCGGTTTGCCTGGACCTGCTGCGTGGTCTGGTTCAACAACCGCGCCGCCTCGCCGGGATGCGGGGTCAGCACCCGGATGGCGTTTTTGGCCGTCGCTCCCAGCGGCAACCAGTCCAGCATGCTGGCATCCACGATCACCGGCAGCGGCGAGTCCCGCCAAAGCCGGCGGGTGGTGAGCGCCATGGCATCGGCCAGGCCGGCGGCCGCCAGCCCGGGACCCATCAGCACCGCGCTCACCGTATCAGACAGTTTGAGGTCGGGTGTCCACAAGTTAACCATCACCGACTGCAATTGCGCCGCCACCACATGATAAACGGATTCCTGGGTGAACAGGGAAATCAAGCCGGGCTGGGCGCGCTGGGCGCCGCGGGCGGCCAGAACCGCCGCGCCGTGAAAACCAAAACTGCCCGCGATGATTCCCAAATGCCCGAACGTACCCTTGTGCCCGGCCACCGGCCGGCAGGGCGGAAAATTTCTAAAATCTTCCGGCAACGTCCAGGACAGCCCGCCCGTGTGCGGACAAGGAATCAGACCGACATCGTTCGCAACCACGAGCCGCCCGACAAACGGCCAGGCATTTTGCGCGAGCAAGCCGGTTTTGGGCGCACCGACGGTCAGTGTCACCGCCGCTTCGACCGCCACACGCGACGATACGGGTTCGCCAGTGTCGGCATTCAGGCCGGATGGCACGTCCGCCGCCAGAACCGGAATCCCCGACCGGTTGACGGTTTCAATGATTTTTTTCCAATCATCGGCCAGCGGCCGGTCCAGTCCAACGCCGAACAATCCGTCAATGATCAGTGCCGGTCTTAGAAACAACTGCCGTTCCAGTTCCGGCAAATCAGTTTCCGGTGCCACGATGTCGAGCAGTTCAACCCTTCGGTCCTTTAAAAAATCGCGGGCGGCGCGGGTGTCGTCACCGTTGTGGCCTTTGCCGGCAAGAATCAGAATCACGTCGCCAGGCTGGGTAAGTTCCAACGCAAAACGGGCCAGCGCGGCACCGACCCGGCGGATGACTTCAGCCTCAGCCTGACCGGTGGACCACGTGGCGCGTTCCCATTCGCGCATCTGGGCAATGCTTATGACCGGTACAGGCATGCAGCCGATTTAGCAACATTTCAACCAAGGCGAAAGCTCAAAACTGCAACCTGTCACTTATCAACCGTTTGAGACTTCTGCAAAACGTGTAGCGTCGAGGCTGTGCCTCGATCGTTTTAGCCAGAAACTCCAATTTTCCGGCCAGAGGCCGGACACTACACGCGTCCAAGGCGGTTTTGCAGAGGTCTCAGTTTGTAAAGGTGGTGATTTCAAGGCCTCATAATACCAATTATAAGGTATTCGGCCCCGTCACCCAATTGTCACAGGGTTGTCACATGACCGAATTTGTGTGACGATTGCCAGCGTGATATGCAACCCAGAGTGAAACCGCGAATTTTGGTGGTGGATGACGAACCGGAGGCGGTTGAACTGGTGGAGTTCAACCTCAAACAGGCCGGGTATGCCGTGACGACGGCGGCGGATGGCGCGGAAACGCTGAAGAAGGCGCGCGCCCAGACGCCGGATTTGATCGTGCTCGACGTGATGCTGCCGGAGATGGACGGTTTTGAAATCTGCAAGACGCTGCGGCTCGATCCGACCACCGGCAAGGTTCCCATCATCATGCTCACGGCCAAGGCGGCCGAGATTGACCGCGTGCTCGGCCTGGAACTCGGCGCCGATGATTACCTGACCAAGCCGTTCAGCCCGCGCGAGCTGCTGCTCCGCATCAAAAAAATCCTTTCGCGGGGCGAACCGGCGGAAAAGCCCCGCGACCAGTTGCGCTTCGGCGATTTGCAGATTGATGTGCCGCGCCACCTGGCCAGCTGGAAGGGCAAGCCCTTTGAACTGACCGCGACCGAATTCAAGCTGCTCACCACCCTTGCCCAGCGCTCCGGGCGCGTGCAGTCGCGTGATCATCTGCTGCGTGACGTTTGGGAATACGACAGCCTCATTGACACGCGCACGGTGGACACCCACATGCGCCGCCTCCGCGAAAAGCTCGGACCGGCCTCGAAGCATCTGGACACCGTCCGCGGCGTCGGCTATCGCTTTGTCGAATGAAGAAGGCGGAGGCAGAATGAAGAAACGGGATTTACACATTTCTTCCGCTCGCAATTGATTTCCACATTCTGCATTCTTCCTTCTGCCTTTGAAGCATGTGGCCAACGTTAACCATTCTAGCCGTCACCGCCATGCTGGTGGTCCATTTCCGGTGGCGGGCGAGATTTCTGCATCAACAGCGGCTGGTGAAGGCCGAAACCGAGGATCTGCAACGGCGCCAGCTGCAAACCACAACGGATGCCAAGGCCCAGCAGCAGGTTCTTTTTAACAGCATGTTGGAGGGTTTGCTGTTGCTTGACCGCAACCGGCGGATCTATCTCGCCAACCGCGCCTTCAAAAACCTGTTCGGCCTGAAAACCGAGTTGCGTGGCAAAACCATCATGGAAGCCCTGCGGGTGCATGAACTCGCCGCGCTGGTCGAACGCGTGGGCAGCGATGGCCAGGTTTTCGATTACGAACTGAAGCTGCCGGAATTGAGCGAACGCTGGTTGCAGGTCAATGCCGCCGCCATTTTCAATTCCGCCGGCGAACGCGAAGGCACCATCCTCGTGTTTCACGATTTGACCCGGCTCAAACAGTTGGAGCGCACCCGGGAGGAATTTGTCGCCAATGTCAGCCACGAATTGCGCACGCCGCTTTCGCTCATCAAGGGCTACGTCGAAACCCTGCTTGACGGGGCGCGCGGCAACCCCGAAGTCGCCGAGCGCTTCCTCAAAATCATCGAGCGCAACACCCAGAGGCTCGACCTGCTCATCCAGGATTTGCTCACCATCTCCGCCTTGGAATCCGGCCGGGTCACCTTGAATTTGCAGCCCGTCACGTTGCGTCCCCTTGCCGACAAGGTGCTGGCCGACCTGAAAACGCGCGCCGAAAACAAGGGCGTGAAACTCGTCAACGAACTGCCCGAACTCACTGCGACGGCGGACGCGAACCGGCTGGAACAGG
>Ga0265338_10009666_pt1 | contig 11443 bp, 10 predicted proteins | sample 42126metaG_FD_193579 | JGI IMG/M metagenome (GOLD analysis project Ga0265338, IMG submission 193579) | Rhizosphere microbial communities from Carex aquatilis grown in University of Washington, Seatle, WA, United States - 4-21-26 metaG | ecosystem: Host-associated > Plants > Roots > Rhizosphere... | reverse complement strand
TCGGCTACTTCATCGGCGTCGACAGCGGTGCGCCCTGGTCCTTGTAGTCCGCGAACCCGTCGTCGTCGATGTTGACCATATAGGTCGCGCCATCGGCGGCTGTGACTGCCGCGAAGTAGCCGACCAACTTGGTCGGGCAATACGACGGATCAGCGCAAGACGCTGCGCGCGTGTCGTCGGGATAGGTATCGACCTTGAACACCGCGACCGAGGTCGGGATCGCGTGCGCGATCAGCTCGATGCCAGGGCCGCGCGCACCGGGTCGGCGAGCCGGCGTCCCCGGATCACCGAGCGGGAAACACGACAGCTGCTTGACGTTCTGATCGCTGTCGATCAACCGCGGATCGACCTGGGTGTCGCATTCCTTGCGCAGCGACAGGATGTCGGCGACGCGAATCGTGTTGTCCGTGGCGATCGCGTAGATGAATTGGAACTGGCCACCCTTGGCCGAGTCGTCGTTGATCGCCCCATCGCTGCCGCCCATGCCGATCTGCGGCGTGATCGCGAGGTTCGTGATGCCGATCGGTGAGGTCGGGTCCTGGCTCGAATACGCGATCTGCGACAGCGATGCCGGCATGTTGTTGACGTCGAGCTCGACGAGCGTGACCGCGTTCGAGTTCGGCGCGCCGATCGCGAGCAACCGCCGGCTGCTGTTCGGATCGAGCTGCAGATCGAGCGACGACGGCTCGATGCCGGCGGTCGTGAGCTCACCGCCGCACTCGTTCGGGCACGATAGCGTGCTGACATCAGGCACGATCGAAGGCACGCCCGAGCCGTCGTACGAGATGCCGGCTTTGACCATGCCGCTCGATAGATCGACCGCAGCGACCAAGTGGCAGCGCGGATAGGCGACATACACGAGGCCGGTCGCGGTCGCGGGGCACTGCACGCCGATCGTGCCGCCCGCAGGCGTTCCGATGATCGCGCTCGGCTTCGCATGCAGCGCTTGGCCGCTCGAATTCGTCACCGTCAGCTGCGCGACGAGGGGCTGGGGATTGAGTTGAAGCGCCGACGTGATGTCGAGCGTCGACATGTCGCACGTACCGGCGTTCGCACTCGCGAGGTAACAGCCGATCGAATCGGTCGCGATGCCGACCGGCAGCTCGCCGATCGCGATGCCGCTCTTGCCTGGCGTCAGCGGATCCGGATCTTGAACGGTGATGTCACCGCCGGTGAACTCCAGCGCAGGCTTCGTCTCCCAGTTCACGATGCCGACCGTGCCCGGCTCGGACTGCAGGACGAATCCGTACCACTGCACGGCGGGCAGCGGCACGCCCATCATCGCGGTGAGATCCTCTTGGCCGGGCGGCACCGGGGCAAGCGCATCGCTGTCGAACGACCCCGAGCGAATATCGCAAGACTGGTACGGCTGAGCCGTCGACACGACGTCTTGGTCGACCGTTGCCGAGCCGCCGTTCGTGATTCGCAGTCCGCCGTAGCACGCGAACGCGACATCGATCGGCCGATTGAAGTCGAGCTGACTCGGCGCCAGATCGGTCGTGTCGCTGCACGACGTGGCAATGCCGGCGGTCGCCGCGGCCGCGATGACGATCGAAGCGCGTACCACCCGTTTCATAGCGTCGTCCCCGTGTCCGGAGGCAGCGGGATGCCGATGCGCAACACGACGTGGTCGCGGACCGGCGAGGTCGGTGACACGTCGATCACCGCGATGGTGTCTTCGAGGAAGTTCGTCACATAGATCTTCTTGCGCGTCGGCGCGGCGGTGATCGCGTACGGCCCGCGACCGACCGTCACGATGTCGATCACCGACGACAGCCCGCTCGGGTCGACGACGTAGACCTGGCCGTCTTGGAAGCACGTGACGTACGCGCGATCGCCGTCGCCGGCGTCGAGCACGGTGAGCGTCGAGCCGTTGCGGCAGATATCGGACGCGCCGGTGCCGGCGTTCTTCGGATAGCCACTCGGACCGGGCGAGGTATCGACGATCTGCAAGCTCGCGGGGCTGCGGTTGACCATGAACAGCTTGCTGCCGTCGCTGTTGAACCGCATGCCGCGGGTGTTATTCGAGGTGCCGGCGTTTTCACCGACCGCATCGAGGAAGAAGTAGTCGCCCGGGATGAGGTACGGGCTGGCGTCGTTGACCGGGTGGCCGACGGTGAAGGTCTGGATCCGATTGTCGTTCGCGCTGCCGACGTACACGATGTCGTTGTCGCCGCCCGACTGGCGGCCGGCGACGCCCGAGGAGCTGAGCAGGCCGGTCGTCATGTCGGGTAGGAAATAACCGCTCGCGATGTCCGCGATCGTCGCGGTGCCGCCGGCGGGCGAGTCGATCAGCGTGACATCGCCGGTCGACAAGCTGGTGACGATCGCGAATTGGCCGAGCGAGTCGGCGTACGCGTTGAACGGCTCGGGCGGCAGCTCGCCGATGTTCGGGTTGTTCTGCACGTAGGTCAGGCGATGCGCGTCATCGCACAGCGGGAACTGCGCGTCGCTCGAACCGCACGACAGCTTGCTGCCGTCGTAATCCGCCCACGCGACCGATGGATCGCCGCGGGTCGGGACGATCAACCGCAACGAGCTCGTGCCGGTCGCAGCGCCGGTGTCTTGCACCGCGATATCGGTCGCGAAGTTGCCGACCCGGACGCCGGCGTCGGGGAGCAAGAACCCTTCGCTCGTGTCCGGGCAGATCAGGGTTTCGGTGAAGTCTTGATCGGGCGAGCAGTCCGACGGGATGGTCTGGCTCTGCGTCCACTGATCGGCGATCGAGTCGACGATGCCCAGGTCGATCACGCTGATCGAGCCGGAGTCGTAGGTCAGGTCGGAGTTCGCATTCGCGACGAACAGGACCGAGTCATCCGGTGCGACCGCGATCCCGGTCGGGAAGAAGATGTGGTTGTTCGGCGGCTCGACCGCATCGGCCGACGCGGTGCAGCCGGCTAGCGCGGCGCACGTCAGCAGCACGGCGGTCCTCATAGCAGCTCGCTTCGACCGGTTGCGGCCCGGTTTGGTTGCCTGAATGACCGACATCACGCCTTGCCTTCCGCGAGCACCGCTCGGGCCGCCGCCACCCTCGCAATTGGCACCCGGAATGGGGAGCAGGACACGTAATCGAACCCGGCTCGGTGGCAAAATTCCACGGAGCTGGGCTCGCCGCCGTGCTCTCCACAGATCCCGACCTTGAGCCCGGGCTTGGTCGCCCGGCCGCCGCGCACCCCGAGCTCGATCAGTGCGCCCACGCCGTCGGGGTCGAGCACCGCGAAAGGGTCGGAGGGCAAGACGCCCCGGTCCAGGTAGGTTGGCAAAAACCGGCCGGCGTCATCGCGCGACAGGCCGAACGTGGTCTGGGTCAGGTCGTTCGTTCCAAACGAGAAGAAGTCGGCATGCTCGGCGATCTTGTCGGCGACCACGCAGGCCCGCGGCAGCTCGATCATCGTCCCGATCGTAAACGGCACGTCCGCACCGCCCAGCGCTTCGGTCATCGCCTTGCCGACCAGCTCCCGCAACCGGCGCAGCTCCTCGGGCACCATCACGAGCGGGATCATGATCTCGGGGTGAACCGCCACTCCGGCGCGTGCGACCTCGGCCGCGGCCTCGCCGATCGCGCGCGTTTGGATCTCGTAGATCTCGGGGAACGTGATCGCGAGCCGACAACCGCGATGGCCGAGCATCGGGTTCGCCTCGGTCAGATCCGAGACCTTCTGTGCGACTTGCTGCGGCGTGAGGCCGAGCGAGGTCGCGAGCTCGTCGATCTCGGCCTGCGCGTGCGGCAAGAACTCGTGCAGCGGCGGATCGAGCAAACGGATCGTCACCGGGAGGCCGTCCATCACGCGGAACAACTCGGCGAAGTCGCTGCGTTGCATCGGCAAGATCTTCGCGAGCGCGGTGCGCCGCCCGGTCTCGTCGCTCGCGACGATCATCTCGCGCACCGCGAGGATGCGCTCGGGCTGGAAGAACATGTGCTCGGTGCGGCACAGGCCGATGCCCTCGGCGCCGAAGCTGCGCGCGGTGCGAGCGTCGATCGGCGTGTCGGCGTTCGTGCGCACTCGCAGCTTGCGGACCGCATCGACCCACTGCATCAGCGTGCCGAGCTCGGCGCCGAGCTTCGCAGGCACGAGCGGCAGGGGGCCGACGAACACCTCGCCGGTCGAGCCGTCGAGGGTGAGCACGTCGCCCTCTTTGAGCTTGATCTCTTTGCCGCCGCCGACGAACGCCGCGGTCTTTTTCGGCGCATCGACGCGCAGCGCGGTGCAAGCGGTTACGCAGCACTTGCCCATCCCGCGTGCGACCACCGCAGAGTGCGACGTCATGCCGCCGCGCGCGGTCAGGATGCCTGCCGCGACCTTCATGCCGTGGATGTCTTCGGGCGAGGTGTCGGTGCGAACGAGCAACACCGTCTCGCCGCGTTGCGCCCATTCTTCGGCTGCCTTCGCGGTGAACACGACCTTGCCGATCGCGGCGCCGGGCGACGCCGGCAAGCCCTTCGCGGTGAACGCCGGCCGCGCCTTCGGATCGATCGTCGGGTGCAGCACTTCGTCGAGCTTGGCCGGATCGACGCGCATCACCGCTTCGTTCGGCGTCAGCTTGCCCTCGGCGACGAGGTCGACCGCGACCTTGACCATCGCGGTGCCGGTGCGCTTGCCGTTGCGCGTCTGCAGCATGAACAGCTTGCCGTGCTGGATCGTGAACTCGAGATCCTGCATGTCGCGGAAGTGATCCTCGAGCAGCTTCGCGACCCGCGCGAGCTCGGCGTAGGCCGCGGGCAGCTTCTTCGCGAGCTCCGCGATGCCCTCCGGTGTGCGAATCCCAGCGACGACGTCCTCGCCCTGCGCGTTCGTCAGGAACTCGCCGTACAGCTCGGCCACGCCGGTCGATGGATTGCGAGTGAACGCGACGCCGGTCGCGCAGTCGTCGCCGAGGTTGCCGAACACCATCGCCTGGACGCTGACCGCGGTGCCCATCGCGACGGGGATGTTGTTCATCTTGCGATAGACGTCGGCGCGGGGGTTGTTCCACGACCGGAACACCGCGCCGATCGCGCCCCACAGCTGCGTGCGGACGTCGTCGGGAAACGGTGTGCCGGTCGCGCGTAGGATCTCGGCCTTGAACAGCGCGACCGCCTCGCGCAGCGCGGCCTCGCTCAGATCCTGATCTTTGTGCGCGCGGTGCTTCGCCTTGACGTCGTTGAGGATGCGATCGAACGGTTGTTCGTCGTCTTCTTCGGCCGCGGCGACGCCGAGCACGACCTCGCCGTACATCGCGACGAACCGGCGATAGCAGTCCCACGCGAACCGCGGGTTGTTCGACTTCGTCGCGATCGCCGCGACGGTGTCGTCGTTGAGCCCTAGGTTGAGGATCGTGTCCATCATGCCGGGCATCGACGCAGGCGCACCCGAGCGGACCGACACGAGCAGCGGCGCCGAGTGATCGCCGAACTTCGCGCCGGCGAGCTCCTCGACCTTGGCGAGCGCCTCGGCGACCTCGGCGTCGAGCCCGTCCGGATAGCCGCCGGCGTGCGCGATCGCGTAACGACAGACGTCGGTCGTGATCGTGAAGCCGGGCGGCACCGGCAAGCCGAGCGAGGCCATCTCGGCGAGGTTCGCGCCCTTGCCGCCGAGCAGCGCTTTGTCCTTCGCGCGGCCTTCTGCCGAGCCGCCGCCGAACTGCCGGATGTGCTTCACGCGGCACCGCCGAGCTTGCGGAAATCGCCGATCGCTTTGTAAGGCGAGTAGATCGCGTCGAGCATGCCGAGCCGATTCGCACGCAATGCCGGATCGGGATCCATCACCATGACGCCGCCCTTGTCGAAGAACGCCGACAGCTGCGGATTGAGCTCGGCGAGGGATCTGATAGCGACCGCGTACTCGTGCGTGTCGATCGAGTTGTGAACGGCGTCCTGTTTGCTACGCCACGCGGTCCACAGCTCGCGTTCGGCGGTTGCGACGAACTTCGATTCGTCGACGAAATCGCTTTCGTATTTCTTGGTCGCGGCCTCATCGAGGATGTTGCCAATGCGCTTGAATGCGACCTTGGTCGCCGCCGGCAGGGTCTGCAGCAGATCAGCGCGCTTCGCGACGTCGGTCGGGTTGTTGGGGTTGGTGCCGAGCGCACAGTCGACCGCTTGCGCTTCGAGCCCACGCTCGTCGACCAGGATCGCCCGCAGTCGTGCTGCGAAGAAATCGGCGAGCTGCTTTCGCGCGTCGTCCGACAGCTTCAAGGTCGCGTATCCGTTTGCTGCGCTCTCAGCGAGATTCCACGTGTCGAGCTTCAGCCGAGGATGATGCAGCAGGATCGCGAGCACGCCAACCGCGGCGCGACGCAGGCCGAGCGGATCGGCGCTGCCGGTGGGCACGAGACCCGTCGCGAAGCAGCCGACGAGCGTGTCGATGCGATCCGCCAGTGCGACGAGCGCGGCGTCGTCGGTCGCGGGCAGCGCCGCCCCCTGCCCTTTGGGCCACCAGTGCTGCTCGATCGCATCCGCGACCGCAGCGGGCTCGCCGGCGAGCCGCGCGTACTGCTTGCCCATCACGCCTTGCAGCTCTGGGAACTCGCCGACCGCACTCGACGCGAGATCCGCTTTGCACAGCTCCGCCGCTCGGAGCGCCGTTGCCGAGCCGCCGAGCCGCTTCACGAGATCGGTGAGCCGGCGCACCTTGTCGCCGATCGTCTTCGCGCCATCGCCGAGCTTGGCTTGGAACACGACGCCGTCGAGCTTGCCGTTCCATTGCTCGAACGTGTGCTTGCGATCTTCGGCGAAGAAGAACTTCGCATCGGACAGCCGCGCCGCGATCACGGTCTGGTTGCCGCGCTGGACGACTTTCGGATCGGTGACGATCGTCGCGGTCAGCGTGACGAACCGGTTCGCGAGCACGCCCGCCTTGTCCTCGAGCGCAAAGTACCGCTGGTGGTTGCGCATCGCGGTGACGATGATCTCTTCGGGCACCTCGAGAAAGCTCGGATCGAATTCGCCTGCGACCGCGACCGGCCACTCGCCGAGGTTCGTGACTTCGTCGACCAGCGCCGGATCGGGCCGCACGCGCAGCCCGGTCTCGCGCTCGATCCGCTCGAGCTCTTTGCCGATCGCGTCGCGGCGCTCGGTCGGATCGACGACGACGTGCGCCTCGCGCAGCGCTTCGACGTAGCGATCAGCGCTCGCGATGTCGATCCAACCCGACGACAGGAACCGATGGCCACGCGTCTTACGCCCGGCGGTGTGCCCGGCCCAGTCGAGCGCGACGACCTCGCCGCCGTAGAGCGCGACGAGCCACTGCACCGGTCGCACGAACGTCGTCTCCGACCAGCCCCAGCGCATCGCCTTTGGCCACGCGATCGCGCTCGCGAGCTCGCGCAGGATCGCGGGCAACAACGTGCGGGTCGGCTCGCCGACGACGTTACGCGTCGCGACGACGTACAAGCCCTTCTTGCCGGCGACCTCGCGCTGCTCGAGTGCGGACTCGAGGACGCCGTTCTTCGCGGCGAAACCCTGTCCCGCTTTGGTCAGCGCGCCATCGGGACCGAACGCCGCGGACACCGGCGGGCCGGTGACCTCTTCGCGCAAGTCCGGTTGGCGATCCGCAAGGCCACGCACGACGACGGCGAGCCGGCGCGGCGTGCCGTATGCGTGGACGCTGCCGCGTGCGAGGCGCGCGGTCTGTAGCCGCGCCTCGATCAACCCGGGCAGCTCGGCGATCGCGCGCGCGAGCATCTTCGCGGGAATCTCCTCGCAGCCGATCTCGAACAGCAGATCGCTAGCCACGCGCAGCTCCGATCGCACGCGCCGCAGCGAGTGCCGCTGCGTTGACCCCGGCTTCTTCGGCCGCGCGATACGCAGCCTGCGCCGGCGCTTGCAAGGCGGGCGCGAGCAGCGGGAACCCGAGGTTCGCGCGCGTCTGGACGTTCGCGTGCGCACACGCCCGCGCCATCCCGCGAACGCGGCCGATGAATCGCTGGCGCTCGGTCACGCTGATCGCACCGCGCGCATCGAGCGAGTTGAACGCGTGGCTCGCCTTCATGCAGAACTCGTACGCCGGCAGCACGAGGCCCGCGGCGAGCAAGCGTGTGCACTCGCCTTCGAACGTGTCGAAGTTGCGAAAGGCGATCTGCGGATCGAGCAGCTCGAAGTGGTACGTCGAGTACTGACGCTCCCACTCCCTGCGCAGTTGACCGTAGGTGACGTGCTTGTCCCACTTGAGGTCGTACATGCTGGAGACGTCTTGCAAGTACATGCACAACCGCTCGAGCCCGTACGTCAGCTCGGCGGTCACCGGCATCAGATCGATGCCGCCCGCCTGCTGGAAGTAAGTGAACTGGGTGACCTCTTGGCCGTCGCACCAGACCTCCCAGCCGAGGCCCCAAGCCCCGAGCGTGGGCGACTCCCAATCGTCCTCGACGAACCGGATGTCATGCGCCGCGGGATCGATGCCGATCGCGCGCAGCGACTCGAGGTACAGGTCTTGGACATCCAGCGGCGACGGCTTGAGCCCGACCTGAAACTGGTAATACGCGCCGGCGCGGTTCGGGTTGTCGCCGTAGCGTCCGTCCGATGGACGGCGGCAAAACTGCACGAACGCGGCGTTCCACGGCTCGGGGCCGAGCACGCGCAAGAACGTCGCGGGGTGAAACGTACCGGCTCCGACCTCGACGTCGACCGGCTGCTCGATGACGCAGCCGCGCTCAGCCCAGAACCGCTGGAGCGTGAACATCAGGTCTTGCAGATACATGGACCGCGCGGGACCCTACCCGCGCCCGCCGATCTGGTCAAGCGTCGGCGCTTAGCTAAGTCCCCGTAGTCTCTTGACGATCTTGTCGTGCGACGGCTACGGTGAAACGCATGGTCCGCGAGCTCCTGCTCTCTGCGCTCGTGGCGGCAATCGCGCCCCTGACGGGCTGTTCGCTGATCCTCGATTTCTCGCCGAAAGCGGTGCCGATCGACGCCGCGATCGATGCGGTCTACTCGCAAGACGAATGCGATTACAAAGAACCGAACGACACGCTCGCGACCGCCGCGATCGTGGTGCCGGGCGACACCGGACCGGCCGCGGTGTGCGCGAACAGCGACGGTACTGAAGACGACGACTACTATCAGTTCCCGGTCCCGACCGGCACGACGAGCGTGACGATCACGGTCGACTTCATCGAGCGCGCGGGCGGCGACCTCGACCTCCGGCTGTTCGACGTGAGCAACGGCTCGATGCTGTCGGAGTCGGTCGGGTTCGGTAACGAAGAGAAGATCGTGTGCCCCGGGTCTTCGCCATCGTGCGTGAGCCTCGCGGCCGGCAACTACGCGTTCGAGGTTTTCCCCGGCGAGCCCGGTGCGGTTAACGACTACACGTTCTCGCTCGCGCTGCAGTGACCGCGATGCGGCGGTGCGGCCTCGTGCTCGTGCTGGCGTGCTGCGGGCCGCGCATTCGTGCGATCGGTCCCGACGTCAGCCGCGACGTACCGGGCTGCCGGCGCGACCACAATGTCGTCGACGTTGGCGACGTCGGTGACGCTCCGCTCGCGGTCGTCTACGAGCACGCGATGTTCTTCTCGACCGATATTCCAGCCGCCGTGTTGTGGCCAGACGGAACGCTCGCGTTCTCGGACAAGCGCGCGTGGTTCACGGCGGCGCTCGGCGCGGCCGAGGCGACTCGGATCGCCGGCGATGCCGCGGCGGCGTTGCGAGCAGCTCCGCGCCACGCCGAGAGCAACCGGGACGAGACCGATCAGCCGATCGTCGAGCTGGTCGTCCGCGACGGATCACATTGGCGGGTGTCGGACGTCCGCGGCCTGGTGCGCGGCGATCGCGGCGACGGCGCCGCGGCGGCGTATCGCGAGTTGCTCGCCCGAGCGCATGGCGGCACCACACACTATGCGCCGGAGTCGATCGCGGTCGACTACGAGCCGGTCGCCGACTACACCGGCGAGCTCGCGTGGCCTGCCGACATCGCGCCGCCCATCGATCCCGACGTCGCGGGCGAGGTCGTGGTCGCGGCGACCGCCGAGCCGGTGTTGCGGGAGCTCGAGCGCGACACGCAGCGCTCCGGTCGCGCGATCGTCGTCGCGGGCACGCACGTCCGGATCCGGCTGAGCCGCCGGTTCCGCGGCCAGGCCGCGATCGACCGCGTGCTCGAGTGCGCGCGCGAGCGTTGATGTCAGTTGCAATGATCCGCCGGCCAGTCTTTCGGTGGTGGCGCGGTCGGATCCTTCAGCAGCGGATACCAAACGATGACAAGCGAATCGACGTTCGCCTGGCACATCATCGTGACGTCGATCATCCAGCCGGTCTTGTCGTAATGCTTGCACGTCGTGTAGCGCGTGATCTTCGACGTGAACGCGAGCTGCTGAGCCGCTGCGCTACAGGTCATCCCGAGTAGCTGGGTCGGCCCCCCCGGGTGCGCGTTCAGCCAGTCGCGCTCCCTCTTGCCGTCTCCGTACATGCCGAAGTCGATCTGGATGCCGCCGTCGGCGCGAAAGTGGACGCTCGGCCCGCCTTTGTAGTTGAGCGTTACGCCGTCGCTGTTCGACGACGAGTCGGGCGGTCCCTATTTCTTCACAACGGTCTCGGCCGTGTCGTCGTGGGTCAACCCGGCGATGCTCCAGAAATCAGCGAAGCCGAGCTTGCCGCCCGGCGCAGCAGCAGGGCTTCCGGACAGGAGCGCCGAGGCAACGAGCGCGAACGCGATCAGCGGCAAACGCATGGCCGCGCGTATCACGGAGCACTTGGTCATTGGCGATAGCGCAGCGTGAACCCGACGCGCTCGAGCATGTGAGGCGCGATCGAGACCTTCTCGCGCACGATGTCGCCGACGATCTCGGGCTTGTGCGGCCACGACCGCTCGATGCCGGCGAGCGTGACCGCGCGCAGGGGCTCTTCGATCCACACGTCGCGCGTCGTCTCGCCTTCATTCGAGATCGAGAACATCAGGCGATCCACGAGCGCGAGCTCGGTCGGCCCGTCGTTCGTGCGTTCGCGCGCCGCGTGCATGCCAACGTCGTTCCACAGCGCGAACCGCACCGCGGTCGCGACGATGTGGCGGTGCGCGGTCGGGACGTGGACATCGCGCTCGAGCTCGTCGGGTTGCGCGAGGTGAACATAGGCTTCGCCCGGCGCGAGCTGCGCGTTCGGCAAGTCGAGCATGACCCACACGTCATTCGTCGCGTTCGCCCCCCAATCGCGCGCGGTCGAATCCGCGGAGGCGGGCGAATCGACGTCGGCACCTGCGTAGACTCGGCGCACGGTCGCGGCGGTCGCGACCGGCGCAGCGACGAGCACCGACGTCGAGCCGTCGAGCGTGATCGATCCGCGTGCGACCAACTTCGGCGGTTCGCCACCGGGAACGCCATCGAACAGCGCGACGTCGGCGCGCGCCCCGTGCCATGACGGTGTCGTGATCGCGTAGTGCTACGTCACGGTCGCATGATCTCCGTCGACCGCGATCCAATGCTCGGCGCGATATGCGATCGCCTTCGACGTATAGAGCAAGCGCACGAGGTGTCGGCC
>Ga0265338_10009664_pt1 | contig 11444 bp, 10 predicted proteins | sample 42126metaG_FD_193579 | JGI IMG/M metagenome (GOLD analysis project Ga0265338, IMG submission 193579) | Rhizosphere microbial communities from Carex aquatilis grown in University of Washington, Seatle, WA, United States - 4-21-26 metaG | ecosystem: Host-associated > Plants > Roots > Rhizosphere... | reverse complement strand
CCGAGGCCGGAACGTGGCTGACGACTGTCGGGTGGATGAACTCGACTGCCGAGGTTTTGCCCATTTTTATGTTGACTGTTTGACTGTCTTTCTGACCGTCATCGAAGAGCATTTCCACGGCATGAGGTCCGGCAGCGAGGTTTTCTATCGTGGCAAGAGACCCCACGGGAACCTGTCCCTGCGAGATCCCGTCCAGGAACAAAGTGCCGGACGCGTCTGTCTCCACCGTCGCCGTTCCGTAGACCTTCGCGACCTTCATGCTGGCGGAGGGCTCCGCCGCGGCCTGCTGGACAGGCGGATTGTTCTTCAGAAAAAAAAGAAAGCTGGAACCTTCCTGGTGACCTGAGTCCTTGAGGTCCCCGAACAACGGCGTGGTCTTCGTGACGCTCAGCCGTATTTCGTTGTAGAGCATGAGCGGATCCAGGTAGGGGGCGTTGCTTCCCTCGAGGGCCAGCTTGAGTTGGCGAGTGAATGGGGACTCGTCGGGAACGGCCTCGGATGCTCCCGAGGTGAGCACCTGCCGGGAGATCCTGGCATATGCGTTCTTGAAATACTCGTTGGTGATGGTCGGTGCCATGCCCCGACTCGGATTGAGGAAGTCCCCTGAGAAACATGCATCGGCAATCAGCGCGACATGACGGGCTTTCAGGTTGCTGATGAAGCCCCGAATCTGCGAATTGGGAAGCCAGTTCGCCTGGTCATAGACGTCCGTGCCTCCATCCACGGGTATCCAGAAGCCGGTATTGGAGGACTTGTCCAGATGCCCATGCCCTGCATAGAAGAGGAATATCGAATCCTCAGGCTTCGTCTCGTTGATCAGCTTGTCGAAAAGCCTGATGATGCCGGATTTTGTCGCCGCCGCGTCATAGAGCTCTATGAAATCGCTGATGTAGTACCGGCGGGAAAGGATTTCCTTGATTTCCTTCGCATCCTTGACCGGGTTGCGAAGAGCCATCCAGTTATTGTACCTGTCGATGGCAATCAGCACCGCATATTGCCTTCCCACGGCGACCGACTGGCCTTCGAGCTGCCCCACAACAGTCTTCAAGCCCCGAAGGTCCGTGTCTTGAGCGAAAAGCGGGAGACCCAAGAGCGGCAACAGGACCAGAAAATACAGTTTCTTCATGTGCGTACCCCCCACGGCACAAGGAGTGCCATCCGCCATCTTCCCCCGGCATCCTCAGTGCGGGAGACGAAATGTCTTCGTATAGAAGCTCGATGCGGTGATCTGGGTTGCAAGCTTCGCGGTTGCTTCGTCTGCGCCGCGCGTCCCGCCGGCAATCATCACCGGTTTTTCGGCGGCGGTCGTGAGTTGACTGTGCGCCTTGCGCAGCCTTGCCATCTCATCAAGCACCGCCTGACGTTCCGCATCTCCGCTATTCTTGCCTTGCGCCGTTTTCAGGTATGCAATGGTCAGGCTTTCCAGGCTCGAAAGACGGGTGGAGGAGGCAAAAAGGTAGAAACGCTCCGTTCCCCGTGTGCTGTCGAGAGTGAACCAGTTGTCACCGGCAGGAATGAATGCCGGCGCGCTGGAATATGTACGGCTGTCGAAATCCTCAAACCGGCCGGGAAAGAGAAGCTGCAGATCTCCGCCTGCGTCATGGAGGAAAAGATACACGTACGCGTTTTTGACCGGCTGGATGCAGATCTTGAAGAGGTCCCCTGACGAGATGGCCAGCTTTTCCGAAAAGTCGATGGCGCGCGGAAAACCGTTGGGAGCGCGTTTCACGAATGCCCAGTTGAACTGGAGCGGGACCTCCTGGGAAACAACAACCGCGGCGGGCAGGACCAGGATGACTGCCACGAGCAACTTTCTGAACATGCTTCAATCTTATCACGGCTATTCAATATTGACAACGCGGCCCGTGAAGCATAGCGTGTGACAAGAAGGTGGATTGAAAACCTGCGGCGGTCAGCATCAGCGCTCGCCTTGATTGCAGCCCTGTCTCTTGTCTTTGCCTGGGCGCTCGGCCTGACGGCCGCCGCCCTGCGCGGTGACTGGAATAACCGCCTGGACGACATGTTCTTCCGCCTCCGGTATCAGATCAACGGCCCCGAACGCGTTCTCCCCGGCATCGCCCATGTGGACTTCACCGATTCAATCGAGCGCGAGCTGGATGCGAAAGGCGCGGAGCGGCGGGCGTTTGCGCGCCTGGTGGAAGTCCTTTCCGCGGCAGGGGCTGCGTCGATCATCGTGGACGTAAGGTTCCGCCAGCCGGTCTCCGCGGAGGAGGACGAACAATTCGTTGACGCCACGACGCGCGCGGGAAGTGTGTACCTGCCGGCGATCATGCGGACAGAGGAACTCGGAAAAGCGGACAGGATGCCTGCCGGCAGCGACCCTGCAGTGCGCTGGCTGTGGCACCCGAAGATCCTGCGAATGGGCAACCCTGCCGCTGCCGTCTCCGTCACCCTGAGCTTCGACGCGCTCACCGCTGCTGCCCGGGGCATCGGGAGCATAAACTGCGAGCCGGATCCGGACGGGCTCTTCCGGCGGATGCCGCTCCTGGTCCCGTTCCAGGACGGCTTCATGCCCGCCATTGCCCTCCGTGCAGCCTGTGACGACATGCATGTGGATCCCCGGCAGATCGAGGTATCCTTTGGCAGTCACATCCGCCTGCCTTCCGCCCGGATGCCGGACGGGAGCGTTCGGAACATCGATATCCCCATAGACCGCGCGGGGCGGATGATCATCAACTACGCAGGCCCGTGGGGCACATCATTCTCCTTCTACTCTTTTGCCAAGCTTCTCCAGGCGGACAGCGATCCGGCCATTGCGGACAGTGTTGCCGCGGAGCTGGAGGGCTCCCATCTCATCGTGTCGGACCTCACGACGAGCTCCAGCGACTATGGCGCCGCCCCCTTTGACCGGGCGTACTTTCGAAGCGGCATCCACGCGAACATTCTGAACAACATACTGACCGGCCGCTTCCTGCGCGCTCAGGCATGGTACGAATCGGTCCTTTACACCATGGCGTTCGCGGGGCTTCTCTGGCTCGTGACATGGCGGCTGCGGCCGCTGGCAGGCTCCCTCTCCGCGCTGGCCCTCTGGGCGGCGCTGGCGTGCGCTCAGTTTGCGCAGTTCGCATCCGGCGGGGTGATGCCCGCGCTTGCCGCGCCCACGATCGGCTTCGTTCTCATGCTCGTGGCGGCGAACATATACCGCTTCTTCCTGGCCGAGCAGGAAAAACTCAGGTTCCGCGTGCGTATGGAGCGCTACTTCGCTCCGCGTCTCATGTCCAAGATTCTCCAGGCCCCCGACAAGCTTATGGCCGCCGAGAAGAAAGTGATCACCGTACTGTTCAGTGACATCGCCGGCTTCACGTCATGGTGCACAACCCAGCCCCCCGACATGATTCACCGCACCCTGAACGACTACTTCGAGCTGATGACGGAGATCGTTTTCCGCAACGAAGGCACCGTGGACAAGTTCATCGGTGACGGTCTCATGGCCTTTTTCGGGGACCCAATGGAGCAGCCCGACCACGCGCTGCGCGCTGTGCGGTCAGGCATCGAGATGCAGCAGTCCGTCCGCGCCCTTCGCGCCAGGTGGGAAGCGGAGGGAAGGATGTCCATCCACATCCGCATCGGCATCAACAGCGGCGAGGTCGTCGTCGGTGACATGGGCTCGCCGCGGATCATGGCGTATACGGCCATCGGGTCGCACGTCAACCTCGGTTCGCGCCTGGAGAGCAAGGCGCCCATCGACGGCGTCCTGGTAAGCGCGCCGGTCTATGAGCAGGTAAAGACCGCGGTGGGCACGCGCTTTGCCGGTCGGATCACGGCAAAAGGCATCACCGCGGATTTTGACACATACGAGGTCATCGTGCCCTGAACAGGGACAACCTCCCCTCAGAACCCCCGCTCGTCCGCGGAAGGACCGTAGATCGACGGAACGGGCAGATTGTTCAGCCGCATGTAGACGGTGAGCTGTCCCCGGTGATGAACCAGGTGATTGATGGTGGGCCCGATGTTCGCGCTCCTCGGCATGCTCACGAGCACCTGGCCGTTGTTCTTCAAATGGAAGGTTTCCGCAAGCGCTTCATCCGAGGTTTTCGACAGGGCATCCCGGGCTTTCACCATGTTCTCATCGAAATGCCGGACCATGTCTGCAGTCGTCCCGGCCTGGAAGTGCGCGAACTTCGCGAAGTCGATCTCGGTGGTTTCCACCATCTGCCATATCCACAGCGGGATCTCGGCAACTATCAGGGCGAGGTAGCCAAGCTTCATGGACTTTTCGTGCGGCTTCCAGTCATAGAGGTTTTCGGGAATCCTTTCCAGGCATTTTCGTGTGGAGACAGACTCCGCCTCCAGTTCCTTGAGGAATGCCGTTCCCAGTGTGTGTGAACCTTTCATGGCGTTCTCCTTTCTACCCGTTCATGCGCTGAAAAGCGGCGTCCAGCTCCTGCCGGGAGCCCTGGCTCGTCTTTTCGGAAAACCCGTAGGTGATCTCCAGCTTTCCTGCCGCCAGCTGCGCACTGACAGCGGCAAGAAACTCCGGCACCGGGGTGTCCTTTGCGTGCAGACCCACGCCGCCCAAATCAGTGCTGACTGCCGGCGGGATTATCTCGATCACCTCGATGCCATCCTGCTTCAGCTGCCGGCGCAGGGACTGCGTGAATGAATGGATTGCAGCCTTGGTGGCGCAATAGACGGGTGCCCGGGACATCGGCACAAAGGCCAGGCCGGACGATACGTTGATGACGTGAGAACCCTTGTTCCGGGAGAGGACCGGGAGGAGAAGGTGGACCAGGTGAACCGGCGCCTCAAGGTTGATGGCCAGCTCATCCCGGGTCCGCTTCCAGAAGTCCGCGTCATGCACATCCATGCGCTGCTGGATGCCGGCGTTGTTGACCAGGACGTCGAGTGACGGGTGCGCCTGCGCCACCCACTTTGCCAGGCGCCCGCGTTCCTCCATGCGGGACAAGTCACACGGAAAAACAATGAGCTTCGGCAGTTTCTTCCTTGCCTGGTCGAGCGCCTCCTGTCGGCGGCCGCTGATGATCACGGCGCTTCCGGCGGCGGCAAACATCTCAGCGATGCCGAACCCGATGCCCGTGGCCCCGCCGCTTACGAGAACTGTGTGTCCGTTCAGCTGCATGAACCCTCCCCGGGTATCAAGGTAGCTGTTGCCGCCGCGGGAAGGCAAGGGGGCGCACGCGAAGGCGGCACTTGACGGCCCCGGGCAAGTCGGGGAAGACTTCACCGGCTATGGAGTTCAAGCGGCTTTTCACACAGCGTGAAGCAGAGAGCGCCCTGCCTCTCGTGCGGCAGATCGTGGCTGACGTCCTGGAGACTGCCCGCAGGATCCGGGAGGCGGCTGAAGACGGCCCCGAGCTGCCCGGCCTGCAGGCCGAGCTTGAAGAGCACCTCCTCGAGCTCGAGGAAATGGGATGCTCCTACAAGGATTGGAACTTCTCCGTGGGCCTGGTGGACTTTCCCGCAGAGATCGACGGTGAGACGGTATTCCTTTGCTGGCGCAGCGACGAGAACGAGCTTGCCTGGTATCACCCGATCGAGGAAGGCTACCAGGGACGCAGGCCTCTGCCCAGGACGTCCCCGGTGGACTGATCGCACGAAGCACGCGGCGTGACGGCACCGCGGAAACCGGAGCCACTTCTCTTGCCTTGACATCCCCGCGGGAAACCAAAAGACTGCCAGGGAAGGGAAATCATGGTCCTCGTTGTCGGTATTCTCGCAGCTACTGCGCTCCTCTCCGGCCAGCTTACCGCATACCTGGCCATCCGCAGCCGAGGCTCGAGAAGCGCCCTGACCATGGCCCTCCTGATGGGGGCAACCGCCTGGTGGGCCGCCGGGAATGCCCTGGAATACCTGGCCCCCGGTCTCCCGCTCATGCTGACCTTTGCGAACCTGGAGTACGTGGCAATCGCCGCCATCCCGGCACTCTGGTTCGCCCTCGGCTTGTCCCTCGAACAGGAGGAGAGGGGCCGCACGTCCAGGAGGCCGCCGCTCCTCATATGGATCATTCCCGCCGTCACTGCCGTGCTGGTCTGGACCGATCCTCTCCTGGGTTTCGTGCGTCATTCGTTCCACCTGGAGGTCGTATCTGGCTTCCTGGTGATGGCCAAGAAGTTCGGGCCATGGTTCTGGGTGCATTCCGCCTATTCGTACATCCTTATCATTGCAGGAACCGTGCTCAGCCTCAAAGCGCTGCATGACAGCCACGGCACCCGCAGAGCCCAGCGGATCACGCTGATCGTAGGCACGCTGCTCCCGCTCTCGGCCAATGTCATATACCTGTCGGGAATATTCCCCCTTGGCAGCATTGATCCGACTCCCCTCGCCTTCTCACTCACGGGGCTCCTCGCGGTGCTCAATCTCTCCCGGTTCCGCTTCCTGGCCCTTGTGACCACCGCCCAGGCCACCGCTATCGAGCAGCTCCGAGATGCGGTCCTTATTTTCGACCGCGATGGACACCTCGCCTACGTGAACCATGCGGCTCGCGCCGCCTTCCTTACGAGTGCACGAGACATCGGCAAGAGACTGATCGAAATGGACCCGCCGTTCGCCGATCTGCCCCTGGCGCGTGAAGCCGGAAGTGCTGTGCGTTCCGAGGAGTCAGTGCTTTCCCACGGCGAGCGCCTGTACGAGACGCGCACCAGTGACATCGTGAAACGCGGCAAACGAATCGGTGCCGTAATGACCTTCTTCGACGTGACGCGCCGCATGGATGCAGAGGAGGGTTTGAAAAAGGCCAACCTCCTCCTGGAGGACAGGATTGCAGAAAGAACCCTGGCCCTGGAGGAAACCAATCACAGGCTCACCGCGGAGCTCGAGCACCGCACGCGCGCCGAGAAGCAGCTCTCCCATGACGTTCTCCACGACGCCCTGACCGGCATGGCCAACCGCAGTCTAAGCTTGAGCCGTCTCGAGCTGCTCATCATGCGCAACCATCGCGATCCCAGGCTGTCCTACGCGGTCCTCCACCTGAACCTGGATGGGTTCAAGACGATCAACGACAGGTTCGGCCACGGCGCGGGAGACGCGTTCCTGTGCGAGGTGGCCTCACGGTTGAGACGGAGCGTGCGGGAAGTGGACCTGGCGGCCCGGGTGGGAGGAGACGACTTCGTCGTTCTCCTGGACGGGTTCACCACCGCGGAAAACCTGGAAGAGATCACCGATCGCATCGTCGACAATCTGTGCGTTCCCATCTACGTCGATACCAACGCCGTGGTTCCATCGGCGAGCATCGGTATCGTGGTCGGCAGGTCCGACTACAACGATCCGCAGGGGATCCTGCACGATGCGGAGATCGCCATGCACAAGGCCAAGGCCACGGGGAGAAACCTGCGCGCCGTCTTCTCGGAGGAAATGCGGCTCCAGGTGGACGAGCGCAACCTGCTCTCAGCCGCCCTGCGGACCGCAATCGCATCCGGCGGAATCGCCCTCGCTTTTCAGCCCATTGTGCGCATGGACGGCGCCACGGCCGGCTGGGAAGTCCTGGCTCGCTGGAAGCACGAGCGCCTCGGCCCCATCGGCCCGGACCGGTTCATCCCCATTGCCGAGGAGTCAGGCCTGATCATTCCGCTGGGCGCCTACATTCTCCTGGAGACTTTGAAAACCGCTGCCGCTCTCCGGACAGAAGGCCTCATCGATGAGGGGATGTTTTTTGCCGTCAATGTCTCTGCAATCCAGTTTGGACACCGAGATTTCGCGGAGTTCGTCCTCTCCTCCCTTGATCGGCTGGAGCTCCCGCGTTCCCTGCTCCACCTGGAGCTCACGGAGAGCGCCATCATGGAAAACCGCGACGTGGCCACGCGCATGATCGAGCAGCTTTCCGCGGAGGGGATCAGCTTCAAGCTGGATGACTTCGGGACAGGGTATTCTTCACTCGGGTACCTGCACAGGATACCCATCAACTGCGTGAAGATCGACCGCAGCTTCATTGCGCGATTGGATCTCCTCCAGGAAGACCAGAACTCGGCAGGGGTCGTGCGCGGCATGATCTCACTCTCCCACGAGCTGCGGAAGACCGTTGTGGCGGAAGGCATCGAGACTGAAGCGCAGGCGCAGATGCTTCGCGATTGCGGGTGCGATTTTGCCCAGGGGTATCTTTTCGGAAAGCCCATGGACAAGACCGCGCTGATTGAATCACTGCACAAGGCAAGGGATCACGAACGGGTCGGGCTGTAGGCGGCAAGGAAGGCCTTTACTCCGGCGTCCGCAAATCTCCTGAGCTCTTCCTGCGTGAAAATCCCGCCGCACATGGTCTTGTCCAGCGGCATCATGACGATCAGTCCTGCGAAGTGCATTGCTGCAATCTGCGGATCCTCCAGCCGAAGGAGCCCTCTCTCGCTGAGACGCTGGACCGCGGAGGCACGCGCAGAGACCGTGCGCCCGGGAGCCTGCTCGTAGCAGGTGCGTGCACCCGATGAACGGCTTCCCGCAGGGCACAGCGGACATCCCCGGTCAGATGAGCGGCCACGGCCTGCTGCACTTTGTTTCAGCCGCGGTGGGGTTCCTCTCGCTGACCATCGCGTCCTGCTTCGTGTTTGCCCGCAGATTCGCAGGGCTCAAACAGCAGGGATGGGTCGTGTACTCCGCCGTCACGGGGGCCTTCTTCTTTGTCACCTGGGCGGCGCTGGGCGCCACCGGCTCCCGGATCGGGTGGATCGCCGTGCTCTCTGCCCTGGCAGTGTTGTTCGGCGGTACCTGGATCACCGTTGCAGCAGCCAGGCTGATGCGCTCAGAAGCGCGATAGTTCGGAGGCGCTATTTCCGAACAGCAAGGCGGAGCACGTTCCATGAAAGTGGCGGCAGGCGCACGCTGAGGCGTCCCCCGTCAAGGACGGCGCCGCGGGCCTCCCGCGGCGCCACGGGCTGGGCGCTGCGGTTGTTGACCGCTTTCGGATCCTTGCTGTCCATGACGATATGCGTGACACTGGAGAACACGCCGAAGCTTCGCAGGTCACACGCAAGGGCCAGCTCTCCTGCCTGGTCTCGATTCACCGCAAAGATGCTGAGCTCCTGCTGCGCGGCGTTGTACACCGCGGTTGCCTCCAGGAACGGAACGCCCGTGAAATCCCGGCTGTCGTACACGGGGGATTTCACGACAGTCTGGAGGGCCGTGCCTCTCCCGTACAGAGAGGCGTGCAGAAACGGGTAGAAGATTGTCTGCCTCCACGCGGGCCCGCCGTTGGCGGTCATGATGGGGGCAATCACGTTCACGAGCTGGGCAAGACATGCCACCTTGATCCGGTCCGCATGCTTCAGCAGCGTGATGAGCAGGCACCCCGCCAGCACGGCATCGTCGAAGGTGTACGTGTCCTCCACCTGGACCGGGGCGATTGTCCAGGGAGTGATCTTCTTGTCCGCATCCAGGGAGTGGTACCAGACGTTCCACTCGTCGAAGGAAAGGTTGATCGTCTTCTTGCTGCGTTTCCTCGCGCGTGCCAGGTCGCACGCCGCAATAACGGTCCTGATATACGAGTCCATCTCCAGGCTCTTGGCAACGAAGTTCGCCGTGTCATTTTCCTGGTTGCCGTAGTAGCTGTGCAGGGAGATGTAGTCGACATGATCGTACACGTGATCGAGCACTGTTGCATCGTAGGCGGGGAACGTGGGCATCTTCGGGTGCGAGCTGCCGCAGGCCACAAGCTCGATGCCGGGGTCCACCCACCGCATGACCTTTGCCGTCTCCTCTGCCGCGCGGCCGTACTCCTCCGCGGTCTTGTGGCTGATCTGCCACGGGCCGTCCATCTCGTTGCCCAGGCACCACAGCTTGAATGCGTGGGGCTCTTTCCTGCCGTGCGCGATGCGCAGGTCACTCCAGTACGAGCCCGCCGGGTGATTGCAGTATTCCACCAGGGCCCGCGCTTCATCAGGCCCCCGTGTGCCCAGGTTCACCGACATGTTCACCGCGGCCCCGGCCTTCACCGCCCAGCGCGCAAACTCGTTGACGCCGACCCAGTTCGGCTCGATGGTCCGCCAGGCCAGCTCGAGCTTCCGCGGCCGCTTCTCCACGGGGCCCACGCCGTCTTCCCAGTTGTACCCGGAGACGAAGTTGCCTCCCGGGTAGCGCACGATGGATACGCGAAGCTCCCGGACCAGCTCCAGCACGTCGCGGCGAAAGCCGTCCTCGTCGGCGGACGGGTGTCCCTTCTCGAAGATCCCGCCGTACACGGCCCGGCCCAGGTGCTCCACAAAGGAGCCGTACATCCGCGGATCCACTTCGGAAATCACGAAGTCCTTGTCCACGATCATCGTCGCCGTCTTTGCGTCTGCCACTGCTCTGCCCTCCTATTTGATGCCTGACGTGATTGCCACGCCTTCCGCCACGCGCCTCTGGAAGATGAGGTACAGGATCACCGTGGGAAGGGCGGCAAGAACCGCTGAAGCCATCTGCCGCGGATACGCGATGCCGTACCACGACTGGACCTGAGTGATGCCTATGGGAATCGTCATCATCCGCGTGGAGTTGATGACGATAAACGGCCAGAAGAAGTTGTTCCACGACCCGATGAACAGGATGATGGCCAGCGCCCATGTAATGCCCCAATTCAGCGGCAGGAAAAGGCGGAAGAGGATCCGCATTTCCTCCGCGCCGTCCATATGCGCCGCGTCAGAGAGCTCGGTGGGCATCTGGTCGAAGAACTGTTTGTAGATCACGACGGCCAGGGGGGACACCAGCTGGGGCAGGATGACCCCCCAGTAGCTGTTCACAAGACGCAGCTTGTTCATGAACATGAAGAGGGGGACCACGTTCGTTGCCCCGGGGATCATGAAGCCGGCAAGGATTGCCAGGAAGAGGAACCGGTTTCCCCGGAACTTGATCTGCGACAAGGCATAGGCGCACATGACCGTGAGCAGGAGCACCGCCCCCGTGATGACCACCGAAGTGAGGACGCTGTTGAAGTACCATCGTATGATCAGCGTGTTCTTGATGACGTATTGGTACGAGTCCAGGATCATGGGCACGGGAAACCAGGCAGGGGGAACCTGGACTGTTTTGGTGTCCACGCTGAGGGAGGTGTTGACTGCCCAGTACAGCGGGAAGATCCACGCAAGGGCCACGACAAGGGAGAACAGTGTGACAACGATGGACGAGAGGGAGAGTCTCCGGACCTTCATTATGCCCTCCGGAAGCGCAGCAGGCGGATCTGCAGCAGGGACGTGACCAGGATCAGGACAAACAGGACGATGGAGATCGTGGCGGCATAACCGCCGCGGTATCGCGTGAACGCCTGGACGTACATGTGCATCAGCACGACGATGGTCGAATTGAACGGCCCGCCGGCGGTGAGAAGGTACACCTGGTTGAAGATCTGCCACTGCAGGATGAGCTGCAGGACGAGCACAAGGGACGTGACCGGCCAGAGCAGCGGCCACGTGAAGAACCGGAAGACGCGGAACCCCCGGTCCGCCCCGTCAAGCGCCGCAGCCTCGTAGTATTCCGCGGGGATGGCCTGGAGCCCTGCAATGAAC
>Ga0265338_10009663_pt1 | contig 11444 bp, 7 predicted proteins | sample 42126metaG_FD_193579 | JGI IMG/M metagenome (GOLD analysis project Ga0265338, IMG submission 193579) | Rhizosphere microbial communities from Carex aquatilis grown in University of Washington, Seatle, WA, United States - 4-21-26 metaG | ecosystem: Host-associated > Plants > Roots > Rhizosphere >... | reverse complement strand
TATCGCCGCGAAACGGCAGAGTTCCCGTGGCCATCTCATAGAGCACCGCACCAAACGAAAACAGATCGCTGCGTGCATCCAGTTGCTTGCCCTTGGCCTGCTCCGGCGACATATACGCCACGGTGCCGACTGCCGTCCCGGGACTCGTCAGGTGAGCTTCGTCCATCGTCCGGTCGATCGTCGCGAGCGTCGCTTCTTTCGAGGCCTGCGTGGAAACCTTCGCCAATCCAAAGTCTAGAACCTTGGCGTGGCCGCGCTTCGTGACAAAAATGTTCGCGGGCTTGATATCGCGATGGACAATGCCTTCCGCATGCGCCGCATCCAACGCATCCGCAATCTCAATCCCCAGCGACAGCAACTGCTCCAGCTCGATGGGACGCCCCGAAATCAGGTGCTTGAGCGTCACTCCATCAAGGAACTCCATGGCGATGAAAGCTCGGCCTTCATGCTCGCCAATGTCGTGGATGGTGCATATGTTGGGATGGTTTAACGCTGACGCCGCTTGCGCCTCACGCTGAAACCGGGCCAGCGCTTGCGGGTCTTTAGAAACTTCTTCCGGCAGGAACTTCAAGGCAACGAACCGGCGGAGCCGCGTGTCTTCGGCCTTGTAAACCACTCCCATGCCGCCGCCGCCCAGCTTCTCAATAATCCGGTAATGGGAAACGGTTTCGCCGATCATGCAGTCGCGTCATCTTAGGCGGGATGCAGCGGCAAGTCAATGAAAGGAGGCTTGGTGGAAGCGGCCATTCTGCGCCTCGGGAACGCCAGCATACCGGATGACTTTAACCCCGGCGCCCCCATCCGTCACTGCATAACACTGAAAAAATCTGGCGAGAAACCCTGGTGTAGAATTGCCGCCTTCCTGCCAATGTCCCAATGGCGGAACGAGGTGCACCCATGCGTCCGCTGTTTCTCTTTACACCGTTGCTGGCTGCCGCGATCGCGACAGCGCAGGCTCCGAAGCCGCCCGGCATCGCCGACTTCATCTCCATCGATGCGCCAGTCTTCGTTCTCGACCACGTTCGCGTCATCGATGGGACAGGTGCCTCGCCGAAAGAAGACCAGGCCGTTGTCATCGTTGACGGCAAGATCCAATCCATCGGACCGGATACTTCCACTCAAATCCCTCCCAATGCCCAACGAATGGACCGTTCCGGCTACACAGTCATCCCCGGCCTCGTGGGAATGCACGACCACCTCTACTACACGGACTCCTACGCCGTGCAGGTTGTCGATGGGAAGGTTGGCGAACCCGGCTTGTTTATCGCCGAAATCCCCTACACTGCCCCACGACTTTATCTCGCGGCCGGCGTGACCACCATTCGCACCACCGGCAGCCTGGAACCGTACACCGACTTGAAGGTCAAGAGTCGCATCGATGCCAGCCTGATGCCCGGTCCCAGCATCGACGCCACCGCACCGTACCTGGAAGGCTCGCCGACTCGCTTTTCCCAAATGCATGAACTGACGGGCCCGGACGACGCAAGGCGGCTGGTGGACTACTGGACCTCCGAGGGCATGACTTCCTATAAGGCCTACATGAACATCACGCGCGAAGAGCTCGGAGCCGCGATCCAGCAGGCCCACGCGCACAAACTGAAGCTCACCGGACATCTTTGTTCCGTGACTTGGCCCGAAGCGATTGCTCTCGGGATCGATGACCTGGAACACGGGCCCATCTTTTCCGACACCGAATTCGTCACCGACAAAAAGCCAGACGCTTGTCCAACAGGTGGCAGTGGCGCATGGGCCAAGCAGGACATCCATGGACCGCAGGTGCAGGACCTGATCCACAACATGGTCTCCCACCACGTAGCGGTGACTTCCACACTGCCCGTATTCGAAGCCAGTGCCCCCGGACGTCCTCCACTGCAGGCCCGCACATTGGCAGCAATGTCCTCTGAGTCGGCCCAGAGCTACCTGACCGCCCGCGCCAGGGTAGCGTTGGACTCTCCGATGACCGCATGGATGCGCAAAGAAATGGACTTCGAATTGGCATTCGCCAGGGCAGGAGGCCTGCTGCTGGCTGGGCCCGATCCCACCGGAAACGGTGGCGTGTTGCCGGGCTTCGGCGATCAACGCGAAATCGAGCTGCTCGTGGAAGCGGGTTTCACTCCGATCGAGGCGATTCAGATCGCAACCGAAAATGGCGCACAATATCTCGGCCAGCAGGATCGGATCGGAACAATCGTTCCCGGCAAACAAGCCGACCTCGTTCTGATCAAGGGTGATCCCTCCAAAAAGATCGAAGACATCGAGAACGTCGAAACAGTCTTCAAAACCGGCGTCGGCTACGACTCCAAAAGATTAATCGACAGCGTGCGCGGACAGGTTGGAATCCGGTAGGAACATCGAGTGCGAATGCCTGTGTGACAGCAACTACGTTGCTTGGTAGATCCCCGTGGAAGGGCCAGCTCAGCCATGTCGAGGGAGGCCAACACAGTCTTTGGCCCCTTCGCCCGTCGGCCGTCCCACTACGTCTACATCACGTCGTGTCTCTTCCGGAGAAACGCTGGAACGTCCAGATCCTCCGCCTGATACGTCGGCGCTGGCGCCCGCATGGCATCGAGCGAAATCACTTCCGCCTGCGATCCGCTGAAACCCGAGGCAGGCGCCGCCTCCTGGTAGGCGACCGGCGCGGGATCCGGTTCAAACGAAGGTTCCGGATCGAACGATGGCTCCGGCTCGATCTCCGGTTCCGGCATCTGGAAATGATCGCGCGAACGTGAATTCTCACGCGCCACAATCACCGGATCAAAGCTCTCGCTGTGCCGCGGACGGCGCATCTCGGACTCGCGGAAGCCGGTCGCAATCACCGTAATCTTCACTGAGTCCTTCATCTTCTCGTCCAGCACCGCGCCAAAGATGATGTTGGCATCCTCGTGCGCCGCGCCCTGAATGATGGTGCAAGCCTGCTGCACTTCGGCCAGCTTCAGCGAACTGGAGCCCGTGATGTTGATGAGAATCCCCCGCGCTCCATCAATCGCGCCCGCCTCCAGCAGCGGAGAGGCAATCGCACGCTGCGCCGCCTCGGTCGTCCGGTGCTCGCCCGCCGCCGTCGCCGTTCCCATCACCGCATAGCCCATGCCCGCCATAATCGCTTTCACATCGGCGAAGTCGCGGTTGATGATGCCCGGGATGGTGATGATGTCGGAAATGCCCTGCACACCTTGGCGCAGAATGTCGTCAGCGATCCGGAACGACTCAAAGAAGCCTGCGTTCTCGGCTACCGCTAGCAGCTTTTCGTTGGGGATGACGATCGTCGTGTCGACTGACTCCATCAACTCCGAAATACCGCGCTCCGCCTGCTGCATGCGGCGTTTGCCTTCGAACGCGAACGGCTTCGTGACAACCGCGACCGTAAGTGCGCCCATCTCGCTCGCGAGCGAGGCAATAATCGGCGCCGCGCCCGTGCCCGTGCCCCCGCCGAGTCCGGCGGTGACGAACACCATGTCCGCGCCTTCGAGCGCTTCAATAATCTTGTCGGAATCCTCGAGTGCGCCCTTGCGCCCGATCTCAGGATTCGCGCCCGCGCCAAGCCCGTTCGTCAGCTTTACGCCGAGCTGGATCTTGGTGGCGGCGCGCGACATCCGCAGCGCCTGAAGATCAGTGTTCGCGACGATGAATTCGATGTGCTCCATGCCGGAGTCAATCATGCGGTTGACAGCATTATTGCCACCTCCGCCGACACCGATGACCTTGATGCGAGCGTCGTTGCGGGCTTCTTCGTTGAAGCAGATGCGGAGTCCGTTGTCTTCGATCATTGAACACCTCGTAAATCAGTTTCTGTTGCCGATTCCTTTTCGTCTTTACCCTTTACCGGCGAGTCGTACGCCTCAATCTACGCGCCCTTCTTGGCAAACAACGCCTTCATGCGCGATCCGAACCCCGGCTCCTGCAAACCTCTCGCTAAACGCGCCCGATGGCCGTAATAGATCATGCCCAGCGTGGTTGAGAATTCAGGCTCAGCTAAGAACGACGGCATCTTTGCCATCGCCGTTGGCCAGGCCAGACGGGCCGCTTTGCGCAGGATCGATTCCGCCACATCCAGAATTCCAGGCAAGCGCGACGCTCCACCACTCAATACGAAGCCAGCGATGCAGTGTTCGAGAACGCCCGCCTGACGAAGGTTTTCGCGCATCAGCTCGAACAGTTCCCGCGCTCGCGGACCAAGAATTTCTCCCGCCATCCGCTGCGGCATCATCCGCGAAGGGCGGTCGCCCACCGAAGGAACCTCAACTTCGTTCCCCTCGGGAATCAGCGTCGGAACCGCATTGCCGAAATTCTTCTTCAGCGTTTCCGCGTCCGAAAGACCAGTACACATCCCCACCGACAAGTCGCTCGTGAAGTGATCGCCGCCGATGGGAATGACGGCCGTATGCGCCACTGCGCCTTGCTGGAAAACAATCAGGTCACAGGAACCCGCGCCAAGGTCGGCGAGGCACACTCCCAGTTCGCGTTCATCGGATCGCAGAACCGAATCCGCGCAAGCCAGGGGCTCAAAGATTGTGTCGTCCACGTGAACGCCAGCTTTGTTCACCGCCGTGACCAGATTCTGTGTCGCGCTCGACGAAGCCGTCACAATGTGCACGCGCACTTCGAGGCGCGTGGCCATCATGCCCGTTGGATCCTGCACACCGGGCTGATCGTCCAGGATGAATTCCTGCGGCAACAGGTGAAGAATCTCGCGGTCCGCAGGCAACGGAACGCTCCGCGCCTTATCGACCGCCTGGCGAATCTCGTCTCTCCCAATTTCCCGCGAGCGCGTGCCAAAACTGATCCCGCCATGGCTGTTCATCCCGCGAATGTGCGCTCCGGCAATCCCAATGATCGCGTGCTCAATCGGAATGCCCGCCACATCTTCGGCCTGCTCGACGGCTTTCTGGATACTCGCCACCGCCTTGTCCAATTCCGTGATGACGCCCTTACGCAGGCCTCGCGATGGGCTCACGCCGTGTCCGCGATAGCGCAAGCCGTGCTCGCTCAGTTCGGCGACCAGGACGGTTGTCTTGGCGCTGCCGACATCAATCGCAGTAATGAAGTTGGGCTCGCGGCTGGGCATGATGATCGCTAGTTCTGCGGCGTCTCCTTGGGAATGCCTGCGCTCGGTTTCTTCTGGCCACCGGCAACTGCAACCTGAGGCGAGGAGACCGGAGGCGCAGGTTTCGACGTCTTGGTGGCGTTCGCTGGAGCAACAGTTGTCTTGGAACTTGTTGCCGGACCTTTCGCCGCGGTGGAAGCCGCCTTCGTATTCGCTTTTGTGTTCGCGGGCACCGGGGCTTTACCCGCCGCCACCGTCTTCGCGGACCCTTTCGGCGGCGGCGCAGGTGAATGCGACGCGGCAATATTCTTTGCGGCTGTGGGCTTTGCTTTGGGCTTCGTAGCAGCGCGATGTGCAACTGCCTTCGCCGGCTTCGCACCCGCCTTCGACACGGTCTTTACTTCCGGTTTCGCTGCGGCCTTGCCCTTCACCGGCACGAGTTTCTTGGGCGCGACTGGAGGCTGGTTAACATATTTCTCGTAATTAACAATCGCCGCGTTCTTGACGCCTGCTGCTAATGCCGCCTTCGCCGCTGCTTGCGTCAACGCTGGCTGGCGCGTGATTCCCTCAAGATCGGGATTGACGATGATTTGCCCGTCATAGCGCAGGTCCACTGATTCAAGTTTGTCGAACTGCTGCCGCCACGCTTGCACGTGCGTTACGTAAATCCTGTAGCGCTGCAGGTAGTTGCCTGATCCCAAATGCACCAGCACTTCGCCGTTGGAATCCGCGGTCAATACCTTTACGTCCTCGGTATCCGTGAGATCCACTTCGCTGAGTTCCTGGGAGTAGCGCGCGCCACTCGAATCGAGTTGCTGGATCAGTTCGTTGTAGCTCTTCATCCGCGCCGCGCGCGTCGAGAGCGGTTCCCCGGAATTCATGCCCGCAATTACCGGAAACGAATATTTGTGTTTTCCGCCGGGAGCAAGCTCCATCAGGTTTCCACCAGCATCAATCAACGAAACATGCGACCCGATGCGAGCGAACGCAACCGGCGTGCGCTCGTGAACTTCAATTCGCAGGCGGTTCGGGACAAACCGCATCACGCTGGCCGATTCGACCCATGGAATCTGCTCGAGTTGCTGCTTCCGCTGCGCCAGCGGAATGAAGAAGATGTTGCGGCCGATGTCTCCGCCCATCACTTCCATGATTTGTGCATGCGAGACGTGCTGCGCGCCGGCAACTTCGATCTGGTCGCTGGAATCGATGCGGAAGCGCCAGGAATGCTTTCCGTAGTCGTAGAGAACCGCGCTGAATGCCCCGAGCACTGTGAAAACGACGAGCGCAAGAGCGACCCACTTCAGGCGATTGGCGGTTTTCTTGGGGAGCGATCCGCGACGGACCGAGACTCGTTTCTGTCCTCGCAGGAATGGAGATTCCTGCTCCGCTTCAAGATCGACGAGGCGTGCATCGTCGAACAGTTCCCGGTCCGTGTCGTCCCGGTCGGACGCACGAGTAGGGAGCGGATACAACTCTTCCTGGACGGCTGTGGAACTTGATTTCCGCGCCACGCGTTCGGGTCAGTTGTCGACAGAAAACCGCTGAGCAAATTCAATATAGCTGGTTTTCGCAAAACGAGACAGTGCAAAGTTGATGCGGGGAGAATTGGTAGTTCGTCGGGCTGTGGAAAAGTTCGAAAGATCAGAAATCCGCGGCGCTGCGCTCGGGTGTTGTCGACAAAACGACTTCCTCAGCGCAGCATCAGGACTGTGAATGAAGTCGAATGCCGCGAAACCTCTAGAACAGATTGTCATCTTCGTCCGCAGGATCGGGCAACGCTTCCGGCGCCGCATTCACTCGCAGGCGGATCTTGGGGCATCCTTCGGGACTATTCAGAACCACATGCCGCTCAGTGGCTGTATTGAACCGGAAATCCTGCTGGGCGCGCGATTGAATGCGCTGAATCTGAGAGCGCTGCTCGTAAACCTGGGCACGGATGATCTCGGCCTGGGCACGCATCTGCTCCCGCATCATTTCGGCGCGGCCGCGCGCCTGCTCCCGCATCTCGTCGCGTAGCATCTCAGCCTGCGCGCGGGCCTGTTCCCGGATGTCGGCTTGCGTCTGAGCCAGATCAGAGGCATTCGAAGCCAACAAAACATTTGTCGGCAGTGCTTCCCGTCCGATCATCAAGCGAGCCATGGCAAAAGTCTGCTCGGCGCGGGCGGTAACTCGGCATAGAGTGGACGCGGCGCGGTCGGCAACGCGGTGCACGGCCGGAAATTGCCCGTTCCGATATCCGCTGTTCAGGGCCAGCGCGAGGACTGCGAGTCCAATCCAGTAGGTCGCTTTGATCGTATTCATGGGGAGCCTCACCTATGGACAGTTGGACGAGTCCCGATCAAAAAGGTCAACAGAACAAAGAACGATGCTTTTCTGCGGCGGAAACGGACCAGTGTTCGACTTCCCAACTACTTCCGGCTCGCCAACGACGACTTGCTCTCGAGCTTTTCCAGGATGACCAGTCCGAGTTGTGAGACGCTGCCTGCGCCCAGAGTCAGAACCATGTCTCCCGCTTCAGCCATGCCGACGATCTGTTCAGCAGCATCCGTAAATGACGGAACATAAACGGGTTGGCGGTTTCCTGACCGGGCGATCCGTCGCCGCAGGACGTCCGCGGTAATGCCTTCAATCGGCTTCTCGCTGGCAGGATAGATGTCGAGCAAGAAGAGATTATCGGCGTCGCTGAAGGCGGTGGCGAAATCATCCATCAGGTCGCGCGTGCGGGTGAAGCGGTGAGGCTGGAAGATGACGTGGACGCGCTTGAATCCGCATTGCTTCGCTGCCGCAAGCGTGGCGCGAATCTCAGTCGGATGGTGTCCGTAATCATCGACTACCGTGACGCCGCCAGCTTTCCCCTTGAGCTGAAAGCGACGATCTACTCCACGGAAGCCGTCTAGGCCGGAACGAATCTGGTCGTTTGGGATGTCGAGAGCGGTACCGACCGCAATCGCGGCCGTTGCATTCAGGACGTTGTGCGCTCCGGGAACGCGCAGCGTGAATTCGCCGAGGTCCTTGTCTTTGTAGGTCACGCGGAAGCGGTTGAACGGAGCATGCTCTTGCGCGGATTGCGAGGGTTCCATGCGGATCAGAAAATCGGACCCTGCGCTGGTTCCATAGGTGGTCACGCGGCGGTGCACGCGAGGCAGTAGGCGCTGAAGGATGGGATCGTCGTGGCATCCGACGACCAGGCCATAGAAAGGCACGCGTTCCATGAATTCAAGAAACGTTCTGCGCACGTCGCGCATGTCCCGGTAGCAATCCATGTGCTCGCGGTCGATGTTCGTGACGACCGAGAGGATCGGCGAGAGCTTGAGAAACGAGCGGTCACTTTCGTCCGCTTCGGCAACCAGGTATTGAGACTTGCCGAGACGCGCATTCGAGCCGAGTGCGTCCACGCGTCCTCCTACAACGACCGTCGGGTCGAGCCCTCCAGCGGCAAGCACCGCAGCAACCATCGAGGTCGTGGTTGTTTTGCCGTGCATGCCGGCAATGGCGATTCCGTATTTCAACCGCATCAATTCCGCCAGCATCTCGGCGCGCTGGATCACGGGGATGTGCAAGCGGCGCGCTTCGGCAACTTCTGGATTGTCAATCGAGATTGCGGAACTCGTGACGATAACGTCGGCTCCGACAATATTGGCTGCCTGATGGCCTTCGAAAGTCTGCGCTCCGAGCGATGCAAGTCGTTGCGTAACCGCTGAACTCTTCAGGTCAGAACCAGAAATCCCATAGCCCAGATTCAATAGCACCTCGGCAATGCCGCTCATGCCGATGCCGCCGATGCCTACGAAGTGGATGCGCTGGATCTTGGCAAACATGAAGATTTATTTCCGCGAACCTGCGGACGCACCGTGATGATAATGCATCCAGCGTTCCCATGCTGAAGGCCAGAAGACATCACCACGGAGACACGGTCACAGAAAACCGGTTGCGGCGTTTTCTGAACAAGGCTCTAATCGGGCTCGGACAAACGTTTGACCATGTCCGCGATCTCCTGAACTGCATTCGGGTGCGCCAGCGAACGAGCGGCTTCCGACATGCCTCGCAGCCTTGCGGGATCGCCGATCAAAGAGGCGATCGTCTCGACCAGATAGGCTGCTCCGAGATTTGATTCTTCCACGACGACCGCAGCTCCGACGCGCTCCAAGGCTCGTGCGTTGACGTTCTGGTGGTCATCGGCGGCGCGAGGAAACGGGACAAATACCGCGGGCTTTCCGGCAGCAGTGATTTCACCGACAGTGCTGGCTCCGGACCGGCAGACCAGCAGATCAGCCCGCGCGAAAGTACCGGGCATGTCGTCAATGAACTTGTGCACCTCACCCGAAATTCCCGACTGCTGATAGGCGGCAAGGACGCTGTCATAGTCGCGCTCGCCCGTCTGGTGGACGATGTGAAGCGCAGGAATCTTGGCGCGAAGTCCAGGCAAGGATTCGATCATGGCCTGATTGATCGCGCGCGCACCCTGACTGCCTCCGAAGACGAGCAGCGTCGGTTGCCCGCCGATCGTCCGGGGAGCAATCTGGAAGAACGCTCCGCGCACAGGAACGCCCGTGACTTTGCAGTGGGGAAAATACTCGCAAGTTTCCTGGAAATGCACAGCGGCGGCGGAGACGAAGCGGGCAACAATGCGGTTGGCAAATCCCGGGACGACATTCGGTTCAAAAGCAAGCGTCGGAATGCGGCGGCGAATCGCGGCAAACATCGCCGGGCCCGAAGCATATCCTCCGACTCCGATGACAACATCGGGACGAAAGTCCGAGACGTAGCGGCCCGCAGTCCAAAGCGCGCGCGGCAGGTCAAACATCGTTTTCGCCCGAGTCACGAGGCTGACGTTCTTGAGACCTCCAACCTTGATGAGCTGGAGGGGGTACCCGGCCTGCGGCACGAGGCGGGCTTCAATGCCCCGGGCGGTACCGACAAAGAGAATCTCGGCGGCAAACTGTTGCTTGAGTTGCTGAGCGATGGCCAGGGCCGGGATCACGTGCCCGCCGGTGCCGCCCCCCGCGATGATGACGCGCATAAGGATGAATCAGAATCTATCACGCGAGCTTTATTGCTCTGGGCTAAGGGAGGCCCTCCGGCGGGCTCGCTCCGATTCTGGGGATTAACGGGGGAGCGGCCTGTCCCCACCCCTCCCCCCTCCCCTACCTCGGTCTATTGGAATCAGGGCTTTAGCGAAAAACTCCCCGCAAAGTATTGAATTGAAGGCAGTTGGAAGTAAAGTCTTGAACTCATTGGACTTATCTCGCAAAGTGCGATGGATCGGCCGCCAAAGTATTGATAATACAGAGCTGCCATTCGCAAAGTCCTCACGAATCAGGGGTTAGTCCATTTCTACAGCGTGCAATCGCTTGAGTCCTTGCGCAATGACTTCCAAAAAGAACTAAAGACGCCGAGGCCGCAGGACCGCTGGAGACACGCCCACCTTCCCCAGATCAAGATGTCATTTTCCCAGGGAGCAGCTCGGAAAGTCTGTGAGAAGACACACGGTTCTTCGTGATGTGACTCATACGAGGACGTGAGCCAGAATTCTGACGTTCCCACGCAAGGGCTTGCGCGCAACTGTCACCTCACGAGGCTCGGAGCATGAGCTTCGAGCATCTGTTGGTTAAACGGATGCCACAAAAAGACGACTTAACGGATACTCGTGTTGAACGTCTAAACAGTCGTTCTGCCAGACATCCATGAAAACTCACTTGGCTTTTCGTCTCGCATTCCGCGCAGCCTGGGTACTTCTCTTTAGCACCGCAATCGGGTGTCAGTTGCATGCTCAGGGCACGGTGACCTATACGCAGCCTTTGTCGACTGGGGTGCGGCTTGACCCGGTTGGAGATTTTGTCGATCTGGGAAGCATGCCAGTCGCGATGGCCATTGCGCCCGGCGGGGACAAACTGGCTGTCGTCCTCAGCGGCTGGCGCGAACAAGGAGTCCAGATTGTCGATCTGAAATCGCACCAGGTGACGCAAACTCTGGAGCAGCCTGGGGCATTCCTTGGCGTTGCATTCTCGCGCGATGGAAAAGAACTTTTTGTATCGGGTGGTAACGAAGACGCAGTCTTCTGTTATTCGTGGAGGGATGGCGCTGCGACGTTGGAGCGCAAGATTGTGCTGGCGGAGAAGGCACCCGACAAACCGGGTTCGCGATACCCGGCGGGGCTTGCCGTCTCGCGCGAGGGCACTTATCTCTACGTTGTAGAAAACGTCGCGGACGATCTCGCGGTTGTGGACCTGGCGACCTCGAAAGTGGTCCAGCGCTTTCCGACGGACCATTACCCTTATGGAGTCGAAGAGACCGCCAAGGGCAAAGTGTATGTATCGGGATGGGCGGCGGATACGCTCACGGAGTTCAAGGTGAAGCCGGACGGGTTGCTGGCACCCACGGGCAAGTTGAAAGTGGGACCGCG
>Ga0265338_10009662_pt1 | contig 11445 bp, 6 predicted proteins | sample 42126metaG_FD_193579 | JGI IMG/M metagenome (GOLD analysis project Ga0265338, IMG submission 193579) | Rhizosphere microbial communities from Carex aquatilis grown in University of Washington, Seatle, WA, United States - 4-21-26 metaG | ecosystem: Host-associated > Plants > Roots > Rhizosphere >... | reverse complement strand
CTCCCGCTCGAGGACGCGATCTCTTCTGTCAGTGGCATTGATGAGATCAGCGTGTACGCCACCGAAGGCAAGGCGGACATTACGTGCACTTTCGTATTAGAACGTGACATCGAAGGCGCCGCGCAAGACGTGCGCGAAAAAGTGGCCGCGGCTATTAACCGTCTGCCCCGCGAGACCCTGCCTCCGGTCATCACGAAAGAAGATCCGCAGTCTGACCCCATCATGACCATTCTGGTCAGTGGTCCGATGAGCCTGCGCGAATTGACCGAGATTGCCGACAAGCAGGTACAGCGTGCAATTCAGCGAGTCGACGGTGTCGGGAGCGTCGAACTGAATGGTGGCCAGGCCCGGCAGATTCGCATCCTGCTCGACGCGCAAAAGCTCGCTTCGCACAACTTCACCGTGCTGGACGTGCGAGAGGCTCTGCAGCGGGAAAACATCGAGGCCCCCGGCGGCCGCATGATCAATGGTCCCCAGGAGTTGGGGCTGCGGACCCTGGGCCGCGTGTCCTCTGCCGATCAGTTTGCGGACGTGATGCTCGGCACCCGTGGCGGCGTGCCAATCCGCATGCGGGATGTTGCCCAGGTGGAAGATGGTGCCGCCGAGCTCCGCACATGGTCCGCCTTGTTCCGCCAGCGCGATCCGGGAAAGGACGTGGTCGCGATCCAGGTCCTGCGCCAGTCCGGCGCCAATACCGTCAAGGTTGCCGACAACGTTCGCGCTCTGATCGGGGAATTGAATACTCAGTTGCCCCCCGGCGTACAACTGCTGGTAGTGCACGACATCTCCGACTTCATCAAGGCGTCCGTGCATTCCTTGATCGAGCATCTGATTCTCGGCAGCATTCTCGCGAGCGCTGTCGTTTGGATATTTATCCGCAACTGGCGCGCCGTCCTGATCGCGGCTGTGGCCATCCCCGCCTCCATCATTTCCACCTTCACCCTGATGAAGGGAATGGATTTCTCGCTCAACAACATCACCTTGCTGGCGCTCACCCTCGCGGTGGGCATCGTGATTGACGACGCCATCATTGTGCTCGAGAACATCTTCCGCTTCATGGAGGAAAAGGGTCGCGACCGTTTTGACGCGGCCATTGAGGCGACTCGCGAGATCGGTCTCGCAGTAATGGCGACCACGCTCTCCCTTATCATCATTTTTCTCCCCATCGCCTTCATGACCGGCTACGCCCGGAAATATGTGAACTCGTTTGGTTGGACCATGGCGATGGCCATCCTGGTCTCACTACTCGTGGCGTTCACGCTCACGCCCATGATGAGTTCCCGTCTTTTGAAACTCGATGGCCGCGAGAAAGAGGCGCATGCCCACGGGTTCCTCCATCGAGTCGAAACCTGGTACCTGCAGATGCTGCAGTGGTCCCTGGCGCACCGGACCGCCATCGTCGTGATTTGCCTGGTTACTTTTCTCTCGACCTTTGGGCTGTACCACATGGTGGGGCGCGACTGGATCCCGACTGACGACCAATCGGAGCTGCAGAGCTCCTTCACGCTCCCCGAAGGAACCAGCCTGGCGAAGACGACACTGATTGCGACGGACATGGCGCAGCGAATCGCCGCCATGCCGGAAGTGGCCTTCGTGCAGACTTCTACCCATGGCCCGACCAACCATGCTCACCTTTTCATCGGGCTGGTCCCGCGCGGCCAGCGCAAGTTTACGCATCAACAGATGGCGACCAGGGTGCGCGCCATTCTCGCCGAGTATCACAACGTCACCTACAACGTGCGTCTGCCTTCGGTACTCGGCGGCGAAATTTATTTCCCGATCTCCGCCGTCATTCGCGGTTCGGATCTGAATCAGCTTGCGGAAATCAGCAAGAAAGTCGCTGATCGGATGCGTCAGTACCCGGACCTGGTTGATATCAATCCCAGCCTGAACCTCAACACGCCCGAGCTCCAGGTGAAGGTCGATCGCCAGCGCGCTGCCGATATCGGCGTCCGCATGACTGACATCAGCGATGCCGTGCGCTTGTTCTACTCCGGCGAAGACGAGATCACCCGCTTCAAGGAAGGCTCGGAGCAGTATCCGGTGACCATGCAGTTGCTGCCCGAACAGCGCGACAATCCTGACGTGCTCAACCGCATGATGGTGCCCTCGAGCAAGCTGGGCCAGGTGCGCTTGGAGAGCGTTGCCAGCATCGGTCGCGGTTTTGGTCCCGCTACCCTGTGGCGCTATAACCGCGAGTTCCAGGTCAGTGTCTACGCCAATGTCGCCTCCGGTTACCCGCTTGATCTCGCCGCCGCCCATACAATGAGTTCCATCAAAGAGGTAGGACTGCCTGCCGGCTACTCCTACCTGTTCTCCGGACAGGTAAAAGTCCTCGAAGAAACGACCTGGAACCTTCTGCTGGCGATGCTGTTGGCTTCCGTCTTTATGTACATGGTGCTGGCGGCGCAGTTTGAAAGCTTCTCGTATCCCTTCATCATCATGCTCACGCTGCCGCTCAGCGTGCCATTCGCGTTGTTCTCGCTTTGGATCACGGGACGCGCCCTCAGCCTGTGGAGCGCGCTCGGCATGTTCCTCCTGCTGGGAATCGTGAAGAAGAATGGGATCTTGCAGGTGGACTACACCAACCGTCTCGTGGCTCGCGGCATGCCGGTGCGCGAAGCCATCCTCGAAGCCAATCGCGTCCGCCTGCGCCCCATCCTGATGACCACGCTTTCCATCATCGCCGGCCTCATCCCGGTCGCCATCGGCATCGGCGCGGGCTCGGAACAGCGCGCCTCGATCGCCGTCACCATCATCGGCGGCCAGACTCTATGCCTCCTGCTGACTTTGCTTGTCGTCCCGGTCGGCTACTCCTATCTGGCGGAACTGGAAACCGCACCTTGGCGCCAGTGGGCTACTCGCGCGATCGGACGGATGCGCCGCGTGACCCCGACCGATGGCGACTAATGAATCGTCGTCGCGCTGCGACCCGCCCGCGCCGTTGCGCTACCGCGCAGATGCTAGAATCCCCCCGTAATGTCCAAACAACGCGCCAAGAAAATTAAACTCATCCTCTTCGACGTCGACGGCGTCCTCACCGACGGAAAAATCTGGATCTTCCCCGCTCCCGCCGGAGTCGAGCAAGGCCTCGCCAACTCTCCGAATCAAACTCTCCTCGCCCGTTCCGCCCAGCAAACCGGCCAGGGAGGCTTCGGACTCCACTCCGCTACTCTCATCGAAGCCAAAGGCTTTCACGCACACGACGGCACCGCCATCTCCCTCGCCCGCCTCTGCGGAATCAAAACCGGGATCATTACCAAGCGCATCTCGGAGACGGTTGCCCTCCGCGCCCGTGACCTCAAGATCGACCACGTCTATCAGGGTATCCAGGACAAAGCTGGCGCCTTCCGTCAGATTCTCGAGAAAGACGGAATCACCGCCGATGAAGCTGCCTTTGTCGGCGACGACGTAATCGACCTCCCCGCCATGCGCAAATGTGGATTAGCCATCGCCGTGAAAAACGCTCGCCCCGAAGTCAAAGCCGAAGCCCACTGGATTACTCCCCACGCCGGAGGCGACGGCGCCGCCCGCGACGCAGTCGAATACATCCTGAAAGCACAAGGGAAATGGAAGAAGGTAGTAGAAGACTACATCGCAGAACGTTCTTAACACCGGAGCCCAACGGCAACCGCCAACCAAACGCCCAGCGACCGGCAAGGCGCAATTCTAATCTGTAACCCGTGAGAAGTTACCTGATGGCTGATTTACCCCACCGGTTGCTTGCTTGGGGCGTGCTCGGGTTAGCAACCGGTGGGCTTTTTCTCCCTACTCACCCTGTTGTTTTCAGGAGTAATTAGGCATAACAAACACTACCTCCGCGTCAAAGTTTCGCGGCCTCCCGGGAATTTATGTGAATAACTTATAAGGTGCTGCCCACCAATGAGTTATGGGGACAAGTCTGGGCGGAGTTGTCCCCATAACGACCGTTTCACTGCTCTTTGTTTCACGAGTTCACGTCGTCAACAGTTGCCGATACTGCTGCTCCGGAACAGAGGGCATCCACCGTGCTCGTCGGTGTGCCCGGGCGCGTGCCTTTTAGTCCGAAATCGCCGTCGTCTTCGCCGCCATCAACTCTGCAAATCGCGGGTCCTTGCGCAGCGAACTGAACTCGTTGTCGCTGTAGACATCCTTGATATTTTTATATCCCTCTTCCATCGCTTTCTTGAGGTAATGCAGTGACCGGTCAGGCAGCCCATTCCGGGCATAGAGCTTGGCTAGAACGTAGTCATAGCGAGCGCGATCTTGCGGCGAAGGCAGCCGAGCCTGTATGCCCGCTCCCCGTCCCGTGCGCTCGAAAATATCCGGATCCAGTTCCAGCGCCTTGGCATAGTCCACCATGGCTTTCTCGTATTGCTTCTTCGCGAATAACGATGCCGCCCGGTTGTTGTAAAACACGGCTTCCTTGTCGTCAATTTGGATTGCCTTGTCGTAGTAGTGGATCGACTTTCCGTAGCTCCCTTGTTCGTAAAGCACGACTGCCTCGTTGGCATAAGCATTGGCGTACTTCTTATCCAGGCGGATCGCATGGTCGAAGCTCTTCTTCGCTTCTTTGTACCGATGCAACAGAAGCTGCGACATCCCAATCTTGTTCACCAGCACGGCGTTCTTCGAGTCCTTCACTAGTGCCGCCTGGTAGTAATCGATCGCATCCAGGTAATTCTTGTCCGCTTGCAAGGCATCCCCTCGCTTTTGCAGTTCCTCCGCCGTAGCCCCCGGTGCAGGCGGTTCTGCCCGGTGCAAAGGCGGAGGCCCGACCTCAAGCTGCTCCGAACTCTGCGCGAGCGCCGGACTGACCACGACTACAGGGAGAGAAAAAACAAGAAAGGAAAAAACCACCGAAGAGAAAACAAGAGAAGCGAAGAACCCGAAACCCCTCACCCAACCCGAGGACCGCATAGCGACCTCCCATTTGAACCAGGCTAAACTCTTAACTCTGATGCCCCTTTTAGGAACTAAGGTGGCGGCGCCGCCCCATTCGTCGCAGGTTTAGACGGTGGAGCTGTGTTTTTGTCACTCTTCCCGCCATCCCCTTTGAATACATCCGCAATCTTGCCGAAGAAGCTCTTCTTTTTCCTACCCTCTTCCTCCGATTGGACACCGCCAGCGGCCTGCGTGTTCCCATTGGTTGTGGGAGGGGGCAACGCCTTCTCTGAATTCCCGCCAAACATGCGCGAGAAGAACCCTTGCACCCCGCTTGTCTGGTCACAGGTATCGTGGGGTTCCGTCCCCGCGATGAAGGCGATCGTGTATGTTTCCGGACACGCCGGAGTCGCCAACCGGTTCGTTACCTTGTCCAGTTCCACATCCACTACACCCTCGGGCTGCGAAAAAGCCTTCACATCCGCATACTGCGGCAATGTGATTGCCTTCTTCATGAACTCCGCCCAGATCGGCGCCGCGGTCTGCGCCCCGCTCAACCTTATGTCGCTGTAATCGTCATATCCCACCCAGACGATGCACAACAAGTTGCTCGTGTACCCGGCAAACCATCCATCGTGGGATGTGCCAGTCTTGCCCGCTGCCGGAGCCGTAAATCCCCGTTGCCGCACCACGTACGCCGTTCCGAAATTTGCCACACCTTCCAGCATGTTCGTCATCACGAACGCCACGCGCGGATCCAGAATCTCTTTTCGCTCCGTTCCGAAATTGACGATGATGTCGCCCTTCGCGTTGCGGACCGAATTCACAAAAATTGGAGACAGCTTCACGCCTCCATTGGCGAATGTCGTGTATGCCGACGTCATGTCCACCGGCGTCGCGTCATACGCTCCTAAAGCCATCGCCGGAGTCGCCTTCACTGAAGCAATTCCAGCCGCCCGTGCCAGATCCGCAACCTTGTCGTACCCAACTTCCTCGGCCACCTTGACCGTTGCATTGTTCAGTGACATCGCCAGTGCATATCGCAACGTTACGTCGCCGTGGTATTCCTCTTTGTAATTGCGTGGCTCGTAAATCTGGTCGCCATAGGAAAAAGTCGAAGGCTGGTCCTGCACGATCGAGGCCGGCGTGATCACTGTGCTCGACCCGTCCAGCGCCGAGTTCATGGCCGCCGCATACACAAACGGTTTGAAAATCGATCCTGTCGGACGCTTTGCTAGCGCGTGATTCAGCTGGCTGTTTCCATAATTGCGCCCGCCGACCAGTGCCTTGATCTCGCCCGTATGCGGATCCATCGCCACCAAAGCCACCTGCGCCTGCGGCCCAGGAGCGACGGTCGTCTCGAACTTGTTCTTCCCGACCTTCACTTTCTTAGTCCGCATTTTCGTGACCTGGTCATCCACCAGCTTGATGCCGGTCTCCACCGCCATCGCCGCGGCGCGCTGCAACTCTGGATCGAGCGTCGTATAGATCCGGAACTGCTGCTCGTTGACCTCGCGCTCGTTCAACTTGCTGAGGATCGTGTCTCGCACCATGTCCACGAAGTAAGGAGCGTCGCTCGCCTCCACATTCGGAGGCGCCAGCTTCAGCGGTACCGCCTTCGCTTTGTCCGCCTGTTCGCGGGTGATCGCGTGGTTGTCCACCATTGCTTCGAGCACGGTATTGCGCCGTTCCAGTGCCCGCTCCGGATGCCGGTAAGGAGATAAATAACTCGGTGCCTGGATCAGCCCCGCCAGCATCGCCGCTTCCGGCAGAGTGACGTCTTTCAGGTCTTTGTTGAAATAGGAGTGCGCGCCCTCCGCAAATCCCGAGATCGTGAACGATCCTCTCTGTCCCAGGTCGACGCGGTTCGCGTAGAACTCAAAAATCTGTTGCTTGGTGAATTTCTGCTCCAGTTCCACCGCGATCAGCATCTCGATCATCTTGCGCTTGAACGTTTTCTCCGGACTCAGGAAAAACGCCCGCGAAAGCTGCATCGTGATCGTCGATCCGCCCTGCTGGTGCCGCTGGTGCATGAAGTCGACCCACGCGGCCTCCAGCAGGCGCGTGAAATTCACGCCGCTGTGCTGGAAGAAGCGCCGGTCCTCGATCGAGGTCACCGCCTCGACCATCACCTTGGGAATGTTGTCGTAGGTAACGAGTTCGCGCTTCGACCGCTGTTCCGCGTCAAACAGGGAAGTCACCGGCTGCGGCTCCAGTTCGTATGCGGACAATTCTCCCGCCGACCGGCTCACAATCGTTGTCACCGCTCCATCTGCAACCGTGATCGTCGCCGGCTCCGGACTGTGGTACGACTCCGGTCCGGGCAACACTTCGATCGTACCGCCATGCGCCTTGTAACTCCCTAACGGAGATTCGCCTTCCTTCTCTGAATACCCCGCGCGCCGCAACTCCGTCGCAATATCATTGATCGTGTACTTCGACCCTACCCGCACCACTTCCGGGCTGGCATAAATCTTCGCCGACGTGGCAAACACCGGCCCCCGGAACCGTTCTTCAATAATCCGGTCGTATTTGACGTACCAGTAGGCAAAAAAACCGGTCACGATCAGGGCCAGCGACAGGAAGCCCAGGAATGCGTAGCGCACCACGGGATCGTGCACGCCCGTACGGCCTCTGCCGCCCTTCGGAATTTTTAGTTTGATCGCCAAAGTGTGTGTGCTCCCAACCTCCAGAGCAATTTCCTGTCCGAATCGCGACCCCGGGCCCGGTGGCCCGACCGGCCCGTATCGTGCAGCACCAGAAGCAATTTGGAAGTAGCAGCCTGATTCTAAATCAGAAATCCCCGCCCCATCCCGTTAGATGCGTGTCAACCCAGAGACGGGGTGTGTCCCGTCAAACTCAAATGGGAGGGCCAAAAGCGTCCCAAGGGACAACCGAAAACACGCAATACTGCAATTTTGATTGAACTGTGCTTGGAAAAAATCAGGCGAGAGAAACTGAACACTGAAGATTGATAACCGATAACCAATGGCGAACGACCAAGGGCCGACGACCAGGGCCGCCCTAAAACACGCCCTTATTGCTGCTCGACGGATGGAATTCCAAGGTCGTCGAATACCCCGGCAGATCCACGGGAACGCTGTAATCCGCCTGAATATTCAGACTGCCGGTCCCGAAGCCGCCCACCCGCGAGATATGCACCTGCTTTGGAGTCAGTGCGATGTCGTAGTTCCGCGCGTGCTTGATGACCGCATCGCGAATGTCGTCTTCGGTGCGCGTGCTGTAGGTCGCTTGCAGCGCTTCCGTCTTGATCGAATCCTCCAACTCATAGTTGGAGAAAAACGGAGGCACTACCTTGATCCCCAGCACCGCCACTGCTGCAAAGATCGCTATGCCGAAGACCAGTTTCAATGTCGCCATAAAGTTCGCTCGCCAATCGCTGGATGCGAGTACCCAGTTCACCGGCCTTCCAGAAAATTCCGGTTCTCTAGGGACTTGCTTTCCCCACCCCGCGAACCATTCCGAGAAGATGATCGGTTATGGCTGAAATCTTAACGTCGGTCCTCTCCAGAGTCGAGCGCCGAACGACCTCCACAGTATCTTCGGTAACTTTCTTCCCCACATTGATTCTAAAGGGGATCCCCACTAGATCCGAGTCCTTGAACTTAACTCCCGGCCGCTCGTCCCGGTCATCCAGCAAAACGTCCAGTCCGGCCGCCTCCAACTGCCGCCCAATCTCTTCGGAAGCCGTTCGGATCTTCTCATCCGCCGTATTCGTCGCCACCACGACGACGTCAAACGGAGCAATCACCGGATCCAGCCAGAACCCGTTCGCATCATTATTCTGCTCGACCGCCGCCGTCAGGATCCGTTCAATCCCAATCCCGTAGCTCCCCATGATCATGGTCACTTCCTTGCCGTTCTTGTCGAGCACTCGCGCGCCCATCGACTCCGAGTATTTGTAGCCCAGTTTGAAGATGTGTCCAATCTCGACCGCGGTATCGATGCGCAAAGGCGCGCCGCAATTGGGACACTCTTCTCCCGCCGTAACCGCGCGCAGGTCAGCGTAGGCCGTCGGATGAAACGTCTTTCCCGGCGTCAGGTTCTTGACGTGGTAGTCCTCTTTATTCGCGCCGCCGATCAGATTCACACGCCCTTCGAGCGCTTTATCGACCAGCAGGATCGGCTTGGCCGCATCCTGCATGTCCTTCGCCCACTCGATGCCCAACGGGCCAAGGTATCCCGCAGGAGAATGAAACAGATTGACGATCTCCTCTTCCTGCATGGGACGAAATTCCTTGCCGCTAACCGCCGACGACAGCTTGGCTTCGTTCATCTGATGATCGCCGCGCATCAACAACACCAGCCCGCGCTGCGACGTCTTGCCCGTCTTCTTGTCTTCCTCTGTCACCATCATCGCCAGCGTCTTGATCTTGTTCTTCGGCGACACGCCCAGGAACCGTGCCACATCTTCAATCGTCTTCTGCCCCGGAGTGTGGACTTCGAGCGGTTGGCCATCGCCCTCGGTCTTTAGGTCTTCGACGGGAGCGAGCCTCGAGACCGCCTTCTCCATATTCGCCGCGTAATTGCACTTCTCGCAGCTGACCACCAGATCCTCTCCCGCCGGAGTCCGCACCATGAACTCCTGCGACTGCGATCCCCCCATCGCTCCCGAGTGCGCATCGATCACCATGTACTTCAATCCGCATCGGTCAAAAATCCTGCAGTACGTGTCATGGTGTTTCTGATACGAAACATCCAGCCCCGCCGCATCGATATCAAACGAATACGCATCCTTCATCATGAACTGGCGCACGCGTAGCAGTCCCGCTTTCGGGCGCGGTTCATCGCGAAACTTCGTCTGGATCTGGTACCAGATCTGTGGCAATTGTTTGTAGCTGCGCAGTTCTTTCCGCGCGATATCGGTCATCACTTCTTCGTGGGTCATGCCCAGGCACAGGTCGGCGCCTTTACGATCCTTCAGGCGGAACATGTTGTCGCCCATGACGTCCCAACGTCCGCTTGCTTCCCAGATTTCCCGCGGATTCAGCGCCGGCAGGTAGAATTCCTGGCCGATCTTGTCCATCTCTTCGCGGACAATGCCCATGATCTTCTGCGTCGAGCGGTTGCCCATCAGCAGAAACGAGTAAATCCCCGCGCCCAGTTGCCGGATGTAACCGGCCCGGACCAGCAGTTTGTGGCTGGCCACCTCGGCATCCGCCGGAGCCTCGCGCAATGTAGGAATAAATAGTTCAGACCACCGATGCATAGGGGACCCTTTCCATCCAGAGGGAATCTTCGATTGTAAATGATGGCGGGGCCCATACTTCTGAACGAATGCAGAGACGCGATTGGTCGAGGCCGCCTTCACGCAGGCGTGGATGGAGCCAGTCCATACCGACCTCATGAACCACATATCCTCGGGAATGACGCGGGCGTTTAGAAAATCAAGTGAGTTGCCAAGATAGGCTTTGCCCCGGCCCCACAAATCTCGCAGTTGTCGCGGATCGTGACTTTGTGGGTGCTCGATTTCACCTGGACCCGAGCGAGGCGCCCTTCGTGCTCGACGATGAAGCGTAGGCGGCGGAGTCGCCCCAAGGCATGCTGACTTTGAATCCTTTGGTGCCACTCCTGACAAAATTGCCGACCCGCCTCCTATCACTTCGCGGGCTTCTCCGGCTTTACGGGTTCGGAGGGCTTCGGCGCCTGCGGCTTGGCCAGTGCTGCATCCACACGCTTTTTGAAGTCACCCTGGTCATTGTGCGAAAACCCGCTAAACATCGAGACAACGCTCATCTCGCACGAGGTGCCCGTTGGCGCCAGGGCGACGTGGTTCTTGCCCTGGTTGATCGCTCCGGTAACGGACCAATGAATGGAATGCTTCACATTATATTCAGCCGTCATTTTGTCTTCGTCACTCTGCACGTCTTTGTAGTTATCCGGATTGCTGAGGGCGGTTTTGACGGCGCGCCAAAGTTCGCTGCAAGGAACGGGATAGGTATTCTTGTAAGTCTTGTCGCCAGCGCCGAACGCCAGTGGAGCCAGTGCAAGCAGAGTCACAACCACAACCGTAAGCTTCATCTTCATGATGGCAGTCCTCCCTAGTACGGATTTGCCTCTTGGCAGGTCAGAACGAAGCCAGAACACACGTTTTCCCGAAACTAAAGCTAGTCCATCGAAATATCTTGTCAGTGCGCCAAATCACCGGAGTCAGTGACCAACGGAGCCGGAGAACTCCACGCAGCCGGGAAGGAGCGTACTAGGGAGGTGTTTATGGACTCAGTTATCGCAAAGTCGCAACGACCAATAACGATGAGCGCTGATCCCATGTCAGGGCATCGCGCTAGCGGCAGGCGTCGTCACTGCCGGGATGCTTTCCCGACTTCCTACTGCTAAAGCGAAAATTAATCTGGCCCTAGGGTTAAAAGTTCAATTCAAACTTGAACACAGAATGGTGCGACTTCTCTGGGCGATGAGGACCGTGAAGACACGAAACTCGTCGTCATCGAACTCCCTGATCAAAACCGCATGAAAGAGCGCTCGACGTCTCCATCGCTTCCGGCGTGACCGTCGCGGCATTCGGCGGTTTTCGTTGATGCACGAATCACAGGTATCCACAGG
>Ga0265338_10009661_pt1 | contig 11445 bp, 8 predicted proteins | sample 42126metaG_FD_193579 | JGI IMG/M metagenome (GOLD analysis project Ga0265338, IMG submission 193579) | Rhizosphere microbial communities from Carex aquatilis grown in University of Washington, Seatle, WA, United States - 4-21-26 metaG | ecosystem: Host-associated > Plants > Roots > Rhizosphere >... | reverse complement strand
CTGGCGATGCTGCAGCGCGTGGCCCGGGACGAACACGTGCCCTTGGCCCAGGTCAACCTCGTCGGGGCGAATGACGAATTGATCTTTGACGGTCACAGCGTCGCGCTGGATGCGCGCGGCGAAGTGATCGCGCTTGGGAAAGGATTTGAAGAGGATATTCTGGTAATGGAGTTGGGCGGCGCGTCAGCGCCCCCCATCCCGCCGGGCGGGGCCGGGGCGACCGGGGTTGAATTTCCGCCGCGCGAGCAGCAATTGTTTGCCGCGCTGTCGCTGGGCATTCGCGATTACGTCCGCAAGTGCGGGTTCTCGGCGGCCCTGGTGGGCCTCTCCGGCGGCATTGATTCCGCGCTGGTGGCCGTGCTGGCGGCGGACGCGCTCGGCGCGGACCGGGTGCTGGGCGTTTCGATGCCCGCCCGTTATTCCAGCGCCGGCAGCTTGAGCGACGCCGAGGCGCTCGCCCGGAACCTGGGCATTCGCTACGAGGTGCTGCCGATTGAACCCGTTTTTCAATCGGTGGAAAAGCAGCTGGCGAAGGTTTTTGCCGGAACCCGGCCGAACGAGGCCGAGGAGAACGTCCAGTCGCGGCTGCGCGGGGTGACGCTGATGGCGCTGTCGAACAAGTTTGGCGCGCTCGTGCTGACGACCGGCAACAAATCGGAAATGGCCGTCGGTTATTGCACGCTTTACGGCGACATGTGCGGGGCGCTGGCGGTGATTGCGGACGTGTTCAAGACGGACGTGTACCGGATCGCGCGCTGGGTGAACCGGCATAAAACCATCATTCCCGAGGCGTCCCTCACCAAGCCGCCGAGCGCGGAGTTGCGGCCGGACCAGAAGGACCAGGACTCGCTGCCGGATTACGAAACCCTGGACGCGATCCTGCAGGCCTATGTCGTTGAAAACCTGGGCCGGGAGGAGATCATCCAGCGCGGCTTCAACGTGCCGGTGGTCAACGACGTCATCAACAAGATCAATTTCAGCGAATACAAACGCCGCCAGGCCGCGCCGGGACTGAAGGTCTCGCCGCGCGCCTTCGGCATGGGCCGGCGCATTCCCATCGCCCAGCGTTTCCGCGCAAAGAATTGACAAATCCAACCAATTGCGTAAAATTAAAGTACGTTATTTCGTCTGTTCATCCAGACCTGAGTTGATCTTATGTTTGTTGCCTATATCGATCCCGGTCTGGGTGCGTTGCTCTGGCAAACCACGGTGGCTAGTTGTGTCGGTTTTCTCTTCTACCTGAAAAAATCACGGCGGTGGATCGTGGGCCGGTCTCAGAAGCTGTTCGGGCTCAACCGGAAAAAAACGGAGTCCGCGCTGGTGATCCCCGCCGGGGAGAAACTGAAAGCCAAAACCGATGTTCGGTGATGTCGCCCATCACGCCATCGTTTCGCGATCCAGCCGGCGGTTGTTTTTCCTTCCAAGGCCGCGTGCTCCGCTGGGTCGCCGCGGACGCTGTTCCTGATTTCGAGCAATTCCTGCAGACGCAATTTGCGCGCCAGGGCATCACGCAACAAAAAATCATTTCCAGCCGGCGCCTGGAGGAAGAAGAAGCCGCTGCGCTCCGGGAATCGCCCGGGTTGGATGCGTTTTTGGCCGCACGGCCGCCGGGCGCCCTTTATGAGCATGACCGCATCGCGTTTCCCAGCTATCCTCATGAGTGGCCGCCGGAAATGCTTTGGGCCGCCGGCCGGCTGACCTTGGAACTGGCCCGAGCCGCGCTCGCTGACGGGTTCGGGTTGAAGGACGCCACCCCGCACAATATCTTGTTTCGCGGCACCGAACCGGTGTTCATTGACGCGCTGTCCTTTGAACGCCGGAATCCCGGCGACCCCATCTGGCTGGCCGAGGCGCAACTGACCCGCACCTTCCTGCTGCCGCTGCTGGCCAACCGTCGCTGGGGCCTGCTGCTGGCGGAAATCTTCACGACCCGCCGGGACGGGCTGGAGCCGGAGGAGGTTTACCGCTGGTGCGGGCCGCTGGAGCAATTCAGCCCGCGGATGCTCTCCCTCGTTTCTCTGCCGGCGTGGCTGTCCCGCCGGGCCAGCCCGGACAACCGGAAACTTTATCAGCCGCAGCTGCTGGCGAACCCGGAGAAGGTGCAATTCATCCTCGAATCGCTTTTCCAGCGCCGGGTGCGAACCCTGGCGGCGCTCCAGCCGGCCGGCCAGAAAAAATCGACCTGGTCGGATTATATGAGCACGCACAGCTATGACGATCCGGCCTTTGCGGCAAAGGAGCAGTTCGTGAACGAGGCGCTGCGCGAATTCAAGCCGGCACGCGTGCTGGATGCGGGCGCGAACACCGGCCATTTCAGCGTCCTGGCGGCGCAGGCGGGCGCGGAGGTGGTGGCGGTGGACCTGGATGCGGCATGCGTCGGCGCCATCTGGCGGCGCGCCCGCGAACAACGGCTGAACATCCAGCCGCTGGTCGTGAATCTGGCGCGGCCAAGCCCGGCGCTGGGCTGGCGCAACCGGGAATGTCCGTCGTTCCTGGACCGGGCGACCGGCGCGTTCGACGGCGTGCTCATGCTGGCGTTGATCCATCATCTGCTGGTGACGGAACGGATTCCGCTTGAAGAGATTCTCCAGCTGGCCTATGAATTAACCCGCTCGCTGCTTGTGATTGAATTCATTGAACCGCAGGATGATATGTTTCGTCGCCTGACCCGCGGGCGCGAGGCCCTCCACGCTTCGCTGAACGCGGCGGTTTTCGAACGGGCCTGCGCGGCGCATTTTGAAATTGTCCGGTCGCTCGCCCTCCCGGGCACCCAGCGCCGGATGTATTGCCTGAAACGGAAAGGCGGCGTCCGTTGAATTGCGCCCCGGGCAGCCAATTTGAGGAAGGACACGATACCGGAACCATTGCCCTGGCCCGGCCGTTCAAGCAGAAGATCAAGGACGGGATTGTCGCGCTGTCGCTCACAAATCTGTGTTTTGCCAATGCGTGGTTTACGATTCTGTATGACGCGGACCGTGGCTACTACAACAAACTGCCAATCCAGACGGCGTCAACGCTGGCCCTGCTGCTGAATTTCCTCTGGTTGACGGCCGCCATCTGGCTGGGGCTGCGGATTTGGCGGCATTTTCAGAACCGCTGGTTGCAGTTTGCCCTGCACCTGGCCTTTTTGGTTTTGCTGTTGATTCCGGCCGATTTTGTCCGCCATCAGGTCTTTCACATTCTGGACACTCAGGTCATCGCGTTTTTCCGGCGGCCGATGGTGATGTTTGTTTCGGTGGTCCTGGTGGCGCTGTTGGTCTGGCAACATCGGCGGGCAGCCAAAGTCGCCGCCGTGCTGGTCGTGATTGTCTCGCCGCTGGCATTGTTGACACTGGCGAAGATTGGTCTGTTGTTGTTCGGTGTGATGCATTTGCAGCAGGCGGACTATCAGCCGGTTTTGCCGCCGGCGGCGCCGGTTCACGAGGGCCAGCCGCGCGTGGTTTGGATTGTTTTTGACTGCACCGATTACCGGGTGGCTTTTGAAAACCGCCCGGCCGGCGTGCAACTTCCGGAGTTCGACCGGCTGCGTGGCGAATCGCTGTTTTGCACCGCTGCCTGTTCACCCAACGCCAACACCATCACTTCGATGCCAGCGCTGATCTCCGGCCGGCGCATCTCAAAAGTCAGCATTGCCAATGCCTCAGATTTGAACGTTCAGCTCATCGATCCGGAGGCCGACACCACCTGGCAAAAACTGCCATCGGTGTTCGCCGAGGCCCGGTCGCTGGGCGTGAACACCGCCCTCGTCGGGTGGTATCACCCGTATGATCGTATCCTGGGCAAGGGATTGAATTATTGCGCCTGGTATGCCTTCCCGATGTTTGAGCCGGCGCGCGCAAAAACGATCGGCGCCGCCATGCGGCGGGAGATCGGCTGCATTCCCTGGTCATTTCACATCCGCCGGATTTTCATCAGCGTCTGCCAGGACAGTTTGAGGGAATCCCTGTCGCTAGTGGCCAACCCGGTCTACGGGTTGACCTTGCTGCATCTGCCGCCGCCGCATACGCCCGGCGTTTATTTGCCGGATAAGGACCGATTCACCTTTTTGGGCATGCCCAAAAAGCTCGGTTACCTGAGAAATCTGGCCCTGGCCGACAAGGAACTGGGCCAGCTGCGCCGCGCCATGGAAGCCTCGGGACAATGGGACAAAACCTGGGTGATCATCAGCACCGACCACTCGTTGGGGGTGTCCAGCTTGTTCGGCCCGGCGGATATGCGGGTGCCCTTCATCGTCAAACCGCCTGGCGCCAGCGAACCCATCACCTATTCACCGGCCATCAACACCCTGCTGACCCACGACCTGATTCTGGCCATCCTCCGCGGCGAAATCAACCGCCAGCCGGAGCTTTTCCACTGGCTCGATGAACATGGAAAGCCGCTGCCGACCATGACCGGCGGCGCTCCGGATTAAGACAGGGACCACCATGAAATTCTCCATCATCACGCCGAGCTTCCGCAATTCCAACTGGCTCAAGCTCTGCGTCGCCTCGGTCGCCGACCAGGAGGGCGTTGAACGGGAACATATCGTGCAGGATGCCTGCTCCGACGATGGCACCCAGGACTGGCTGCCGCACGACCGCCGCGTGAAGGCCTTCATTGAAAAGGACGATGGCATGTACGACGCCATCAACCGCGGCTATCGCCGCGCGCAAGGCGACATCCTGGCATATTTGAATTGCGACGAACAATACCTGCCCGGAGCGCTCAAGGCGGTGCAGGAATGCTTCGAGAAAAATCCGCAGGTGGAGGCGGTTCTTGGCGGCGCCGTGGTGGTGGACCGAAACGGTAAATATATGTGCCATCGCCCTGCGATGATACCGCATCCGCATCACATCTGGTTTCGGTTTTCGCAGCTCACCGCCGCCATTTTCATCCGCCGCCGGGTCATCCAAGAACGCGGCCTCTACTTTGACTTGCATTGGCGGGTGGTCGGGGATTTCCACTGGGCCCGGTCGTTGCTGAAAGACAAGGTGCCGATGATGGAAATGGATGGTTGCACGTCCGTTTTCGCCGACACCGGCGACAACCTGTGCCTCAGCCCGCGCGCCATCCGCGAAACTAAGGAAACCCTGGCCCTGGCCCCGAGCTGGGTGCGGGCCTTGAAACCCCTTTGGATTACCCAGCACCGCCTGCGCCGTCTGGCCGCCGGTCATTTTTCCTTGAAACCCGACATCTACTTCTTTTATACGCTGCAAAGTCCCGGGCAGCGCGTGCGCCTGGAGGTGCCCAAACCCACGGGCATCTGGTGGAACCGGCTGTAACCGGGAAGAACTTCCTGGTTGCTGGCGGGCGGGACGGGATTTACCATGGCACACGCTATGACACCCGTCGCGCCGGAAAAACCGTTTCAATCGCGTTGACATTTATTTCCCCCGCTGAACCTTGAGATTCCTATATGGCTAAACAGAAAGTCTTCGTCAGCGGCTGTTTCGACATGCTGCACAGCGGGCACGTGCGTTTTCTGGAGGAGGCGGCGGACTACGGCGAGGTGCACGTGGGCATCGGCTCGGACCGGACCGTCAAGGAGTTGAAAGGCCGCTACCCGGTCAACACTCAGGCGGAGCGCCAGTACATGCTGGAAGCGTTGCGCCATGTCAAAGCGTGCTACATCAACACCGGCTCGGGCATCATGGATTTTCTGAAGGAACTGAAACGGGTTTCGCCCGGGGTCTTCCTGGTGAACGAGGACGGCAACACGCCGGCCAAGGCGCAACTGTGTGAGCGGCTGGGCATCCGGTATGTTGTTCTCAAACGCGATCCCCGGGCGCATCTCCCGGCCCGGTCCACCACCAGTTTGCGGAAGGAATGCCGGATTCCCTACCGGCTGGACCTGGCGGGCGGCTGGCTGGACCAGGCCTTTGTGTCCCGGCACGGAGCCGGCCCGGTGCTGACCATCTCGGTTGAGCCCACGATGGAGTTCAATGAACGCAGCGGCATGGCTTCCAGTTCGCGGCGGAGGGCCATCGAATTATGGCAGACCGATCTCCCCGGCGGGGACAAAGAGAAAACGGCCCGGGTGCTTTTTTCCTACGAAAATCCGCCCGGCACCCGGGAATTCTCCGGTTCCCAGGATTCCATCGGCATTGTTTATCCGGGATTGAACCGCCTGGACTACCGCGGTGAATACTGGCCCAGCCAGATCACGCCGGTGAACGACGAAAAGATCCTGCGCTGGATCGAAACGCGCCTTCATCTGGTCTCACTGGGTCCCCGCAAATCCGATTTCCGCGTTCGCCAGGACACGCGGGTCACGCCGGCGCGGGTCCGCGCCCTCGCCGCGGCGGCGGATGGCTGCTGGCAGGCCATCCTGTCCCAGGACGAGAAGGCATTTGGCCGGCAGGTGCGCGCTTCCTTTGAGGCGCAAATCAGCATGTTCCCCCGGATGATGGACGCCAACGTGCGGAGGGCCATCAAGCAATACGCCGGAAAGGCGTTGGGGTGGAAACTGTCCGGCGCTGGCGGAGGCGGTTATCTCGTTTTGGTTGGTCACCGGCCCGTTCCGGGTTCCATCCAGCTCAAGATTCGCCGCCAGCATCCCTAGCCCTGGGGACAGGCCAGTCCCGGGACGCCACCGCCGGGGCTGTTGTATTCTGATTTGTCTCCGGAGCGCGGGCTTCAGCCGGCTGAAGCCCGCTTCGGCACACAGATGGCAAGGGACGATGAAGCGGCATAAATGCCGCGCTCCTTGAATCAGGACACTGCCGCCGCCGGACCGTGTTTGCCAATCACCCCGCCGGATGGTTTAATGCCGCCCCGATGAATTTCTCCATCATCACACCGAGCTTCCGCAGCTCCAGCTGGCTCAAGCTTTGCATCGCCTCGGTGGCTGACCAGGAGGGCGTCGGGTTCGAACACATCGTGCAGGACTCCTGCTCGGACGATGGCACGCAGGACTGGCTGCCGCACGACCGCCGCGTCCGCGCGTTCATCGAGAAGGACAACGGCATGTACGATGCCGTCAACCGCGGTTACCGGCGCGCCAGCGGCGACATTCTCGCCTACCTCAATTGCGACGAACAATACCTGCCCGGCGCGCTCAAGACCGTCCATGATTTTTTTGCCGCCCGCCCCAAAATCGAAGTTGCTCTGGCCGGCAGCATTGTCACCGACGGCGAGGGAAAATACATCTGCCACCGGCCCTCGCTGGTCCCGCACCCGCAGCACCTGTGGTTCCGTTTCCTGGCGCTGACCTCCGGCATCTTCATCCGCCGCCGCGTCATCCAGGAACGCGGCATCTTCTTTGATCCGCGCTGGCGCGACCTGGGCGATTTTCACTGGGTGCGGGCGCTGATCCGGGACCGGGTGCCCATCGCCGTCTGCAATTCATTCACCTCGGTTTTCGCCGACACCGGCGAGAACATGAACTTGAAGCCGAATGCGATCCGCGAAAAAAGCGAAACGGCCGCCATGATCCCGGGCTGGGTGCGGGCGCTCAAGCCGGTCTGGATCGCGCATCACCGGCTGCGCCGGCTGGCGGCCGGGCATTTTTCGTTGCCAGCGGCGAGTTACTCCATTTACACCCTGAAGAATCCGGGGCAGCGGGTGCGCTTCGAGGTCGCCAGGCCCACCTCGGTCTGGTGGAACCGGATGTGAGTCGCGTGGTTCAGACTTTTCACTGGAAATTTTCCCGCCGGCCGGCGAGTTAACGCTTGGCAAACACCCGGCCAGCCGGTATCCACTTCCAGCCATTACGCCCGGGCTGCCCAGGGTGTTGCGGCCGTGGAAAGTTGATGCAAACCTGTCTGGTCACCGGTTCCTCCGGGCTCATTGGCTCGGAACTCAGCGCTTATTTTCATGAGCGCGATTTCGCCGTGCATGGCGTGGACAACAACCAGCGCGAAATCTTCTTTGGGCCGCAGGGCAGCACCCGCTGGAACGAGCGGCGGCTCCAAAAGGCCCTCCTCCGCTTTACCCACCACGAGCTGGACATTCGTGATCGCGCCGGGGTGCTTGAGCTTATAAAAACTCTCAAACCCGCGGTTATCATCCATACCGCCGCGCAGCCGTCCCACGACCTGGCCGCAAAAATTCCCTTCGATGATTTCGACGTGAACGCCGTCGGCACGCTCAACCTGCTCGAAGCCGTGCGATGTTATTGTCCCGGGTCGCCGTTCATCCACATGTCCACCAACAAGGTTTATGGCGATCGGCCCAATGTCATCAAACTCAAGGAACTGGAAAAACGCTGGGATTATGACGACCCGGAATTTGCGCGCGGCATTCCGGAAACATTTTCCATTGACCAGTCCAAGCATTCGCTTTTCGGCGCTTCGAAGGTAGCGGGTGACATTCTGGTCCAGGAATATGGCCGGTATTTTGATATGCCAACCTGCTGCCTGCGCGGCGGCTGCCTGACCGGGCCCAACCATTCAGGGGTCGAGTTGCATGGCTTTCTGAGCTATTTGGTGAAATGCAACCTCGAAGGCCGTGAATACAAGATTTACGGCTACAAGGGCAAGCAAGTCCGCGACAACATCCATTCCACGGACGTGGCAAGTTTTATGTTCGAGTTTTACCAGACGCCGCGCCGGGGCGAAGTCTATAACCTCGGCGGCGGCAAGGGCAATTCCTGCTCCATTTTTGAGGCGTTCGAAATGGCCGAAGCCTGCACCGGCAAGCAGCAAGTTTACACCTATGTGGACCAGGCCCGCAGCGGCGACCACATCTGTTACTACAGCGACCTTTCCAAGATGCAGGCGCACTATCCCCGGTGGAAACTGACACGCAGCCTGTCACAGATATTTGCGGAAATTACCGATGCCTGGCGCGAGCGGCTGGCCGGATGAACCCTGCATTTTATAGTTGCCAATGCCGCCAAAGACTGTGCTAACGATGTTCCCCGTGCGTACCTGGTGCTGTCCCGGCCAGCACCATAACGGGCGGAAAATAAAGTAGCAGGCGTCTCGCCTGCCCGGCGAGCGCGCCAGCGCCGGCAGTTTTTCGGCCCAACCGATGGGCGACGGGCAGGCGAGACGCCTGCCCTACTCTGTGCCGCTTCGGCACGGCGGCAGCTGGCACTTTGCCGGAAAATGAAAAGTCCGCAAGACTCCCGCGATCCCCGGTACCCAATGACAGGAAACATTGTCCTGGGACATAAAACAGGTGGCAGCGGCAGTTCCTTCCAAATTTTCAACCATCTGGGGAATGGTTTTGCAGGTGGGCCGCGATGAATTTCTCCATCCGCGACCAGACTTCCGCTTCACTGATGTTCCAAAGGCAGCGCGGTTCCGGAAACCGGCAGTAATCCGAACAGGGCAGGTAGGGACACGCCTTGCCTTCCATCCATTCCGCCGCCGGATGCAGGGGCACAAACCATTCCGGCAATTGCGGCCCGAAGATCGTGAACGTCGGGACCCCGCAAAAGGCGGCCAGGTGCCCGGGGCCGGAATCATTGCCGATAAACGCCCCGGCCCGGTCGATCAGCCCGAGCAATTCGGCCACGGTGAAGGGCGTCGCCACTCCGGCCTCACCAGCCCGCAACCACCAGTCGCGCTGGTCCGGGTCGCAGACAATCAACGCCGTGATTTCTTTCTGGCGCAGTCGCGCCGCGATCTGCCGGTAGCGTTCGAGCGGCCACACGCGAACCTGCTGCCCGGCCCCGCTGTGGATCAAAACCGTTTCCCGGCCGCGCACGGCCGGCGGGGAGATGTTTTCCCGGGCCGGCAGCATGACGTTCAAGGCGCGGGCGACGGTGCGCCAGTATTCGTACCGGTGCGACTGCGGATCGGGTCGCGTCAGCGGCTGGGTCAAAAAAAGCTGGCTGTGCAGGCGGGGAAAGCCCAGCCGGTTTTTGGCGCCGAGCATTTTCAGGAGCAGATGATCCCGCGGATCCCAGCGTGCGGAGATGCCGAAGTCGAAGTGATCGGCCATCAGGCGGCGGCGGATATGGAAGATTTCCCGCCACGGCCAGCGCCAGAAATGGTATTTGCGTTTGAATGTGGTCCAGGGCGCAACAATCGGTTCCACGCGCACGCCCGGCCAGAGCCGGGGCTGCAAATCAAGCGCGTAAGGCTTGGCCAGCAGCGTGACCGCAAACCGTTCCGTCACCGCGCGCAAAAACGGCGTCGCAATAACGAGGTCCCCCAACCCCCACAGTTCGATGATGAGTAGTTTTGGTTTCAAAACGGGCCCAAGGTTCCCCGGGCCGGGAATGCGGCTGGATTATCGCTGGAAATCGGGGCGCAGCCGCGCAAAACCCCGGATGGGTTTGACCGCCGGCGGTTCCATCTTCACCCGCGATTCATCGCGGCAGACGCCATTGTTCAACGCCACGCTCAATCCGACCCGGCCGGCCCAAAAGCCGCAGCCATAACTGATGGGATAGCCTGCCACACAGGACAGGAAACCTATGAAATCCTGCAAACAAAGTACAAACAGCACTGCGTTCACGGTTCGCAGCGAGGTATTTCCATTTTTCCAGTTGTTATACAGTGCCCACAAGCCGGCGCTCATGAACCAGAGATAGGCGGCCAGCCCCCAAATGCCAAAAGGCAGGACGACGGAAAGGAAGCCTTGATGATAATCGCCGGACAATGCCAGCGCCTGCTGGCTGGCGTCCACGCTCCGGAAGGCTGAGTCCGTTCCCATGCTTTGGAAGTCCTCGCTGGTAATGCCCAATCCCTTGCCGAGGAGAAGATGGCGCGGCACCTGGGGCAACAAGGCCTTCCACATTTCCATCCGCCAGTTGTTGCTGTCTTCGGCCGACGCCTTGGCGGCCTGGTCGATGTCCAACGGCAGAAAGGCCAGCGCCCGTTGAAATGTGAACGGCAGATGGGAAGCCAGGGGAATCACCGCTGCCGCTGCCAGGGTTCCGGCCAATACGCCAACCAGCAGCAACCGGGTCCGGTGCAAGCCTTCCATGAAAAACAACATGAGGAACGTCACCACCACCACCACAATTGCCGATCGAAAGCCGCCCAGGAAAACCAGCGCAAAACAGAAAATCCACAGGGTCGGGCGCCACAGTTTGGCGTTCAGAAATATGCCGCGAACCCCATACCAGGCCAGCATCCACACGCAAACCGCAAGCCCGGCCGCGCCGACGCCGCCCAGGCGCGTCACGCCAAATTGAAACGGCCCCACCGAGGCGCTCGCCGGCGGAAAAATCAAAAAAATGGGCGATAACCAGTGCGGGGTGAGGGGATACAAATCCCCCACGAAAGTGGTCGTTCCGCCCAGGAAAAACAGGCCGACAAACCACTTGGCCTTCCCCGCCGGGATGGGCTGGGCGATGATGGCAAAGTAGCTTAAAATCCCGATAACCAGAAAAATGTACTTTCGGCCGCCATAAACTTCCGAACCAAACGCATGCAAACCGAATCCCCCCGTCAATTTGGCGGTGAACAGGATCACGGCGATCAGGCAGATGAGCGGCCAGGTGATCTGCGGCACCCGGATGAATTGCCGGTTGGGAAGCAGGATGCGTTCAAGCGTGGATATTCCCAG
>Ga0265338_10009659_pt1 | contig 11446 bp, 7 predicted proteins | sample 42126metaG_FD_193579 | JGI IMG/M metagenome (GOLD analysis project Ga0265338, IMG submission 193579) | Rhizosphere microbial communities from Carex aquatilis grown in University of Washington, Seatle, WA, United States - 4-21-26 metaG | ecosystem: Host-associated > Plants > Roots > Rhizosphere >... | reverse complement strand
CGGCCGTCGAGGACAAAATGCGGCCAAGGCTGCACCAATGCCCGCTGATTTTGACCAGCGGCGGGGCGAAGGTGACGGCGTTGGCCAATGGATTTCCCGCGAGGTCCGGGCCAACGAGCGAGATATGGCCGGAGTTCCGATAAATTCGCGCTTCCACCAGACCCGTCGCAGTGAAATTGGTCACCGCCAGATAGGGGCCTTGCGGCTGAAGAACCTGCCCGGCGGCGGTGGAAAACACGTCGGCTTGCACAACCCCCTCTGTTTCGGACGCCCGCGCTGGCGGAAAAGCCGTGGCCAAAACGACGAGAGCCGAACAAAAGCAGACGGACCGTCGCAGGGTGAGAAATCGGTTCATGGCTCGCAGATTAATCGGCGCGCCGAAACGCGCAAGGGGCAGATGAAATTATTCAACGGATCGGTGGTGCAAAGGTAATTTCCACCGATTGGGCTTTTAATACCGGCATCGCCGGCAAGGAAATTTCAAAAACATCTGCGTTCGGCGCGCCGGTCTGGTCGCCGAACGGCATCGCCGCTTCGTCGTGTTTGAGCAGATGAATTGGCGCGTTGACTTTTTTGCCGTTCACCCTGACGTCCGTCGACGCCAGGTCTTTCGGCCAGTCCGACGGCGGATGAATCCGGAGCGTCCAGGCCCGTTTCTTCAACGCGCCATGGTAATTTCCCACCGCCGCGCCGATGGTCACACCCACGGTTTTGGCCGCGTCGTCCGCCGAGGCCGTGATAAGTGTATTGCGAAATTCGCCACGCTGGTAAGCCGTGGTCAACGTGTCGTCCTCGTAAAGACTGGCCGAGTTCGTTTCGCCGCCCCGTGGAAACAAATCCAGCGTGATCGGATTCCACGGTTTTTCTCCGATGAACTGCATTTCCGGCGCGAGTAGCAGAATCGCGCCCGACCGGACATAAATCGGGATCTCATCAAGCGGCACCTGGTTCGTCACGGTCGCCGGGCCGGAAATGGTTTTGCCCGACCAGGCGTCAATCCAATCGCCCGGCGGAATCCACGCGGCGCGGGTTGCGGACTTGCCGTTCACGGGCTGCCACTGCAATTTCAAGAGCGCATCGAAATCCAGTTGCAGATACTCAATGCGCAACGGGTGTGGCCGCCCGGCCGTCAGCACGGTGTTGGCTTCCGATGTGGTTACGGCGTGCGGCCCCCACCCATCAATCACCAGCCGGCCGTCAATCCACACCCGCGCGCCGTCGTCTGCAACCGTCGCCAGCGTCACGTCGCCGACCGACGCCGGCACTTCAATCGTTCCCGTCCAGCGCGCGGAAAAGTGCGTGCGCGGAATTTCCGGCGCGGGACTGTTTTTGCTCCAGTCAAAATCCACGTCTGTATCGGTTCGCGTCAGCGCCGGCGTGCCGGAAAGATTTTCGTTCACAAAAAATTCCGCCGTCAATCCCGGCTGGCCATCCGAAGTCATCAGCCAGATGGCGGGAACGGTTTGCAGCGAGCCTTGCAACACCGGCGCCACCAGAAGGTTTTTGCCCAGCAAATATTCATCGGCGCGCCTGGCCTCGGCAAATTGCGGAAAATCCAAATCGAGCCGGCGCAGCAACGGCTCGCCGGTCTCATAATTTTCATGCGCGGCGGCGTAAAAAACCGGCAGGAGGCGGTAGCGCATGTCCACAAAACGCCGCGCGACATTTTCGGCTTCTGGTCCAAATGTCCACGGCATCCGCTTCAGATTGTGCGTGCAGTGGGGACGATAAACCGGTGACAGCGCGCCGTATTCGATCCAGCGGATGTATTGCTCGGGGGTCGGATTGGACGTGTGGCCGCCCAGGTCATCGCTCTCGTAGGGGAACAGCGATTGCACGCCGGAATAAACCGCGTTTTCCACCGCGCGCCGCAGAAATTCCCAACCTGGTCCGATGTCGCCGGTCCACTGGAATGGAAACCGGTGCGCCGCCACGTCCATCGGACGTTTGCGGATGCCGTTGTCGATGCCGTCCACGTTGGCCATGATGAGCGGTCGCTGCTTCGGCCGGATGCGCGCCGTCGTGTCGTGATACAGCCGCATTCCCCAGATTTCCTTCTTCAAGCCCGGCGCGGGCGGGACCAGCGCGACCCACCAGTTGCGGTCATACCACCAGATGTCGAGACCGTCGTTCAACAGACCGGCCAAGCCGTTGAAACGATAATTCAACTCCTTTGCGTCCAGCCCGGTCACGTTCGTGTTCAGCGGTTCGGGATGGTCGTTGAACAAAATCCGGACGTTCCTGGCGTGTGCCTCGCGGAGAAACCGCGCCACATCGGGAAATAAATTCGTGTTCGGCTGATAACCGGTGGACGCGCCCGCACGCCAGCCGGTGTCCACCACCAGCACGTCGAGCGGAATTTTGCGAGTTCGGTAATCATCAATTTGCTTCAACGCCGTCGCCTCGCTGTAATCATACCAGCGGCTGTCAAACGCGCCGAACGCAAACAACGGCGGCATCTCGGTCGGGCCGGTCAGCTTGAGAAAATCCTTCCGCAACGTAAAATAACTCCCGCGCGGCACAAAAATGTAAACGTCCGGCGCATCATTGCCCAGGTCCCAGCCTCCATTGGGGAGCTGGCGTCCGGCGTCTGGCGTCCGGGGTGGCGGTGTCAGTCCCCACGCTGGCGGAATAATTCGCGGCGTATCGGCGAACCACCATGCCTGCGGCTGATCCGCCGGACCGGGCAGCCATCGGTTGGTTTCCAGCTTACCGTTATAAGCATAAAGCAATTGTCCACTGGTGGATTCCACCCGCACCCCATCCAGCGATTCAGCATTTTGCGGAACCCGCACCGTGTAATCCGCTGTGTGAATGACCACAGCGCCGACATCGGCATTGGTGGTAAAAGTGGTTCCGGGCCAGTCCCGGTTCAATACGTGAAAGGTGATGCGATTCTCGAATCCCGCGGGGCCCTTCAATTCGAGACGGACCAATGAGTCGGACAATAATTGAACGCGAACATTTCCGACCACCATGTCCGGTGGCACCGCGCCAGCCGTGTCCAGGCAAAGGCCGGCAACGGACAAAACAACCAGCCAGGTTACGGTAATTTTCAGGCAGAAGACCCGGGGGGAAATTCGCTGGCCGGATGGTTCAATCATTTCCATTGACTGCCACGGTAGGGCCTTGCTGGCAACCGCATAAATGTGCGGCGAATGAAACCGTTTTCCGCCACAAGGTCTGCTTGTGCCGGATCGGTTGTGGCTGCATAATTCCATCCATGCCCCGGCGTTCGACCCTTGCGCTCTTGTTCGGCGGTCTGCTGTTGTTGGCGGCCCTGGTGCCTGCGGCAAATGCCACCCTTTTGTGGAGTGATCCCGGTTCGCGCGTAATTCATTCGACGCCGGATGGCACGGATATTCTCGGCGGCAAAGTCAAACGCAATGACAAGGCGAGCGATGCGCTCTATTTCAAATTCCGCGTGGACCCGCTTTCGGACCCGGCGGATGAGCCGTATTACGCATTGTTTCAACTGGTCGAAAGCAATCAAGTGCGGCTGGGCGTGGGCAACGCGCTGGAAGCCTGGGGATATTCGGCGGCTTACGCTTCGGAAACCGGACCATCTAACAAGCTGGAGGAAATCGACTCGGGCGAATTCAATCTGCAATCTTCCCACCCGGAAGCGGTTGGCATGGGAAAATTTTTCTCCTACGAATTGCCAAGCCACAATCATCCGCGCCTGATTGTCTTCAAAGTGCAATACGTCCCCGGCGGCGATGATTTGGTGACAGTATGGCTGGATCCGAATTTAAAGCACGGCGCGACGGCGGAAAATCAGGCGGACAATATCACGACAAAATTCAAGGCGAAGGCAACGTTCGATAAAATCCGGCTGCGCCACGGCGGCGGCGGCGGCGTTCGCAAAGATGGCGGCAATGGCTGGATTTTTAGCGACATGGCTATCGCCACTTCGTTCAACGATTTTGTCATCGTACACTTTTGGCAAACGTGGTGGTTTTTCACATCGATGGCACTGTTGGTTCTCGCCGCCGTCGGCGCTACGGTGCGCATGGTCGAGCGGCGAAAATATCAGCTTCAATTACAACGCGCGGAACAGCAGCACGCGCTGGAACAGGAGCGCGCGCGCATTGCCCAGGATTTGCATGACGACCTCGGTTCGTCGCTGACCCGTCTGTCATTGTTGAGCGGTTTGATCAGGACGGACAAGGACAATCCGGAACAGGTGGAAGCGCACGCCAGCAAATTGGCCCAATCGGCCGATCAAACGGTGCGGTCACTGGAGGAAATCGTCTGGGCGGTGCGTCCCGGCAGCGACACGCTGCAAAGCCTGACAGACTACATCGCGCATTTTGCCAATGAACTCTTCGATGGCAATGCCGCCCGTTGTCGGCTGGACCTGCCACACGACTTGCCGGCGCTGGCGCTGCCGCCGGACCTGCGCCATAATATTTTCCTTATCTTCAAAGAGGCGCTGACCAACGCGCTCAAACACTCCGGCGCCAGCGAAGTTCAAGTGCATGCAAAAATTTCCGGCGATACACTGGAAATTCTGGTGCAGGACGATGGCAGGGGTTTTGATCCCTCGTTGTCTTCGGAAGGCCGGCGTAACGGGCTGGGGAACATGCGTCGTCGGGCCGAGGCCATCGGCGGGGAATTGGCGTTACAAAGCGCGTCGGGTGCGGGAACGACGGTGAAGCTTTCGGTGGATTTGCAGAACAAAATGAAAGGAACAAAGATTTGAATGCGGGTTTAACGCCGCACATTCATGCAGTAGAGAATCCGCCGGGATTAAGGTAATTAGTATAGTGTGGTTGCCAGCATTGCCCAGGATATGCAGATCAAAGTTGCCATTGTGGATGACGACGAAGGCATCCGCACCAGCCTCGCCTCGCTCATTCGCCGCGCGCCGAACTTCAAGCTTGCCGGCGACTACGCCAACGCCGAGACGGCACTGAAGGAAGTTCCGCGCCATCCGCCCGACGTGGTGCTCATGGATATCAATCTGCCGGGGATGAAGGGTGTCGAATGCGTCCGGCAACTGAAGGCCGCCATGCCCGCGGTGCAATTCCTGATGCTGACGGTTTACGAGGACAGCGATTCATTGTTCAACTCCCTCAAGGCCGGCGCGAGCGGCTATCTGCTCAAGCGCACGGCATCGGCGCGATTGCTGGAGGCCATCCGCGATGTCCACGCCGGCGGCTCGCCCATGACGCCGCAATTGGCCCGGCGTGTCGTTCAGTTCTTCTCCCATCCGGCGGACGGCGCCCCCCCTCCGCTGGCGGGGCTGACTCCTGGCGAAAAGGAATTTCTCAACCAGCTCGCGCACGGTTATGCTTATAAGGAAATTGCCGACCGGATGAACATCAGCATTGATACCGTGCGCAGTTACGTGCGGACCGTATACGAAAAGCTGCACGTCCATTCGCGAACCGAAGCGGTGGTCAAATACCTGCGAGGCTAGAATGCTGCTGGAGTTTGGGCATAATTCCGGCATAAAATCCATGCCAGTGAAAAGAACCAGACCCTCGCCACGCCAAACCCGGATTTGGCATTGCCGGGTGGAAGCCAATTTTTAGATTGCGAATCTTCCATGTGGTCGCTGCTCAAAGAGTTTTTGAAATTTTCCCGGCAGGAGAAAAAATGGTGGCTGATTCCCTTGGTCGCCATGCTGTTGTTGCTGGGAGCCATTTTGGTTTTCACCGCCGGCTCCGGCATCACCTGGGCGCTTTACCCGTTTCGGTGAATCATGCCCGCACCGCGCGCGACAACGACTTATTGGCAGCCAGCCAAAGATTACGGCCCGCTGGACCGGCTTTTCTGAGCGACAACGCTTTGGCCAGCTCCGTTTCGGGCGGAAGGGAAAATGCGCGCGTCGGACCAGAGATCGCGTTATAGTCCCGGGGCAAATGTTTCCCCGTTTGCGTGTTGGAGGAATTAGTTTTCACCACCAGGTTCCGGCGTGGCCCTTCACCGGCATTGTTGATTTAGACTTGGCCAACCAGCACAAACATGCGGTAGTATTTGACTGCGCCAATGTTAATTTAGTGAGCAACACCCTGTTTAAAAATCATATTATGAAGACCAAGACAGCCATTTTTTCATCCATGTTTTGTATCGGACTTCTGGTGGTCACCGCCCCGCTGGCGTATGCGGATACACTCATCACCTTTCAGGTGGACATGACGGCGCAGGTTCAAGGCGCCACATTCACCAATGGGGTAAACACGGTTTACGCGCTGGGATCGTTTAACAACTGGGGAAACTCACCCTATTCAGGCTTACAGTTGACCAACAATCCGGCAGTCCCCAATACCAATCTTTATACGGGAACGTATGATGACACCCTGGACGCCAATGGAGCCCAACTTGCGTGGAAATTCACCACCTCCAACCTTGGTTTTGAAACGACGGCGAGCGGCCCCGCCGGCATCAACCGGACCGTGGTTCTTCCAGCGACCAGCGGCAGTAGCTTGGTTTTGCCCGTTGAGTGGTTCAGTGACGCCGGTTCGCCCGTAGCCTACAACTGCGTTTTCCAGGTCAACATGTCAGAGCAAATTGCCTTGGGGAATTTCAATCCCGGCACCCAAACGGTTGAAGTTCAAGGCGATTTTGAGGGTTGGACCACCGGCTACACTCTGATCCAGGAAGGCTCGAGCACCATCTATACCAATGCGTTTTTTATCGCGGGCTCACCCGGGCAGGTTAATGAGTTCCTGTATTTCATCCAGCCAACCGGCGCGGCCGAATCCATAGGTCTTCCTGACGGCGTATTGAATGGTTTAGGTTTCAACCGTTTCGTCTTTGTGGCGCCCAATCAGACGCTACCGGTCGTTTATTTCAGCGATCAGGCAGTCGCGCCAACGGTAACCAACAACGTGACCTTCTCGGTGGACATGACCTCGCAAGTTTTTACCGGAACTTTTACCAATAATACTGTCACTCTGCGCGGTCAATTTAACGGCTGGAGTACAACGTCACTTCCGTGCACCAATAATCCCAGCGCCAGCAATACCAACATTTACAGTTGCGTTGTATCTAATTTGGTCAGTCCGGCGGGCAGTAAGGAAGATTTCAAATGGGGATTCAATCCCAATTCAGCCAATAACTCATATGAAAATAACCCCTCACATACTTATGCGGGATCTGCGAGCGTCTACGTTGACGGCAACAACCGGGCATTTAAAATGCCGGATGTCAACAACAGCATGGTCACTTTGCCTACGGTTTACTACAACGACCTGTCACCATCCTCCGTGCTGCCGGCTCCTCCGCTCACCAATTTCGTGACTTTCAGTGTGAACATGACCAATGCGGTGGGGACGGACGCGCACGTGTTCAATCCTGCTTCGGATTATGTTTATATTAATGGCGTGGTGGCGACCAATGGAGGATACCTGTTTGCGCCGTGGACCAACCAACCCTCTGGACCACTCGTAAGCAATCTCATAAGCTCATACGTGATGCAGAACAACCCGGTGGGCAGCGAGATCTATACGTTACAAGTGCCAATTCCGGCGGGATATCCGGTGATGGTTCTTTATAAATATGCCATCAACGGCAACGACGACGAGGCCGGCTTCGCCACGAATCACGTCCGTTACATCCGGTCCACCGGGACCTATGCCATGCCGCTGGATAAATTCGGCAGCATGGTTCAGGAACCGTCGTTCGGTAATCTGGCAGCCGGACCAAAATCAGGCGCGAACGTTCCGATTACCTGGCTGGGCCGTCCCGGCGTCCATTTGCAGGTGAAGACCAACCTGACGGTTGGTGCGTGGGTGGATATGCCCGGCACCGATGCTCAGAACACGACAAATTATCCGGTGGGAGCCGGTGCAAGCTACTTCCGATTGATCAACCCGTTTTGATTGATTAACCATGAAACCGCCCGCCCAATCCCGGAGCACACACTTTGGGTTGGGCGGAATTTTCCATGTATCCGCAAAAGAAGAATAAAATGAAACCCGGGCGAGAGGGCTTTACTTTGATCGAGTTGCTGGTGGTGATTGCCATCATTGCAATCCTGGCCGCGATGTTGTTGCCAGCCCTGGCAAAGGCCAAATTGAGGGCGCAGGTGCTCATGGATATGAGCAATAAAAGACAGCTCACCCTGGCTTGGGTTATGTATGCCGGAGACAATAATGACACTTTGGTGCTTAATGCTGATCAGTCTGCGGCCGTCAACGGGACGCTTTCGTGGATTCCCGCGCAATGTAAAATGGATTGGAGTCCCTCACCGAATAACATAAATACAACGTTCCTGACGACCAATGCGTTGGGTTCCTATTGTGCCGGCCAATACAAGCTTTATACGTCACCGGGAGACACCTTTCTTTCTCCCATACAAAAAGTGGTTTTCCCGAACGCGGGTGGTCGTGCCCGAAGCGTCGCCATGGATGCTGCGGTCGGCGGCCCCACTGCGGGCGGATCCGGCACCGGCGCCAAACCCCCGTCCAGTCTTTCAAGTCTTAATCCTTTTTTTTGTGCGGTGAGAATGAGCCAATTGACTCAGCCAGGGCCCAGCCGAAGCTGGGTATTTATCAATGAACACCCTGACAGCATTGACGACGGTATTTTTTACGACGATCCCAAAGCAGCGAACGGAACCGGGTCACTGATTGAATTACCTTCCAGCTATCTTGGTGGCGGCTGCGGAATCTCTTTTGCCGACGGACACGCGGAGGTTCATCTATGGCAGACTGGAGCATTCATCGTTCGTGTGGTAGCCCAGGCAAACTACCACTATCCGCCCAACCCGGGAATATCTTATACCCAAAACTCGGACCTGGCCTGGCTGGCGCAACGCACCCCAAGCAAGCCTTAAGATTGTCGTGGCGTAAACATTTGCGGGCGGGCCACACCACCCGCAAAGAGGCCCGACATTGGTTTTCTGATCTGTAATCTCTCAAGGTGCGCGTTTTTTCAAATATTGAATTTGAATGAGGTAATCCGAGGCGAAGCGGTTGGTGGGCTCCAAAAGCAGCGTTTCCTGAAACTGCCGGGACGCATCGTCCGGTTGATTTTGTTTCATCAACGCCACGCCCAGGTTTAAATGGGCCGGCGCATAGTCAGGTTGAAGTTGAATGACGGTTTCAAATTCGCTCCTGGCTTCAGGCACCTCGCCTTGCAAGGCCAATTCACCCCCCAGGCAATAGTGAGCCTCCCAATAATCCGGCTTGAGTTGAATCGCGCGGCGAAAATGCGCAACCGATTCGGCCGGACGCTGCAAGAGTGAGAGCGTCCTGCCCATCTCGAAATGGACGTCGGGATTATTGGGCTGGAGTTGCCGGGCGTAATCGTAATCCTTCAAGGCGGGTTCATACTTTCCCTCGGCGAAGTAGGATCTGCCCAATTCCAACCAGGCTTCAAAGTACCGGGGATGCAAGGCGATGGCTTCCGAGAAGGCAGCGTGCGCCTCTGCCGGTTGACTCGTTCGCGCCAGCAGCCGGCCGGCCTGACAAAAAGCAAAAGGATTGCGCGGCGACAATAAACAGGCCTGTTGCCATTCGGAGACGGCCTGTTTGAAGTCACCAATGGATTCGAGGAACTGCGCGAAGTTTTCGTGCAGGAAGTAGTCATCGGGAGTGTGATTCAACGCGTCGAGGTAAATTCCGCGAGCGGTGGCTTTGGCGTTGGCAGCGTCCATTTGCTGTCGCAGTTCTTTAATTTGGTCGTTGAATGACTGGATTCGCCGGGTGTTATCCAGTTGCGTGCTCAGCGGCGGCTGCTGCAATCGCTGGAGGACGGACTGAATGACCAGACTGCGATTCCAGTCCGTCAACCCCAACTGCCGTTCGCACGTTTCCTGCGAAGCCCAATCCGTTGCGGCTCGATTTCTGACCGCCTCGGGCAGTAAGGAGTGAACTTGTCCGGCCCAGGCGCGGGCCAGGCGATAACTCCCGTCGAAGTTAAAATGTACATGCTCATAAAACGTTTCCTGCCCCGGAATGGGCGCGGGACCGTTGGTCTCCAACGCCTTGACGGCATCAAACAGGTCAAGGTTCGGGCCGGAATATTTTTGTCCGGCCTGCCTGATCAGGTCATTGATTCGTGAGTCAGTGCGAAAGGGGAGCGCATCGTCGTCGCAGGCCTGTTGGAAGTGTTCGCGAGCGGCGGCAACGTTGTTCAGTTGCAACAGACAAGCGCCCAGGTGGAATTGCCGATCGGCGCTTGAGGAATCCAACCCGGCTGCCTGACCCAAAAGTTGTGACGCCTCGTCAAAATGACCTTGTTGCCCGGCCGCAATTCCCTCCCGGTAAAATTTGTCACCGGCGGACTGGTCGGCGGCGGGCAGGTTGGTATCGGACAGGGAAGCGAACGGCGGACAATCTTTGAGGTTTACCGCAACCGTGTTCAAAATGATTTTGGCTCCCGAATCCAATCCCGCCTGGAGAATGTCCTGCAAGTTACGTTGAAAATTACGATAGACCACCTTCCGGCGAGGATCGTCGGGCGCCAGCTGGTTGCCCAGAAACATTTGCATGCCACCCCAGGAAGTCTCCGTGGAATGGTGTTTGAGCTGGCGAATCAGGGACGTGATCAGTTGTCCGACCCGGGTCTGCTGCACGGCCACACTCATCCGGATCAGCCACCAGGGTGGTGCTTTGGCGCCAAAAACGGTCGCGCCACCGAACGGCCCCACCATTTCGTTGTTGCCCATATAAATGATCCAAAGGTCGCCCTGATGGCGCGCGCACTCGCGGGCGATGGGGAGAATGACGTTCGAGTTGATGGCGGTGATCGCCACGTTGACCACCTCGAAGTGTTCGTCCGGATATCGTTCACGCAGCAGCACTTCCAAATAGCGTCCCGCACCGTAAGCAGGTTCCGGGTCTCCTTGCGCGGCGGACTCGCCCAGAATAAAGATACGGCAGGTGTTGGCGGGCTTGTGGGCCTCCATCAGAATGGGGTTGGGCCAACGCGTCAGTTCAGGCGGGAAGAACCGCAAACTGAAATTCTCGTTATCAACCAGAAATTCCTGGTGACCGATATCAACGGTGTCGAAGAAGCTGGTGTGATAACCATAGCCGGCCAGACGCAAAGCCGTTTCCAGCCCGCCGAACACCAGCAACGGTACACATACCAGAGCGACCAGCCTGAAAATCCACTTGCGGCGAGCGGAAAGCGCCGGGGTTTGTTCCTTATGAACAGACGAACGCTGCGGGCCAACTCGCTTACTGTGTTTCCGGGACTTCCCGTTTTGGGGGTGCCGTTTCACGCCGGCAATTTAGACGTTGCCGAAAGATTCGCAATGTCAATGCCCCTGATTGCTCAGGTTTCGCCTGATAAATTGGAATGATATCGCATCTTTGTGCGGTGGCAGCCGGTTGAAGGTTTCCGCATAATCCTTTGCCCACGCTTAAAATTATGTATTTGCCGTTTCGGGTCTGGCACCGGTGCGTTATCACGTGTATTCCGGTGATGTTCGGCATTTTGACGGCAGACTTGCCTGCCCAGACCACCAACCTCTTCTGGCAGCAAC
>Ga0265338_10009658_pt1 | contig 11448 bp, 9 predicted proteins | sample 42126metaG_FD_193579 | JGI IMG/M metagenome (GOLD analysis project Ga0265338, IMG submission 193579) | Rhizosphere microbial communities from Carex aquatilis grown in University of Washington, Seatle, WA, United States - 4-21-26 metaG | ecosystem: Host-associated > Plants > Roots > Rhizosphere >... | reverse complement strand
CTCAAAGGAAATTGTAGGGATCGATGTCCACGGCCATGCGGATGGCTCCCGGCGGCTTGGGGCCCCTGGAGCGCCAGGTCGACATGAAGGCCTGCAGATCCACGCTGCGGTCGGCCCGGACCAGGAAGCGCTTGCGGCGCCGGCCGCGGATCAGGCCCAGAGGCGCATCGGCGGGGCCGTAGACCTCCACGCCTTCGCCGTTGGGCGCGGCGGCCGCCAGGGCGCGGGCGTAGGCCTCGAGCGCCTGGGCGTCGGGGCCCGAAAGGATCACCGCCGCCAGACGGCCATAAGGCGGCAGCCCGGCGGCGCGCCGTTCGTCCATCTCGGCCTGGACGAAGGCGTCCCGATCCTGGGCCTTCAGCGCCTGCATCACCGGATGCTCGGGGCAGTAGGTCTGCAGCAGGGCCCGCCCCGGCCGATCCGCGCGTCCGGCCCGTCCCGACACCTGGGCCAGCAGCTGGTAGGTCCGCTCGCCGGCCCTGAGGTCGCCGCCCCGCAGCGACAGGTCGGCGTCCACCACCCCCACCAGGGTCAGGCCCGGGAAATTGTGCCCCTTGGCGGCGGCCTGGGTGGCCACCAGCACGTCGATCTCGCCCGCCTGCATCTGCTCGATCAAGGTCCGCGCCGCGTCGGGATGCTGGATGGTGTCGGATGAAAAGACCGCCAGCCGCGCCTCGGGGAACAGCAGGGCGACCTCCTCGGCCACCCGCTCCACGCCCGGACCGATCGAGGCCAGGGAGTCCTTGGCCCCGCAGTGCGGGCAGCGCTCGGGCCGGGGCATGGAGAAGCCGGTCAGATGGCAGACCAGCCGGCCGGAATAGCGATGCTCCACCAGCCAGGACTGGGTGTCGGGCGCGCACATCCGCTCGCCGCACGCCTTGCACAGCACCAGGGGCGCATAGCCGCGCCGGTTCAGGAACAGCAGGCTCTGTTCGCCGCGCTCGAAGGTCTCGCCCATGGCCTGCACCAGCCGCCAGGAGAGCCAACGCCCCGGTTCGGGCGGCGCCTCGCGCAGGTCCACCAGCTCGATCGCCGGCAGCACCGCCTTGCCATGGCGGGCGGCCAGCCTCAGCCAGCGGTAGCGGCCCTGCTCTGCGTTCCAGAGCGATTCCAGCGACGGCGTCGCCGAGGCCAGGATCACCGCGGCCTGTTCGATCTTGGCCCGCGCCACCGCCAGGTCGCGGGCGTGATAGATGAAGCCTTCGTCCTGCTTGTAGGAGCTGTCGTGCTCCTCATCGACCACCACCAGGGCCAGCTTGCTGAACGGCAGGAACAGGGCCGAGCGGGCCCCCACGACGATGCGGCAGCGACCGGTGGCGACCGCCTCCCACACCCTGCGTCGACGCGGCGGAGGGATGCCATGATGCCACTCGCCGGGTTCGGCGCCGAAGCGCTCGGCGAAGCGGGCGATCACCGCCTGGGTCAGGGCGATCTCGGGCAGCAGGACCAGGACCTGGGCGTCCGGATCGCGCCTCAGCACCTCCGCCGCGGCCTCCAGATAGACCTCGGTCTTGCCCGAGCCGGTGACCCCGTCGATCAGGGCCGCCTGGAAGCCGCCCTCGCCCAGCATGGTCCTGAGCTCGGCCACGGCGGCCGCCTGGCTGGGGTTGAGCTGGCGGCCCGGACGATCCGGATCCGGCGGCGGGAAGCTCGCCTCGGGAACCCTGAGTTCGACCTGCAGGGCGCCTTCGTCCACCAGGCCCTTGATCACCCCCGAGGACACGCCCGCGGCGCTGGCCAGGGCGGCGGGCGCCAGCGGCCCGGGCTCGGCGGCGGCCAGGGCCCTTTCCCGCGCAGGCGTCATCCGGGCCGGTTTCAGGCCCGTGGCGCGCAGCATCTTTTCCGGCCGGGGCTTTGGAGCCCTGGCGCCGCGCAACGCGATCGCCAGGGGCTGACCTGGGCTGTCGACGGCATAGCGGGCGGCCCAGTCGATGAACTCCAGCGCGCCTCCGGTGAGGGCGGGCTCGGCATGGCGCGCCAGCACGGACTTCAGCGGCCGGTTGTGGCCATGGGCGTCCCTCAGCCCCACCACGGCGCCGGAGACCTGCCGGGGGCCGAGCGGCACGGCCACCAGCTCGCCCACCTTCAGATCCATGCCCTCGGGCTCGGCGTAGTCGAAGGCTTCCGGCAGGGGCAGCGGCAGGAGGACCTGGGCGATCCGGCTCATGGCCACGGTCATCGCCGAGATTGGCCGGGCCGTCGAGGGTATCCGGGCGGCGGCCGAAATGAGCTGGGGAAATCGGGCATTAACCGAAGCTGGGGCTAATGGCGCTCAACAGCCCTCCCGAGCCGGAGGGAATGGCCTCTAGTATGGGGGACGAGATGGGGGCGACGGAGAGCGGCCAGGCGGAAGCCTCGGCCGGGATGCAGACTGAACCCGATTGGGGCGCCGTGCAGGCGTTCCTCAGAACCGACCCGTCGCTGATCCGCGGCGACCCGGCGCTGCTGACCGAACTCGGCTTGCGCATCCACGCGGCCAATGTGGTGGACTTCATCCCGCCGGCGCTGGCCCGGCGCGCGCTGGCCCAGGTCCCGGACATGGCCGCCCGGCGCGAACTGGAGGCCATCGCCAGGGCCAACCACGCCGCCCAGGCCCAGGCCCACGCCACCGTGCTGGAGATCCTGGAGGCCCGCAACCACGCCGACATGGCCCGCCGCCTCGCCGAGGCCGCCCGCCTGCGCTTCAACCTGACCTCCGCGACGGTGGCCCTCGAGCGTCCCGGCCGCACGCCCTCCGGCTGGCGGGCGCTCGCCTCGGGCGCGGTCGACGGGCTCCTGGGCGCCGAGGGCCTGGCCCGCATGGGCGCGCCGGTCGAGGCGGAACTGGTGTTCGGCGAAGCCGCCGATCAGGTGCGCAGCGCCGCCTATATCCGCATGGCCATGTGGTCGCCGGCGCGTCAGGGCGTGCTGGCCTTCGGCTCGCCCGATCCGGACGGCTTCACCGCCGACATGGGCTGCGAACTGGTGGCGTTCCTGGCCCGTGTGGTCGAGCGCACAGCCGAGCGCTGGCCGGTGTTCTGAGATGGGATCTTGAGGTGACCGCGGCCGAAGCCCTTTCGGCCTGGCTCGCGTACCTGGCGCACGAGCGCCGCGCCTCGCCGCGCACCATCGAAGCCTATGGCGACGGCGTGCGGCGCTATCTGGCCTTCCTGCAGCAGCACCACGGCGGACCCCTGGTCCTGGGCGACCTCGGCGCCGTGCAGGCCGCCGATGTCAGGGCCTATCTCGCGTTCCGCCGGCAAGGGCCCCGGCCGCTATCGCCGCGCTCGCTCTCGCAGGCGCTGTCGGCGATCCGCAGCTTCCACCGATTCCTCGACCGCAGGCTTGGCGTCCCCAACGCCGGGCTGGAGCTGGTCAAGGGCCCCAAGGTGAGGCCGTCCGCGCCCCGGCCGGTCAGCGAGGACCAGGCGCGGGGATTGATCCTCGAGGCCGACGCCGATCCCGACCTGGAGCCCTGGGAGGCGGCGCGCGACACCGCCCTGCTGACGCTGCTCTACGGTTGCGGCCTGCGCATCTCCGAGGCCCTGTCGCTGAAGCGCCGGGACGCGCCGCTCGGCCCGTCGCTGCGGATTGTCGGAAAGGGCTCCAAGATGCGGTTGGCGCCCGTGCTGCCCCAGGTGGCGGAGGCGATCTCGGCCTATGTCGAGGCCCTGCCTTTCGCCCTGGAGCCGGACGAGCCCCTGTTCCGCGCCCGCCGGGGCGGACCCTATCCCCCGCGCCGTGCCCAGGCTCTGATGCAGCGGCTGCGCGGCCGGCTGGGCCTGCCCTCGAGCGCCACGCCCCACGCCCTGCGCCACAGCTTCGCCACCCACCTGCTGGGCGCCGGGGCGGACCTGCGTTCGATCCAGGAGCTGCTGGGCCACGCCTCGCTCTCCACCACCCAGCGCTACACCGGCGTGGACGCCGCCGGGCTGCTGGCCGCCTACTCGCGGGCCCATCCGCGCGCCTGAGGCGCTTGGCGGGCTTCATATGGCCGAGCCTCCGCGCCCAACCGTGCTATCAAACGGGCGATGGCCGAATCCGCAATCGACCGATTCCTGAGCGGGGGCTGGCGGGGCCCGTTGGCCGCCGCGGCCCTCGCCTTCCTGGCCGTCCTGCCCGGCCTGATCTCCTTCCCCGTCATGGACCGGGACGAGGCGCGCTTCGCCCAGGCCACCGCCCAGATGCTGGAGACCGGTGACCTCGTCTCCATCGATTTCCAGGATGCGCCGCGCTCCAAGAAGCCGGTGGGCATCCATTGGCTGCAGGCGCTGAGCGTCGGGACCCTTTCCTCGGTGGAGGCCCGCGGCATCTGGGCCTACCGGATCCCCTCCCTGCTGGGCGCCATGGCGGCGGCGGCGGCCTGCGCCTGGGGCGCGGCGGCTTTCTTCGGCCCCACCGGCGGGGCTGTCGCGGGGGCGCTGCTGGGCTCCAGCCTGATCCTCTCCACCGAGGGATTCCTGGCGACCACCGACGCGGCGCTGTGCGGGGCGATCACCCTGATGATGGCGGCGCTCGGGCGGATCTATGCCGCGGCCAAGGGCGAGGCGGTCGCGCGCACGGGCGCGCGCGTGGTGTTCTGGGCGGCCATGGCCGCCTCCATCCTGCTCAAGGGGCCCATCGGGCCGCTGGTCGCGGGCCTGGCCCTGCTGGCGCTTTGGGCCTGGGACCGAAAGGCCGCCTGGATATCGAGCCTGGGCTGGACCTGGGGCGCCGCCCTGATCCTGCTGGTGGTCGGACCCTGGGCCTGGGCGATCACCGTCACCACCGACGGCGGTTTCTGGACTGGGGCGGTGATGGGCGACATGATCTCCAAGATCACCTCCGGCCAGGAAAGCCATGGCGCGCCGCCAGGCCTTCACACGGTGCTGGCGCCTTTGCTGCTGCTGCCGGGAACGGTGCTGCTGCCGGCGGCGCTGGTGCTGGGTTGGAGGATGCGGGACCAGACCGGCGTGCGCTTCGCCCTGTGCTGGCTGGTTCCCGCCTGGATCGTGTTCGAGCTGACCCCGACCAAGCTGCCGCACTACACCCTGCCGCTCTACGGGGCCCTGGCCTGGCTGATGGCGGCGGCGTTGCAGCAGCCGATCGGCAGGATCAGCCGAATTACCGGAGCCATCCTCGGCGTCCTGATGGCCCTGCTCCTGGCGGGCGCCGGGATCTGGGTCGCGATGACCGACGGCGGTCCGGCGAGCCTGGGATGGGCCATCGCGGGCGGCCTGTGCGTCCTGGGCGCCGCCGCCGCGGGGATCTTCCTGATCCTGTTCGGACGCAGGTCCTTCGTGGCCCTGGGCGCCATGCTGGGTCTCGGGGTCCTGGGGCACGACGCCCTGGCGGCGGGTCTCGGCCCCTCGCTGCAGCCTCTCTGGGTCTCGGGGCGGGTGGCGGCGGCGGTGAAACGCGCTGGGATCGACCCCCGCAACGGCGTGACGCCCGGACCGGTGACGGTGGCCGGCTATGGCGAGCCCTCGATCGTCTTCCTCCTGGGCACCCGCACCGAGCTGGGCGCGGGCGAGATGGCGGCCGCCGCCATCTCCGAAGGCCGTCCCGCCGTGGTCGAACGCCACGAGATGGCGGAGTTCCAGGAGGCCCTGAAGGCCCAGGAGGCCCACGCCGCCCTGGCCGGCGAGGTGAAGGGCCTCGACTATTCCAAGGGCAAGCCGGTGGATCTCTTCCTATATCGGTCGCTGGAGAGCGGAGATCAGAGGTGAGCCGCAAGATCGAAATCGTCGACGTTGGTCCCAGGGACGGGCTTCAGAACGAGAGCGTGGCCCTGTCGGTGGACGAGCGGCTGGAGTTCATCGGCCGGCTCGAGGCGGCCGGCGTGCGACGGCTGGAGGCCGCCAGCTTCGTCAATCCCAAGCGCGTGCCCCAGATGGCCGGCGCCGAGGCGATCATGGCGGCCCTGCCGCATCAGCCCGGCCGCTCGCGCATCGGCCTGGTGTTGAACCTCAAGGGATGGGAGCGACTGAAGGCCACCAGATGCGATGAGGCCAATGTCGTGGTCTGCGCCACCGACAGTTTCGGGCTCAGGAACCAGAACGCCGACACGGCCCAGCAGATCGCCGCCATGGCCGAGATCGCCGCCGACCGGGCGTCGAACGGGGGCCCGCCGCTCAGCCTGACCATATCGGTGGCCTTCGGCTGCCCATTCGAGGGGGAGGTCCCCTTGGAGCGCGTGGTCACGATCGCCAGGGAGGCCGCGGCTCTCAACATCCCCGAGATCGCCATCGCCGACACCATCGGGGCCGCCGACCCCTGGGCTGTCCGAAAACGCGTCGAGGCGGTGCGCTCGGCGGCGCCGGAGGCGCGGCTTAGGCTGCATTTCCACGACACCCGCAACACCGCCCTGGCCAATGCCGCGGCCGGAATCGACGCGGGGGTGGACGTGATCGACGCCAGCTGCGGCGGCATCGGCGGCTGCCCCTTCGCTCCCGCCGCCACCGGCAACGTCGCCACCGAGGACCTGGCGTACATGCTCGAGCGCGGCGGTTTCGAAACCGGGCTCGACCTGGATCGGCTGATCGAGACCGGTCGCTGGATCAGCGCCAAGCTGGGCAAGCCGTCCACATCCGCCCTGTCCCGCGCCGGCCGTTTTCCCAAGGCTCGAGCCGAAGCCGCAGGCGCCGTAGCGTGACCGCCATGACCCAAGCTGTCGCCGGGGTGGCGCTCGACTGGGACGCCCTCGACGTCTGGAAATATCGCGACGAGAGCGAAGCGGTGCTGGACCTGCTGGCGCGGGCGCCGCTCTCCAGCGAGGACCGCGCCGCCGTCCGGGCCGAGGCCGAGGCCCTGGTCAGGGGCGCCCGGCGCAAGGCGCGCCGCCAGGGCGTGGTTGAGGGCTTCCTGCAGGAGTTCTCGCTGGGCACCCGCGAGGGCCTGGCGCTGATGTGCCTGGCCGAGGCCTTGCTGCGCACGCCCGACGAGGAGACCCGCGGGCGACTGATCGCCGAGAAGATCGGTCCGGCGGACTGGGCCAGCCACCTCGGCCGGTCCGACAGCCTGTTCGTCAACGCCTCGACCTGGGGCCTGATGCTGACCGGGCGGCTGATCGACGTGGACGAGGACGCCAGGGCCGACCCGCCGGGCTTCATGCGCCGTCTCGCGGGCCGGGTGGGCGAGCCGGTGATCCGGGCGGCGGTGGCCCAGGCGGTGCGCATCATGGGCGAGCAGTTCGTGCTCGGCCGCACCATCGAGGCCGCCCTGGCCCGCGCCAAGGCCGAGGGCATGATCTGCTCCTTCGACATGCTGGGCGAGGGGGCCCGCACCGCTCAGGACGCCGCGCGCTACGAGCAGGCCTACGCTGCGGCGCTCGAATCGGTGGGGCAGAGGTCGGGGGGGCAGGGGCCCGAGCGCGGCCACGGGGTCTCGGTGAAGCTCTCCGCCCTGTCGCCCCGCTACGAGGCGACCCAGGAGGCGCGGGTCTGGGACGAACTCTATCCGCGGCTGAAGCGGCTGGCCCTGATCGCCGCGCGGCACGACCTCAACCTGACCATCGACGCGGAGGAGGCCGACCGCCTGGTCCTGTCGCTGAAGCTGCTGGATCGGCTGGCCCGCGAGCACGATCTCGGCGACTGGCGGGGCCTGGGCCTGGCCGTCCAGGCCTATCAGAAGCGTACGCCCCTGGTGATCGCCGAGCTGGAGGCCCTGGCCAAGTCCAGCGGCCGGCGCCTGATGGTCCGGCTGGTCAAGGGCGCCTACTGGGATTCGGAGATCAAGCGGGCGCAGGTCGCCGGCCGGCCGGACTACCCGGTCTACACGACAAAGTCCGCGACGGACCTCAGCTACCTGGTCTGCGCCAAGGCCCTGATCGCTGCCGCGCCGCATCTCTTCGCCCAGTTCGCCACCCACAACGCCCATTCCCTGGCGGCCGTGCGACGGATGGCCTCGAACGCCAGGGTCGGCATCGAATTCCAACGCCTGCACGGCATGGGCGAGGCGCTCTATGCGGCCGCCGACGACCTCTATGACGGGATTACGGTGAGGGCCTATGCGCCGGTGGGTGGGCACGAGGACCTGCTGCCCTATCTGGTCCGCCGGCTGCTGGAGAACGGCGCCAACACCTCCTTCGTCCACGTGCTGCTGGACGAGCGCACCCCGCCCGAGGCGGTGGTGGTCGATCCGATCGACATGGTGTCGGCCCATCCCGGCCCGCACCCGAAGATCCCAAGGCCGCGGAACCTCTATGGCGACCGGCTGAATTCCGAAGGGGTCGACCTGTCGATCCTCGCCGAGCGCCAGCGGGTGGTCGCGGCCATCGCCGCGGAAGATGGCGTGGCGCTCGAGGCCGGGCCGATCGTCGCCGGCGAGCCGGGGTCAGCCGGCGGGCCCGCCGCGGCCCGCAGCCCCAGCGATCGGGGGCGCGTGCTGGGGGCGGTCGTCGAAGCCACGACCGCCGACATCGACGCGGCGTTCTCGGCGGCCCGCGCGGCCCAGCCCGCCTGGGACAGGGCTGGAGGGCCCGCCCGCGCCGAGGTGTTGCGCGGCATGGCCGACGCCCTGGAAGCCTCGCGCGACCGGCTGATCGCCGTCCTGGCCCGCGAGGGCGGCAAGACCCTGCCGGACGCCGTTTCAGAGGTGCGCGAGGCGGCGGACTTCTGCCGTTACTATGCTCACCTGGCCGAGACCATGTTCGCCGGTCCCCAGGCGCTGACGGGGCCGGCCGGCGAGCGCAACTCGCTGCAGTTGCAGGGGCGCGGCGTCTTCGTCTGCATCAGCCCCTGGAACTTCCCCCTGGCCATCTTCACCGGCCAGATCGCCGCCGCCCTGGCCGCTGGAAACGCCGTGCTGGCCAAGCCGGCCGAACAGACCCCGCTGATCGCCGCCGAGGCGGTCAGGCTCTACCACGCCGCGGGGCTGGCCCCCCGGCTGCTGGCCCTGGTCCCCGGGCGGGGCGAGACGGTGGGCGCGGCGGTGGTGGCGCATCCCGGCTGCGACGGCGTCGCCTTCACTGGCGGCACGGAGACGGCGTGGGGGATCAATCGCGCCCTGGCCGCCCGTCGCGGACCGATCATCCCCTTCATCGCCGAGACCGGCGGGTTGAACGGCATGTTCGTCGACACCACCGCCCTGCGCGAACAGGTGATCGACGACGTGGTGCTGTCGGCCTTCGGCTCGGCCGGCCAGCGTTGCTCGGCCCTGAGGCTGCTCTTCCTGCCCCGCGACACCGCCGAGGGTCTGATCGAGGGCATCTCCGGGGCCATGGACGCCCTGGTGCTGGGTGATCCGGCCGATCCCTCCACCGACGTCGGCCCGGTGATCGATGAAGACTCGAAAGGGGCCCTGCAAAAACATCTGGAGCGGCTGGATCGCGAGGCCAAGGTGCTGCACCGGATCGAGCCGGGCCCCGGCCTGGCGCGCGGAACCTTCTTCGGCCCCGTCCTGGCCGAGATCCCGTCCGCCGGCTTCCTCGAAAAGGAGGTGTTCGGCCCGATCCTGCACGTGGTCCGCTACGATCCGGACCAACTGGAGGCGACCGCACGGCCGCTCGCCGCCAGCCGCTATGGCCTGACCCTCGGCGTGCACAGCCGCATCGAGGCCTTCGCCGAGGAGGTGTCCGAGCTGGTCCCCGCCGGCAATGTCTACGTCAACCGCTCGATGATCGGGGCGGTGGTGGGGGTGCAGCCATTCGGCGGCGAGGGGCTTTCCGGCACCGGGCCCAAGGCCGGCGGTCCGCATGCCTTGCTGCGCTACGCCACCGAACGGGCGGTCAGCGTCAACATCGCCGCCCAGGGCGGGGACCCGACCCTGCTCAATCTCTGAAGCGCTGCCATGATGTTCACCAAGCGCCTGCGGGAACCGGTGATGCGGGGCGAGGTCACCTGCTCGGTGCGCATCTGGCAGAGGCCGCATGTGAAGGTCGGCGGGCGTTATCCGCTGGGCGCGGGGGCCATCGAGGTGACCTCCATCCGCGAGATCGACCTTGCCGACGTCACCCCCGGGCTCGCGCGGCGCTCGGGCTTCCAGGGCTTGGTGGACCTGCTCAAAGTGGCCAAGCACGGCCCCGGCGAGCGGGTCTATCTGGTGGAGTTCGAGTACCTGGCGCCTGATCTCTAGCCCGGTCGCAGGAACGTCACCCTCGCGACCCCATAGCGGCGCTGGTCGAGCTGGTCGAAGCCGTCGAGCGATGGCGCCGGATCGGCGGCGCCCTGCTCCAGCGCCACCACAGCCTCGGCCGCCAGCCAGCCGCCGGCGCGCAGGGCCTGCAGAGCAGGATCGGCCAGGCCCTTGGCGTAGGGTGGGTCGAGGAAAACGAGGGGGTAGGGGGCCTCGGCCTCGGGCCGGCGGCCAAGCCGGGTCGCATCCTGCCGGAGCAGCCGCCCGCGCCCTTCCAGCCCGAAAGCGGCGATATTGGCCCGGATCGCCTCCAGCGAGGCCCCGGCCAACTCCACGAACAGGCACGCCGCTGCGCCCCGCGACAGCGCCTCCAGCCCCAGGGCCCCCGATCCGGCGAACACGTCCATCGCCCTCGACCCCTCGATGCCGGGGGACCAGGAGGCATGCTCCAGGATGTTGAAGACGGCCTGCCGCGCCCGATCCGAGGTCGGCCGCACGTCCTGGCCCAGGGGCGCCTGGATCGCCCGGCCGCGCAACTCGCCCGCCACGATCCGCATCAGCTCCACCTCAGGGGCGGCGCCTGGGCCTTCAGCTCGATCATGGATGTCCGCAGGGCGTCCATGAAGGGGGTGCGCCGGCCTTCCCAGCGAATCGGCGCCCCGACCAGGACGCAGCAATTCATCGGCACCGGGATCACCCCGCCCTTGGGCAGCACCCGCCCGGCGCCCTGGATCCACACGGGCGTCACCGGCGCTTCCGGAAAGGCCTCGGCCAGGCGCGCGACGCCGTTCTTCAATTGGCCCATGTCGTCCGAGGCGTCGCCCCGAGTGCCTTCCGGGAAGACGATAACGATGTCGCCTTGCGCCAGGGCCTCCCGCGCGGGAGCCAGCACGTCCTCGCCGGACCTGGCCCGGTCGCGGGCCACCGGCACGATGCCGATGACGTTGCGCGAGAACCAGCCGATCACCGGCCCCTTCAGGAAATAGTCCGCCGCCGCCGCCGGCCGCACCCGCCGCACCACCCTGGCGGGGAAGATGGTGAGCATCAGCAGGGTGTCCACGTGGCTGTTGTGGTTGGCCGCCACGATCGCCGGGCCCTTCAGGGGCAGGTGTTCGGCCCCCACCACGTCCGCGCCGGTGAAGAACCGGGCGATCGGCTTGGCCACCAGGCGGATCAGGATCAGCCGCAGCCAGCCCATCAGAAGGCCTGCAGGGAGAAGAAGGCCAGGATGTGGAAATAGACCGGTGCGGTGAAGGTCAGGCTGTCGGCGCGGTCCAGCAGCCCCCCGTGGCCGGGGATCAGGCGCGAGGTGTCCTTCACCCCGAGGTCCCGCTTGATCGCCGACATGGTCACGTCGCCCGCGAAGCCCGCCACCGGCAGGGCCACGGCCATGGTCGCCAGACCCAGCCCCTTCAG
>Ga0265338_10009656_pt1 | contig 11450 bp, 9 predicted proteins | sample 42126metaG_FD_193579 | JGI IMG/M metagenome (GOLD analysis project Ga0265338, IMG submission 193579) | Rhizosphere microbial communities from Carex aquatilis grown in University of Washington, Seatle, WA, United States - 4-21-26 metaG | ecosystem: Host-associated > Plants > Roots > Rhizosphere >... | reverse complement strand
AGTTTCGGGTGAATTGAATGGGCGCTTTACGGTGGATGAACTGGCAATGGGCATTTACGGACAATTGAACAGCCATGTGATGGTTAGGCTCCTGGTGCCCGAGTGCCCCTTGAACCGGCAGACGGCACGGCAAATCGTTCGGCTCTTTCTGGAAGGAGCCGCCGGTCACAGCGCCGTTGCAAATGGGAAGCTGCACGGCACCACCCTTTCAAACGCGAAAGGCAATGGAACGACCAAACATCGACAATTTCTTCTGAAAGGAAAAGCATGACGCGCAAGATCGTTTTAGCAGTTGTTATTGTGCTCCTCCTCACTGGCGGTCTGGTGGGGATTAAGGCTTTGCAAATCAATAAGCTGGTGCAAGCAGGCAAAACCTTTGCCCAGCCACCGGAATCCGTCTCGTCAGCCACGGTGCGCCAGCAAAAATGGCAGGAAACCCTCACCGCCATCGGCTCGGTCGTGGCCATTCAGGGGGTAACCATCACACCTGAACTCGCCGGGACTGTGCGCGAAATCGCTTTCGAGTCCGGCGCGGTGATTTCCAAGGGGGACCTGCTGGTGCGTTTGGACACTACGTCCGAAGAAGCTCAACTCAGGGCAATCGAGGCTCAAGTGGACCTGGCGCGCATCAACATGGGTCGCGAGCAGAAACTGCGCGAGCAGAATATGGTCTCCCAGTCGGATCTCGATTCGGCCGAGGCGACCATGAAGCAGACCCAGGCCAACGCCGATGAGGTGCGCACGGTCATCGAGAAGAAAACAATCCGCGCGCCCTTTTCGGGCCAGACCGGCATTCGCCAGGTCAATCTGGGGCAATACCTGGATGCAGGCAAACCCATCGTTTGGCTCCAGACCGTAAACCCGGTCTATGCTGATTTTTCATTGCCGCAACAAGAGCTGTCCCGGCTGAGCAATGGAATGCCGGTTCGCCTTCAATTGGATGCTTATCCCGATCACGAGTTCGCCGGCACCCTGACCGCTATCAATCCCGGCTTGGACCAGTCAACGCGCAGCATCGGATTGCGCGCCACTTTCGAGAATCCTAACCAGTTGCTTCACCCGGGAATGTTTGCTCGCGTCGAGGTGTTGCTTCCACAGGAGAGTGACGTTTTGGTAATTCCGGCCACGTCGGTTCTCCGCGCACCTTCAGGCGATTCGGTGTATGTCATCGAGGCGCAAGAAGGCGACCAGGAAGGCAAAGCCGCAACGAAAGTCCGGCAGCAGCTCGTCCGGTTGGGCCTTGAGCGGGGTGATTTTGTCAGCGTGCAGACCGGCCTCAAGGCCGGGGATAAGATCGTGAGCGGGGGGCAGTTCAAGTTACGCACGGGCATGAGTGTCGTGGAGAAGAACGATGTCGTTCCCAAGAGCGCCGAATCGCCGAAGCCTTCAGACAGTTGAGCATCACGGAAATCAGGGCATGAAATCTTTCACCGATCTTTTCATTCGACGGCCGGTGCTCGCCATCGTGGTGAACCTGGTGATTTTGATCGCCGGCTTGCAGGCCGTTAAGACCCTCTCGGTCCGTCAATATCCTCGGAGCGACAACGCCGCCGTCACGGTCACGACGGTTTACGTGGGCGCCAGCGCCGACCTGGTGCGTGGGTTTATTACCACGCCCTTAGAGCGAACCATTGCCGCAGCCGATGGAATTGACTACCTCGAATCCAGCAGCAAGCTCGGCCTGTCTACCATTACCGTCCGGCTGAGACTGAACTATGATCCCAACAAAGCCCTCGCCGAGATCAGCTCGAAGGTTAACCAGGTTCGTAACGATTTGCCTCCGGAAGCCCAGGTCCCCGTCATTAATATCGAGTCGGCCGATTCCCAATTTGCCGCCGCCTACCTGAATTTCACGTCGGATATCCTGGAAGCCAACCAAATCACGGACTACCTCGTGCGGGTCGTTCAACCGCGTCTCTCGTCTCTAGATGGTGTTCAGCGCGCTGATATTATGGGCGGACGCACGTTCGCCATGCGCATTTGGCTGAAGCCAGACCGTATGACCGCGTTGAATATTAGTCCGTCGCAAGTCCGTGATTCGCTGGCCGCAAATAATTTCCTTTCCGCCGTAGGACATACCAAGGGTTCACTGATCCAGGTCAATCTCACGGCGAACACGGATCTGCGTTCGGTCGAGGAATTCCGGAACCTGGTCGTGCGGCAATCGGGAGACACACTGGTGCGGCTGCGAGACGTGGCGGATGTGGTGCTCGGCGCGGAGGACTACGATTCCGAGGTGCGCTTTAGCGGTCAGCGGGCGGTGTTCATGGGCGTTTGGCCGCTGCCCAACGCCAACTCACTCGACGTCATCAAACGTGTGCGCTCGGAGATGGCGCTGATTAAGAAGGAGCTGCCAACCGGCCTTAGCGGGGGCATTGCCTATGACGCGACGAAATACATTCAAGACGCGATCAATGAGGTTCTGAAGACCCTCACTGAGACCCTCTTCATTGTCGCCGTCGTGATTTTCCTGTTTCTGGGTTCGTTGCGGTCGGTGCTGGTTCCGCTCATCGCAATTCCCATCTCCCTGGTCGGCGGCATATTCCTGATGCAGATTTTCGGCTTCACGCTCAACCTCTTGACGCTGCTGGCGATCGTGCTTTCGGTCGGGTTGGTTGTGGACGACGCCATTGTTATCGTTGAGAACGTCGAGCGCCACATTCGTGAGGGCCACGCACCTACCCAGGCCGCTCTTTTGGGCGCGCGCGAGCTGGTGAGCCCGGTTATTGCAATGACGATCACCTTGGCTGCCGTGTACGCTCCGATCGGTTTGCAGGGTGGCTTGACCGGCTCGTTGTTCCGGGAATTCGCATTCACTCTGGCCGGCGCGGTGTTTATCTCGGGGGTGGTCGCCCTCACGTTGTCGCCGGTTATGTCTTCCAAACTGTTGGATGCTGGGCGCGAAGAGCACGGCTTGACTGGCCGCATTAACCGCGGCTTCGACCGTCTTCGGCAAATGTATGCGCGCGTCCTCGATGCCACGCTCGGGGCGCGACCCGCTGTTTATACCATTTGGCTGGGACTGGTCTTGCTGACTATCCCCATGTTCCTCATGTCCTGGAAATACAAGGAACTGGCGCCTGCTGAAGACCAGAGCATCATCTTCGGAATTGTCGAAGCTCCCGCGGACGCAACGATCGATCAAACCAGCTTTTATGCCGAAGCCGTCAATCGCCAGTTGATGAGCGTGCCGGACAAGGAGCAGACCTTTCAAATCACTTTCCCGGATAATGGGTTCTCTGGGCTGGTGCTCAAACCTTGGGGCGAGCGAAAGCGCACCGTTTTTCAGATTGTTCCCGAAGTGCAGAAGAAAGTCAGCAGCGTCCCCGGTGTGCGCGCCCTGATGGCCACCCCTTCCGCCTTGCCCGGCGGCGGCCAGTTCCCGGTTGAATTTGTCATTGCGGCAACCGCCGAACCGGAGACCATCGTCCAGTTCGCCCAAACGCTGCAGCAAAAAGCCGCCGCCAGCGGTCTCTTTGCCTTCCCTCCGGTCATCGATACCAAACTCGACCAACCCGAAGTCGAGTTGGTGATGGACCGCGATAAGGTCGCTTCGCTGGGCCTCGACATGGCCACGGTGGGCTCCGATTTGTCCACGCTGGTAGGCGGGAATTTTGTGAATCGCTTCAGCCTGGATGGACGCAGCTACAAAGTTATTCCCCAACTCAAACGTATTGAACGGCTCAACGCCAGCCAGCTTGAAACCACCTATATCAAGGGACCGAACGGACAATTGGTGCCGCTGAGCACTTTCGCTAAACTCCAAAAGAAGACCGAACCTCGCTCGCTGAGTCGGTTCCAGCAATTCAACGCCGTAAAACTCAGCGGGGTCGCGGTTGGTTCCATCGACCAGGCATTGCGGTTCCTCGAAGAAGAAGCCGCCAAAACTCTTCCGAAAGGTTACAAGCTCGATTACACCGGCGAATCGCGTCAACTCCGAGTTGAAGGCAGCAAGTTTCTCCCGGCTTTTTCGCTCGCTCTGGTGCTGATTTTCCTGGTACTGGCCGCCCAGTTCAACAGCTTCCGCGATCCCTGGATCATTCTGCTGGGCTCCGTTCCACTGGCTTTGTTCGGCGCTTTACTCTTTAGCTTTCTTAAAATGCCCGTGCCAAACATCCCTTTCTTTACCAACGGCTGGACAACTTCTCTGAACATCTACTCTGAGGTGGGACTAGTCACCTTGATCGGATTGGTCTCCAAGAATGGAATCTTGATCGTCGAATTTGCCAACCAGCAACAACGCCGCGGCCTGGGCAAGATTCAGGCCGTGCGCGAGGCCGCGCTTGTTCGTCTGCGGCCCGTTCTCATGACCAGCGCCGCCACAATCTGTGGACATTTCCCACTGACGCTCGTCAGCGGCGCAGGAGCGGCGGCGCGGAACTCGATTGGCATTACCGTTGTTGCCGGAATGGCAATCGGCACCGTCTTCACTTTGTTGGTCATTCCATCCATCTACGTGTTGTTGGCCAAGCAGCACTCTAACGAAGGAATCGCCCCGGTGGGTAGTGAGTTTGAAGTGACCGCACCAATAGAGCGTCGCTCGCAAGTTCGCGAAACAGAAGAAACAACCGTTTCCGCTTTCAAGGCCGGGATGGTTGGTAATCCCATTCCCGCCGACGAATGACAAAAGAAAGCGCCGACCCGGACAGACGCGCCACTGGTCCCAATCGTTGGCTTGGAGCTCAGTAGTGATTTCCATTTCCAACCAATTTCGCGATGAGCTCTGCACATCTATTCTCAGTGATAGCGCGACATATCGGCAATTCTTTGCTAACCAGCCACATTCGCATTGAACATGGCTATTGAGCATGTCGTCTAAATAACAGATTACAAAATATGAAACATTCACTAGTCAGGTGCGGTGCTCGAATGGCAATAGCAGGAATCGCAGTGTTGCCATTATTGGTGGGTTGCGTCGAACACCGCACGGTTTATGTGCAAAGCCCGCCCCCGGCGGCTCCGGCTGGTGAGGTGGTTGTTAATGAAGCGCCGCCGGTTCCGCCCCAGGAAGTGATCGTGGCGGCTCCTGGCCCTGGCTATGTTTGGACCCCGGGCTACTATTCCTGGCATGGACGCTGGGTCTGGGTGCGCGGCTCCTGGCTGGTTCCTCCTCATCGTCACGCGGTCTGGGTCGGCGGACATTGGGGACGCCGTGGACACGGATACGTTTGGGTCGGCGGCAGCTGGCGATAGCCTCCTGGCGAAGGACTCCAGAGCTGGCGACGTTATCGCTGGGAGCCCGGCTATTTAATTAGAGCCGCGTGATTTGTTTCGTCGCCTTTGCCTCGCCGACGCAATCGCGCAAAAAGTCTGCTTGCATTCCCGCGGGATTCTCGTAACTTTTCCGAGCTAATTCGGAAGCGAGCGTAGCTCAGCCTGGTAGAGCATCACGTTGCCAACGTGAGTGTCGAGGGTTCGAATCCCTTCGCTCGCTCCATTTTCAATTTTCCATCCCACCAAAGAAACTGTAGCATAAGCGCTTGCAGGGTCTTTGATCCGCGGAATAACTGTTGCTTCCCGGCGATGCTCGAATCCCTTCGCTTGGCGTGATTTTCTATGGGATCCAGCAGCCGCCGAGTTTTTGCTACAATTTTGCTGCGTGCAGAGCACCTATTCCTCGCTTCAATTGACGATAGCGATGCGCACATTCTTGATGAACGAGTGGTGCTCGGCGGTTCGATGCCAGTCAGTTAAATGCATCCGGGGCGATACACACTCGCATTTCTGGCAGTGCGCTAAAGGATGGAGGAGCGGTCTCGATGGTGCTTCCGTGACTGGCTGCGCTGTTTTAGGCTGGGCGCGACATGAGCAGGCGCACGGAAGATCCGCTGGTCGCTGAGATTCGACATGCACTGATGCCGGGGCGGTTTGTTAAATGGGATGCCGTGTCCGGGCTTGTCGATAACTTGGACCAAGTGCATACAAGGGTAGAGAGGTCGGTCAAAGCGGTTGAAGCGGCGCGCGCAGTCCGGCTCTACGAGGTTTTTCTCACGGGGGTTTACGCCAAGATCGAAGAAGCGGATGACGAGGGCGATTTGGCGAATCTCTTTCATCGACTGATTTGCGGGTGGATCCAGGCGCGCCAAGCGGCAGGCCAGCCGTTCGAGGAAACCGTGAGCCAACTCCTCAACTGGATGAAGAATGACGATTACGGCTTCTGCCACGATTCTCTGTGCGTGAAGGCCAAGGAATGGGAGCGACTGGCCCAGTTGGTCCATTCAGACACAGCGGAGGAATTGGAGTCGCTCAGCCATTACTGCACCGAACCGGCGGCCAAGGTCCTGGCAAAGAAGGATGCCCTTGCCGCCGCCAAGCTGTATCGGGGGCTGGCCTTGCGCATCGTGAATACCGGGAAAAGCAATTATTACCGAGAGGCGTTGGGTCACTTCGAGAACGCGCGGGACCTCTATCATGCAGCCGGACACGCCGCGGAATGGCAGTCCTTGGTCAGAACGGTGCGAGTGGTCCATTCGCGAAAATCGGGCTTTCTTTCAGCATTCGAACGGATCGTCTCGGACAAATCGCACTCCTCTTCCTAAACCGAGGAGGCCCAAGCACGTTGGAAACGGCTGACTTCCTGATCCTTCTCGCCGAATTTAGTCCTGCACCAGAACATGGGGCTGTTTCTCCGCGATTTCGAGCAACCGTAGCGCCGAACCGGATGGTTTCCGCAAACCCTGTTCCCATTTGCTGGCAGTCGCCTTGGTCACATAGAGGAGTTGCGCGAAAACGGGCTGGCTCACGTTAAGTCGCTTCCGAATCGAGCGAATTCGACTCGGAGTAAATGCTAGGGGCTTCTGCCGCAGAACCGAACGCGTACGCAAGGTGACCTTTTTGCCTTGAGCGTGAGCCAGCGCCTCCTCCGCCCCCGCCCTCAGTTCCGAAAATTCGGTATCACTTAAGTGAGGGATCTTTTTTGATTTCTTCATAAATGGCATGCGCGATTTGTTTCAGTGCTTTTTTCTGGTCGGCACTCAGGTCCACTTCTTCGTTCTTCGGATATAAATAAACAAAGTAGATCCGTGATGCCGACTTCACGTGCAGGTAGATGATCCGGCATCCACCACGCTTGCCACGCCCCGGCAATCCCATGCGGATCTTCCTAAACCCGCCTGTCCCTTGGATAACACTGCCCTTCTCGGGGTCCTGACACAGCAGGTCTTGGAGCGCCCAAAGCTGGGACTCGGCTCGGAGTTGCTGAATCCGTTCCGTGAACCGCGTGGCTTCGATGAATAACAGCTTCATCTACCGTATGACTATGTCCTATACTTTTGGTTTTGGCAAGCGTTCTGACGACGCTCACGCTAAAAGGCGGACTTGCTCGAAAACCGACTGGCGAAGCCGCCCTGGCCACGAATGGCGGGCGCTGGGAATCCATTGTTGCTACGATTTGCTACAAGAAACAGGAGAGATGCTGCCGCTCCGTGCAGTTCGATGTTCATCTCAACGCACCTTAAAGTGCACCTGGTTGCATCTCCTTGCACGAGCAGACCATCTGTAAGCGCCTTCGAATCCCTTCGCTCGCTCCATTCTTTTCTGGGGTTTTTCCAAGGTAGGCATGGCATAGTTTTTCCAGGGGCGTCGACGGCTCTTTGTGAGCCACCTTGGCCGGCGGCGAGGACAACGCTCCAATGCGTCGTGACGAAAGCCGCCTGACGCGGTGGCCACGCCGATGGCGGCGGATTCGAAGCGGGGGCACTGGCAACAGCAAAGTCCAGCTGAGGGCCTTTGGCGAGGAGATGCCACGTTCCGACATCGCGTAGGAAAGTTCCGGGAGTTTGCTGACTTGGTAGCCTTGGAGACTGCGTGAGCACAGGTCTTTCCGTTTGAGTGTCGTGTTGGTGGCTGGCCGGACATAGAGCGCGCAGACGGCCGAATGCATGAGCGGGCCACCTCGCCTCCGCATCCGTCCCGGACGTGCGCTTTGCTTGCAAAGTGGTTGGCGTCAACACTTCCCTCGGCGCGGCCGGAGAAAACCCGCACCTTTCCTGCTTTCTGTTCATAGTGCCGACAACTTTGTCCTTGGTTCGAAAACTGCACGCCATTGAAAACGCAAATGCTTGAATTATCGGATGTTACGGGCTAGTTTGTTGGCGATTACCAAATTTTTTGGCTCATCGGCCACGGGTCACCAATTCTGGCGATTGCTCGAAAAGTAACCAACTAGGCGGCCGAATGAGCTATGAAATTATCATCTCGGTTTGTCTTCGTTGCTGTGTTGGGCAGGTTGCGACACCGCTCGTCGAAAACGGTTTTTGCCTCAATAGCCTTCAATGGTTGGCTCTTTCTCGGCTTCGGCATTGGCAGCGCGCAAACTTATGGCACCGGCCCGATCGTGCCCGAGCTCGCCCCGTTGGAATCGGCCATGACCAATTATCTCGCCGCCCACCAATTTGAAGCGGGCACGCTGGCGTTGATGCACGGCAGCAAGTTGGTTTTCCGCCAGGGATACGGCTGGCGTGACTCTAACTTCACCAAGGTCATCCATCCCGACAATCTTTTCCGCCTGGCCAGTGTTTCCAAAATGCTGACCGAGTCGGCTATCTATAAACTGGTGGATGCAGGGAAAATATCCACAAACACACTGGCTTATTCTTATCTCGGCATTACGCCTTGGGGTGGCGCACTGGGCGACAGCCGGATTAGCACGATCACCGTTCAAAACCTGGTGGACCATAAAGGTGGTTGGGACGACACCATTTCGCCGGTCGGCGATCCCGTGTTCAGCACCATCGAAATTTCAACAGAAATGGGTTTGGATTATCCGGCCGCTCCTACCAACGTCATCAGTTGGATGTTCTCAAAACCGCTGGATCATGCCCCCGGCGCAACCTACGCCTATTCCAATCTCGGCTATCAAATTCTTGGGCGCATCATTGAGAAGGCGAGCGGCAAATCGTACATCGATTACATCCAACAGGATTTGCTGGGCAGCGCTGCCATCACCAACGCCCTTGGATTCAACAATGTCATCCAGTCGCGCAGCCGACCAGACGACCTCGACCCGTGGGAAATCTGGTATGGCGAACCTGCTCCGTATTTGCAACGCTCGGCCGTTGATTTTCCAACGAATCTATTGGTGCGTGACGTGGATGGCGGTCTCTACTATGAATCCTTTGATTCGTTTGGCGGCGTGAGCGCTTCCGCCATTGGGCTTTGTCACTATTTATTGAATTATTTTGAAGGGGGACACGTTCGACCCGTTGGCGGAGCCGGAGGAGGTTATGGCTGGTACACGTATTTTTTTGGAAGTTTGCCGGGAGCCAGTTCTGTCCTGTATCAAAACATTACTCAGAATTCGACTGCCACCAATGGTCTTGAATTTGCCGCCCTATTCAACGAACGCGACGGTGCCACTCCCGGCCAGGACAACGAGGATGCTTTGACTGCCATTACCACCGCCGCCTCCAGTGTCACGTCCTGGCCAGCCAACGGCGGTGGCAAGATCCAATGGTCAACCGCAACTACCAACGTTAATAAAAACGCCGGCAGCGTCACTGTTTCGCTCTTGCGCTCCGGAGGCAGCGCGTTGCCTGTCAAAGTCAGCTACACGACGTATGCCTTGACCGCGGGCAGTTCCAATTACACGACAACCTCCGGCGTCGTCAGCTTCACTGCCGGAGTCACCACTCAAAAAGTCACCGTTCCCATTCTCAACGACCACCTCTTTGATCCGACTTTGCGATTCTCCCTCGAACTTATCTCCGCTTCGGGCGGAGCCTGGCTAGGCAATCAACTTTCTTGCGCCGTGAGCATATTGGACACGAACACGCCGCTACAATTTACCGGCGAACCCTTCTTTCAACCCAACGGAAACTTCCAAATTCAATTCATGGGCCGAACGGGGCTGGTTTCAACCTTGGAATACTCCACAGACCTCTCAAACTGGCATCCTTTGCAGACTTTCACCAATATCACCACCACGAACACCTTCTCCGACAAGAACCTTTCTGGACGGATTCAGAGCTTTTATCGCGTGGTCGTGCCCTAGCCTCAGTGTTTGTGTGACAATGGAACCCAAGCTTTATTTGACCGTAGCCATGCTCCTACTGGCAGTCGCCGACTTCGGTTTTTTGGACTTTGCTGGGTTGATGTTGAAGGCCGCATTCCACAGCTCAAACTTCGATATCAACGACCTGGTATTGGTCAATCTTCGGAAGTGTGATTCTCGACCAACCGCCCTCATGCGAAACATGGAGCGACTTGCCATGCATATCCCGCGCTTTTTTGACCGATGAGCGAACCTTCACGACGAGGTCATGCACGGGGATTACGAAGTCGAGGTTGATGTGGGGGGCCTGGTTGGCGCCGTAGGTCGGAGTGCACGGACCCGCCGGGCGGCCGACGACGGCATTGGTCAAAAACACTCGGTATCCTCGATCCGTCTTGTAAGGGATCATTTCCACCGTCCTCGGCGCTTCCAGGGTCAGCTCGGTTTCGTAGTGTGTTTCCAGGGACTGCCGAACAAACTGCCGAATGGCTCTTAGATCGGTTTCCAGAAGCTCTTTGAAAGGCCGCCAGGAGAAATAGACGAATGCTCCCTTTCCGCACAAGCCCGTCACGGCGGCGGGCGTGTCAGTCGGCGTGCCTGGATGAATTTTATGCGAAACCCAGCGCTCGTTGGTTTCTTCCAGCGCGGAGGGCGTCAGGTAGCCTAACGGACGACAACCTGGTCGGCTTTGAACTGAGCCATCCCGTTGAGACGCAGATAGGGACTATCCAAATCGAATACCGGTTTCACCCAGCTAACTCGGGCGTGGTAATCCTCGCCTGCTTCAATGAAACCGAACCCAGGTTTTTCGACGCGTCGTGCCTGGTGATCATAGGTCGCAGACCGGGAATCGAACACCAGTAACCCTCCCTGAGCGCACCAGTCGCTCAGATACTGGACAGTCTTAGGATACAGCGCGATGGTGTTGGGCACCACGAGCACCTTCAAGGAACTGAGCAGCTCTGGAGTCAGGTTTTCCTCGACCACCACATCGTAGGGCAGATGCTCATCGGCGAAGAACTTGCATGCCCCAGCGAAATCGTAGGCCACGTTGGTGGTCCAGTCTCGCCCGACCTGCAACTCCCAGTTCCGGTGGCTATAGAGCACGCCGATCTCCGCATATGGCGTTGTTCCCGCCAAGTGTGGAGACAACTCGTCAATAGCTCGGTAGGCTTCCTTGATGACAGCCCACGCTTTGGGCTCCAGGGAACCGTCGATGTTTGGTTGGTCAACAATTTCGATCGCGCCGTTGTGGGAGACGATGCTTGCCGCTTCCCAGCGCATCAGTTCGACCGGTTTGACGGTAAAGTCGCAGGACTGATTGAAGCGGGCGCTGTACATCTCGAAATCCCGGCCATTGGCCAGCGCGCGGGTGTATTTGGTCATGTATCCCTGGTAAACGTAGTCCTTGCCCCAGGGTTCGGCTTCCTTGGGTATTAAATCGTCCAGGTCGAAGGAA
>Ga0265338_10009655_pt1 | contig 11451 bp, 10 predicted proteins | sample 42126metaG_FD_193579 | JGI IMG/M metagenome (GOLD analysis project Ga0265338, IMG submission 193579) | Rhizosphere microbial communities from Carex aquatilis grown in University of Washington, Seatle, WA, United States - 4-21-26 metaG | ecosystem: Host-associated > Plants > Roots > Rhizosphere... | reverse complement strand
AATTAGGACATTATTATTGTGCTTATACTTAATTCTATTCATAATCAGTCTATAGGTATAATTATGCCCCCAGCAGATAATCTTCAAACAGCTAATACCTCTCAGACGCCGAACTTATATCCATCTAAGGAAAAACCGCCCCATAAACACTTCCGTACCGGAAAACTGCTGGTAATTATAGGGTGCGGAGTGGTTATTGTGGCACTTGGTATTGCTGGAAGAATTCTTTATAAGGACTATCGAAAGCTTAAACCTACTAGTCCGAGCGAACTTCAAAACATAAGTTACACCAATGAAAAAGGCGATACCTTCCATTTATCTTATTACGCCAATAGCTCAACCGTAGCGGCGTCTCAATTGTCTAGTTTAAACGGACAAGGACAGCCAAGTAATCTGTTCATTAGAGCTGCTCTGCCAGATAATCCAAGTTTGGCACTAGCAACAAACATATCCGAGAGTTTGCCCACTTTTAATATAATGGACAATAATTTCTGCAAATCTGACTTTCGCTTTAATGTTCAAGGGGAGAACAAATCAACAATTCCGGTTTGTGGGTTAACTCAAAACAATAAGCAACTCATCTATTTTGCTGAGCTAAGTAATGGCAGTAACCGATACTTGGTACTGATGGTTCTTGACTATAATCTGCGTCAGGCCACGACACAACTTGTTGATCAAATTGATTTGTCGAAACACGACAACGACATTAAGACTATTTTGTCTTCGGTGACTTTTGCCAACTAAATAAAAGAACCTCAAACAAGTTGAGATTCTTTTATTGGTGGGCCGTCCGAGACTCGAACTCGGAACCAATTGCTTAAGAGGCAACTGCTCTGCCAATTGAGCTAACGGCCCTGGTGCGCCCGGCAAGATTCGAACTTGCGACCCCTTGGTTCGAAGCCAAGTACTCTAATCCGCTGAGCTACGGGCGCACGTCATAGCGGCACTTCCGACTTTCGTGATCTTCTCTTAAAAATCACTCTGGTCTTCATATCGCTATTCCTTACCACATTGTAAGCAGCAAACGCTTGGTTTCCAATGTAGGTTTCGGACTCATCAGAACCGAACAAATATACCATATTCAGGGCTATTTGCCTAGCTAGACAGCTTGCCCAAAGTTTTTGGCGAGCACCACAACCAACCAGGCCAGCCCAGGCAAACTCAAAATGACACCAACTACCATTCCCCAGACAATCGCCTGATGAATAGCCGGAGCCGCTGCAACCTGGGCGTAGGTAACGTTAGGGTATAACACATAGGGCCATTGTCGCTGCAGAATACGCACGAATACTAAGGTTAAGGCTAGCCAACTAGCTACTAATGGCATCCAACGAGACCTAAAGACGATCGTCAAACTAGCTGCTAGAGTAGCAGCACCCATAATCATGGCCGCAATTGGAGTTAAGCTAGCAATATGGCCCAACGGATAAGCGGCAACCGCTGCCAACAATAAGCTTAGGATAGTTACCCTGCGATATGGTGCAGCTGGTCTAACCATCAACAAGAAGCCACTCCCTAAAGCTAAGCTAATGAATATTGCTATTAGTGCTGTACATACCTGCTGAACCGGTGCTGGATTAGGCGATATTAAGTCTAGGACAACTTGAGCTAGCATAGCCGGCAATATCAAGCTTATTGCCGCTAGCAACCAATTCGTTAACTGATTTTTGGCTTGCCCGTAAAAGACTATCAGTACAATGAGGGCTCGCAGACCAAGACCAAGGCCTACCAACAACAATAGCCAACGCAGAGCTGGCGTTAATATTGGCAATACCAATGGAAAAACTGCTGCAAAGCCGGTAATCGCCATCACTAGAAATACATTTGTGACTTCCCAAACTGGCGAAAACCACCGATTAATAACAGCTTGATCGCGCTCATTAACCGTAACGAGCCTAAGTACCGGCAAAGCAAATTCGATGCCACCAAAAACTGCATACAAGTAAGCAAATACTCCGGGGATTAACCAAGCCACCATTAAACTTTAGCCTCCCAACGTTTGCGTAAACGCTTGAGCGCCCAGAAAGTCACCGCAAATAATACTAGATATAGAGACGGGAAAACTTCACCTAGGCGCAAGGCATAACTACCCGGGGTAGCGGCATCAGCCGTTCTAAGGACGCCCTTAATTACAAACGGCTGGCGGCCAATCTCGGTTAAGAGCCAACCAAACTCCACCGCTAGCATGCCTAGCCAGGCACACAGAGCAAGTGCCCACAGTATGACTTTATGGTAGGTGAACTTTGACTTACGCCAACGCAAGAATAAAAACAATGCCGTGGCCAGCAAAATAAAGGTGCCGCTGCCAACCATGCCGTCAAAGAAGTAATGAATGGCCATAGACGGCTGGTTATACGGCGGTGTAGCGTCTAATCCGGTAACAACGGCGTTTGGGGTGCCCTTAGCCAGGATGCTCAAGCCGCTAGGAATCGTTAAAGCACCATGCAATCTACCACCCGATACAATGCCGCCTATCTTTAGCGGAGCGTGAGATGTGGTTTGAGACAAACCTTCAGCCGCGGCTAACTTAGCTGGTTCGTTCTTAACCAAGTAGCGAGCCGAGGCATCACCACTACCCGACACTAATACCGCAAACACTAATGACACTGCCGCTAGCACAACCAAGCGTTTCTTGGCATGATCACCTATGGCTTTGCCGCGCCACATTCGCCAAGCATAGTAACCCATGAATAAGCAGGCCGTCGCCAGGTAATAAGCCAAGACTGAGTGACTAGTTTCTGTAGCCGTGGCTGGGTTAAACAAGGTTTTAATGGGGTTAACATTCACAACGTTGCCGTTTTTTAAAGTAAAACCTTGCGGTGCATTCATAAAAGCATTAACGGTGGTAATAAAGAACGCCGACGTGGCTGAGGCTAACATAATTGGTATGCCGCCGACCCAGTGCGCCCAGCTTGGCTTTTTGGGCCAAGCCACCAAATAAACTGTCAAAAAGACTGACTCAATCAGAAAAGCAAAGCCCTCCAAGAAAAAGGCTGGAGCAGTAGCCGGCTCTAGAAGCTTCATTAACGGTGCCCACATGGTGTTAAACTGCATCGAGATAATTGTGCCAGAAATGGCACCGGTAACAAATAATACTACCAGCACCTCGGTCCAGCGCCTGGCGTCTTCGTACCACCGAGCATCTTTTTTGACTAAAGCCAGTAGTTCGGCTAGCAAGATCAATAGCGGGATACCCACGCCGAGGAGCGCAAATAATATATGAAAGCCCAGCGAGTCACCCATTAAACCACGAGCTGCCATGGTATTTTTCATAACCTTATTGTAGCAAACTAGTTATGATAACTTCAGAAAAAAGCCGACCAGGAAGCCTATTAAAGTAGCCACCCCACCAATCACCAGAGTTTCGATAGCGCTGCGCAAGTAGCCCTTGGCGTTAACTACGCGGGTTTTGGCTATGCCAAGGCAAAATAGTGCTACTAAGGCGAGGGCGAGACTAACTAGAACTGAGTGCGGGAACTTAAGCAACATGATTGGCGCCAGAGGGATGAACCCAGCTACCACGAAGCTAAAACTCATAACGAGGCCGCTGGTCGTGGGACTATCCGTGTGGCGGTTACCGCGCATGGCATGCACGCCGCGCTCACTAATAAACTCACCGGCACCCATGCTAACCGCTTCTACGCCCATGGCCACTAGCCCACCCATTAGCACGAGCTTGGGGTCGTGACTGCCGGCGCTCAGGCCAGCTACGATGCCGGTGGTTGAAACCAAGCCGTCCTCAAAACCAAAGACAGCGCTTTTAAAATAACTGCTATCAACATTACGTTTGCTCACAGGTTAAATCATAGCATAAACACCTTATAAACTTGCACAGCCATACGACTTGAGCCATCATGAACGTATGAATAAACCATCTGCCGTTCTATTTGCCGGCTCCCCCGGATCATCTCAAACCCAAGTGGCTTACTTTTTATCATGGAGCTTGGATTTGCCAATAATTAGCAATGACGCCATGAGGAGAGAGATTCGAGAGAACTCACTGGATCCAGCTCTTGATCCTCCGGCTTACTTTAAACTTCGCGACGATAGACTAGAGGCTTGCCTAAAACTTAATCGAAGCTTCATTTACGATGCTAGCATCGACAGAAGTTGGTCCGACAAGAAAACTTTGCTCGAAAAACACAACTATAGTTGGTTTATTATTGGTTTTGACCTGAGCAAAGAATATTTAGAAAAGTTAACTACAGTAGTTGGCTCACTTGGCTCGGCCGACGATGAAGCCAGATGGTATGATGACCAACAGAAGTTTTTAGCAAACTACAGCGATCAAATTAACCTAAAGATCACCGATCAGAACTTTTCCGACCGGACCACGCTGGCACTTGAGGCCGTTAAAGCCTTTTTAGCTGGGTAGAGGGAGGCGTTGGGCTAATTGCTGGACTTCTGCGTGGATCTTCTTGAGCTCCGCAGAGTCGTCGCGAGATTTAATGGCTCGCTCAATCCATTCGGCAATTTGCGTCATCTCCTCCTCCCCCATCCCGCGGGTGGTGATAGCCGGCGTACCTAGACGCAGGCCACTAGGATCGCTTGGAGTTCTGGTGTCGTTTGGTATAACGCTTTTGCTAGCAGTTAAGCCGATCTCGTCCAAAACATTTTGGGCCTCAGTACCACTGGTCCCCCAAGATGTCACTGTATCAATTACCATTAAGTGATTATCGGTGCCATTAGTAATTAGCTTAACGTTCCGTTTCATAAGCTCACTAGCCAGCTGCTTAGCATTAACTAGAGTTTGCTTGGCATAAACCTTGAAGCTGGGTTCGAGGGCTTCTTCAAAAGCCACCATAGCGGCTAGGATTTGGTTCATGTGTGGACCACCCTGCAATCCAGGAAAGACGGCTCGATCAATTAACGTTGGTAGGTTTTCAATAGTCTTATCGGGTTTTTTAAGCGGATTAGAAACTTTACCCTTGCTCAAAATTAAGCCTCCGCGTGGTCCACGTAGAGTTTTGTGAGTAGTAGACGTCATGATCTGAAAACCATGTTCCAGCGGATTAGCTAGTTCGCCTGCGGCAATTAGGCCGGCAATGTGAGCCACGTCGGCCATGGCAACAGCACCAACTTCAGCAGCAACCCGACTAAGCTTAGCGTAATCAAGTTCGCGCGGATAAGACGAGAAGCCCGCTAGCAGAATCTTAGGCTTGTGCTCTAGAGCTAATTGGCGCACCTGTTCATAATCAATCTCGCCCGTCTCAACATTACTCATGCCATAGCGCACAAAGTTAAATAACTGAGCCGGCACCGTCACCGGGGCGCCGTGAGTCAGATGGCCGCCATGCGATAAATCCATCGCCAAAATTGTGTCGCCAGGCACACACCAGGCAAAATAAGCCGCTAGATTTGCCGGAGCACCCGATAACGGCTGAACATTGGCATGATCGGCCCCAAACAGTTGCTTAGCTAACTCAATTGCTCGCTGCTCGACCTTATCAGTATTAGCTTGGCCGCCATAATAGCGCCTACCCGGATAACCTTCGGCATACTTATTGGAATAAACCGTACCTAGCGCTCTTAGCACATTGGCACTAGCGTAATTTTCTGAGGCAACCAACTCTAGACCACGACTTTGACGATCTTGTTCGGCAGCTATGAAGTTGTTCAATTCACTCATGATGGGCACTCAAAATAACGACCCACATCATGTCATGCCGCGGTAAAACTTGCAACTAGCTGGCGGCTGGCGGAGTTGGTGCAACTGGTGCGCTAGCGGCAGCCGGACCCTTAGCTTTGAGCTCCTTGTAGAGCAAATAAGCAAAGATTAGCTCGAGTGGCGAGATAACGTAGCTACTTAAAGCTGATTGTAGGATCTGTCGGAGGGTTTCCGGCATGATAGCTAGAACCAGCGCTGCCACAATCGAAATACCGATGAGCGACAATACTAGCAGGAAGAACCTACCAAAGACTGCCCCAAATCGACCTGCTACCAAAGCCTTGCTGGCCTTAAGTGCCTCAACACCGCGCTTATTCTCGAGCACCAGCGTAAACGTAGAGAAGGAAAACCAAACCGCAAAGATAAACCCGGGGATAATCAACAAGATGAAGCCACCCAGGATGGCTAGGCCGGCTAGAATTGCTACTAGCAGATATGTCAAAATCAGAGGCCAGCTCTTAGAGAGCAGATCAGAAACATTTGGGCGCTCTTCGCCGCTATCAATGGCTTCTACGCTAGCGACTTGAATCCACAAACTAACAATAAACACGATCACACCAAAGGCCAGTGCTGTACCACCAACCGCAGCCCCACCAAATGGACTAATGCCACCAACAAAACCTGGACTAGTTGTAGAAACCTGTCGGCCGGCCACAATCGTGGCTAGCACACTGACAATAAATGGAACCGTAAACAGTACTGCAAGGGTCGCTGCCTTCTTTTTGTAAAGCTCCCAACTATTTTTAAACAGCTCACCAAATGGCGCAATATTCATGATTAATCCTTTGATTATGCCATAAGCGTAAGCTTAAAGCTTGCTTAAATCAAGCAATTAATGCTTGGCACGGCGCGGAGCCATAACTGAACGGTCGAGCGCTAGCAGCAAGCTAATTGCCACAACCGTTAGCGGGTACAGTGGCTTTTTGCCAATGGCGCCAGCAGCTATTGCTACCACGATAGTTGGCAGCACCCACTTAAAGAAACTGCGAGCCCGGATCTTCATACGTAAGAACTCAGCGCCCAGATAGTAGTACGGGAAGATGGTAACAACCAAGAATGTGCTCGATAGCAAACCAAAGATTAACACTACTGCCAGACCTTGCCAGAATGGGCTGCCAATTGCCAAAGGAATCAGTGATACTACCGCCGTTAAACTGGTGGCCACCAGTGGGCGGAAGCGCTCTTCCAGTGCCTCTACAGCTGCATCAATCGGACCATTACCAGCTCGCCTGGATTGATTGGCAAAGTCGGTCAGCAAAATGGTGTTTTTAATACTAAGCCCAACTAGAGCAAAGAAGCCTAAGAGAGCAAAGAAGCTAATGGCATTGTGAGTAATATCAAGACCCAGCATGATACCAAAGATGCTAAACGGAATCGCCATGAAAATTAGTAGCGGCTGCAGGAACGAGCGGAACTGGAAAGTTAACAGCACGTAGATGACTAATAGCAACACCGGGAAAGCTACCACCAAGGCCTTAAAGGAGTTTTGGTTTTGCGACTCCTGACCAAGATCAAAGTTAATGGCGTTGGACGACAATCCGTAAGTCTTTAGCTTATCAGCCGTAAACTTATCTTTAATCGCTGTTTGAGCCAATGTTACGAGTGTGGTGGTGTCATTGCCGTCAAAACCACCACTAACGGTAATGATTGGCTTGCCTTGAGACCGAATGTACTCATCCGAACTCGACACCGTCACGTTAGTAAAGTGCGCTACTTTGCCACTGGTACGCTTTAGCTGGGCGGTTTGCAGGTAGCTAGCCAAATCCTTGGCGGCTGCAAAGGCGGCGTCGCGGTTATCGGCGGCAATTTGAATACTAAAGGCGGCGGCTGGCGGCCCTAGGTCAACCTGCGAAGCTACGACTTTGGCGTCTTTAAAGTCAGCGTCAAACTTATCTTGCAGGGCCTTAACAATCTGCGGCGAGGTAATTGTACGCTTATCGTAAGGCGTAATCTGCACTTCTAAAGTAGCACTTTGTGAACCGCCAACCCCGTAGTAAGAACCTTGGATGAAGTTGTCACCAATCACTTGAGCGGCCAGCGTATCGGCCTTACCAGCAATCTGCTCAGCTTGAGTAATGCTGGTGTTGGGCGGGAAGTTGAGTGTTAAAGCTACAGCATTGGTGTCTTTGGTGGGTGGGAAAATGTTAAAGACAACATTCTTGGCAATAAACAATCCGGCTCCCAGGAAAGTAGCTCCAATCAAGATAGCAATAATACCAACAGAGAATAGGCGCTTTCTTGAGCCCCTGGCCCACAGCATTGGAGTAGCCACAAAAGCCGCAAAACGAGCCTCAAACCTAGCCGAAGCCTCCTTAACATTCTTGTTACCCATCTGGTTTTTGCCAAGCAGTAAGAAGCGGGCGAAGAACGGAATGAAGACCAGCGCCACGATCAAACTAATCACCAGCGAAGCAATGATCGTGATCGGAATTGAATGGATAAAGCTACCCAGCACGCCACCGGCTGCTAGTAACGGCCCAAAGCTCAAGGCGGCCGTGGATGTTGCAGCCACCATGGCTCGACTGACCTTAGTAGTGGCCTCTTCTACAACAGCTCGCCGATCGGTTGATTTGCGTCTAGCGGCATCGATGGCCTCAACCATAATGATGGTGTCGTCCACGATTAGCGACAGGCCCAAGATGAGAGCAAACAAGGTGATGACGTTTAAGGTGTAACCAATTAAGTACAAGAAGCCAAATGAGCTTAGTAGCACTGTAATCATCGAAATAACCGTAATGATCGAAGCCCGCACTGCGATGACGATTGATCCAACCACCAAGACAGCTAGTAGTCCTTCTAATAGCACCCGTTGCAATTCGCTCAGGTTTTGATTAATACTGGTGGCAAAACTAGCACTAATAGTGGCGCCGTAACCCTTAAACTGTGGCTGGGCATCAAGCTTATCTAGGGCTGTGCGCATTTGCTTGTCGAGCTTGATTACATCAACGTGCGAAACCCCAGTTACACCAATTAATACCGAAGGATAAAAGTTGGTTGTGCCATTCTGGCGCAGGCCAAACTTATCAAAGGTGTGTTGAATGCTCATTTCTTGGCCGGTTGCCGGATCGGTAACCGTCTCGAAGGGGCTCTTAATGAAAGCTGTTTTAACGTTAGATAAGTGCTGAGCGTTCAGCCAATCGGCCGCCTGTTGAGCCTTGGCGGCCAGAGCTTGAGGGCTGTCTGTGCCGTCAAGCTTGTAAAAAGAAGCGGCTAAGTCGACTTGCTGAGTGTCCCCGCCGGTTACACCAAAATACGGCACGCTATAAGAAACCTTGGCGCTCTTAGGTAATCCACCAGAACTATTGACCGCAGATTCGAGAGCCTTGGTAGCCGTCTTGGCATCCACGCCATCTTTATATTGAACAGTGACTTCAAAGAAGTTTCCAGCACTGTCCCCTTGCACGGTATCAACATTGGATTGTTTGACGGCAACATCGGACAATGGCTTAACCACCTGGGCATCAATTGCTGCCGGATTCGGCGAGGAATATGTACCCGTAACAATGGCTAGAGGGATGTTAACGCTAGGAAAGCCTTCGCGTTTTAGAAACTTGGTATAACTTAGAATTCCAAAAACGGCTATAACAAGCCAAATAACTGCGGTTACGCGTGACCTGTCAAAGAATGTTAGAGTTAGTTTAGAAAGTATGCTGCGCTTAGGTTTAGTGGCCATAGATCCCTCGTTTCCACATTATAGTAGCAGATATATCGTTATTGTTTAAGCTAAGGTTAAGTTTTGGTGCGCCTGAAGGGATTCGAACCCCCGACACCCAGCTCCGGAAGCTGGTGCTCTATCCACTGAGCTACAGGCGCATACCTTCAGATTGTACCTTAATCTGATAAAATACGTTTATTACGTTTATAAGGAGCTTATTGTGGGAAAGTTAGCATTCACGGGTATTGGTGTGCACATTAGCACCAAAGATATGGCTGCATCGCGTAAATTCTATGAAACGATTGGCTTCACGCCGGTGTTTGGCTATGGCCCAGAAGAATATCTTAAAACTTTGCCAGTAGGCTGCCCGACTGCACCAGAGAAGTTTCGAGGCATCAGTTACAAACTAGCTGATGGGGGCGACTTAGAGATCACCGATGGACACCCAGCCATTAAACCTGAGGTATTCAAAGAGACCGTTAACTCTGGCAAAATCTCTGCCATGATTCGCGTTGAATCAGTGGTACCACTAATTGAAGAGTATAAAGATCGCATTAAATTCCCCGTTCGTCATTACTATTGGAACTCCATCGAAGTGGCTTTACGCGACCCAGACGGCTTTGTGCTCGTATTCATTGCACCGTTTTCCGACAAAGAGCTAGCCGACGTCAAGAAACTGGTTGACGTCGAAACAATCAACCCCTAGCCCTCGACCGCACACCCCAACCCTTGTATACTACGGGCGGAATGCCTAACAACGATCACCTCAAACACAAAACTCTTAAGGCAACAGGGGGTAAACCACTTAACGGCCAGGTAACCGTCAGCGGAGCCAAAAATGCTGCTACCAAAATGATGATTGCAGCACTTTTAACTAAAGATGAGGTAACACTCACTAACTGCCCGATGATCGATGACGTACTTGTAGCGGCCGAGATGATCCAAGAATTGGGCGGCAGCGTAGAGTTTCACGACCACAGCGTACGCGTTTATGCCGCTGATCTAAAAGCAGCAGCCGTTGATAAACCGCGCATTCCCAATCGATTGTCGGTCCTGGCTTTATCGCCATTGCTACACCGAGTTAGCCAGGCTGATTTGCCGGAAGTTACCGGCGATAAGATTGGTCCGCGCCCGGTTAACTTTCACCTAGAAGCATTACGAACTATGGGTGCAGAGATCACCGAAGCAAATGGCCGGTACCAGGCCAGTACTAAGGGTTTGGTTGGCGCTAGTATCGAGCTGCCCTACCCTAGCGTGATGGCCACCGAGAATTTAATTTTGGCTGGAGTGCTAGCAAGCGGTCGCACCGTTATTAAAAACGCGGCCATTGAACCAGAAATCATCGAGCTTATTAAAATGCTGCAGCAAATGGGTGCAATTATTGAGTTCCGTGCCAATCGCTTAATTATTATTGATGGCGTAAAAAAGCTGCGCGGAGTGCAATACCGAGTACCGCCTGACAGATTGGAAGCAGCTTCATTCGGCATGCTAGCTATTGCCACTGGCGGCGACATTCTTGTAAAAGACGCTCGCCAGGATGACTTGATCACCTTCTTGAACACCATCCGCCGAATTGGCGCAGACTACATCATCGAAGATGGCGGTATTCGCTTTAAGCGTAATGGCGGCCCCTTAACAGCTATTGAGATCGAAACTGACACCCATCCCGGGTTTGCTACCGATTGGCAGCAACCAATGGTAGTGTTACTCACTCAAGCGGCTGGCTCATCAGTGGTACATGAGACTGTTCACGAATCACGATTTGGTTACGTTGATACTTTAAAGCGAATGGGTGCCAATATAGAAGTGTTCAGTAAATGTTTGGGCGAGCTGCCTTGCAGGTACAATGGCAAGGGTTTTGCCCACTCAGCCATCATTCAAGGCCCCACTCCCCTGCATGCCACAACCATTGAAATTCCTGATCTGCGCGCTGGCATGGCCCATGTTATGGCAGCTCTAGTTGCCACCGGTACATCTGAGATTACGGGCTTAGAGCATTTGATGCGAGGTTATGAAAATTTTTTTGAAAAACTCGAAAGTATCGGCGCTGAGTTTGAGTTAACAGATTAGAGGGTTGAAGCACAAGCAATAATCTTGTATAATATGGCGATATCGGGGTGTGGCGCAG
>Ga0265338_10009654_pt1 | contig 11451 bp, 7 predicted proteins | sample 42126metaG_FD_193579 | JGI IMG/M metagenome (GOLD analysis project Ga0265338, IMG submission 193579) | Rhizosphere microbial communities from Carex aquatilis grown in University of Washington, Seatle, WA, United States - 4-21-26 metaG | ecosystem: Host-associated > Plants > Roots > Rhizosphere >... | reverse complement strand
GAGCTCGGTACAAGTCGCTCGACATGCGGCTAAACCATATCTCGCCAGGACAGCAGCAGGGCGGCCAGCGTCACAAGCACCGATGCGCTAAGCGGTACCACGAATGATAGCCAGAAGCGCTCGACGCCTTCGTCGGTAACGATCGCCCTGAGTTGTCGCTCGACCTTGCCGATTGTCTCGGTGTTTTCGTTCACCGCCTTCGTGAGGGCTGTCGACTGACGGGCCTGAACGTCGACAATCTCGTCTCGAACGCGAAGCAGTTCGGTTTTTGTCGTCGCCGCCAATTCGTCAAACTTGCCATTGCCGATTTGAAGGTCAGAGAGCATCCCTCGCATTTCGTCGGCGAGTTGGTTCATCCGATCGAGGTTCGGCCTAAGTCCGGCCTCAACCGGCGCAAGGATCTCCTTGCCGATGTCCGCTGGCGAGCGGAGCAAGATGGCCGTCAGCTGGTTCGGCAGTCTGTCGATGATTGACTGAATGACATCGGCGGGTGTCGTTATGCGCTTCAACGAAGCCTCGACGCTTTGCATGATCACGTTGAAGTGGTTTTGGTCCTGAGTGCCATTTAGCGTCGCCGATGTCTCGAGGTTGCGGAGGTGTTCCAGGAACTCTGGCACCTTCGCCATGGGGTCGGCGTTTGTTAGCGCCGACGTGAACTCGTTGAGGCCTCGAATGATGTTGTCGACGCGTTGAGCATGGTCGATGAACCGGCTGGTCTCGACGCGGTAGCGATAGACGAAACTCACCAGCGAGTAGATGAAGAAGAGCAGGAGCGGGTATAGCAGTTGCCATTTTGGGACGTCACCTTTGAAGCCCACCAGCGGAAGGTGCTCAAGGTCGATAGTCCACGCAGAGCACGCGAGTAGCAGCAGCGCGGCGACGAACATTTCGGCGCGGACCCTGACGTAGGTCGACGACCATTCGAGATAGCGGTCTGCCATTCATGCCCTTTCTCGACCAAGCGCCGCATTGCCTGTTGCCGCGATGGCTTTGCCCGGCTGCGCCATCACCGGCCGATGTATCATGGCAACATCTGCGGTCTGCCGCCGCGCCGGCAATGTGGGATGCACCTCAGGCGAGCGTGTCCGCCGTAGCGCTACGCTGCCGCGGACGTTGCCCCGCCGGCTAGAGAGTCAATCTTGCCGAGAGCTTTCTGAACGCGAGAGTCGGAGAAAGCGATCGGCGTGACGGTTGAGCGGCGAGTGAACAGCGATCGGATCACGGCCCCGTGCAGGTATGTAAAGGCAGGCGGAACAGCCTCGCCAACCATCGCGCGAACGTTTGTGAGTCCGAACTCTTTCGGCACCGATCCCCAATGGAAGGAGGAAGGGAAGGTCTGTAGCGCGGCACACTCCAGCACGCTCAGAAGTCTATTTTCGGTCGGGTGGATCGCGTTATCACTTCCAATATGTCCGCTGGCCGTAGTGATCGTCGCCGAAGGTCGGTCGGACCTCATGCGGCGGTAGCTAGTTTTGAACCCGCGGACCAAGCGGTGCGATCCGTTTGCGAGGCGCACAACGGGGCGGAGGAGAGGGCCACCGCACCTCGGGCACTCAGCGTCGCCTGTACCGACATTTACGCTTCCACATGCCCCGCACTTCTGGTTGTTCCAAGCGCTCTCCCCTTCGGGCATCGCCTGCACCATTGCGTAGACTCGCGGTGACCAGACGGGAACCGTATGAAGGCCCTTGAAACCCGGGGCCAGCGACCTCTCTTCACTCGAGGCATCCAAAGGGGGCAGGTTTAGAGCCTTCATTGCTGCAGCAAACGTAATTTGAGGGGCGTCGGTCCCGCCGCCATGTGTAGGGCGAGGAAAGGGTGCCCTACCCATTGAGCGCATACGGGTAAGACCAGGATTATCCCGTCTGACGAACGTGAGGAATGTTCTCACTCGGTTTTGAGGGATGCCATAGTCGGCCAGGTCGGTGATCATCGCGAAATGATCGTAGTCTTGGCCGAGTGCATCGACGAGGTAGCGCGTCGCAGATGTCGGCCGGCGGTTTTCGGGATGCTCGACAAGGCGGGTGAGAAACGCCGGAACGTTTTCGACCACGACGACCTCAGGCTTCAGAGCCTTGGCGACATTTGCTATGACGGTTACTAGGAGATTCCGTTGGTCGCGGGACCCCGCCGCTGCGTCGGTGTGTTTGCCCTTTCCAGAGCGTGCCGAGCTCATCCCTTGGCAGGGAGGGCACGCACACAAGAGGGCCGGTGAAGTTCGGCCAGCTTTTTTTCGATAGCAGGCGACCACATCCCGCCAGGTCTCTCGTAGATCGCCGACAACGCCAACAGCCCCTGGATGATTGAGAAGACAGACCTCCAGCCTGTGGGGGACTAACTCCGCCATGACCTCAAAACGAAAGCCCGCTCGACGATAACCCACATCGCCAGCGCCGCAGTTTGCAAACAAGCTCACCGCTGGGAAGGTCTTCACTTCTTCCTCGCGCGGCCAGCATCGTGAATGCTCAGGAACTGTTCGTGCACTTTTCTCGCGTGATTCAAGAAATCCCACCATGAGCGCCGGTTCACGACACGCGAGGGGCCATCCGAGATCTGCTTCCAAGCGTATTTGGGTTGGTTCCCTGTAATCCGTACTCCGTCGACGATGAGGTCGATCGTCCAGCCTCTTGGAAACTCCGCGCTCACCTCGGCATTCGCCTCGAAGAATGCGGTGAAGGCCTCAACGTAGTTTAGCAGCCTTTCGAGATCGTCGTTGCCGAAGTCGTAGTTCGGTTTCTTGATCTCGACGATGTGAAGCAACCCGTCGATACTCATCAGCGTGAAGTCGGGGCGTTTCGTCTCATGCGTGATCGCTAGAACGACATCCTTCTTGTACTTCTGCTTATAGAAGACTTCGAATGCGATTTTGAATGTCTTTAGCGACTGGTTCTGACTGATTACGGTCCACGACGGCTCGATCAGCCAGTTCGCCGTACTCAAAAGTGCCTGATACTCGTGCTCGTCCACGGGGTTTGAGATGAGGTCCTGAAGCTGGTTGATGACCATGACGCGTTGAGCAGCGACCTGAGCATATGAAGCGAGCTCAGCAATCTGCGCCTTATCGAAGATATCCGTCATCTCACTGATGGTGACTTCGCGCTTTGTGGCCTCACTGGAGAACTCCCTGAACGCCTCCATCAAGGCCCGATGCGGGGCCACTGACAGGATAATGTCGGTGAGGTCATTTACGTAATCCTCATCGCCTAATTCATCCTCCGCGGCAAAGCCGCCGAACGACTTTGCCAGATCCACCGCAACATCAACGATCTCTCGATCACCGAAGCGCTGCTTTGCTTTGAGTTCGATCTTTGAGTTCTTGAGGAATGTGTCTCTGACGCGCTCGCGCCGAGGTGCCTTCGATATCTTCGCAATCTCGCGAATGATCTCAGAGCCCCAGCGGCGCAGCTCTTGGCCGTAGTCAGAGTCCCAGAGGATGTCCTGACGGTCCGTGCGGACTAGGTCTTCGCCGTCATCGAGGTCGAGCCACTCGGCGTGAACCTCACCCACCAGGTAAGAGCGCATCGCGAACTCGCCGGTGAACCCGGCGGGCTGGTTGAAGTCCCGCGTTGTCCCAACGATCTTGCCGCGCGCGTAGATTCTCACGCCCGTCATCTCTTCGTGCTTGTACGACGATCGGGCCATCGCCATCCACCCACTTACCGGCACCGTCTTCCCGTTTTCCAGATGCACCGGCCTAGTCGAAAGATCGACCCGAGTCTCCTCATAGACGGGGATTGAGAGTGGATCGACCGCAACTGGCGGGGCTGGATCAGCGCCAGAGGTATCTACGACAGCGATGCGAAAATCCGGCGTTGCGAACACGAAGCGAGCAGCAAGCTGACGAAGGAAGGTTTCGAGATCCGGGACGCGTTTCGCGAGAAAGTTCGTGAGACGAATCGTCGTTCCTCGCCTGTCGGAAAATTTGTTGTCGTCTGCGCCCACGGCAAGTGGAATGGGCTTCTCCTCGTCTTGGACGATCGCGTCAAAGTCCATGAAAAAGTGCGTTATCCGATACCCTCGCGGGCCCCCAGTGCCACCAGCGGACCATACTTCAATTCGCTTGCAGATTCCGAATGGGGCGAGCTTTCCGATACCCTTCCGACCAATGACCGGGCGTTTTTTCTCTCGGGATCGCGCGCCGTCCACCCCGTTCCGCCGACGACGATCTGCACCGACCGTGAGAAAGTAGGCGCGAGCTTCGTCGGGAGTCATTCCGTGCCCGTCGTCTCGGACGACGATCTCGAACTTCAAGTCCTTGAGTTTGCCACCGGCCTGTGAGGCGAGCTGCACGTTTAGGGGCAGGTTCACGGTAACGTTTTCGGCGTCGGCGTCGTAGGCGTTGGCTATCAACTCTGCCACGACGGCACTCGCCTTGTCGTAGAGCTTTACCCCGAGCTTATCGATGGTAAGGCGGGAGATGCGGAGCTCATAGCCACCGCCTCCCATTGACTGCTTGTTCTCCGATGCCATCGCGTCCCCCGATTTGAATTTGCCGGAGCCCGCGCGGCTTGCAAAGGGCCTATCGGCAGATGCGAGCCCGAAGCGGCCTCAATGTGCCCATCGGAAACATTCGATGAACCGACTGTACGGCTGGTGTACGCGGTAAGCGGCAAAAGCGCGCTTTGTTCTGCATAAAGCTGCACGAACTTACAAGGTTCGGACCATTCTGCCCACGTCGGCAGAATGGTTGGATCGCGCGGACTTGCTGGGGTTTTGGCGGAGAGGATGGGGCTCGAACTCCTTTCATCTGATGCGGGACTATGGGGACAAACCCCAGCGGACTGACTTCCCTGGGGTATAATTGGGTGATGGACAACGACACGCAGCGGCCTGTCGCGACAGGTCGCGACAGCGAGTTCACTCTCGCGATCGATGAAGCCTTGCAACGGTACGCGGAGGCCGGACTTCCCCGCACCCCGCGAAGTGTGCAGCGCTATTGCGCCAAAGGTCATCTTCAGTGCCGATTGATCGACACGAGCTTTGGCGAAAAATATCTGATTACGCCGGAATCGGTCGACAAACATATCGCCTACATCAACGAGGTGACACCAACGACAGGTCGCGACAGGTCGCGACCTGTCGCGGCAAGCGCCGACAGCAAAACCCCTGAGATTCTCCCGCGACAAGGCGCGACAGAAGCGACGACGCCCATCGGGCTTTCGCGACTTGTCGCGACAAGCGACGACACCAAAGACCCAGTATTTGCCCGGCGACAACCTGCGACAGAAGCACCGACAGGCGACGACCTGTCGCGACATGTCGCGACCGAACCGGGCAGGGAAGGCAGCTCTCCGATCGAGCTCCCGGTTGCACCAACCGAGACGCGCTACCTCGCACGGCTCGAGAGCGAAAACGAGTTCTTGCGCACCCAGATTGTGGTCAAGGACAGCCAGATCAAAGACCTGACCGAGCGCGCCCGCGAAACCAATCATCTAATCGGCGGATTGCAACGTATGCTCTCGCCCTTGCTCGGATCGGCGGAGCGACGCGACAGCAACGGGGGGGCAGGGGACGAGCCGCTCGGCAACGCTCCGCGCTACTAGAGTTCTCCACATCTGCCGCTGCTAGCAAACCGCGAGAGCCGGCGAGGGGCTATACTGGTTGGGTATGGAATCTTTCGGCGCTCGCTCGCTCAACGACCTCTTCAAGGACCGCAACATCATACTTCGCGGTGCCGATGCCGCGACTGCGGGTGGCTTCACCCAGGTCCCGAACTTCCTGCTGCGCTCCAAAAAGCTCAGCGCTGGGGACAAGATGACCTTCGCCATGTTGCTGAGCTATGCGTGGCAGAACGACTACTGCTTTCCCGGCCAGGAAAAACTCGCCGAGGATTTAGGCCTTTCCGATCGCAGCGTCCGCACGCACCTCAAAGTCCTCGAGGCCGCGAAGCTTCTCATCATCCGCCGGCGAGGCCAGGGCAAGACCAACATCTACGAGCTGAACCTGCGGGTGAAGGGATTGTCTGCCGCCTCAGACCGGAAGAAAACTTCCGGTCTTGATCGGAAGCGAACGTCCACTCCAGAGCGGAAGATAACTTCCGGTACTCTATAATTATATGCAGCTAAGAATATCGAGAAAAAGAATACGCAGTTCTAGGGCTCAGTTTTCTTCGAAAGGGAGGGCCCAAGCCAAGACCACGCGAGGCGGAACTGCAGCGACTGTGGTGCGGTCAGCCCGTCCGACGGATTCGCGTGCGGAGCGGCTCATACCAATCGTTTCGGCCCGTTCGCTCGATGGCGTCGACCCAAGCGAAGTCGAACGAGCTCCTCGATATCGCCAGTCGCTCGATCGCCGCGGTCCGGAGTTCAGCCTTGGTCAGAAATCTCGGCTGATCATCCAGCATGAATGCGACCAGCCAGTCCGAACACCGCTTCCGTCCCTCGGCCGCTTTGTCACTCGCGCCTTGCGCTCTCGTCTTGATCCCAGTCACGCTCGCCGCAATCATTTCCCGCCGCCCACAAGCATCAATAGGTCGCGAAACAGATATTGTGCGACACACATATTTGAAGCTGTCAAGACCGCCTCATTCAAAGTGAGCCTGGTCTCGATCGGCGTTCTAGCGATCGTTATGGGGTCACTCTCCGCGTCAGCTGCGCGAGCAAACTCCAACTTCCAATTCATCCCACTCGGCGATGCGACGCTGCAATTCAGGCCAATCGCTTGGGTGAAGGTCGCCGTCCGCTACCCAAACATCGGCAGCTCGACGTCGGTCCCGAAAGCAGCACCCTCTACGGTCTCCAGCGGCGAGGTTCTTGGCGCTTCCGTCTCCCCCGCCGATCCAGTCACGCATTCGGAACTCGTGGCGGCGATCGCCGAGGTTGAAGAAACGGTCAGCACCCGGGCGCCGGCTTCCCCGTCGTTCTCGGGTCCTGCTGCATCAACACCCGTATCGTTCGCAACATTTTCGTCGTCACAGAACATCGGCCAGTTGTCTGGCATCACTATCACCAATGCGACGGTGCACGGGGTATCCGGTCTGACCGCTGCGGACATTCCCCGAGACATCGTCGCATCAAACTACCTCCCACTGTCTGGCGGCGCGCTCGCCGGCAATCTGGTAGTCTCGGGATCGTTCAACGCCGGCAGTGTTTCATTTTCGGGAGCGTCCACCACCAACGCGACCTCCACCAATCTGGCGGTGACCAGCGTCGCTTCATCACTGTTGAAGACCAACGCCTTGGGGCAGGTCGCCGCGGCGATTGCCGGTATTGACTACGCGCTGCCCGGATCTGGCGGTAGTGGCTTCCCTTTCGCTGTCACTTCCTATGGTGTTTCTACCTCCACTTTGGTTGGGTTTGTATCCGGGCTCTTCGCCTTCGCTTCATCGACTATTGGTGATGGCACCCCGACTGGTGGCCTAACTATTAGTGGCGCTGCGACCACCACCGGGCGTGCCTACTTTGCGGGAAACGTTGGCATCGGCACGTCGACACCATCGACGGCGTTGTCGCTCAGCGGCGGAGCCATCAGTCTCGCAAATGGTGGGAGCTTTGCGACGATCCAGTATCCAGACGCGAACAACGGCGGCAATTTCTCGACTGGCGAGTTGCTGATTAACAACAATGCCGCATCGGGGCAGAACACGTTGGCTCTGCGAAATGCGAATGCCACCGGCATCAGCGCTCTGACCCTGCGCGGCGATGACAATTTTGAGCATCTCTCCCTTGGCCACGTAAATTCGGCAGGGGGCTTTACGGGCCCCGGAAGTGACTTTCTCGAAGTCAGCAACTTCCCCGACACGACCTTGCCTCCTCCCGACTTCTTCTTGGCACGCACCGGCGTAATAAACGGAAGCATGCGTACTAGCTTCAAAAGCCTCACCATCGAGAGTGCTACTGGTCGTTGGTTCTGGCCGACCATCGACAGCTCGACGAGCACGGCGGCGTTCGTCCTAGATCCGGTTCGCGACTATGCGACAGTCCCGAACACGCTCCTCGTCGGCAGGGAGAATTCAACCTCTACGCCGGTCGCGAACATCGACGTGTACGGCAACGCGGCAATTGGTTCGTATTCCTCGATCGCTAACCGAGCCAGTGATTGTCAATCGTTTGTCCTTTGTCTCGAACAGAGCACGTCCAACCAACTTCGCCTCATCAATGCGAATGTGGTGAAGGTGGACTTCTTGATAAACGGCTCCGGGAGCACGCGGCGGCTTGATCTCACGGACACCGACAACGGCAGCATCGTGCCGCTCTCCATCGCCTTGAACGGGTCCGGGATGGTGACGATCGGCAGTCTTGTCGACAACGGGAGCGCTTCTTTCAATGACAAGGTCGCCATCGGCACGTCGACGCCCTATAGCCGGCTCGCCGTTTGGGGACCGGATTCCAACGCCACCACCTCGGCCTTTTCTGTGGTCAACAGCGCCTCGACCACCGCCTTTGCCGTCTACGACAACGGCAATGCGACCTATGCTGGATCGATCTTCCAGAGTTCTGATGCGAGACTGAAGACCAACATCCAGCCGCTCGATGCGTCGTCTTCCCTATCGGCGATCGAGAGTCTCACGCCGGTGTCCTACGATCGTTTGGATCAGCCCGGCCAGGGCAGCAATCTCGGCTTCATCGCGCAGGCCGTTGCCGGCGTCTTCCCCGAGCTGGTCTCGACCACATCAGCGACTGCTCTGACGCCGGATGGAACGCTGACGCTCAACTATGTTGGTCTCATTGCTCCCCTGGTCGCCGCGATGCAGCAGATCGCTGCAGATGTCTCTTCACTAGCCGCCGAGGTTTCAGTGCTCGAGACGGCAATCTCTGGATTTGCCGACAGCTTCACCACCAAGCAGCTCTGCGTCGACAAAGTCGATGGAACGCCGGTCTGCATCACCGGCGACCAACTCGCCGCAGTTGTCTCTGCATCCCCAAGCGTTCCGGTCAGTGCACCGTCTCCGATCGTCATTTCCGGAACTAGCACTCCCCCATCGATCACCATCGAGGGCGATAACCCGGCCATCGTTCAAATCGGCGACACCTACACCGACCCCGGCGCGATCGTCATCGACAGCCTGGGGCATGATCTTTCTTACCGGGACTTCGTCAACGGCGTGCTTTCGGGTGACATCGTCATCGACACATCGCAGGTCGCTACCGACACCATCGACTATGTTGCCACCGATGCCTGGGGAAATATCGCGACAGGGACCAGGACCGTGGTGATTGTCGCTAGTGCATCCTCGACCCCGTAGTTCACACCTTCTATGTTGCACGAGCGATTTTCAGGTCGGTCGTGTCAAGTCTCTGTTCGTATCGAGAGCGTTCCGACATTGCGTTTGTGGATATCCACCGCCACACACACCTGCCGGAAAACCAAGAGCCATGCCCTTGCGGGCCGTTTGATCTGGGCTCATCGATGTATTCTGGAAATTACCGACCTCGTATGAACATGCGCCCGGAGGAACGATAATCATGTCGGCGAGGGACCCTCACTCTGCGCTCAAATCGGAGGTTCTGAGCAGGATACAATCGGCTAACGGCCTAGAGATTGTCACAACAAAGCTTTGGTGGGGAAAGGACGAGACCGCCAAGAATGTTCACGTGCACCCATCGATGTGGACCTCTGCAGGCGTGCAAAGAACTGATCTCCTCAGCTACCTAGGGTTTTCGAGAAGCGACCAATGTCCGTTTACTAACGGTCACACCTGCTACAATAACTGGGTTTCCGAGGACTTCGAACCCGCGACCTTTGCGCAGGCATTCAACGTCTCCTTTGGTCAACTCGAACGCGCAGAATCCCCGCTTAACGCTTGCGGCTTCAGCTTGGCTCAACCTGAAGGTTGGGGATATTTCTACGGTCGGCCCAGCGGTAGATCTCCCTCTCACCCCGTGTTTGCGGTCGGCGATGGGCACACGGCGATCAAAACCGAGTCGATGAAGGGCAGTGAGGACGAACGTTTCTCTTTCAGATTTACGTTCATCGACACGGGCCGAGAAAAGGCCTTTGTTACTCACTACCGCCCCAAGCACCTACCTGTTTCGTCCGAGATTCTCGGCGTATTCAGATATCTCGGCTTGTTGGAGTTTCCGAGCTGCCCGGAGTTTGACTTTGAGCCCTGCTTCTATCGCGCCCTCGCGCTGATCCCGCGCGGGGATAACCTTTGGGGTGGAAACGTTGATCAGGCCCACCGGGCCTTCGACTCGCACTCGACCCAATTCTCAATTGGCGTGGAGAACCTTCTTGCCGCCAACGCGACCATGGAGGCTGTCGGCATGGAAATCCTGCAATTTGCGGCACCGCGAGACAGGATAAAGCGCGACATTGCAGCAAAGGTGGAACGCCCTCCTACTCGCGCTACCAAAGCGAAGCTGCTCCAGACCAGCTCTTCCAACGAACCCCGCGCCGCCGCTATGCCCGACACGTTCGATGTCGCCATTTCTTTCGCGGGCACTGAGCGCAAACCCGCTGAAGCTCTCGCGCAGCAGGTTCGAGACGCTGGATTCGCTGTCTTCTACGACGACCTCTACCCGGAGCAATTGTGGGGCAAGAATTTGGTCGCCTTCTTCGATGAGATATACCGTCAGAGAGCGCGTTTCTGCGTGATGTTCGTTTCCGAAGAGTACCGTGCGCGGAAATGGACCATCCATGAGGCTCGGAGTGCTCAGGCCCGCGCGCTAGAGGAACGAGGCGACGACTATATCTTGCCCGTCAAGGTCGACGAAACTGACTTACCGGGACTGCCGCCAACTGTGGGGTATGTGCCTCTTAGCGCAGGCATCGAACGCATTAGCCAGATGCTCATTGCAAAGTTGAACGGTTAGGTCGGGAGCCTAAGGCAGATCGTCGCTAGCGTCTCTTGTTCGCGGCAGGGTGGCTTAGGCGCCCAGGTCAAGCTGTTTGAACCACACCAACGGCTGTCACTTTTTCGTCGGCGGCAAAGTCTGACGGCGCGATAAACCCGAGCCCATCCCAAGGGATGGTGATGCCGATGCACCCGTAGCAGGCTGCGGCGTACTCTGAGCAGATGTACTCGTCGTTAGGCTGAAGCAGCGGCGCTAGGCGGATGTTCATCTTCCCGAGCGCGATGCGCACGATGATCTTGATTATTTCGACGACGCCATAAGGGGCCCCAAACCGGTCAACGGCGAATTCGCTCATGGTCCGCAACGTCGCGCGATTGGCCAGACCGGCAAAGTCTTCATGGCGCGCGATCAGCAGCTTGCCATTGTATGGTTTTTGATTGGGACCTGTGCCATTGACGATGGCGCTGAGGGCCACGGTGCAGGAGCCAGAGGAGAGGCTCTGGAGCACCATCACCCGATCAATAGCGTCGAGCCTGAAGATGAAGCCGACATGACTCCATGGGCTCCCGGTTGCCCATTTGATCGCTCGGGAGAAGAAGTCCGGGCCAGAGAACAGCAGGATATCGCCGTTCTGAATGTGCGGGCGCAGGTCGGTGTAGCTTTGCGCCGGCTGGGTACTGAAGACATCGCGTGAAATGGTCATGTCGCACCTGCC
>Ga0265338_10009653_pt1 | contig 11452 bp, 9 predicted proteins | sample 42126metaG_FD_193579 | JGI IMG/M metagenome (GOLD analysis project Ga0265338, IMG submission 193579) | Rhizosphere microbial communities from Carex aquatilis grown in University of Washington, Seatle, WA, United States - 4-21-26 metaG | ecosystem: Host-associated > Plants > Roots > Rhizosphere >... | reverse complement strand
GGCCGCGGCGGCCAGGGCCGGGTCGAGGCCGCACTCGGTCAGCGCCTCGACGTACAGGTCGTGGTCGAACTCGCGCTTCTCGATGTGCCGCTTGGTGCCGAGCGCGGTGTAGAGGTCGCGGAGCGCGGCGGTGCCGTACTTCTGCTCGGCCGCGATGCAGACGCGGACCGGGCCCCAGCCCCGCCCGAGCAGTTGCTTGTACTGCTCGGGCAGTTCGTCGCGGCCGGAGTTGAGCACCGACAGCGACATCACCCGGAACGACAGGTCGATGTCGCGTTCCTTCTCCACCTCGAGGATCCAGCGCGAGCTGACCCAGGCGAAGGGGCATAGCGGGTCGAAGTAGAAGTCGACCACGGGCTTGGCGGCGGGAGTAGCTGTCATGTCAACTAGCCTAACCCCGGCCGCCGGGGCGGCTGGCCCGGGGAGGCCGCCAGGGGAAGCCGCCAGGGGAAGCCGAGCGGTGGAGGCGGCTCGGGGAGACCGGCCTTGCGTGGCCTCACGGCGGCGGGGACCTCCACATCGGCGGCGGTCCCCGGCAAACCGCCGGACCGTGCGAAAACGCCGACACGCGCAGGGAAATCCGCGCCTCGGGGCGGGCGTGACGCTATCGTGTCATTTCGTGACGGAGGCACCTGCGTTCAGCGTGGTGGCGGATATCGCGATCGTGAAGGGTGAGACGCCCGGCGCGGATCAGGCGTGGCTGTCGTTCCCCGACGGGACCGCGCGCCGCACGGCCGTCCACGTTATCCACGACCTGCCGCACCTGGTCGTCGAGTCGGTGTTCGGTATCGGCGACGGGCTCTGGGGCAGCCGCGCGGCAGTCCGGGCCGCGGCCGGCCTCGCGTCCCAGCCGGCGCCCGAGCAGCAGCCCGCGGCCAAGCCCGCGCCCCGCGCCGTCACCCGCGGAAACGGCCGCATTCGGCTGGTCACCGACCCGCCCGCCAGCGTCACCGTCGCGCCCGCCAGCGTCACCGTCGCGCCCGCCAGCGTCACCGTCGCGCCCGCCAGCACGCTGCCGCCGCCCGGCCGCCCGGTAGCCAAGGCCGCGGTCAGCGCGGTGCTGAACCGCTGGGGCGACGGCCCGGACACCCCCGACGGGGTGCGGTCCCGGCTGCGCCGGTCCGGCCGGGACGCGGCCGGGCTGGCCGACGCGCTCACCGACGAGGAACTGCGGACCGCGGCGGCCGGGGTGCGCCGCCTATACCGGGACTGGGCCGCGCTGCCGGTGGGCGGCACCCTGCGGGCCACCTGGCCGCTGCATGACAGCTGGCTGCGGCTGCTGTGAGCCCCGGTCCGGCCGGGCGCGGCGGAACGTCACCGGACATCCGCCGGGTGGTGGCCGTTCGTTCACCACGACGTTGACCGGATGCATCATCCTTCCGGGCGATGGCAACTACCGTTACTACCTCAACGCTGGCATCATGTGCGGTGAACATGGACGGCATCGTGAGACCCCGATGGCCTGCACCGCCGGGCGGCCCAGGCGGCGCTCGGGCGCGGCACCGGGCAGGCCACGGCACTGTGAGCCAGGGCCGTGTGAACCAGAAGCGCGGTAACCCGCGCGGCGGGAACCGGCCTTGAGCACCGGCGTGCGGGAGCGGGAGCTGCGCGTCATGATCGTGACCGACCAGTACGCGCCCATGGTCGGCGGCGTGCCGTCGGTGACCAGGGACCTCGCGGCCGGGCTGAGTGAGCGCGGGCACGCGGTCGCGGTGCTGGCACCGAGTGACAGCCGGCACGGCCGGCTCCAGGCGCCCGGTCCCGCCCCGGCGGTTACCGTCGAGTTCCGTGGCTCGCTGCCGTGGCCGCCCTACCCTGGCCAGCGCCTCGGACTGCTACCGCGGCACCGGGCAAGGGAACTGCTGCGCGGGTTCGCGCCCGACGTGGTGCACATCCACTCGCCGCTCACGCTGGGCGCGGCGCTCCGGCCAGCCGCCAGGCGCCGGCGCGTGCCGGTCGTCTACACGAACCACTACCTGCCGCTCAACGTCTGGCCGTCCGCGGCGGGCGCCCCGCCGTCGGCCGCCCAGCGCGGCCGGGACGCCGCCTTCTACGCCTACCTGACCGGGTTCGCCAACCGCTGCGATCACGTAACCGCGCCGACCGCGACCGCGCTGCGGCTGCTCCGCGAGCACGGCCTGCGCGTGCCGTCGTCGGCGGTTTCCAACGGCGTGGACCTGGGGCGGTTCTCGGCCGGCCCGCGGGACGCGGCGCTGGCGGACCGGCTGGCGCTGCCGCCGGGCCGCCTGGTGCTGCTCTCGGTCGGCCGGCTCAGCCCGGAGAAGCGGGCCGACGTCCTCATCGCGGCCCTGGCCAGGCTAGCCGCGGCCGGCCCGGACCAGGCTGGCCCGGACCAGGCCGGGCCGGACGCGGGCCCGCTGCTGGTGCTGGCCGGCTCGGGACCGGACGAGGCCCGGCTGCGTTCCCTCGCCCGGCACTACGGCGTAACGGAACAGGTCCGCTTCCTCGGCTTCGTCCCCGACGCCGACCTGCCCGCCCTGTACCGGCTGGCCGACCTGTTCGCCATCGCCTCGCAGGCCGAGCTGCAGTCGCTGGCGACCATGGCCGCGATGGCGAGCGGCCTGCCGGTGGTAGCGGCCGACGCCGGCGCGCTCGGTGAGCTGGTGCACGCGGGGGAAAACGGCTTCCTGGTCGCGCCCGGCCGGCCGGGCGAGTTCGCCGACTGCCTCGGCCTGCTCGCCCGCGACGCGGGCCTGCGGCGCCGGATGGCGCGGGCCTCGGCCCGGATCATCGCCGACCATGACCTGCATCGGGTACTCGCCCAGTGGGAATCCATCTACCGCGCGCTGGCGTTGCCCGGGACATGCGCGATGCCTGTGGCCGGCAGCGCGCCCGTCGGCGGCCCAACCCCTGCCACCAGGCCGGCTGAAGACACGGCGTCAGCAGAAGACGAAGAACGGGTGAAGTGAGCGATGGCCAGCCCTGAACAGCCGCCCCTGCCATTGCTCTTCCTCATCGGAGACACCGGCGGGGGACACCGCAGCGCCGCCGCCGCGGTGGCACAGGCACTGGACCGGGTGCAGCCCGGCCGGTTCCTCCCGGTCATCTGCGACCCGCTGCGCGGCCCCGACGTGCCTCGCCTGCTGCGCTGGTTCGCCGGGCTCTACGGGCCCTGCATCCGGCTCACCCCGTGGCTTTGGTGGCTGTTCTGGCGGTCAAGCGACTCGCCGCGGGTGCTGGCCGCAGTCCGGCGCACCGTCATGGCCCCGGTCTACGGCAGCGTCGCGCGGGCCGCGAGCGCCTGCCGGCCCGCCCTCATCGTGGCGTTCCACCCGATGACGGCCGACCCGGCGGTTCGCGCGCGCGAGCTGGCCGGCCCCCTGGCGCCGGTCGTGACCGTGATCACCGACCTGATCACCGCCCACCTGTCCTGGCGCGACGCGGCGGTCGACCGGGTGATCGTGCCGTCGGCCGAGATGGCCGCCCAGTACGCGCGGCAAGCGGGCGAAGCCGCCCAGCAGGCGAACGGCGAGCCGGACCAGGTGGCCGGCCGTTACCTGCCGCTCGGGCTGCCGGTCGCGGCCGAGTTCTGCCGGCCCCCGCTGGGCGAGGCCGACCGGAAGGAACTCAAGCGGGAACTCGGCGTCAACGGCGACTTCCTGGTGGTGCTGACCGGCGGGGCGGAGGGCTCAGGCGGGCTGCGCCGCCGCGCGGCCGCGATCTTGCGCCAGGTGGACAACGTGGAAGTGGCAGTGATCTGCGGCCGGAACCGCGCGCTCAACCGGCGGATGACCCGGCTGGCCGGCCGGGCGGGCCGGGGGCGGCTGACCGCGCACGGCTTCGTCGGCAACATGGCCGACTGGCTGCGCTGCGCCGACATCGTGGTGGGCAAGGCGGGGCCGGGCACCATCGCCGAGGCGACCTGCTGCGGCGCCCCGATGGTACTCACCTCCCACGTGCCCGGGCAGGAGAAGGGCAACGCCCAGTTCGTCACCGGCGCGGGCGCCGGGGTGTACGCGCCGCGCCCCCGCCAGCTGGCGGCCGAGGTCAGCCGGCTGCGCGGTGACCCGAGCGCGCTGGCCGCCATGCGCGACGCCTCCGTCCAGGTGAGCCGTCCCGGCGCGGCGGCGGACATCGCCCGCTTCATCGCTGAGCTGTCGGGCCTGGCCCAGCCTGCGGGCGAGCGCCCGGACGCGAATCAGCTGGCCAGCCGGGACCTGCTCGGCACGCTGATCGCGGACTAGGGTTGTGCTCATCCGGCAGCGGGGTCGCCCGCTGCCGCCCCGCCACCGCACCGCCAGGAGAGGTACCGAACGGGTGCGGGCGCCCCCTCACAGCGCCACGCTGAGCCCCTCGGCGGCGACGAAGACCGGCAGCGGCGCGCTCGCGAACCGCCGGGCCACCGTGTCCAGTTGCGCGTCGTCCCGCGACGGCTTGTGATGGAAGAGCGCGACCCGCTTCGCGCCGGCCGCCACCGCCAGGCCGACCGCGTACTCGGCCGCGGCGTGGCCGAACGCCGCCTCGGCCGGCACCTCCTCCGCCAGCAGCTGCGCGTCGTGGATGAGCAGGTCGGCACCTGACGCCAGGTCGAGCACGGCGTCGTGGTAGGCGCCGAGCCCGTCAGGCCCCGGCCCGGCCGCGGTCGGGCAGTGGTCGGTCACGTAGGCGACCGCGCGGTCACCGTCGCTGACGCGGTAGCCGAGTGTCCGCCCGCCCTTGTGCGGGATCTCGCGGGCCTCGACGGTGAATCCCTCCGCCTTGAACTGGCCCGGGGCGATCGCGCCGAAGGTCCAGTCGCCGCGCAGCTGGTCCGGGGTGATGGGGAAGAACGGCGGCGACATCACCCGGGCCAGTAGCCCGGCCGGGTCGGCCAGGTCGGCCGGGTCGTGGTCATCGCCGCCCGGCCCCGGCTGCTCGGGCAGCAGCAGCCGCACCCGGGCGCCCGGGCGGTCGCCGCCGGCGAAGAACGGGAGCCCGAGGCAGTGGTCCCAGTGCAGGTGGGTCAGCAAGATGGTGCCGGCGAACGGCTCGCCGCCCAGCAGCCGGGTTGTGTTGGCCAGGCCGGTGCCCGCGTCAAGGAGCAGGGACGGCCGGCCGGTTCGGCCGGCCGCCGGGTCGTGCGCGACCGCTACGCAGGAGGTGTTGCCGCCGTACCGGGTGTAGTCCGCGCCGGGCGCCGGCGTCGAGCCGCGCACCCCGCAGAAGGTGACAAGCACGAGCTCAGGCCTCTTCCCCGCGCTGCCCGGGCTCCCCGGCGGGCGCGGCTTCGGCCGGCTGGGCCGGCGCTTCCCGGCGGTGCTGGCCGGACAGCTCGGCCAGCGCGCCCTGATCCAGCGCGGCGCCGTCGACCGATGCCACCTTGCACGGGGTGACCGCCACCACGCTGGCGGTCCTGATGCCGCCCTCCAGGCGGGCGCGCTCGCCCAGCATGGCGCCCGGGCCGTACTCGGCCAGCACCTCGCCGTTGCGCTCGACGCGGACCACCCCGTCGAGCACCAGGTACACGTCGGTCCCGTGGGCGTCCTGCCGCATCAGGGTGGCGCCGGCCGGGTGGGCGGTGATCCGCGGCTTGACGGCACCTTGCATCAGGTGCACCGACAGCTCCCGCTCCAGCGCCGTCTCCACCGCCACCACCAGCGCCGAGGAGTCCTCGTCGCCCCACGGGGTGTGCTTGCCGAATGACTTGCGGTACCAGTGGCCGAAGTCGGTCAGCCCGGACTTGCGGGCCAGCTTGCCCGCGCCGTCGTAGACCCAGTGGCGCGGGAACCGGCTGGCGCCCGGCACCCCGAGCCCTGTCCGCCCGGAGGCGTGCAGCGTCAGGGTGAGCGTCGACCACACCGTCGGCGCCTGCCACTGCAGGAACGGCGGGTGCGCGACCCGGCGCGGGGCCGGCATCCCGGTCCGGCCGCCGCAGGTCTGGGTAAACCGTACCCACCCGTCGCCGTACTCGGGCTCGCGCTGCAGGTCGGGCAGGGCGACCGCCTGGAAAGTGTGCCGGGCGGGGCCGATCCGGACGGTGGACGAGCCCATCAGGCCGCCGCTGCCGGCCGCGTAGCCGGCGGCGGTGATCATCCCGCTGTCGTCGGTCTCGATCCACGCCGACAGCAGGTTGGCGAACCGGAACCGGTCGGCTCGCTGTAGCTCCAGCACGTCCCCCGGCTCGCCTGGGCGGCCGAGCTCACCCGGCGGCGGCTGGTCGTAGTGGGTGAAGCCGCCTTCGAAGGCGGCCTTGGTGCCGCCGGTAACAGCTTCCGACGGTATCCAGGACAATGAGGTAACCGTGCTTTCGTATCGCATATACCGAACGTAAAATCACGGCTTGGACCCGGCGAGGGTGCTCGCGCGTGCATCGCGGTGTGCCTACTACTACCGTTTTCGGATGGACGTGGTGTTGCTATGAACCCTGTCAGGGTGGCGCTGGCCGAGGACAACGTGCTGCTGCGCGAGGGCATCTCTCGCCTGGTGGCCGCCAATGAGGACTTTGAGCTGGTCGGAGTGGCCGCTGACCTGCCGCAACTGCTCGCGCTGGCCGCCGAGCAGCAGCCGGACGTGGTGGTCACCGACATCCGGATGCCGCCCACCGGCACCGACGAGGGCATCCGGGCGGCGGCCTGGGTGCGCGAGCACCTGCCGCAGGCCGGCGTGGTCGTGCTGAGCCAGTACGTGGCCCCCAGGTACGCGGTGGCGCTGCTTGAGCACGGCTCCGCGGGCCGCGCCTACCTGCTCAAGGAGCGGGTGGCCAGCGTGGACGAGCTGGCGCGGGCGATCAGGACGGTGGCCGGCGGCGGCTCGGTGATCGACCCGCAGGTGGTGGACGAGCTGGTGCGGGCCAGGTCGGCGCAGAAGTCGTCCGGCCTGGCACTGCTCACCACGCGGGAGACGGAGATCTTGGCCGAGATGGCGCAGGGCAAGTCGAACTCGGCGATCGCGGCGGCGCTGTTCGTCACCGAACGGGCGGTGGAAAAGCACACCAACTCGATTTTCGCCAAGCTCGGCCTCTCCGAGGAACGCGACGTCAACCGCCGGGTGAAGGCGGTCCTGGTCTACCTGAGCCACGCCGAGGCCCGGTGACCGCTGTGGTGGGTGTGGCTGGCCACACCCGCCGTCGCATGCCACCATCCTCCCCGTCAGCGCTCGCGAGTGCGAGAATATGCAGGTGAGCGATCCCCGGTCGGTACTCGTCGTCGATGATCAAGCGCCGTTCAGGCTCGCTGCCCGCGCCGTGCTGCGCCGCCTCGACGGCTTTGAGTTCGCCGGCGAGGCGAAGAGCGGCTTCGAGGCGGTCGAGCTGGTGACCGCGCTGCGCCCGGCCCTGGTGCTGATGGACATCCACATGCCGGAGATGAGCGGGATCGAGGCGACCCGCCAGATCGTGGCGCACGATCCGGGCGTGGCGGTGATCCTCTGCTCCACCCACGACCCCAAGGACCTGCCCGCCGACGCCGCCTCCAGCGGCGCCATCGCCTACGTGAGCAAGGAGCACCTGTCCGCCGCGACCATCCGCGACCTGTGGGAGGGCAGGCAGTCGGGGGTCTTCGTCTCCGTCTAGGAGCGGGCTGCGCACCGCCCCTGGCGGGTGATGCCCGCAGGAGCTAGCTCCCGGTGATCAGGTCGCCTTGGGCCGCCCCGAGGGCCGATTTGCCGCCTCCGCGGCCACGCAGGACGAAGGCGATGCCGACGGCGATCACGGCGCCGGCCAGCGGGCCCGCGACATAGACCCAGTACGCGGTGAAGGTGGTGCTGGCCAGGTCGGGCCCGAAGGTGCGAGCCGGGTTCATCGAGGCGCCCGAGATGGGACTGCCCCACAGGCCGGCCAGGGCGATGTAGCTGCCGACCCCGAAGGCGCCGATGATGCCGATGTTCTGGGCTCCTGAGGCGGTGCCGAGGATCACGCTGACCAGGCCGGTGGTCAAGATCAGCTCCATCCAGAACGCGGCCATGGAGGAGTAGCCGTGCGCCGGGTAGTTGCTGCCGTAGCGGGCGGAGACGTTGACGACGGCGTGCAGGACCAGCCCGGCGAGCACCGCCCCGGCCAGCTGCACGACGACGTAGCCGGGTACCCGGCGCCAGGGGAAGTCGCCGCGCAGGGCGAAGGCGACGCTGACGGCCGGGTTCAGGTGCGCGCCGGAGATCTTGCCCATGAACAAGATGACCGCGACAACCGTCAGCGCGGGGGCCGTGACGGCGGCGGAGCGGCTGATCACGCCGGGGAACGCTTGGCCCATCATGCCGCCGCCGGCCGCCGCGAGTACCAGCAGGAAGGTGCCGAGCAGCTCGGAGACCAGGCGGCGCCACTCCTGGCGCGGGTTGTCGAAGTCGGTGATGCGGTCGATGACGTCCTGCTCGTAGCGCGCGAGCGGGCTAAGCGGGCTTGGCGCGGGCAGTGGCGGTTGGGCGGGCACGGCTGCCTCATTTCGAGTTCAGGCGGGGCGCCTGGCCGGCCTTGTGGTCCCGCCTGGGCAGGCGCCGGCTCAGCATAGTCAAGGGTGGCAGGATGCGCGGTCGGCCGGGTCACCCGGCACGGGTGGTCCACGCTGGGTGACAGTGGGCGGGCAGGCAATCCGGGACCTCCGGCTCCGCCTGGCGGCGGTCACGGCCGGCCCCGGCACGGTCATCGCGGGCGGTCGGCGGCCGTGGGATGATCAGCGTCATGGCACGCGCCCACCAGCCGGCCCGGGACCGGACCCCGGCGCAGCGGCAGCGGCGGGTCTGGGACCAGGCCGCGCCCGGCTACGACAGGCAGATCGCCTTCTTCGACCGGACCTGGTTCTCCGGCGGCCGGGCGTGGATCGGCCAGCGTGCCCGCGGCCGGGTCCTTGAGGTTGCCGTCGGCACGGGCCGTAACCTGCCGTTTTACCAGGCCGAGGTCACCGTCGCGGGGGTCGAGCTCAGCCCCGCGATGCTGTCTATCGCCCGGCAGCGCGCCGCTGGCCTGGGCCGCGAGGCGGACCTGCGCGAGGGCGACGCCGAGCGTCTGCCGTTCGACGACGCCTCGTTCGACACAGTGGTCTGCGGGCTGGCGCTGTGCACGATCCCCAGCCCGGCGGCGGCGGTCGGTGAGATGCGCCGGGTGCTGCGCCCCGGCGGGCGCCTGCTACTGCTCGACCACATCGGCAGCAGCTGGCCGCCGGTCTACGCGGCCCAGTGGCTGCTGGAGCGGGTCACCGTCCGCACGGCCGGGGAGCACTTCACCCGCCGCCAGCTCCCCCTGGTCACCGCGGCCGGGTTCGGGATCGTGGAAGCCGAGCGGCTGAAAGCCGGCACGGTCGAGCGCATCCACGCGGTCAAGCCCGCCCGGTAGCCGGCGGATTCCCGGGCGGCAGGACGGGCCCCCGGGCTACAGCAGCGGGACCGAGCCGCTGATCGTCGTGCCCGCGCCGGGAGCCGATTCCCAGCGGGCGGTGCCGCCGATCGCGCCGAGCCGGTCGGCCATGTTGGTGTAGCCGTGGCCGGACCGGGCCCGGGCGGCGTCGAAGCCGGGTCCGTCGTCGGTCACCGCGAACAGCAGGCCGCCCGAGTCCTCCCACAGCCGGACGGTGACGTCCGCCCCTGGCGCGTGCTTGGCCGCGTTCTGCAGCGCCTCCAGGCAGCAGAAGTACACCGCCGACTCGATCTCGAGGCCGTACCGGCCGATGCCGCGGGCGTCCACCGCGACCGGCAGCGGCGAACGCCGCCCGGCCGCGGCGAGGGCCTCACCCAGGCCGCTGTCGGCCAGCAGCGGCGGGTAGATGCCGTGCGCGAGGTCGCGCAGCTCCTGGATGGTCGCCTTGACCTCGTCCGCGAGCTGGTCCAGCATGAGCCCGGCCGTCTCCGGGTCGTCGGTCACCAGGTCCCGGGTGATCCGCAGGTTGACCGCCAGCGCGACCAGGTGCTGCTGAGCGCCGTCGTGCAGGTCGCGCTCGACCCGGCGGCGCTCGGCGTCGGCGCTGGCCACGATCCGCGCCCGCGACCGGCGCAGCTCGTCCGCCTGCTTGCGCAGCTCGTCCAGCGTGGTCTGCAGCGCGGTGTCAAGCCGGGCGTTGTGCAGCGCGAGGCCGACCTGGCGGGCCAGCTCGGTCAGCACCCGGTCGTCCTCGGCCGAGAACTGGTCCGCGGTCGCCAGCCGGGTGACCACGATCAACCCGAGCAGGTCCCCGGCGTGGCTGACCGGAGCGACCCGCAGCTGGCCCGGCCCGGCCCCGTCAAGCAGGCCGGGCAGCCAGACCGACGTCCACGCGCTGCCCGATACGCCCGCGCGGGCGATCACCGGCCGCTCGCGCTCGCCGACAAGCAGCGACCGCGGGCCGGTGTCGGGGACCGCGGCGGTCCGCTCGAGCACGTCCCCGAGCCCGGTGTAGACGTCGGCCGAGGTCAGCGTCATCGTCTTGCGCAGCGACTCGGCCAGCTGCAGCAGCAGCTCGTCCATCGGGATCGCCCTGGTCATCCGCGAGCCGAAGGTGCGCAGCACCTCGTCCGGCGCCTGCCGCGCGCCGAACACCCGCCTGGTCGCCCAGTCGCTGATCCGCTCCCTGGCCGGGGCGAAGCTGACCGCGGCGACCGCGGCCGCGATCATCGACATGCCGAGCAGTTCCCGGTCGGAGGTGTCCGACGGCGGGCGGCCGAGGCCGAGGATGACGATCAGGTAGATGGCCGACACGGTGATGACGAACCCGGCCACCGACAGTACCTGCACCAGCAGCCGGCCGCCGCTGCCGAGCCGCGGCACGTCGCCGGCCGCCATGCCCAGCGGGAACAGCACCATCAGGCCCTCGGTGGCGGGCGGCAGCGGCGCGGGCCAGCCGACCAGCAGGTACAGCACGGTGACGGCCAGCGCCAGGCCGCACGCGGCGACGCCGCCGATCGCGGCCCACTGCATCCGCTCCCGGTCCCGGGCGGTGGCCCGGTCGTAGCGCAGCCGCGCCGCGGGCAGCGCGGCCGCCAGGACCACCGACCACACCAGCACGCCCAGCCAGGCGGGCACCTCACGGCCCGCCGCGCCGAATGCGGCCCCGGCCGCGACCGCGGCGGCGTAGCCGGCCAGCGCCCAGCCCCGCCTGACCCGGCTGCGCAGCCGCCCGTCGGGCAGCGCGAGCAGCAGGTGAACTGAGACCGCGATCATCAGCGCGGCCGCCAGCGTGCCCGCCGCGACCGCGAGGTGATGCGCGGCGGCCGGGCTGAGGCCGCCGCCCGGTCGCCCGGACTGCCCGGCCGCCGCGGCCGCGAACCGACCGCCGAGCCGGGCCGCGCAGAACGCGACCGCGGCGGCCAGCGCGCCCGCCGCCTGCTGCCACTGCGGGGTCCGCTCCGGTGCCCAGGCGGTGGCCGCGGCGCAGAGCGCCCAGGCGGCGATCAGGGCGGCGGTCACCCAGGCGGTGCCGCTGATCCCGTGGGGAACCCTGACCGCGAGCCCGGCTGCCGCCAGCCCGGCGGCGGCCGCCGGCAGCAGGATGCCGCTTACCAGCCGGCGCGCCCGGCCCCGGGCGGCGGCTGCTTCCGCCGTCCCGTCCGCTGC
>Ga0265338_10009650_pt1 | contig 11455 bp, 10 predicted proteins | sample 42126metaG_FD_193579 | JGI IMG/M metagenome (GOLD analysis project Ga0265338, IMG submission 193579) | Rhizosphere microbial communities from Carex aquatilis grown in University of Washington, Seatle, WA, United States - 4-21-26 metaG | ecosystem: Host-associated > Plants > Roots > Rhizosphere... | reverse complement strand
CCGGGTATAGGATCGCCGCGGGTTATGCGACCGCGATCTACCAGGGCGATGCCGTTCGTATGAACGTGTCCGGTCCGACCGGGTACGTCGAGCAATGGGCGCAAGGCGACGGCAGCACGGCGACAAAGATTCTCGCCGGCATCTTCGTCGGCTGCTCGTATTACTCGACGAGCCGACGTCAGACGGTCTGGAACAACTACTGGCCGGGATCGGATGCGACAGGCGACGTTACCGCCTTCGTCATTGATGACCCGTTAGCCCAGTTCAAGGTTCAGGCCGGTGTGGCGGCGACGCCGTTCACTCCGATCTACATGGGCTCGACGGCGGACATCGTCGCGACCCCGGTGGGCAACACGACGACCGGTATCTCCGGTATGTCGCTCAACACGCCGACAACGACGAACACGCTGCCCTTCAAGGTGGCCGGCTTCGTCTCGTCGCCGCTTCCAAGCGGCAACGTCAACGGAACCGACATCACGACGGCCTACAACTACGTGATTGTCGGCTTCAACAACCAAATCTTCAAAGCGCTGCTGGGGGTCTGAGCCATGGCGATCAATGTCAGCGCAATCCGCGATCTACTCATCCCCGGCCTCCGTGGTGTGGTCGGCGAGTACAAGCAATATCCGGCGATCTGGCCGAGACTTTTCGACCAGGGCAAGTCGGAAATGGCACAGGAGCGCACGGCTTCGATGCGCTTCCTGCCGTTGGCGCAGCTTAAGACCGACGGTGGTCAAACCGCCTTCGACAACGCCTCCGGCGAAGCCTTCGTCTACAACCAACTGCACGTCGGCATCGGTTTGGGGTACGCAATTACCCGCAACACGATCGCGGACAACCTCTATAAGGCGCAGTTCCGGCCGTCGAACCTCGGCTTGCAGCGCTCCTTCGCGCAGACCAAGGAAATCTATGCGGCTGCGGTGTTCAACAACTCCACCACCTTCGACAACACGGTCGGCGGCGATGGCGTCTCCCTGCTGAACACGGCGCATCCGCTTCCGGCAGGCGGCAGTGGCCCGTCAACTTGGGCGAATACGCCGACGGTGGCGGTCGACCTCAACGAGTCGTCCCTGCTGAACGGCATGATCTCGATTCAGACCGGCTTCTACGACAACGCCGGCCTGCGCATGATGGCGACCGGCAAGGAACTGGTCATCCATCCGAACAACGAGCCCGTCGCGCTGCGCTTGCTCCGCGCCGAGCTCCGTCCCGGCACGACCCAGAACGACCCGAACGTGATCCCGACGGTGGCTGGTGGCGTATCGAGTTACGTGAAGAACGTCTTCTTCACGTCTCCGTACCCCTGGTACATCAAGACGGATCAGCCTGGGTTGCTCTACCTCGAGCGCGAGCCGTTCGAAATCGACATGCAAGTCGACTTCACGACGGACAACCTCTTGGTTAAGGGCTGGGAGCGGTACTCGTTCAACTACAACGATCCGCGGTCGCTCTGGGGCAGCGCGCCGACCGCGTAAGGCGGCGGCGCCATTAAGGGGTAGCCTATGAGCACGTCGGCAGAAGAAGGCCCGTTCGGCACCTTCGGCTCGGCCATAAGCCCGCCGAACGCCAGCAATCCGGAGGCCGGTCCGAACTTTTGGTACCAGGGCGATATGATCCTGGACCCAAGGGCGGCGTACACCTATCAGCCCGGCAACCGTTCCGGCGCGCCCATTTTCGGCTGGCCGACGGTTGGTGCGATTCCGATTGTCGACCAGGCGCCGTCGACGGCCTCGACCTCGAACATCGTCAACGCTGCGACGCCAACCGCGGGGACGGCACTGACGCTGGTGTCATCGTCGGGTAGCGGCATCACCGTTGGCGCTTCCGTCATCAATGCCAATACCGGTCTAACGGTCTCCGGGCTTCTCGGTATTGATGTTGCGGCAGCGCGCACCTTTACCGGTGTCTTCACCAACGGCTCGCCGAAGATCACCTGGAGCAGCGCTCCTGGCGGCCTCGGCATCCAAGTCGGCGACCAGGTCACGTTGACGACATCTGGAACGTTGCCGACCCCGTTTGCGCTCACCACGACTTACTACGTGGCTGCAATCACCGGCAGCGTGACGATCGGCTCCGGTGCGATGATGCTGTCGGCAACGCTTGGTGGAGCGCCTATCTCGGCGACCAGCGCCGGTTCCGGCACGCAAACCATCAACGTCACGGCACCGAACACCTATAACAACGGCTCGGGTGCCACGGTCGCCGCGCCTAACCTGCCGTTCCAGCCGCCCGTCATCTTCGGCGCCGGTGGCGCCGGCATGGGTGGAGCGCTCCGGTTCTGGAATCCGAACTGGGCCATTGCGCGTACGTTGATCCTGACGAACAACGGCAACGATACGAGCGGCACCTATACCGTCAACGGGTACGACATCTACGGTTACCCGATGACGCAAGTCCTGACCGGGCCGAGCACGAGCACCGTCAGCACGACGAAGGCGTTCAAGTACATCACGTCGATTGTCCCTGGTGGCACGATCGCCAGCACGTCGGTAAGCGTCGGCACCAATGACGTCTTCGGTCTGCCGCTGCGCACCGATTGGGCGGCCTATCTCAATGTCTACTGGAACAATGCCGTCGTGACGCCTGCAAATATCGTGATTGTTGCTGCCGACATCAACACGCCGTCTGGCACCACTGGAGACGTCCGCGGCACTATCACGGCCACCGCTACAAGCGACGGTACCAAGCGCCTTGTGGTGTTCTGGAACCCGATTGCCGCGAACATGAACTCTACGGTCGGCCTGCTCGGCCAGCCGCAATTCTGAACCTGACCTGATCGCGGGCAGGTTGCCCCGCGGCCGAGCCCACGGATCCGGGTAATGAGGAATCTACGATGAGCAGAGCGCGCCATAAGGCAAAAGGCGGAGCAACCAAGCCGGTATGGGAAGCCGGTGGTGGCACCAATGCCGCAAAGGAAGCCGAAGAGAAGAAGCACGGTGGCAAGGTTCACCACGGCGAGGGCGAGAAGCCGAAGCATCGTGCCGACAAGCGTGCTCGAGGCGGCAAGGTTGAGCACGAGATTCACGGCGTGAAGAAAGAGAGCATGAAGCATCACCACGGCATGCACGTTCCCGGTCGGAAGCGTGGCGGCGGTGTCGGTGCGGACAAGCATCCGCTTTCGAGCGCTGCGAACATCAAAGAGGTCGTGAAGGGCGAGGGCTCGTCCAAGGGCGTCCCCTCGGACTGAGGGGCGCCGGCATGGCGGAGAAGTGGATCCAGTCGGCCATAAAGCGCCCTGGTGCACTCCACCGGGCGCTTCATGTGCCAGAGGGCGAGAAGATACCAGCCGAAAAGCTGGCCAAGGCTCGCAAGTCTGACAATCCACGAGTTCGCCAGATGGCTGGGTTGGCTCGAACATTGAAGGGCTTTCATCACGCGAAAGGTGGCGCTGTCATCCAAGGTGAAGGCGAGGCGCCGAAGGCGAGGGGTGACCGAGCGCGGCGCGAGAGATGAGGTGCCGCGATGGGTGTGAACGTAACCTTCACTAAGCAGCTTGGGGCGGCTTCCTCGAACTCGATCGCCCAGAGCCAGAGTGCAAGTGCCGGCACTTCACTAACGCTCAACGGCTCCGCTACCAATTACCTTTCAACGACCACCACGGCGGCAGTCGCGCCCGGCAAGGTCGTTCTGCCACTGACTTCGGTCACCGGCCTGGTGCCTGGTCAACTCGTCACCGATACGTCGGCGGCGGTCCTGCCTCCCAACACAACCATCCAGGCGGTCGGTACCAGCGGGGTCACCATTTGGCCACCGGTCGGCGACACGGTCGGCGTCGGCAACGGTGACACCATTGTTTTCCCCGGAACGGCGACGATCGATGCGGTGACGGCGGCTAACGTGGCGGTCGGCCGTCGCGTCGTCATCGCCTACACCGGCACCGATACCTCCTTTGTGATCGTCGGCACCAATGCGTACGGCAACGTCATCACCGACACGGCGGTCGGTGGCTCGGGTTCGGCGGTATCCAACCTCGACTTCGTCACCGTCACCAGCATTACGCCGGTAGGCGGCGGCTTGACCGGCGTCACCGCGGGAACCAATGGCGTCGGTGCCACTCCATGGGTGACCATGAATTGGCGCGGCTACTCGCCCCTGAACGTGACGACCACCGTCGAACTGGTCAGCGGCTCGGTTAACTTCACGCTGCAACACACCGCGGACGATCCTAACAGCCCGCCGAACGGCATCTATCCGCTGGCGATTAACGATCCCCTTTTGGTCAATCAGTCAGCAACGATCGACGGCCTCTCGGTGGCGCCGCTTCGCGCGATGCGGATCCTCATCAACTCGGGGACAGGCGAAATCAGGACGCGGTTTGTTCAGGCGGGGGCCGGATGATGAAGAGACTTTTACTTGTCGGCGTTCTTCTTCTCGGCAGCGCTCTAGCCGCTATCGCGCAACCGGTGCCTGTTGCCGTCACTCTTGGCGGTGCTCCGGTCTCGGGTAGCAACCCCTTCCCGGTCACTGGCACATTTAGCGCGTCGCTTGCTGGCTTCCAGCCGTCCGCGGCCGGAGCGCGCGGCACGCCACTCACGGTGACGACGGCCGATTCCAGCGGAGCTCTCCCGACCGGGACTGTGGTCGACGTCAGCAACGCCGGCACCACCAATCCGATGTACTGCAACGTCAACGGCGTTGCGGCTACCGCGGCCGACAAGCTGATTGCTCCGCAAAGCTGGTTCGAGTTCACCATCCCTTCGGGTGTCACGACTCTGCATTGCATCGCAACGGGAGGGTCGACGACGGCCAACACAGTTGGGGGCACAGGGCTCGGTACTGGGGCTGGCGGAGGAAGCGGCGGTAGCGGTGGCTCGTCGTCCATTACGGGATGGGCCGGCAGCACGATCGGGACCGGCACGATACAGGCGTTTGGTTCGACGCAGTCCACCATCGGCGCTGGCCTCGTGCCGGCAATCAATGCCTTTGTGGTAAATACGACTACGGCGCTCGCAACCAATGCCGATAGCATCGCACCGTCTGGCAGCGCGGTTAACTCTCCGACCAACTCTTACCTTTATGGTTTCGATGGCACGAACTGGGATCGGTTGCGGGTTGCCGCGTCAACGTTTGGCTTAGAGATTGCGGCTGCGAGCGGAGCGCTCGCTTCTGGTGCTGGCACAGACGGCTGGGATTCGACACAGGGCGCCAAAGCTGATGCTGCGTGGGCCGGTAGTGGATCAGGCTCTGTCGTCTCCATCGACAAGTATATCGCGGCCGGAATTTATGCGCCGCCCAATCTCAACGTCAACGGCACAAATACCGCCTGGACTGGCGTGACACCTGGGATACCTCAGACTGGCACTGTTATTGCGGCGAACGTCTCGACCCCTATCGCTACTCCAATCACATGCTCTGCTCTATGCGCCAATCTCGCTGTGAAAACTGCCGCAGGCACACTCTATTCATTTGAGGTTTCCGCAGACAGCACGCTGAGTGGCGCGGCTTGGTGGATAATGATCTACAACGCCACCTCTGCGCCCGCAGATGGGGCCGTGACACCGCTCAAATGCTATGCTGCACCGTCTGGTGCAACGAGCTTCACTGGTGCGTTCGCGTCCGGTGGGATTTCATTTAGCACGGGCATCACCATTGGCGTCTCCACCACAGGCTGCTTCAACAAAACCGCCAGTACCCATGCCTTGATCTCGGGAGACTACCAATGATTGCCCGCCTTATTTACGGTCTGATATTTGTCCTGACGGCTTCACTGGTATGGGCGCAGAGTGGGGGCTTTACCCCAGGCACGAGCGGCAGCGGCGCGACCCCAGGGGTGTCCTACCTGGCCGCCGCCAACTACGGAGCGATGTGACATGAGAACTATCAGACTACTCCTGGTCGCTGCGCTGGCGTTCCTCGCGCCGGAGCTCGGTGGCGCGGCTTGGGCGGCTGTCACCCAGAACTCGTGGGTGACGGTTCAGACCCCCAAGAACGGTACGCAGACGTTTGTGCAGGGCACGGACGCGGCAGGCACCTACAAGACACTCTACACGGGCGGCACGAACGGGACGAAGGTCAAGGCGATTTGGGTCACGTCGAATGATGCCAGCGCTCAACACCTCGTTACGGTGCAGGTCTCGACTTCTACTTCCGCGCACTGCTCGCCTCAATCAAACTGTGTCGGCGGAGTCGCGGTCACGATCCCAGCTAACTCCGGGTTTGGCAGCAATGTTCCCGCAGTCAACATGATGTCGGTGACGAACTGGCCCGGCCTGCCGGTGGACAGCGACGGCAACCCGTTCATCTACCTCGCGGGCAGTTCGCAGACGCTGGAGGCCACGTTCGCTACTGCGCTCACAGCCAGTGACCAGATCGCGATCACCGTAATTGCGGAGGACTTCTAAGTATGCGACGGTCGCTGCTCACCGCACTCTTACTGCTATGCCTTGCGCCGTCGCTGGCGTGCGCGCAGTTTTTGTCGCCGGACAGCCGGGCGCGCCCGCGCAACTTGGGATCCCCGACCGCCGAAAATATGTACTTGACGCGGTGGCTCTATATCTACCCGTCGGCGCAGACCGCCGTTAACCCGACCAGTGGCTTAATCTTCGCACCCACTAACGCGCTTAATAGTTCCATCATCTTTGGCGCTTATGCGATTACTTCGTTTTATACCGGTTCCGAGTACGACGTTGTTGTAGGAGCCCCGACTTCATTTATTGTCCGGTTTACGTCGTCCGGATTCAGTGCCACTAGCGGCAGCACTGGTGGCCTTGTACTCGCGTCGGCTATTGGTATGGGCTGGACGAGCGCAGCCAGCGCGACCAATAGTGTGGACACGGCGCTGTACCGCTGTGGAGTCGCCTGTATCAAGCAGGGGATCGCCGACGCTGCGTCTCCGGTGGCACAGGTATCGAGCGTCCAGAACGTCGTCGCGGGCACGGCGGCTACGGCCGGAGCGGATCGCACCTTCAACGGTAGTCAGGGGACGTATACCGGGGCGGGCGGCGGCCAGAGCTTTCAGGTAGCCCCGGCAGCGCTGTCGGACAGCGCGCACTCAATCACGGCTTTCTCGGGCACCACATCACCGTACACGATTACGGCCACGGGCGCGCCCGCCTACCCGGTCGGCACCATCGTTACGGTGGCCAGCGCGACGCCGTCATCGCTGAACGGCTCTTATACGGTCACCTCGTCGTCGGCTGGGCAATTCACGGCGACGACGACACAGACCGGGACCTGGTCGAGCGGTGGTACCGCTGCCATCAACACGACGGCGCAGAACCCGGAGGTCCAGACCCTCTACCTGGACAGCCAGACCCACTACCGCGTCGGCAAGGGCACGGCTCCGGCTCTAAGTTCGTGCGGGTCGTCGCCGTCAATTCTCGGAACCGATGCGGCTGGACAGGTGACGATGGGTGGCACTGCAACCGGCTGCGTTATCACCTTCAACTATCCGTACACCAATGCGCCGTTCTGTGTCGTGACGTGGCAGGCTACGCCGTTGGCCTCGCAGAGCTACAGTGTGAGCCCAACCGCGATCACTCTTACGCAGACGAGCACCTCGAACGACGTCATCAACTACCACTGCATGGCGCAGAACGGCGGGTAGGTTTTGGAAAAGTTCCCGATATACGCTGTCACGCCGGAGGGGGCTGCGGCGATAAATAGCGCCATACCCCAAACCGGGGTCGTCAATCTAGTGGCGAGTCCGTGGAATTTCGTCAACGACGGCCTCACCGATAATTGGCCGAACTACCAAACTTGGTATTCGCTTTGCAACACGCTGACGGCGAGTTGGCCGTACACCGTCACGTTCACTCAGGGGGCGGGCAACGTCGCCGTCTGCAACTGGGCGAACCACGGGCTGTCGTGGAACGACATTATAAGCTTTACCGGAACAACCCCGACAACCACTGGCGGCGTACTTCCGGCTGGGATCACGGCCGGTACGCTTTACGCCATCCTAAGTTCCAACTTCACTCCGAACAGTTTCGAGTTCGCGCAACTGTCGGGGGTGATCGGAGCAAACAACCTTGGGGTCGCCGGGAACCAGAACTTCAACTTCGCTGGCGTCTCGCTTCCCGGCATCGGCTTCATCGACAGCCTCGAGGGCGCGCCGATAGTTATCTCGACCACGGGCTCTGGCACGCTTGGATGCGTCGTCCACAACTACGACTGGGTCGAGGTAAGGATACCGGCTGGCAACTACTACTCCAGTGTGGCGGACTTTACTGGGCTGGTCGCTGGCCAGCGCAGGATAAAATTCCACGCTGACGGTGCCAAGCTCTGGGACGTGAACGTAGCAATATCGCTTGGGGCCATCGGCACGATGGGCCAGCAGATGAACGCTGATGGTGACGGCTATGGTGCCGCGAACTGCTGGGGCTACGTCAACACCATCAATCAGGCCGGTGGCACGTCGCACGTGACCATCACCCTGAAGACACCGTCGCTGGCGTCATTGTTCTACCCCAACCAATGGGTCTGCCTGATGGCGCTGGACCTACAGGAGGGGACAGGTGGGCCGCCGAACAACCATTATTTTCAGTACCTGCAACTCTCCAGCGTCAACACGTCGACCGGAGTGCTCACCGCCTACCTCCAGAGCTTCCAGATGCTGGAGTCGTTCCTGGACACCTTCCCGACTTGGAACGCCGGGACGCCGGGGGCGAATGCCCTATGCACGGGTGGCGCTGCTGCGGTTGTTGGCATGCCGTCGAACTGGAACACCGACATCGTGTGGGAGGGCCTGCATTGCTTCGGCACTTTCGAGACCGACGTCTTCGCCCGGCGCGCGACGTTCCTCGACTGCGTATTCGACGGACAAGGTTGCGTCCCTACCACGAACCAGAGCTTCCGCATGGAGCGCTGCAAGAACGGGAGCGGCAATAGCACCTTCAGTTCCAGCAGCGGCGGTGTCGTGGAAGGGGTGATTGGTGGCTTCGGGCAGGGGCTGCAATTCGACAAGCTCGTGGAGCAGGCCACGTTCGTCGATTGCGTCTTCGATGGGATAACCGTTTCTGGCTCATCGATGAAGAACATCACGTTCGACCAGTGCCGCATCGGCGTCCTGAACGGGACCGGGCGCAGGAACCGCTTTGTCGACTGCGTCATCAATCAGATGTTGTTCGGGTGCGGCTATGGGGCGATGGACAATCTTGAACTGGTGAACTGTCAGGTCGACAGCTTCGTCCCCTATTACAATTATCAGGCCCCGGCGCTGCTGCCCCAACTGTGGACCTTCAGCAACGGCACCCTGAAGATAGCGCTCAATCCGTGGTTGGGGATCACCGGCAAGGAGTGGTCGCAGGTCGCCGTTCCCGGCAGCAAGTGGTATCTGTGCCCCTACGGCCAAGGATTCACCCTCGCGAACGTTGGCTTCCCTTTCACTATCCTCAACGTCTGGACGGACGGCTCAAGCAACTTTTGTGTTGATACTGACTTGGCGGCGCTCCCGGTAGGGGCGAGTACCAGTTCGGCGGTCACGGTGACGTCGGGGTCGCCCGCCGTCATCAACTGGACGGCTCACGGCTTAACTGCTGGCACCCCCGTCGTGTTTTACGCGAGTTTCGGTGCCACGCTACCAACTGGAATGTCGGCCAACACGCTCTACTACGTCTTGGCTGCTGGGCTGACGGCGAACACCTTTGAGTTCTCGACCAGCGTGGGCGGCTCGGCTGTCAACACGACTGGGTCACTCACCGGCACGCTGCATTGCGTCGGCAATCCATTGCAGATGCTCCAGCACCCAGCGTCAAGGATCACGGTGCGCAACTGCGTCGGCAACACGTCGCTGGCTGACCACAACGGCGTCTCCGATGTCCCGATGTACTCGCGGATCAAGCGGTCGTACTGGGGCCCCGGCATCAACGACACCACGATGCCGATCTGGGGCAACCTCGTCAGTCTCACTATCAACGTCGTTAGGCCCTACACGGGGAGCGGTGGGTTCACCCTTGCCCTGACTGGAACGGGCTACACGACAGGTGGGGCGGTCAGCGCCTTTTCCGAAACGGTGGACTGCACGGTCGCCGGGCTTCGCACGATCACGGCCACGACCACGACGGGGTCGGCCGGGGCAGACTCCATATCTGCGTATGCGAACTGGCTCGGGTCGCAGCTTTCCGCCGTGTCGACGGGCGGCAACTTCAGCATCATGGACCAGAACCCGGTGGTCGAAATCTTCATGCAGACCGACCAGGGGATCACGGGTTACCACACGCTAGAGGCGACTTGGCTGAGCGCCGCTTACCTCAGCGGCAAGAGCCAGACCCTGACGGACTCGGCCAACAACAGCAACTTCACCATCTGAACCGAAAACAGTAATGATCTGGCTAACGCGACGACATTTTAATCTTGGTTGCCTTGGGGTGCTGGCAAACTTTTCTGTTTTCCAAACCACTATTGGTAACGTCCTTATCGATAATTCCGGCGATGTCCTTACGGATAATTCCGGCAACGTCCTTACCGCGTCATGAGGCACCTCATCCTCATCATCATCCTAATCTGCGCCGAGGTCTTTCTTGTCGCATGGGGGGCGCCATGGCAGGCGCAGGCGTTTTGGCATGGCAGTGCCGGGGGCGGTCCGCCGCCGACCTGTTCCAACAGTCTCGACTTCACCAAGTCGTGCAACAGCCAGTATGCGGGGGTTATCTTATGAAGAGATGGATCGGCGCGGCAGCGCTCTTACTGCTGGCCACGGCGGCGCAAGCGGCTGACAACGCCATTGTCCTTACGCCCGGCCTTGGTGTCGTCGAGCGTTCAAAGGACGTTGGTGCCGGTGTCCAGTCTCCAGTCGCCATCCTTGGCGACACCTCTGGCAATCCTTTGGCCACGGTCCCAGGAACTGGGAACACATTGTTTGCGCTCCCGATCCAGGGAGTGGCGGGCGGCGTCGCGCTTCCGGTTAGCGGCACCTTTTGGCAGGCTACTCAGCCGGTGTCGGGAACGTTTTGGCAAACGACGCAGCCAGTCAGTGGGACGTTCTGGCAGGCAACGCAACCCGTCAGCGGCACGTTTTGGCAAACGACGCAGCCGGTTTCTCTCAATGCCACGCCATCCCTTGTCAACGGTAACGGTATCGTGCCGACGCAGGGTGGCAACGCGCTCTCCGCGACCAACGGTATTTTCTCGAACGTCTTGCAGGGCAACGCCGTGTTGTCGGCAACGAACGGCCTCTTTGCCAATCTGTTGCAGGGCAACGCGGTTCTCTCGTCGGGCAATCCGCTGTTTGTCGAGATTGTCTCCGGCTCGACGGCTAACCAGAACGTCAACCTCAATCAGGTCGGCGGAAACTCCGTCGTCACTGGTGGCGTAAACGGCTCACAAGGTATCGGCGGCTTGGCGGCAACCGGAGGGGCGCTCGCCGGCAACCCGGTTCTAGTCGGCGGCAGCGACGGAACGGACGTTCGCAATCTGAGCACCAATGCCGCTGGCAATCTACTTGTCGGCGCGGCGCAGGCGACTGTTTCGGCGGGCAATGCCCAGAGCTCGCAGACCGCGAACGGCAATGGCACCG
>Ga0265338_10009649_pt1 | contig 11455 bp, 11 predicted proteins | sample 42126metaG_FD_193579 | JGI IMG/M metagenome (GOLD analysis project Ga0265338, IMG submission 193579) | Rhizosphere microbial communities from Carex aquatilis grown in University of Washington, Seatle, WA, United States - 4-21-26 metaG | ecosystem: Host-associated > Plants > Roots > Rhizosphere... | reverse complement strand
CGGCACGGCGTCGCGCTTGAGCTCGACCTGGATTCGCATCCCGGTGCGGTCGGAGTGGTCCTCGAGATTCGAGATCTCGGTCAGCACCTTGTCGCGGACGAGGTCGGCGATCTTCACGATCACGCCGGTGTCGCCGCCCTTCTTGACGCCGTACGGAAGCTCGGTGATGACGATCGCCGACTTGCCGCCGCGCAACTCCTCGATATGGGCGCGCGCGCGCATGACGACGCGGCCGCGGCCGGTGCGGTACGCGTCGCGGATCCCGCCGCGGCCGACGACGATCGCGCCGGTCGGGAAGTCGGGCCCCTTGATGTGCTTCATCAGCCCGTCGACGGAGATCTCCGGGTCGTCGATCATCGCGATAACCGCGTCGATCGTCTCGCCGAGGTGGTGCGGCGGCATGTTCGTCGCCATTCCCACGGCGATGCCGGAGGAGCCGTTGACGAGGAGGTTCGGGAAGCGAGACGGCAGCACGGAGGGCTGGCGCCGCGACTCGTCGTAGTTCGGCTCGAAGTCGACCGTGTTCGCGTCGATGTCGCGCAGCAGCTCGGTCGCAAGCTTCGAGAGCCGCGCCTCGGTGTAGCGCGGGGCCGCGGCCGGGTCGTCGTCGATCGAGCCGAAGTTGCCCTGGCCGTCGACGAGCGGATAGCGCAGCGAGAACGGCTGCGCCATGCGGACGAGCGTGTCGTAGATCGCCTGGTCGCCGTGCGGGTGGTACTTGCCCATCACGTCGCCGACGGTGGCAGCCGACTTCTTGTACGGCCGGTTCGGCTGCAAGCCGGCCTCATGCATCCCGTAGAGGACGCGCCGGTGCACCGGCTTCAGCCCGTCGCGCACGTCCGGCAGGGCGCGCGAGACGATGACCGACATCGCGTAGTCGAGGAAGCTCGAGCGCATCTCCTGCTCGAGCTCGCGCAGCTCGACGCGTCCGCGGTCGATTGCGCCGGTGTCTAGCTCAGACATCGAGGAACTTCACGTCTTTGGCGTTCTCTTCGATGAAGAGGCGGCGCGGCTCGACCTGGTCGCCCATCAGCATCGAGAAGAGCTGGTCGGCGGCGTGAGCGTCCTCAACGTCCACGCGAATCATCAGCCGGCGCGCCGGGTCCATCGTCGTCTCCCAGAGCTGCTCGGCGTTCATCTCGCCGAGGCCCTTGAAGCGCGAGAGCTGGATGCCGCCCTCCTTCGCGAGCTCGAGCGCCTCGTGGTGGAGCTCGGTGAGCGTGTGCGCGAGGGCCTCGCGCTTGCCGAGCTTGAGCGTGAACGGCGGCGGGCCGACGACCTCGGCGAGCTTCGCGTACGCGCGGCGGAGGTTCGTGTAGATCGGCGAGGCCAGGAGCGGGGCGGAGAGCGTGACGAAGTGCGCAGCCGAGGTCTCCTCCTCGACGATCTTGACCCGCACGCCGTCGTCGTCACGCTCGATGACCGAAAGCGTGTAGCCGTTGGACGGATGCGTCCCGAGCGCCTGCTCGATCGCCGCCGGGGTGAGCGCGTCGAGCTCGAGCAGGCGGTGCGAGATGACGAGCTCGGCGGCGTGGTGGCCGTAGTCGGCCTTGATCCGCGCCGACCAGCCCTCGAACTCGGCGAGCGCGGCACTGAAGCGCTTCCAGCGCGCCTCGGTCAGCTTGACCTGGTTGCCGTCGCGGTCGAGCGTCTCGATGTCGCCGAACCGCTCGCGGACGAGCAGGTCCTCGAGCTGGGAGTCCTTCTCGAAGTAGTACTCCTGGTTGCCGAGCTTGACCTTGTAGAGCGGCGGGACGGCGATGTAGATGTGCCCGCGCTCGAACAGCTCGCGCATGTGGCGGTAGAGGAACGTGAGGATGAGGGTGCGGATGTGCGAACCGTCGACGTCGGCGTCGGTCATGATGATGATCCGGTGGTAGCGCAGGCCGGCGATGTCGAACTCGTCGCCGATCCCCGTTCCGATCGCGGTGATCATCGCCTGGATCTCGTTGTTCGAGAGCACCTTGTTGATCCGGTTCTTCTCGCTGTTGATGATCTTGCCGCGGAGCGGGAGGACGGCCTGGTACGTGCGGTCACGGCCGGTCTTTGCTGAGCCGCCGGCGGAGTCACCCTCGACGATGTAGAGCTCCGCCGACTCGGGATCCTTCACCGAGCAGTCGGCGAGCTTCCCCGGCAGCCCCGACCCGCCGAGCGCCGACTTCCGCGTCAGCTCGCGCGCCTTGCGCGCGGCCAAGCGCGCCCGCATGGCGGTAAGCGCCTTCGTGATGATCTGCTTCGCGTCCTGCGGGTTCTCCTCGAGAAAGCGTGCGAGGTTCGCGTTGACCGTCGTCTGGACGAGACCTTCGACCCCGGGGTTGCCGAGCTTCGTCTTCGTCTGGCCCTCGAACTGCGGGTTCTGAAGTTTGACCGAGATGACCGCGGCGAGACCCTCGCGGACGTCCTCGCCGTCGAGGCTCTCGTCCTTCTTCAAGAGCTTGAGCTCCTGCGCCTTGGCGTTGAGCGTCCGGGTGAGCGCGCTGCGGAAGCCTGAGAGGTGGGAGCCGCCCTCGACGGTGTTGACGTTGTTCGCAAATGTGAAGACCGACTCCTGGAAGGAGGCGTTCCACTGCATCGCGATCTCGACGGAGCCCTGCTCGGTCTCGCCCTCGAAGTAGACGACGTGCTTGTGGATCGCGTCCTTGGCCTCGTTGACGTACGAGACGAAGTCGCGGATGCCGCCCTCGTAGTGGAACTCGACCGTCTTCCCGTCGGCACGCTCGTCGACGAGCTTGATGTACAGGCCCTTCGTGAGGAAGGCCGTCTCGCGCATCCGCTGCGTGAGCGTGCTCGCCTCGAGGTCGAGCGACTCGAAGATCTCGGAGTCGGGGAGGTACCAGATCGTCGTCCCGGTCGGCTCGTCCTTCTCCATCGTCCGGACGACCTCCATCTCACCGACCGGATTGCCGCGCTCGAACTCCTGGCGGTAGACGTTGCCGTCGCGGCGCACCTCGGCGACGAGGCGCTCGGCGAGCGCGTTGACGACGGAGACGCCGACGCCGTGCAGGCCGCCGGAGACCTTGTAGCCCGCACCTCCGAACTTGCCGCCGGCGTGGAGCTTCGTGAGGACAACGGTCAGCGCCGGCAAGCCCTGCTCCGGCATGACGTCGACAGGGATGCCCGAGCCCCAGTCCTGAAGCGTCACGGAATGATCCGGATGGAGAGTTACCTCGATCCGGTCGTTGCGCCCCGCGAGTGCCTCGTCGACGGCGTTGTCGATCAGCTCGTGGACGAGTTGGTGGAGTCCACGAAGGCCCGTCGAACCGATGTACATCCCCGGCCTGAGCCGGACCGGCTCGAGACCTTCAAGGACCGTGATGTCCTTAGCGGTGTAGTCTGTTTCAGTCATGAAAAAAGCCCTGCAAATAACGCATTTGCGGGCTGAGAGAAGTGTATCAGAACGACCGGTCGTCCGGGGTCCGAACGAGCGCAGCTTTTATCACTTTCGCGACAGATTCGCGCAACTCCCGATCGGCAATCGAAGCGGCCATCTCGTCGGCCTCTCGCGCCTGCTCCGGCGTCGCTCCGGCAGGCGCGGATGGCGTCTCCACAGGGGCGTCCTCCGGGAGAGGCCCGGGCACGAAACGCAGCCGCGGCCGGCCGGGTAGGCGGGCGGAGATCTCCGGAGCCTGCTGGCTCAGCTCGAATCCCCAGATCGCGTCGCGGACATGGACGATGAGCGTCCCGTCGGCTTGCCTCCGGGCCGGCCAGGCGTTGCGCGCGATCTCCGGACCGACGGCCGCAAGCCACGCGTCGTTCTGATCCACACCGGCAGAGCTGTCGACGCCGAGGCGGTGCAACTCCTCGCGGATTCCCTCGCCGACCGGCTCCATCAGAGTCCCGCCTCGGCGACCGCGCCCGGCGTGACCTCGAGGAGCTGATCCGGATCCGCCGGCAGCATCGCGGCGTCCGTCGCGGTGATGAGCGCTTGGCCCGCGCCGCGCACGCGCTGCGCGAGGAGAAGCCGCCGGGCCGGATCGAGCTCGGAGAGGACGTCGTCGAGCAGTAGGAGCGGTGGCACCCCGCTCCGTGCAGTGATCGCCTCGGCCTCGGCAAGAAGAAGCGCCAGGAGCGCGAGTCGCTGCTCTCCCTGCGAGCCGAAGCTGCGGAGGTCGCGCGCTGCCGAGGAGAGAAGCACGTCGTCGAGGTGCGGCCCGAGCGAAGTCGTACCGCGTTCGAGGTCGCGCGCGAGCACCGCGTCGAGCGACTCTCGCGTCGGCGGCTCTCCCTCGTAGCGGATCGCTGCGTCCGGCAGCCCGAGCTCGCCGGCCCGCTCGGCAAACGCCGGCGACAGGATCTCGATCGCTTCGATCCTGCTCGTCACGAGCTCCGCGCCGAGCGTCGCGACGCGATCGCTCCACGGCTCGACCGCCTCACGGCTCGAGTGTCCGCTCGCCGCGCGACGCAACGCCGCGTTCCGCTGCGCAACCGCAGCGCCGTACTCGGCGGAGAGGTTCGCGCGCGCCGGCAGCAACCGCGCCAGCACACGATCGAAGTACGCGCGGCGTGCGGCGGGAGCGCCTTTCACGACGCCGAGGCGGTCGGGAGTGAAGACGAGAGTCGAGACGGCCGCCCGCAGCTGCTCCGCGGCGCGGAGCTGGGCGCCGTTCAGCCGCGCGCGCTTTCCCTCGCCCGGCCGGATCGTCAGCTCGATCTCGATCCCCACCTCGCCGCACTGGCCTGTGACTGCGGCCCGTGCCCCGTCGGCGCCGAAGCGAACGAGCTGGCTGTCTGTCCTCGTGCGCGGGGAGAAGCCCTGCGTCGCGACGTGGATCGCCTCGAGGAGGTTCGTCTTCCCGACCCCATTCGGTCCGACCGCAAGCACGAGCCCCGGCCGCACCGACAACTCAAGCCGCTCGTACGACCGGAAGCTGCGAAGAGAAACGCTTTGAACGATCAGCCGGGAAGCCGGATTGGCATGACGAGGTACGTGAAGTCCCCGTCCGCTCCCTCGAGCACCGCCGGACGCAGCGGGCTGATGAGCTTGAACTTCACGTCGTCGCCCTCGATGGCGTCGATCCCATCGCGGAGGAACTCGGCGTTGAAGCCGATCTCGAGCGTGTCGCCGACGAACGGCACAGGCATCGACTCGCGCGACTCGCCGACCTCCTGCGTCCGCGCGAACACCGTGAGTTCGCCTTCCGCAAAGCGGAGGTGGAGCGGCGTCGCGCGCTGAATCATCACGCCGGCACGGCGGACGACGTCGAGGAGTTCGAGGCGGGGGATCGTCAGCTCGTACTCGAAAGCCTCGGGCAGCAGCTGGCGGATGTTCGGGAACTGGCCGTCGATCCGCCGCGACGCGAGCCACACGTCGCCGGCCGAGAAGATGACCTGGTTCTCCTGGACGCCCACGCCGATCTCGTCGGCGTCGCCGGCGATGCGCGCGAGCTCCAGCAGCGCGCGGCTCGGGATGATCGCCTCGAGATCCGCGGCTGCTCTGCCGAGCGACGTCTCCTTCACGGCGAGGCGGTACGAGTCGGTCGCGGCCATGACGAGCTTGTCTCCGGCGAACTGTACGAGGACGCCGGTCAGGACGGGGCGCGCTTCGTCGCGCGAAGCTGCGCGGGCGACGCGGTTGATCGTCTCGAGCAGCGGCTCGCGCTCGACCGTGAACATCGGCGTCTCGCCGACCTCCGGCAAACGCGGGAAGTCCTCGGCATTGAAGGTCTGCAGCGTGTAGCTCGCCGTGCCGGAGGAGACACGGACGACCGATTCGGAAGCGCGGTGCTCGAGCGTCACCTCGTCGGCCGGCAGCAGCCGCGCGATGTCGACGAGCGTCCGGCCCGGAAGGACGATCGATCCCTCTCCCTGCACCTGCGCCGGCACGACCGCACGCACCGAGAGCTCCATGTCCGTCGCCGCGAGCCGCAACTCGCTCCCGCTCGCGTCGAGCAAGATCCCGGAGAGGATCTGGATCGCCGTCCGAGTCGAAAGCGCCCGCGACACGGTGGCGAGGCCATGAACGAGCTTGTCCTTCGAGCAGACAATCCTCAGGTCTGCGGCAACTGTGGTTTCACTCTCGGTCATCTAAAGGTCCTCATAGGAGTAATAGGTGGTGTGGACGGAGGGGGAAACGGTCGTCTGTGGCGTGAGTAGGGCGGTTGGCGTGTGGAGGGTCATTGTGGAGGATCTGCGCGCATCCACAGCGGCGAAGTGTCAGCGGACCTGCTTCACACGTGCGGTGAGTTCCTGCACGAGGTTGTACACAGACCTGTCCTCACGGATCAAACGCGAGATTTTCGACGTGGCGTGGATGACGGTCGTATGGTCGCGCCCGCCGAACTCCTTGCCGATCTTCGGGAGCGACGAGTCGGTGAGCTCACGCGAGAGGTACATCGCAACCTGGCGCGGATAGACGATGTTCTGGGAGCGCCTGTCGCCGCAGAGCTCTTCGAGGCTGAGACTGAACCGCTCGGCGACGAGATCCTGGATCCGCTTGATCGAGACCTCCGCCGCTTCGCCCTGCGGGAAGACGTCGCGGAGCACGTCCTGCGCAAGCTCGACCGTCATCGGCCGGCCGGTCAGGGACGAGAACGCGACGACGCGCGTGAGCGCGCCCTCGAGCTCGCGGATGTTGGTCGAGACGCGCCCGGCGATGAAGGTCATCACCTGCTCGTCCTGGATGTTGATCCCGTCGACCTTCACCTTGCGGCGGAGGATCGCGATGCGGGTCTCGAGATCCGGCGGCTGGATGTCGGTGATCAGACCCCACTCGAAGCGGCTACGGAGCCGTTCCTCGAGCGTCGCGATGTCGCGCGGCGGGCGATCCGACGAGAGGACGATCTGCGAGCCGGCCTCGTAGAGCTGGTTGAACGTATGGAAGAACTCTTCTTGGAAGCGCTCCTTCCCCTCGAAGAACTGGACGTCGTCGATGAGGAGCAGGTCGTATGTGCGGTAGCGCTGCTTGAAGCCCTCGATGCGCGACTTGTCGCGGAGCGAGTTGATGAAGTCGTTGACGAACGCCTCGCTCGTGACGTAGCGAACGGAGAGCGACGACGAGTGCTCGCTCACGTACTGCGCGACCGCGTGGAGAAGGTGCGTCTTCCCGAGCCCGGTGCTCCCGTAGATGAAGAGCGGGTTGTACGCCTGCGCGGGCGCTTCGGCAACGGCGAGCGCCGCGGCGTGCGCGAACCGGTTCGACGAGCCGATCACGAACGAGTCGAACGTGTACTTCGCCTTGAATCCGCCGCTCTCGGGTCGAGCCGGGAGTCGTTGGACCATGGGAAGGACGCCGTCCTGCTGCGACCCGCGCTCCGGTTCGCCGATCTCGGCGACGCGCAGCTCGAGCGGGTGGTCGTTTCCGGTCACGTCGCGCACCGCTGCGTGCAGCAGGCCGCGGAAGTGCTGGCCGATCCAGTCGCGGGAAAGCTCGTCGGGAACGGTGAGGACAAGCGTCTCGCCTTCGAGCTCGAGGCTGTCGACGCCGCCGAACCACTTCCCGTAGGTGCCGTCGTTCAGGGCCTCCTGGAGCCGTACGGAGATCTCACTCCAAAGGTTCTCCGCAGACAGCTCGATTTGGTCTTCCACTGCTTGTTCCGACCCTCCTCCGACAGCCCGACGGCCAGCATAACAGGGGCTATCTGAGGGACAAACTCGCCTGATTTGCAGGTCTTTTCCAAATCGCCAGGATTCCTCCACAGGTGTGGAAAGTCGTGGGGGAAACTCCTTCCAACGGCTTGTCTCCGCGCTCTGCGCCTGTGGAGAAACCAGTGGACGAGCGAGCGGCGACCGGTGGCTATACTGCCGCGACCCCCCGCCCTCGGCGGGGATTTTTCTGGCAAAGACCGAGCCTTTCTTCTCCCGTGAAGCGCACCTACCAGCCAAATGTCCGTCGCCGCAAGCGCAAGCACGGCTTTCGTGCGCGTATGTCGACGAAGGCCGGCCGCGCGATCCTCAAGCGGCGCCGCGGCAAGGGCCGCACGAAGCTCTCGGCCTGACCCGCGCCTACTAAGCTGACCTCGTGAAGCGCGCCAATCGCCTGTCCCGGTCGCGGGACTTCGATGCGGTGCACCGCCGCGGACGCTCGGTCTCGTCGCGCTATCTCGTGCTCTATTGGCTGCCGCAGGAAGAGGCGGCCGAGCCGCGGATCGGGTTCGCCGTGCCTCGCGCAGCAGGCGGCGCCGTCGAGCGGAACCGGATAAAGCGACAGCTCCGCGAGGTCTGGGACGCGCGCCTCGACGTGGTCGCGCCGGGGCACGACTACGTCCTCATCGTCCGGCCGGGCTTGCCCGAGGCCGCGGAGGCGAACGGCTTTGCATGGCTCGGCGAGCGGGTCGACGAGCTGCTCGGCAAGACGGGAGCGATGGCCGCATGAGCGTCGTGTTGCGTGTCCCACGTTACGCGGGGATCGGCCTCGTCTGGGCGTGGCGATTGACGTTCGGCGCTCTCTTCCCGACGTCGTGCAAGTACGAGCCGTCGTGCTCTGAGTACGCGCTGCAGGCGGTGCGGAGGCACGGTCTCATGAAGGGCGCCGCGCTTGCCGGCTGGCGCCTCCTGCGTTGCAACCCGTGGAGCCACGGAGGCCACGACCCCGTCTGATGCTCCACATGCTCATAGCCACGATCCCCGTTCTCGGTCCGCTCTTCGGCGGCCTCGAGAACATGATGAAGCACGTCCTCAACTTCTTCCACTCGAGCGTCGGGCTGACGTGGGCGTGGTCGATCGTCGCGACGACGGTCGTCGTGCGGATGATCCTCGTGCCGCTGACGATCCGCCAGCTTCATTCGATGCAGTCGCTCCAGCAGCACGCGCCGGAGATGAAGCGGATCCAGCAGAAGTACAAGCAGGACAAGCAGAAGCAGAACGAAGAGCTCATGAAGTTCTACCGGGAGAACAAGATCAACCCGGCCGCGTCCTGTCTGCCGATGCTCCTGCAGATCCCGGTCTTCATCGCTCTCTACTACACGCTCAAGCACTTCGAAACGAACTTCGCGGTCGGCAAGCACGCTGACCTCTCGTTCCTCCACTTCATCCCGTCCATCTCCGACGGGACGACGGCCCACTGGGGCGGCTACGTGCTTCTCGTCGTCTACGTCGCGAGTCAGATGGCGTCGGGTCTCTTCATGGCGCCTACGGCCCAGAAGTCGCAGCGCGTGATCTTCATGGTCATGCCGCTCGTCTTCGTGTTCGTCATTGCGAAATTCCCTGCCGGCCTCGTCCTCTACTGGGTGACGACGAACCTCTGGACGGTCGGGCAAGGGCTCATCACGCGGCGGCTCGTGCAGCGGACTCCGGCGCCGGCCACGGAGAAGCGGTCCTCGCGGACTCCTGCAAAGGAGGACGAGAGCACCGCCGGCAACGGGGCCTCGCCCGAGCCGACGGCCCCCACGCCGTCTCCGGCGGCGACCGGCAAGCCGCGGCAGGTGCGGCGCAAGAAGAGCTCGGGCAGGCGGAGGTGAGCGACCTGACTGTCGAGGCGACGGGCGAGACCGTCGGCGAGGCGAAGTGGGCGGCGTTGCGCGAGCTCGAGCAGCGGCATCCCGCGCTCGACAAGTCGGCCGTCCGCTTCGAGGTCGTGTCCGAAGGCGAGCGCGGCCTGCTCGGCGTCGGCTACGAGCCGGCGCGGGTGCTCGCGCATCTTCCCGCAGAGGCTGCGGCGACCGCTGCTGCCGCTGTCGAGGAGGCCCCCAACCGAGACGAAGGCCAGGCGGCCGAGGCGCGCTGGCTCGTCTCGCGAATCGTCACGGAGCTCGGGATCGAGGCGAGCCTGGACGTCGACGAGGGCAAGGACACGATCATGATCACTGTCTCCGGCCCGGACGTCGCGATCCTCATCGGCCGGCATGGCCAGACGATCGACGCGGTGCAGTACCTCCTCAACGTCATCCAGTACCGCGCGTACGGCGAGGGGAAGAAGGACGTCGTGGTCGACGCGGCCGGCTACCGCGAGCGCCGCCGGGCGACCCTCGAGACGCTTGCCGACGAGCTCGCCGAACGCGTGCGCGAGACCGGGAAGGCCGAGGAGCTCGAGCCGATGACGTCGGTCGAGCGAAAGATCGTCCACCTGCGGCTGAAAGAAGTCGCCGGTGTGGCGACCACGTCGGAGGGGATGGAGCCGAATCGCTACGTCGTCGTCCTTCCCGACTGACGACTGGCTCGCCGCAGTTGTTGCGACGCCGGGCTTGACGGCGCTGCACGACCTCGGCCGTGCGCGGGAAATGCTCTGGGAGGACGCACTCCGGGCTGTGCCGCTCGTCGCGCGGTTGGAGGGACCGATCGTGGACGTCGGCTCCGGCGGCGGGTCGCCGGGGATCCCGCTCGCGGCGGCGCTGCCAGATCGGGCGGTGGCGCTCCTCGAAGCCGAGCGGCGGAAGTGCGACTTCCTTCGGCAGTGGGCGCCGCCGAACGCGACGGTCGTCTGGGGACGCGCCGAGGAGCAGCCCGTCGAGAGCTTCGGCGTTGCGCTTGCGAAGGCGCTCGCGCAGCCGCCGGTCGCCGTCGAGTGGTGCCTGCCGCTCGTGCGAGTCGGCGGCGCCGCCATCCTCTGGCTTGGCCGGACGGCGGAAATTGCAGCAGTTGCGGCCGTTTCGGAACGCCTCGGCGGCGGCCCGCCGGAGGAGCACGACGGTCTCGCGTTGATCCCCAAGATCGCCCCAACACCGGCGGGATTTCCGCGCCGGGCCGGCGTCGCGAAGAGGCGTCCGCTGGCCTAGCGACAATGGGTGCGGCATGAGTCGCATCTACTCCGTTGCAAATCAGAAGGGCGGCGTCGGAAAGACGACGACTGCCGTCAACCTCGCGGCGTGCCTCGCCGAGGCCGGCGAGCGCGCGCTCGTGATCGACCTCGATCCGCAGGCGAACGCGACCTCGGGCCTCGGGATGCGGGCGAACGGGACGTCGAGCTACGACCTCCTCGACGGCGCGCCGCTCGCCGAGCTCGTCAAGCACACCGCTTTCGAGAACCTCGACCTCGTCCCGGCCAAGCCCGATCTCGCGGGCGCGGTCGTGGAGCTTGCGCGCCGCGACGACGGCGAGCGCTACCTCGCCGAGGCGCTCGCGTCCGGCAGCGAGCAGTACGACTTCGTCTTCCTCGACTGCCCGCCGTCGCTCGGGCCGCTCACCGTGAACGCGCTCGCCGCATCCGACCGCGTCCTCGTCCCAGTGCAGGCCGAGTACTACGCGCTCGAGGGCCTCGCGCAGCTGATGCAGTCGATCGACCTGATCCGGCTGCGCCTCAACCCGGGCCTCGCGATCGGCGGCGTCCTGCTCACGATGGTGGACGGCCGCACACGCCTCGCCGCCCAGGTCGAGGAGGAGGTGCGCCGCCACTTCGGCTCGCTCGTCTTCCGCACGTCCGTGCCGCGATCGGTACGCCTCGCCGAGGCGCCGAGCCACGGCCTGCCCGCAATTGCCTACGACCGTCGCTCCGCCGGAGCCGACGCCTACTGGAAGGTGGCGATGGAGCTTGTCGAGCGCGCCTGAGGGTTCCACGACCGCTGGAAGTGTCGGCGGCGAAGCC
>Ga0265338_10009648_pt1 | contig 11455 bp, 5 predicted proteins | sample 42126metaG_FD_193579 | JGI IMG/M metagenome (GOLD analysis project Ga0265338, IMG submission 193579) | Rhizosphere microbial communities from Carex aquatilis grown in University of Washington, Seatle, WA, United States - 4-21-26 metaG | ecosystem: Host-associated > Plants > Roots > Rhizosphere >... | reverse complement strand
GTTCACGAGCGAATCGTTTGGGCTGGCTTGCCGAGCCATAGCTCGGAGCATCGGGATGTGTGAGGGGAGATGTGGCGCCCGTCTTCGCTGCGCTCCGAGCGAAGGCTGGAGGCGAGGGTCGGAATCGGACTTTAAATAGACCTCTTGAGGCTTAAAATAGCCAATGTTTGCAGGCTAATCAAGCACCACTTGCTCACAATTTTTCACTAGGCTTTCACCACTTTTTATTGACAGTTTCATTGACACCTGCGGCCTTCATTTTTCCAAACGCTTACCCGAATGATCCGATTTTGTTTCGTACATCGAGCTTAAAATTCATGGAGTGAGAAACCGCGAGCCGTTCTCGAAAGTTGCCTCAATTATTTAATCTTCTCACTGAGATGTTCACGGATTCACCAAGTGAAAGAACTGTGTTCCGTTTGTACCTGGAAACGTCAGTTGGTAAAGGTTGCTCACAAGGTTTGGATTGTTCGTCACTGGATTCCAGGTCACGGGTGAGGAAAGAGACGCTGCTGACTCCAAACGATATCCTATCGCCGATCCCGGCCAAGTAATCAGCACGTTTGTCGTGGCCAAGAAAATCTGGATTGCCGGCGGAGCCGTTGGCGCGTAGTGCAACATGGTGCCGGCTGTGCCAAGAGACACCCACACATCGTCTGCGGCCGTTCCGCCAACTCCCCCAGGACGCGGAATGCTTCCGATGTTCATAATCTGCAACCATGATGTTCCATCAAAATGATAAATCCGCCCGGAGTCCGTCTGCCCGGAGATCAAATCTCCCACAACGTAAACATCATTGGAGGCTGAACCCCATATGGCGATTCCATTTCCGCTCGTGCCATCCGAGAAGACCTGACTCCATGTCGAGTTGGTTTCATTGAAACGCCAAATGTGCGGCCCGTTGTTGTTGTTGTTTTGACCGGTCGCATACATACTGAGTTTGCCGCCGCTGTCCCGCAGTCCCCATACGCCTCCGTAAACGTCGCATCCAATGGAACCGGAATGAGACTGCCAGTTCGTCCCGTTCCAGTTTCCCCAACCATTGCAGGTGACATAGTATCCTTCGTTCGTACCAACGAGGGTGAGACCGTAAACTCCGCGATTGGGTTCGCTGTAGATCATGTTCCAATTCGTTCCATCGAAACGGAGTATGTCTCCGGCCCCGATATTGAGATGAACATTGTTTTCTGTGCCGCCGAAATATCCAAAACCGAGAGATTCGTTAGTTGCTGCGCTGGGAAGCGTTTGTTCACTCCAATTCGTTCCATTGTCGGTCGAACGGTAAACGCGCGCGAAACTGGAGCTACCGGAAGCGTTCGTATAAAAATGCGCCGAAACAAATACATCGGACGGGCCGGTGCCAAATATCTTGCCCGGATAATGGTTGGTCAGAGTCAAGACCTGCCCCCAATTGGCTCCATCCCAACGGAACAGGAACGACTGTGGTGAATTCGTAAGGTTTGCCCAGACGTAAGCTTCGCTCCGCGTGCGCGCCCAGACCGCACCCAGTTGGCACCCGACCGGTAGGCTTGGAATCGTGACGCTTTGCCACGCTGGCTGCAATTGGATGTCGTCATTCAAAATTGTGCCCATGGTTTGCGCGGTGCCGATGGTTGCATTGGTTGGATTGGACAGCGTCACGAAGAAAGTTTCGTCGGCCTCGACTTTTGTGTCTCCGTTCACGAACACGGTGATGGTCTTGTTGCTTTCGCCCGGTGCGAAAGTGATCACACCATTGGTTAACACATAATCATTGTCGGCAACTGTTGCAGTGCCGTCAGCAGTGGCGAAGTTCACCGTAACAGGAACTGGACTGGTGGGGTTCAATGTAATCGCGAAATTGGCGGCTACCGTGCCGCTTTGATCTTCAAACACGCTGGCACTACCTATCGAAATGGACGGAAGGGCTACCGTGGGCCAGCCACCAAAAGTGCTTCCCCAGCCGGTCGTGCCCGGCATGTAATACGCCGTCCCCGATTCACCATTAAAGACCGTGCTGTCTGTGCTGCCCGGCGAGCCATTCACATTTGGCTCGTTCCCTTGGAAATATGCTCGATGCAGGCTCGTGCAACTACCAAAGACATAATTACCAATGTTGGTGACGCTGTTGCCAACCGTCACACTCGCCAGGCCCGAACAATACTCGAACGCTCCAAAGCCAATGCTGGTGACGCTGTTGGGAATCGTCACACTCGTAAGGCTTGAACAATTAAAGAACGCAGAACCAGCAATACTGCTGACGCTATTGGGAACGGCATAGCTGCCGGCCAAGCCTCCGGGATATTGGATCAGTAGGGTCAGACTTTTATTGAACAACACTCCGGCCACACTGGCGTAATTGGGGTTGGCCGCATCCACAGCAATATTCGTAAGGCTGGAACAACCACCGAAGGGAGCATCGCCAATGCTGGTGACGCTGTTAGGAATCGTCACGCTCGTAAGGCCGGAACAATAATCGAACGCAGCATTACCGATGCTGGTGACGCTGTTGGGAATCGTCACACTCGTCAGTCCGAGACAATAATCGAACGCACCATTGCCAATGCTGGTGACACTGTTGCCAAGCGTTACACTCGTCAGACCGGAACAACCGCCGAAGGCATCATCGCCAATGCTGGCGACGCTGTCGGGAATTGTCACACTTTTCAGGCTGGAACAAGTAAAGAACGCTTCGAGGCCAATGCTGGTAACACTATTGGGTATTGTTACATTTGTTATAGTCGTTATGTTGTAAAACGCACCGGTGTCTATGCTCGTCACCAGATAGCCGTTGATCGTGCCGGGAATAACCACGTTGCCACCGGAGCCGATATATCCGGTAATCGTGATCGTTCCATTGTTTGTTATGTAAGTGAAATCCGCCGCCGGATTCAACGCTGCCGTAGGCCAGCCGCCAAACGTGCTGCCCCAGCCGGTGGTTCCGGGTAGATAATATGCCATGCCGGATTCACCCGAAAAGATTGTGCTGTCCGTGCTGCCAGCCTCGCCCCCATTTACGGTTGGTGCGTTCCCTTGGAAATATGCTTGATGTAGTCCGGAACAATCAGAGAACGCATACTCACCCATGTTGGTGATGGAGTTGGGGATCATCACACTTGTAAGGCCGTTACAACCCACGAACGCAAACGCGGCAATGTTGTTGACGTTGGTGCCAATCGTCGCACTCGTCAGGCCGGAACAAAACGCGAACGCAGAATCGCCAATACTCGTGACGCTATTGGGAATCTTCACACTTGTTAGGCTCGAACAGCCATAAAACGCATTAGGGCCAATGCTGCTGACGCCATTGCCAATCGTCACATTCGTCAGGATTGAACAATCAATGAACGCATGATCACCAATGCTGGTGACGCTGTTGGGAATCGTCACACTCGTCACGGTTGTCTTGCCGTTGAACGCACCGATTCCAATAGTAGTCACCGGGTAGCCGTTTGTAGTGCTGGGAATGACCACGTTGCCACCGGAACCAGTGTAGCCGGTGATGGTGATGGCACCGTTGTTGGTGGTGAAGGTAAATTGTGCCCGGCTGGAGAAGGGCGACGCGAGTACTAGTAAAGCCGCCAAAACTGCAAGAATGTTGGGGTGTTTTGCGTGATTCATAGTATTCATATTGGGTTTTAACGTTCACTCGCTTTCGGGATGATCCGACACTACAACTGCTCGAACTTGGGTTTCAAGCTCACTACGCGATCGCGCGGACGATGCGGTTTCACCAAGCGTCATGCAGTTCGGTGTTTTCATAGAATTCGTGGAAATAGTTAAGTTAGGGACCTAAAAGCATTGTCCGATAAAACCGAGTTGTTGATGGCGGAGTGTTGGTTTGAAGGAATTGGCACTGGTTTGTTGTCACCGAGTTTGTCGCGACGGTCTGCCAACTTGCGGAGCCGAGATTCGTGGTGGTCTGGAGCACCATTGGCAGCGAAGCCGGATTGGTGACATCCAAACGGATCACTCCTGCGAGCAGAGGTGTGATGGACAAAATGTGAGGAGGAAATGCTGCTTCACCGTAAAGTCTAGCGATGCCGCCACGGTTGTAGCCGTTGAGATCAAGGAAATCGCCGCTTATGAGTACGGTCCCGGAAGCAAGAAATAGGGAAGCGTAAATCGTGTGCGTTGTATAAACTGGTCTGGAGAATTGAGAAGATTGAAAGCTCGGGTCGAGCGAACCATCCGACCGAAGCCGTTGTAATTGAGCGCCATCTGCAATCAGCAGTTTTCCGTCCTTTTGCGAAGCTGCAAAGCTGAAAAGGCCACCACTCGAGATATTGAAGGTGGCGTCCAGCATCCCATTGGTTAAGAGCCGGGCGGCTCCGTTGCATTGAATTCCGTTGATGTTTGTGAAGTACCCGCACAACACAATTCGTCCATCAGGTTGCAGGGCGAGCGAAGTCAACAAAGATTGATCTGTAATTGCGGGTTGGAAAGAATTATCGAAGCTTCCATTTGCATTCAGTCGAACGAGGTTTGTGGAGGTTTGGCTTGAGGGGCCAAAGATTGACACCACGCAAAGTAGTTTCCCGTCAGGCTGGATCGCAGCGTGTTTCACCTTGGAAAGATTTTGTCCAAAGGCTCCTGCGTCAAAGCTCGAATCGAGTGTGCCGTTTGAGTTTAACCGGGCAGCACCCACCCGATGCACGCCGTGTACGGAAAAGAATGAGCCAAAAATCACGAGTTTGCCATCAGGTTGCTGAATAATGGCAGTGACGGAGTCTTGGCCGACCAGCGCCGCGGAAAAGGAAGTATCCAGGGATCCTTCCGGGTTCAAACGTGCCAGGCCATCAATTTGAAATCCATTAACGGCAGAGAATTCACCGCCAATGAGAATCTGATTGTTAGTGAGCACCAAAACAGCATTCACACCTGTTTCGAAAAGGTTTGAAAGCACAACATTGAACGCCTGGTCCACCGAACCATCCGGATTAAGCCGCGCCAGATTTGTGAGCAGAAGTCCGTCGATTCGAGAAAACTGACCCCCAACGATGACTTGGCCATTTGTTTGAATTCCGAGAGCATAAATCCCGCTTGGACGGAAGTCGCTTTGCTCGCCCAAGCCTGAGTAGAACGTTTGGTCGAGCAGGCCCGGACTTTGAAATACCGGTGTGAGCGTGGCCACGGACCCGTTGACAGCACTGAGGGTGTTCCCATTCCCCGAGGCGTCGGAAAAGTTTGTTGCACCAGGAGGTTCATCAAAATGCCATAGGGCAACTGTGTTGGTGTCGAAAGCGAACGGCATGGCCGGCACACGATACGCTTGGTCGATTTGTGCGCCATTGGTGTAGCGGACGACTTTCGAGATTCTCAATTCATTCAACCAGCCGAAATAATACCCCCTAGACCCGCCTCCAACCTTGATGGGCGAAGTTGAATTAGCGATACCAGACGGAAAATCAACAAACGAGTAATAGCCTACAGGAAGACCGTCCAGAAAAAGGGACCGCGGAGTTGTGCTCACTGAATTGTCAAACGCAACCGCAAAATGATGCCGACCAGGAATAAGTGCTCCCGCAACCCCGAGGCAGTCAATCTTGCCGGAATCGTCAGGCGTCTTCCAAAGAGTGAAATGTAGAATAGTTACGCCATTGGTGGAAATCTCCAAACCCACTTCATAGGCCTTGTCCTTCGAAACCAGAACTGCATAACCAAGTTTATTCGTTATGGGACTAACGAAGAATCCTTCTATGGTGAAATTCCCTCCGCCGAGTTCGAGCGAGGGGCTGTCTGGCGCGCTGGCGTAATCATCAACGCCATCAAGCATAAGAGCATTTGCTTCCGCGGTGAAACCTTCAAAGTTCTGAAAAAAGAGGAGGAGAAACCCAAGAACTCTGCCGGCCTCTATTATGTGTTTTATCTTCACAAAATCTAACGGGTTGATCTTCAAGAAGTTGGCTTATTCCCTGAACAGATGATTCGACCGTGTCCGGACCACAAATCGCGTTCCAGGCACCTGTCTTGCATCAATTCAACGTGGCTGCCCAAAAGAAAACAATTCATACGATTTGAATGGCGTAGAGCTTGTGGTGTCATGGCGTTATAGTTGCTCATGCAAGCCACTCGCTTGCCCGAAGCCTTCGCTTTCGTCAAGGCTGGCAGCAGCATGGCTGCGAGAATGGCAATGACGATGAGCAGTTCGATCAGTGTGAAACCGCCAGAACTTCGGCCTGATCGGTTCGGGTTCATGGATTCTTCTGAGTACATCAATGAAACCAAATCAGCGGTTTCCTTACAAGGCTTCAAGTTGATTGGACTGCACATATTAAAGTTTGCCCATGTTCCAAAAGACGTTCTTCTGACAGAGGAATGGGGAAATACGTCGAGTTGTGACACAGGAAAAAGCAACCTGCCGGACCGATTTCCCGTGGTTCATTTCGGCGTGCAATTGCTTGTGGGAAGGACAATTGGCATTATTCTGTGGGCTTGTATCCGCGCCCGAGGTTCGATAGTTTTCCGAAATCGTATGGAAGGCGAACTGTCCCCACCTGATCGTGGCTCCGTATTTCCCACGACACAATGGACGGTCATTGTTGAGGCGGTTTCAACCGATCCCGAACGCGCGCGGCAAGCTCTCGAAAAATTGTGCGTTATCTACCACCGGCCAATTCTGAATTGGTTCAAGCGCAGGTCTCCAGAGGCGGACGCAAAAGACCTCGCTCAGAATTTTGTTGTGTACCTTCTCGAAAGAAATCTGCTGATCAAAGTCGCGCCAAAATCCGGCAAATTCAAGTGTTTTCTCGTGGCATCCATGCGAAAGTTTCGATCTGACCAATGGGAAAAGGACGGCGCGCAGAAACGCGGAGGTGGTGTCGAAAAAGTTCCCTTGACTGATTGCGATATTGACTTGCAGGCCCAGGAAACCGCTGACAGCCAGTACGACTTGGACATTGCCCTGACGATTCACGAACGCGTCATGAACAAACTCGCGCCTCCTCCTGAACTGGCGCCGTTCATTTTCCAAAAAGATTCAAGTGATTCGTGGGATGAAATTGCCGATCGCCTTAAAACGACGCCAACCGCAATCCGACAGAAAGCGGGTCGTTTGCGACGAAAGCATTGGGAGAGCTTTCGTGATGAGGTGGCACAGACGGTTACCCCACCAAATCAAGCCGATGAAACACGGTATCTCTACGAATTACTTTTCAAGAATCTGCCGTCTGCATAACCGCAGACTGATGTTTTTTGAAACAAAACTGAAATGTTCCCGGGGAATTCCGGTCACAACGTGCGCTGATTTCCCATTCACCTGTAGAGGGCAGTCAAGGTGGAAGATTTGATGCTGGCCGACTCCCGGTCCGATTACAGCTATGCCAGATGGATTTGAGAACAAACGAGTTCCTTACTTCGGTGATTTTGTCGTATTTGACCCGATTGGCCAAGGTGGAACCGGCGTGGTTTATGATGCTCAACAGGCAAGCCTCGACCGACCGGTTGCCCTGAAAATACTTCGCTCGGATTTTGCCGCAACGGAGACCGGCATTCGCCGCTTTCGGGCTGAAGCTGAAGCTGTTGCCCGGCTCAATCACCCAAATATTGTCCCGATTTACGAGATCGGTGAGCACGAAGGCCAGCCGTACCTCGCGATGGAACTTGTCCAAGGCGAGAGCCTGGCAGACCGAATTGCGCGGCTCGGTTCGAAATTGGAGGAAACGGATGCCGCTATTCTCACCGTGAAGGTCGCGCGCACCGTCCATCACGCGCATCAGCGCGGGGTTCTTCACCGGGATTTGAAACCCGGGAACATCATCATTGATGACAGCGGCGAGCCGCACCTAATTGACTTCGGCCTGGCAAAGTGTCTTGAAAAAGAGACCGGGATAACTCAAACAGGTTCTTTTCTCGGAACTCCTGCGTTTGCATCTCCCGAGCAAGCAGCGGGGCGCAACAGCCTCGTCACAACGGCAAGTGATGTTTATGGCCTGGGTGCAATTCTGTACGCTCTGCTCACAGGCAAACCACCCTTCGTTGGCGAATCCGCGGCGGAAACAATCGAGAAAGTCCAGAACAGCAATCCGCTTCCGCCGAGAGCCATCAGGCCGGCTGCGTCGCGAGACTTGGAGATTATCTGCCTCAAGTGCCTTGAGAAAGAACCTGCGCGCCGATATGCCTCAGCACTAGATCTGGCTGAAGATATTGAACGATACCTCGATGGCAGACCCATAACTGCACGACCAGTCGGGGTGTTTGAAAGATTCTGGATGTGGTCTCGACGGAACCCGGTTCACGCAGGGCTTGGGATTGCAACTTCTTTGGTGGTCGTAGCATCGCTCGTCGCCATCTTTCTTTGGCTCAATGTCAGGTCGCAAGCCCACGAGAACGATAGCCTTCTCAAATTGGGATCAACTATTTCCGTCTCCCGCACGCGCAATCCACGGAAAATGTCGTGGTCGGAAGACATCCGCCGAAGCCTCACGCCTGATCGAGTCGTTACCCAGAAACCTTATTACCGCGATCAGATCGCTGCGACTCTGGAGGGTTTGGATGCAATTTTGATCGCCCGTCGTTCACTGTTTTTGAATGAACAGGTGTTCTTCGAACAAGGGGACAACATGTTATTCTTGGCAGGCGCGACGAATACCGAATCTTGGCTGATTCATTCTGAAACAAATTTTAATTCCACAAACAGCGCCGGGTATCCCGGCAAACCCATTGCGTTCCCGAAAGGAGCGCCATTGCAGGTGCTTCGTTCTCCTTCCGGAAAACTAGGTGTATGGCAGGCGTCGCAAGGACGCATTCTCTGTGATCTAGAATTGCCCTCGGGCCTGTCTGTACCCGAAGGCGAAGATGGTATTCTTTCTGCGACGTCGAGTGATGGAAATCTTCTGGGTCTGGTCTTAAAAGACAGCAAGGAAGGCGATGTAATGGTGTTCTGGAAATTGCCTTCGGGCGAGATGGTCAGGACAGTGATTGTCGGTTCATCGGCCACAGCTCTCGACGTATCGGCTGATGGCGCGGTCGCCGCCTGTGGCAATCTGGCCGGGCAAGTCCGGGTTTGGGAGGTTTCCAACGGCAAACAAATTGAACAACTTTCGTTGTCAACTTTGCCCGTACGATCTTTGGCGTTTGCACCAAATGTTTGGCAAAGTGCCAGGCAAGAAAACGAACAGCCAGGTTGGCTGCTTGCCTCCGGCGACGAAGGTGGTTCGATTGGCATTTGGAATCTCGCCGATCATCGCGTTCAAGCCGTGTGTCGAGGAGGTCACTACCAAGTGTTTTGTTTGGCATTCAACCCGGACGGCATGACCTTGGCCTCTGGTGGGCGTGGACCAGTTCGCCTTTGGGACACGGTCAATGGCACACCGCTTCTTGACCTTGGTGGTGATTACTGTGGCGCGTTGGCTTTCAGCCCGGACGGATCACGGCTCGCGGCCAGTACAGACCACCATCTTCCGGTCCGGCAAGTTAATGTATGGGAACTGCAAAACGGTCGCGGCATCGCCACACTCCGCGGTTTGTCGAGCAGCGCAACCAAAGTTGTCTTTTCACCGCAAAGTGACCGGCTCGCAGCAGTAGGCATCGGTTGGGAAGTGGGCGTTTGGGACCTCAAAAATAAAAAGTTGCTTCGCCTTTTGGAATCGCCGCGCGGATTCACTGCTGACAACTTCGCGCTTGCGTTCAACCCCGATGGCCGTTTGCTCGCCATTTCAACGGGCGAGGAAGCGCAATTATGGGATGTTTCAACCGGCCGGCTTTTGCGCTCGTGGAAATTGCCGCCAGGAATCGCAGATGGGATTTCTTTCCCAGAAGACAACGCATTGTTTCTTCTGCGCATGGAAACCCTTCAGGGGACGGAGATGCCGTTGTCGAATGCTGCCTGGCAGAAGTATCCACGAGTATGTCGGTTGCGAAATCTCTTGGCTTCAGAACCACTGAAACCGATTACCGAAATCAAGGATTTCAATGTTGGTGTTTTTGGCATTTGGGCGTCTTCAAACGGGCGTTTTTTTGCCGTCGAAGGAATCGGTTCAACCAACGGCACGTTCTCTCGAAGGATTCAAGCGGTCAATAGTTCTACTGGCGAAGTTGCTTGGCAGACGGGGTCGACTAATCCGGTGGCGTGGGCGAAAATTGTTTTCACTTCGAGCGGGTCACAGTTTGCGTTCACAACAAGCGGCAAGGAGTACCGTATGAAGGATCTACTCGAAACGAACGGTGATTTCCGGGCTTTCCCGTTTCCACCTGCGGCGATTGGACCGGAGTGTACCTTATGGGCTGCTCGTTCTGACGAGAGCGGCGCAGAACGAGGAGTCAGTCTTTTTGAAGGCGACAAACCTCGGGTCAATCTCGGCCTCGACTCGGAAATTCTAATTGCACCGTGCTTTGATCACACAGGACGTTGGCTCGCGTGGGGTAACGCGGACGGAACGGTTTCCCTCTGCAACCTGAAGGAGGTCCACGCCGAACTTGGCCGCTCAAGTCTGGCGTGGTAATTACGTGGTGAGTATGAATACACAACAACGTAAACTTGCTTTGTGCGGCTTTACGTTGATTGAACTTCTGGTCGTCATCGCGATTATTGCCATTCTGGCTAGCCTGCTGTTGCCGGCATTGAGCCGGGGCAAGGAAACGGCAACCCGCACCGTTTGCATAAGCAATCTCCGGCAATGTGGGATCGCCTTGAAATTGTACGGGGAGACGTATCGGCAATACCCTCACCAGCGGGACCCGTTTACAGGGAATCCGATTCCAAATGATTCAACGGTCTGGACGAGTCGCCATCATTACGTCGCCCACGAATGGGACGAGCTTGTTCGTCTTGGAGTTGCGCCCGGCTTTCGATTCGATGCTTCGTACGTAGGAACTGATGGCCTTTACCACGATAGCCGCCTTAAGATTTTTTCTTGTCCTGACATGGGAGACCCAGAGTTTGCTGCCGGGCCGAAACCGGACGGTGACGATTGGGTATTCGGTATGAACTACAACTATGTCGGCAGCGCATTTAAATGGAGGAACACACCGAGCGATACCGATCCAACTTTTTCACCATTTAAGCCCGAGGATCCTGCTTCGTGGACGTTGATGGTGGACTTTGCCTGCAACAACCAAGCGCTGTTTGGCGATCATGGGTGGAAGCCATTTGCGCATAAAGAAAGTAATGGGCAACCAGCAGGAGCCAATCATCTCTTCAATGACGGGCATGTTCAGTGGGTCAAATGGAACGGGGGGCTCAACATGCGTACAAACACCTACTGGGCGATGGAAGACAACTGGATTTGGCGCAGAACTCTTGAAGCTCCGTGAAGTGGTAGGTTGCGTCAAGTAGGCGAGGGTCGGTTTTCATCCACCGTCTGTTGAAGGAAAGAGGATGATTTTGGAGCAATGTTGCTGACGCAAGCATCTTATCATCAACAATTTGGAGGCGGATGTCGGAATCGGACTTTTAAGAGGCCGAATTCGATTAAAAAATGCCATGTTTTACGGGCCAGTCAAGCACTAGGCCGTCACTATTTTTCAGTAGGCTTTC
>Ga0265338_10009646_pt1 | contig 11455 bp, 11 predicted proteins | sample 42126metaG_FD_193579 | JGI IMG/M metagenome (GOLD analysis project Ga0265338, IMG submission 193579) | Rhizosphere microbial communities from Carex aquatilis grown in University of Washington, Seatle, WA, United States - 4-21-26 metaG | ecosystem: Host-associated > Plants > Roots > Rhizosphere... | reverse complement strand
CCACCGCCTGCCGGGCCGGTCCCGGTGCCGCCCGCCGGCCGGTTCCGCGCTTGCACCCGCCGTCCAGGTCATACCGCCACGCTACGGGACCGTCTAACCCCAGGAGCACCCTGCCGCGGTCAGCAATTGGGTTGCCATATGGCATATCGTAGGCGGCCCGCCGGACCGTCGAGCTGCAGGCGCGCCTGCCGCGGTGAGTTCACCGACGGGCTGATCATCCGGCTGACGGACTTCTGGCCCGAGCCGTACGAGCCGCCGCCTGGCCGCGAGCACCTCGTCGAGCGCTGGTTACGGCCTCACGCGGCAGCCGGCGCCAGCCAGGCCCGGCTTCAGGCGTTGAGGTAGGTCAGCACTGCGAGGACACGGCGGTTGGCATCCTCGGCGGGATACAGCCCCAGCTTGGTGAAGATGTTGCCGATGTGCTTGTTGACCGCTTTCTCGGTGACCACCAGCCGGGCGGCGATGCCGGCGTTACTCTGTCCCTCAGCCATCAGCGCGAGCACTTCGCGCTCCCGGGCGGTGAGCCGGCCCAGCTGCTCATCCCGGCCATGGCGGGCCAGCAACTGCGACACGACTTCGGGATCCATGGCGTTGCCGCCCGCGGCCACGGTCCGCACGGCCTCGATGAACCTCAGCACGTCGGAGACCCGGTCCTTCAGCAGGTAGCCGAGGCCGCCCGTCCCCGCGGACAGCAGCTCTCGCGCGTAGAGCTGCTCGACGTGCTGTGACAGGACGAGCACCGGCAAGCCGGGCAGCGCAGAGCGCGCCTGGATCGCTGCCCGCAGTCCCTCATCCGTGAAGGTAGGCGGCAGCCGCACGTCCACGACAGCCACGTCCGGGCGGTGGTGAACGAGCGCGCGCAGCAGTTCCGGCCCGCTGTCCACGGCCGCCACGACCTCCATGTCGTAGGCGGTGAGCAACCGGATCAGGCCGTCCCGCAGGAGGGTCAGGTCCTCGCCAAGGACAACTCGCACGGCAGCTCCATCGTCACCTGGGTCGGCCCGCCCGCCGGGCTCGTCACGGCGAACGTACCGTCAAACGCGTTCAGCCGTCGCTCGATGCCCTGTAGCCCGCCCCCGGCGCGCGGACGCGCACCGCCCGCGCCGTTATCCCCGACGATCGCGATCAGCCTGCCGTGGTCGTATTCCAGCTGGACCCAGGCGCGGTTGGCGCCGCTGTGCTTGACCACGTTGGCGAGCACCTCGGCGACGGCGAAGTAGGCGGCCGACTCGACGGGCGCGGCGGGCCGGCCAGGCAGTTCGATGTGCAGGTCAACGGGCAGCGGCAGGCTGAGGGCAAGCGCGCGCACCGCCCCGTCAAGTCCACGTTCCGCCAGCGCCGGAGGGTGGATGCCGCGGACCAGCGTGCGCAGTTCGGATAGTGCCTGGCCGCTGGACTCACGTGCCTCGGCCAGGAGCGTCAGCGCCAGGTCCGGGTTGTCCTTGACCACCTGCTCGGCGAAGCCGATGTTCATGCCGACGGCGACCAGCCGGGCCTGCGCCCCGTCGTGCAGGTCGCGTTCGATCCGCCGCAGTTCCGCCGCCGATGCGTCCACCGCCTCCCAGCGCGACTCGGTCAGCTGGCCCACTCTGGCGGCCATCTCCTTCCGGGTGGGCGCCAGCAGCGACGAGGCCGCAGCGGCGTGCAGTCGCAGCAGCCATGGCCCCGCGATGACGCACGCTGGCAGCATGCTCAGGAAGAGCACCTGGAGCAGGAAGTCGCTTGGCACAACGTTCGTCCATCCGTCGAGCAGAGTCCCGCAATCATCGACCACGAACCACGTGCCGGCTACCAGCAGGAAGGCGGGCAGCAGCCCAAGGACCACGCTGACCGGCACGTTGACCAGCGTCCACAGCAAGTCCCGCCAGGTCGCCGGGTCCCCGAGGACCCACCGGCAGCGCCGGAACACCAGGAACAGCCGGTTGGCCGGCTTGGCTGACAACGGCCGGTACGGCGCCGCGATCGTCACCCCTGACCACTCGCGCGCCCAGCGGCGCTGCCGGTCGGCCTGCCGGCGCACCGCAAGCAGGCTCTTCGGCGCGAACACCACCCCGAGCCCGGCAGGCAGCAGGAGCACGCAAGCCAGGGAGGCGACGAACAACGGGAGTCCCCCGACGGCGGCCGCCGCCAGGGCCAGGCCCCGGGCGCACGTCCGCGGTGTCTGCCGGACAAGTCGCGCAACGGTCTCGCCAACGTCAGCCATCGCTACCTCCGCGCCCTCGGCACCTGTTCCCGATGCGGCATCAGCCTCAAGGGCCAGGTGCGCGCTCCGGCTCCTATTGTGGCCGCCGGCCGCGGCCAGACTCAGTGGAGTTAACTCCACCGTTCAGGCTCTCGCCTGCCGGGTTGCGGCCGAGCGCGGGAGGAGGGCGCGTTACGGAAGATCACCGCGAGCCCGATCGTACCCAGGCAGCAGCCGTCTCTTCCGCCCCGCTGGTAGCGGCCAGCGGGCAGGTATGGTTCGCTGGCGTCATGTCAACGGCTGCTTCCTTCCGCTCCCGGCTCGTCGCCCGTGAGCCTTTGTACGGCGCCTGGTCGGTGATCCCGTCGCCGCTGAGCGTGCGACTGCTGGCCGCCGCGGGCGTGGACTACGTGGTGATGGACCTGCAGCACGGCGGGGCCGTCGAAGCCGACCTGCCCGCGATGACCAGCGCGATCCGGCTCGCCGGCGCGGTGCCCGTCGCCCGTGTCCGCTATGCGCACGCCGCCGATATCGGGCGAGCGCTCGACCTGGGCTGCGAGGGCGTCATCGTCCCGAACGTCGAGTCGGCCGCCCAGGCTCGCCAGGTGGCAGGCGCAGTGCGCTACCCGCCCGCCGGCTACCGGTCCGCGGGCGGGGTGCTGGCCGTGACCGAGCCCTTCTGCCTCGTGATGGCCGAGTCGGCCGATGCGGTCGCCGACCTGGACGCCACGCTGGCCGTCGACGGCGTCGACGGCGTCTACGTGGGGCCCAATGACCTGTCGCGGTCCCTGGGCTGCAAGCTCGACCTGGATGACCCGGTGCTGAACCGGGCACTGCAACGCGTCTGGGCCGCCTGCGCCGCCGCCGGCAAGCCCGTCGGGGTGCACGCCAGCGACGGCACGACCGCCCGCCGCTACCGCGAGGCCGGCTGCACAATCCTCACGACCGCCGTCGACGGGGTCGCGATCACCCGCGACGCCGCCGCCCAGCTCAGCCGCGCCCGCGCCTGAGCGACCCGCGGCTCCATCAGGCGGTGTCCTCTTCCTGTGCTGGGCCGTGCTCGCGGAACAGTCCGCGGAGCCGCTCGACCTCTTCACTGAGCTGACGGACCTTCTCCACCAGCGATGGCAGGTCCGGATGCTCGGCTGCCCACAGCTCCTGGTGGGCTCCCTTGTCGGCGAGCAGTTGTCTTTCCCTGTCGCCAAGCGACGCGGCCCGTTCGTAGTCTTCCGCGGCGGCGGCGGCGGTCCGGTCAACGCGGGCTTGCCGGATCTGCTGGTCGAGCTCAGGGGTCGCCGGCGCGATGCCGACCCGCTCCTCAACCGCGGACAGGCGAAACTCGACATCGCCGGCAGCGGTCACGCGAGCCGACGGGCCCACGGCCAGCAACTGGATGACCTGGTGGCGAACCTGGTTCAGGTCCGCGCCCAGCTTGGCCAGGACCTGCGCGGCAACGCCGTCGCCCTCCCTGACCAGGCCGAGCAGGATGTGCTCGGTCCCGATGTAATTGTGACCGAGCTGCATCGCCTCACGCAGCGAAAGCTCAAGCACCCGCTTCGCCCGGGCGGTGAACGGGATGTGCTCCGGCGGCGCCTGGTCGCCCTGGCCGGCGATCTCCACGACCTGCTGGCGGACCGCCTCCAGGTCGATGCCGAGAGACTCAAGTGCCTGCGCCGCGACACCCTCGCCCCCGCGGAGCAGGCCGAGCAGGATGTGCTCCGTGCCAATGGAGTCGTGATTGAGCATCCTGGCTTCTTCCAGCGCGAGGACGATCACCGCGCGGCCCCGGCCGGCGAACCTGCCGAACGTCGCGCTGCTGGGCTTTTCGTCCGCGCCGGACTCAGGTGCAGCCATCGCCGCGTCCTCCGGTGGCTCGCTCAAGAGCACATGCGAATGAGCATGGCCCGTCGCCACATTCACCGAAAGGATGACGGCACTTTCACCGTGCCGTCAACCGTGTTGAATTGTGGTCATGCGTGCGATGGTGCTTGACCGCATTCGTGGGCCACTTGCGGTGCGGGAGGTGCCCGACCCCGTTCCGCCGAACGGTGGCGTGGTGGTCCGGGTCCTCGCCACGGGGCTGTGCCGCAGCGACTGGCACGCGTGGGCGGGGCACGACGAGATCAGCCTGCCGCACGTGCCGGGGCATGAGCTGACGGGCGTTGTCGTGGCGACGGGGCCTGGGGTGTCGCGCTGGTCGGACGGCGACCGGGTCACCGTGCCGTTCGTCGAGGGGTGCGGCCGCTGCGAATGGTGCCGGTCAGGGAGCGCGCAGGTCTGCCCGGACCAGCAGCAGCCCGGGTTCACCCACTGGGGCTCGTTCGCGCAGTACGTGGCGCTGCACGCCGCCGACACGAACTTGGTCGCCGTGCCGGACGGCGTCACGGCCGAGGCCGCGGCGTCGCTCGGCTGCCGGTTCGCCACCGCCTACCGGGCGCTGACCGGCCGCGCCCGGCTGACCGCCGGCGAGTGGGTGACGGTCATCGGCGCCGGCGGGGTCGGGCTGAGCGCCGTGATGATCGCCAAGGCCCTCGGCGCCCGCGTCATCGCCGTCGACCGCGGTCCCGGCGCCCTGGCGGCCGCCACCGCGCTCGGCGCGGACCACGTGCTGGCCGCCGACGGCGCTCGCGACATTCCCGGCCTGGTCAGCGAGCTCACCGGAGGCGGCAGCCATGTGGCCGTCGACGCGGTCGGCAGCGAGCAGACCTGCGCGGACTCGGTTCTCTCGCTGCGCCGCCGCGGCCGGCACGTCCAAGTCGGCCTGCTGCCCCAGGCCGTCGGGCATCCCCGCGTGCCGATGGCGCGGGTCATCGGCTGGGAGCTCGACCTGCTCGGCGCGCACGGCATGGCCGCGGCCGATTACCCGGGCATGCTCGAACTGATCGAGCGCGGTGACTTGCGCCCGCAGGACCTCATCGAGCGGGTCATCGGGCTGGACGAGGCGTGCGCCCTGCTGCCCGTGCTCGACACGGCCTCCCCCGCGGGGATGACCATGATCGACCCGCAGCGCCGGTGACTGCCGTCATCCGGCTTGATTCGTTAGTGCGTTAATTGATAGAGTCTTAATAGTTAGAGCACACATCAATGTCGGCCTGAGTGCGAGGGACGCCATGGAGATCACCGCTGACGCGGCCGGCCGGCCAGCGCTGCCGGAGACGGGCCTGCCGGAGATACCGGGCGATCCGCTGGCCCTGGAGCGGCAGGTGTGCTTCGCCCTGTCGGTCGCGGCGCGCAGCGTGCTGAGCGTCTACCGGCCGATCCTGGAGCCGATGGGGCTGACTCACCCGCAGTACCTGGTGATGCTGGCGCTGTGGGGACAGTCGCCGCTCGCGGTGAAGGAGCTCATCGAGATGCTCCAGCTCGACGGCCCGACGCTGTCGCCGATGCTCAAGCGCCTTGAGGCCTCCGGCCTGGTCACCAGGACCCGCGATCCGGACGACGAGCGGCAGCTGCGCGTTGACCTGACGGAGCAGGGCCGCGCGCTGCGCCAGCAGGCGCTGAACGTCCCGCCCACGGTCGTGGCGAAGCTCGGCATGAGCCTCGGCGAACTCGAGGAACTGCACCGGGGCCTGACCACGCTCAACGACGCGGCCCGCCGGGCCGGCGTCAAGCCGGTCCCCGGCCCCGCCCAGGACAGCATCTAGTCGTTGCGAGCGCGGCTCTCATCGGCAGGGAGGAAAGCGAAGTGAGCAGCAACCTGACCATGATCACGATCTTGGTGACGGTGATTCACGTCGCCGCGCTCGCGGTCATGATCTGGATCCGGGTCCGGCGGACCGAAGGCGACGGCATCCCGGTCCCGAGTCCGGAGATCACGCCGTGCGCCACGTGCGGCGAGCCGGCCACCGACTGGAGCTACGACGGGCTCGACCCGAATGAGCAGCGCGACTCCCACACCGGCAAGCTCTGGTCCGCCGACATCGCCCACTACCAGCCGGTATGCACGGCCCATTAGACTTTTCCGTCCGCTATGGGACGATTTCCCCGAGCGCTCGACGCCCGGAGGGAGCAGGCCATGGCTGAGCTCGGCATGGGACCAGTCATTACCTGGTACGACGTGCTCGGGCTGCTGCCTGGTGCCTCAGCCGAGCAGGTCAAGCACCAGCACGACGCCAAGATGGGCCTGCTGCGGCCGGAACTGCTCGCGGGCGCTCCGTCGCCGGTCGTCACGGCGGCCACCCGGGCCCGCGAGATTCTCGGCGCGGCCCTGCGCGTGCTGGCCGATCCCGACGATCGCGCGCGCTACGACGAGGCGGCCGGCATCCGGCGCGAGGGCGGCGGCCTGGTCCGCCGCGGCGGCTTCCCGTCCGAGCCCGGGCCGCCGCGCGACGACGGCCTCCTCGCGGGTAACCCGGGAGCCGAACTGCTTGGCGGCCTGCTGGCCCTGAGCGACTGGCTCGCCCCGCATCCGCGCCCGCCGCGACGGGTCGCGGTGCCTGACGTCAGGGGGCTGTTCTTCAGCGCGTGCCTGGACATCACCGGCAAGCTTGGCCTTCGCGTCACCACGGTCAGGCTCACCGCGCACCCGATGCCGGTCGACGGTCTTGTCGTCGCCCAGTCCCCCCGCAAGGGGACGCGGGCGCGCCGGGGCAGTGCGCTGACGGTTCAGGTGTGGCACCCGCCCGCCCGGTCCGTCATCCCTGGCCAAGTCATTCGCTGAGTCAGGCGGACTGGAGGCTGCGCGCGATGCCCTGAGCCGCCACCTGCAGGGCGGCGACCAGCCTGGCCCGTGACCGGCGCAGGTCGGCGACGACGAAGCCGAGCGCACCGACCACGCCGTCGCTGGTGACGATCGGAACGCCGACCGAGCGGGCGCCGGAGGTCATCTCCTCGTCGGTCGTGGCGTACCCGTCGGCGCGCACCCGGTCCAGCTGGCTGGCCAGCAGGGCCGGCGAGGTGATCGTGCGCGGGAGGAAGCGCGGCAGCGGCCCGGCCAGGACCCGCTGGCGGACATCGTCGGGCGCGTAGGCAAGCAGGACCTTCCCGACCCCGGTCGCGTGCATCGGCAGCCGCGAGCCGACCGTGCTGACGACGGGCACCGACCGCGACCCGGAGAGCGTCTCCAGGTACAGGACGTGGTCGTCTTCCCGCACGGCCAGGTGCACCGTCTCGAGCGTGGCACCGTACAGGTCGTGCAGGAACGGGATCGCGACCTCCCGCAGCTCGCGCGCGACCGGGGCGAGCAGGCCGATGTCCCACAGCCGCCTGCCGACGACGTACTTGCCCTCCCCGGTCTTGTGCAGCGCGCCCCATTCGGCGAGCTCCGCGGCGAGCCGGTGCGCCGTCGCCAGCGGCACGCCTGAGCGGCGCGCCAGGTCGCTGAGCGAAAGCTCCCGGTGACGGTCGTCGAACGCTCCCAGCAGGGCCAGGACCCGCGAGGTCACGGTCGCGCCGGGAACCGACGTGTTGCCAGCCATCACAGCCCTTCCGCTGAGTGGAAACGATGCTGGCTAGCATAGGGCAGCCCGCCGAACGGTCCCGTCGTGGTCAGGTTCCGCTTGGATCAGGCGGCGACCTCCAGGTTCAGCGTGGCCGCGATTGCGTCGGCCAGTTCTGCCCCCTTGACCTCGAAGTGGCGAGCGAAGTACGCCCGGTGCTCTTCGTGCTCGTGGAAGTGATGCGGGGTAAGGACGGCGGAGAACACGGGGACGTCCGTGTCGAGCTGCACGCGCATGAGCGCTTCCACCACGGTCGCTGCCACGAACTCGTGCCGGTAGATGCCGCCGTCGATCACCAGGGCGCAGCCGGCGAGTCCGGCGTACTCGCCGGTGGCCGCCAGTTTCTTGATGCGCAACGGGATCTCGAAGGCGCCGGGAACCTCGATCACGTCGACGTCGGCATACCCGTGCTTGGCCAGGCCCGCCCGGCAGGCCGCCACGGCCTGGTCGACGATGTCGGCGTGCCAGCGGGCGGCGACGAGCGCGATGCGATTGGAAGCGGGTGACATGATTCCTCCTGTTCGCTATGTCACCCAGGGCTGACAACGCGAACAGGAACGGCCCAGGTCCGGGCGTCCCGGTGTCGCGTTCTCTTTCATCCGGACTGTGACCGTCGGCTCCGGGATCACACCGGAATCTGCTGGACCCACACCCTCCGCGGAGGCCGTGGCGCTCGCGGGCTCAGCCATCCGGACAAAGCCAGATGCCATTACCGCCGGTGGGGACTTCCACCCCGCCCTGAGAACGTGTACGAACCGGACCCTAACAAATTCTGGTCAGTCATGTCAGGGGGCGCGGGCCAAGAACCTGGGCCGGCTTCGCGCCGGATCGCCTCGGTGTGCTCGCCGGCCTGCGGGGCGTCGCGCGGCGGTCCGGCGGCCAGGCCCGGCATCTCCAGCCAGCGCCCGGGGCCGACCCAGGTGACGCCGTGGTCGTCCCGGTCGACGACGGTCAGCAGGTCATGGTGGATGAGCTGCGCGTCGGCGGTAAGTTCCCGCGCCTGCCGGGCGCGGACGGCGGGGATGCCGGCCGCGTGGGCGCGGGCGATAACCTCGGCCGCCGGGAGGCCTGCGAGCAGCGCCGCGATCGCGGCGGCGAGAGCCTCGTCGCCGGGCTCGACCCGGCCGGGCGGCGGGGCAAGCCTGGCGTCGGTCAGCGCGGGGAGCTGACTGGGCGCGGCGGCGAGCCTGACCCAGCCGTCGGCGGCTTGATAAAGCCGGTCGAGCGGGCCGGGCCCGGTGAAGTCCCGGCCGCCGGCCGGATAGGCGCCGCTACCGGCGGCCTGGACCAGGAACCCGGACTGGAGCAGGCAGGAGGCGGCGCACAACGTGACCCCGATGTGCTGTCCCTGGCCGAGGCGAACGCGGGCGAGCAGCGCGGCGCACGCGCCGAGCGCGGCGAGGCCCGCGGCGAGCACGTCGTTGACGGGGACGGTCAGGAAGACGGGGCTGTCGGCCTGGTCGGGCCCGCCCTGGGCGCGCATGATGCCGCTCATCGCCTGGATGATCGGGTCGAAGCCGGGGCGGCGGCCGAGCGGGCCGGCGTCGCCGAAGGCGCTGATCGACACGGTGACGACCGCCGGGTTGATGGCGGCCAGCCGGTCGTGGGTGATGCCGAGCCGGCTGGCGACGCCGGACCGGAAGTTGTCCACGACGACGTCCGCCGAGCGGACGAGGCGGTCGAACAGCGGCCGGCCGTCGCCGGACAGGTCGAGTAGCGCGCTGCGCTGGTCGCGGTTGTAAACCTCGAAGCTGGAGCCGCCGCGGCCGCCGTGCGCTACCCGGAACTCATCACCATGCGGCGGCCGCTCGATCTTGATGACGTCCGCGCCAAGGTCGGCGAGCAGCGTCCCGACGTAGGGGCCGGCGATGATCGTGCCGAGGTCAAGCACGCGAAGACCGGACAGCGGCGGCTGGGGCCCGGGTTCCCGCGGCGACGGCTCCCGCGGCGGGGGCGAAGGCGGTCCACCGGGCTGGCGCTGGGCGGCCGCGCCCGCCTCGGTAGGGCCAGCCGTGGTCGCGCTCGCCGCAGTTGGGCTAGCCGCGGTGGGGGCAGCCGCAGCTGGGCCAGCCGCCGGCCACGGCGGCCGCAGCTCGGTAATGCCTGGCCAGGAGGTGACCGCCGGCCCGCGGACGCTGGCCGGCGTCAGCGACAGGTTAATCAGCGGGCCGGGCATCACGACCTGCTGGCCGGTATCGGTGACCGCCTCATGGCGCAGCCCGAGCGCCCTGACCTGGTCGTGGTCTAGCCACGTGCCGGGCTCGTTAACCGGCGCCGCGGGGCAGTCCGCTTGCTCAAGCAGGTCAAGCCATTCGTCCTTTGGCCGGGTCGCGAACACCTTCTCCAGCTCGCGGGTGACCCAGGTGAGGTTCTTCCCGAGCCGCAGGTTCCCCGGGTTCCCGCCGACCCGCGGATCTTCCAGGATCCATCCGGCGCCGGCCGCGGCAAGCCCTCGTTCGATGAAGGCGTTGGTGAACGCCCCGAGGAACAGCCACTCGCCGTCGCCGCAGCGGTAGGTCCGGTAGTTGGGCAGGGCGCCGCCAGGACCGCCGGGCCGGTGGACGTGCGGCTCGTCGCGGCCCGCGGCGAAGTTGCCCGGGGAGACCAGCTGCGCGCCGTGCGCGCCGCCCGCCACCGCCAGCGGGGCGAGCGTGAGGCCGCGCTGGCGGCCGATCAGCAGCGCGACCGCGACGATCGCGGCCCAGATGCCCTGCATGTGCAAGGCCAGCGGGAACAGGCAGTCAACGGGGACGTCGGCGTAGGACGACTGGTTCCAGGCGTGACCGAGCCAGGCGAACAGCAGGCCTGCCGATTCCTGGCCGCCCGGCCACGGCGTCTCCTCGAGCAGGTAGGGCGGCATGACGATCCAGAAGCACGGCTCACCAGGGCGCCGGCCGCGGTCGATGAGGTCGCGGTAGGTGACGCCTGGCCCGCTGGCGCCGACGAGCAGCACGTCCGCGCCGGCGATCAGCTGGTCGAGGGCCAGCAGGTCGTCCGCGCTCGACGGGTCTACGGTGACGGCGCGCTTGCCGCGATCCCACATCGGCCGCCCGCGCTGGCCCGCGAGGGGACCCGGCCCGGCCGGATGCGCCTTGAGCACGTCGGCGCCGAGGTCGGCCAGCAGCATTCCGGCGACGGCGCCGGCCACGGTGGCGGTGAGGTCAAGCACGCGCACGCCGGCCAGCGCTTCCGGTGTCGGCAACGAAAGCCTCCGTTCTGTCGCACTAGTGAACACCTACCTCCGTCGCGACCGCCGTGCAAGCCGTCACTTCCCGCCTTCCCCGGACACCTTGTATCAGTTTCTGCTTCCATATCGGACATAACGGACACAGAAATGACCGAAACCGATACAGAGTGCGGAAAACTCGCAGGAACTAATACCAAGTGAGCCGCCCCGGCGCAGGTCCTGCCGTGCCCGGCTGATGTACCGGAGTGCGGCGGACGGGTGCGGCTGGCCGCTGGCGGGCGGGGTTAGCCGCCGAGCAGGCGGCGGACGCGCAGGGCGAGGAGCAGGCGGAACCGGTCGTCTGGGTCGGTCAGGGCGGCGCCGAACAGCTCGGTGACCTGCCGCAGCCGGTAACGGATGGTCTGCGGGTGCACCTGCAGGCGGCGGGCGGCGGCGTTGGCGTCGCCGGCGCTCTCCAGCCAGGCCAGCAGCGTCCGCGCCAGCCGGTCGGCCTGGGCCGGGCTCAGCGGCCGCAGCGGGGCGAGCGCCTCCCGGCTGAGCGTCGCGGCCAGGTCCGCGTCGGCCAGCAGGACGAGCGTGGGCAGGTGGTCCTCGCACCAGACGAGGCCGGCCGGGCCGGCGGTACCCGGCGCGGCGCCCGGGGTGTCG
>Ga0265338_10009644_pt1 | contig 11459 bp, 12 predicted proteins | sample 42126metaG_FD_193579 | JGI IMG/M metagenome (GOLD analysis project Ga0265338, IMG submission 193579) | Rhizosphere microbial communities from Carex aquatilis grown in University of Washington, Seatle, WA, United States - 4-21-26 metaG | ecosystem: Host-associated > Plants > Roots > Rhizosphere... | reverse complement strand
AGGAGATCGCGTCGCTGAACGACTCCTCGTCCTCGACCACGAGCACGCGTGTCACTGAAGTTCCCCTCCTGATGGGGTCGATCGGGCGGTACCAGGCGCGCGCCCGGCCGGCTGGCGGCCGTCGTTTTCGCTCCGTAGTGGCAGCCACAGGGTGAAAGTGGACCCGGCGCCCTCCACGCTCCGCACGGTCACCCGGCCGCCGTGGGCGGCCGTCACGTGCTTCACGATGGCGAGCCCGAGCCCGGTGCCGCCGGTGGCCCGCGAACGGGCCGGGTCGACGCGGTAGAAGCGCTCGAAAATCCGCTCCAGGTCACGCTCCGGGATGCCGATGCCCTGATCGGTGACGCTGATCTCGGCACCGCCGTCGCCCGGCTTCTTCACGCACACGACTACCCGGGTGCGTTCCGGGCTGTAGACGACGGCGTTCTCGAGCAGGTTCCTGACCGCGGTGACCAGCAGGTCCTCTTCGCCGAGGACGCTGAGCCCGCGGACGCCGATCGACGCCAGGGTGATGCCGCGGGCGTTGGCCTTCATCCGGCAGCGGTCGAGGGCCTCCGCGACCACCGCGTCGATCGCCACCGGCACCGGGGCCGAGACCGGCTCGGCCCCCTGGATCCTGGACAGCGTGATCAGGTCCTGGACGAGGAAGGTGAGCCGGGCCGCCTCCTGGCGCATCCGCCCGGCGAACCGGCGGACCGCCTCGGCGTCGTCGGCCGCGTCCTCGATCGTCTCCGCCAGCAGCGCGAGCGCGCCGACCGGGGTCTTCAGCTCGTGGCTGACGTTAGCCACGAAGTCCCGGCGGACCTCCTCCACCCGGTGGCGGTCGGTCTGGTCCTCGGCCAGCACCAGTACCAGCCCGCCGCCGCCGACGGTGCCGGACAGCGGGGCCACCCGCACCGCGAAGGTAGTAGTGCGCCCGCCGAAGCGCGGCACCGGAACCTCGAACTCGGCCTCGCGGATCTCGCCGTCCCGGCGCACCTGCCGGGCCAGGGCGGCCAGCTCGCTCACCACCAGCCGGTCGCCCTTGACGATGCCGAAGGCGCGGGCGGCGGCGCTGGCCCGCAGCACGCGGTCCTCGCTGTCCACCACCACGGCAGAAGACGACAGGACGGAGAGGACCGACGCGATGCCCGGCGGCAGCTTCGCGGGCTGCTGCGCGGCCCGCGGCCGCGGGCTCCGCGGCTGCCGGGGGGTGCCTCCCGTGCGGGTTCTTACCGCCATGACGCGACCCGGACGGCGGGTAGCGCCCGGGCTCCGCTACGCGACTGCCGGGGCAGCGGCACGCACGGGCGTGACCAGTCCGTTCTCACATAGCTGATGGTATGCGGAGCCCACCGGGCGGCGACAATCGTGAGGTTGCCGGAAATTTCACTCTTTTCCCGATGTTCACCTCGCCGACAATCCCCGGACACCTGCTCAGCGTGGGCCATTCACTACCCGCTCTGCCTAGCGACCCTGGTTCTTAACTGCCTCGGCGGCCGCGCTGGCCGCCTCCGGGTCCAGGTAGCGCCCGCCGGCCACGACCGGCGCGTAGCTATCGTCGAGGTCGTAGCGCAGCGGGATGCCGGTGGGGATGTTGAGCTCGGCGATCGTCGCGTCGCTGATCTTGTCCAGGTGCTTGACCAGCGCCCGCAGCGAGTTGCCGTGCGCGACTACCAGCACCGTCCGGCCCGCCGCGAGGTCGGGCACGATCGCGTCGTACCAGTACGGCAGCAGCCGGTCGACGACGTCGCGCAGGCACTCGGTACGCGGCCGCAGCTCGGGCGGCAGGCTCGCGTAGCGCGGGTCACTCGCCTGGGAAAGCGGGTCGTCGTCGGCGATCGGCGGCGGCGGCACGTCATAAGAGCGCCGCCAGGTCATGAACTGCTCGTCGCCGAACTCCTCGCGGGTCTGCGCCTTGTCCTTGCCCTGCAGCGCGCCGTAGTGGCGCTCGTTCAGCCGCCAGGAACGGCTCACCGGGAGCCAGCCGAGGCCCGCCGCCTCAAGCGCGCCGTTGGCGGTCGAAATGGCCCGGGTGAGCAACGACGTGTGCACCACGCCGGGCCGCAGGCCCGAGTCGACCAGCATCCGCCCGGCCGCGGCCGCCTCCTGGCGGCCCTTCTCGGCCAGTCCGACGTCCACCCAGCCGGTGAACAGGCCCTTAGAGTTCCATTCGCTTTCGCCGTGGCGCAGCAGTACGAGGGTTCCCATGCGGGCCAGCCTAGCTGGCGGCCCACCGCAGGCCCAGAGTGACGTCGGTCGCGGAAGATTTCGGCGGCCAGCGCGGTTGCTTACAGCTGTGTCCAGACTGCCAAACGGCCTTCCGCGGAGGATTGCCACGCTCAGCGTGCACACTTCCCCGCTCGACCAGCCGGGTACCGGCGACGCTGGCGGGCTGAACGTCTACGTGGTCCAGGTGGCCAAGCGGCTCGCCGCCCGTGGCACCGAGGTTGACATCTTCACCCGGGCCGTCTGCCGTGACACCCCGCCGCTGGCCGAGCTGGCGCCGGGCGTGCTGGTCCGCAGCGTCGCCGCGGGCCCGTTCGAGGAGCTGGACAAGCACGACCTGCCCGCCCAGGTCTGCCCGTTTACACTGGAAGTGCTGCGGGCCGAGGCGGCCGCCGAGCCCGGCCGGTACGACCTGGTGCACGCGCACTACTGGCTGTCGGGCAAAGTAGGCGCGGCCGCCAAGGAACGCTGGGGCGTCCCGCTGGTGCAGTCGATGCACACCCTCGGCAAGGTGAAGAACGCCGCCCTCGCGGCGGGCGACACCGCCGAGCCGGAGCTACGGATCCGCGGCGAGCTCGAGGTGGTAGCGGCGGCCGACCGCCTGGTGGCCAACACCGCGGCCGAGGCCCGGCAGCTGACCGACCTGTACGGGGCCGACCCGGCCCGCGTCGAGGTGGTCAACCCCGGCGCCGACCTGAGCGTCTTCCGGCCAGGCGGCTCGCTGGGCAGCGCCGCCGCCCGCCGCGCGCTCGGCATCGCCCCCGACGCGGTGGTGCTGCTGTTCGTGGGCCGGGTGCAGCCACTCAAGGGCCCGGACGTGCTGCTCAAGGCGGCCGCCCGGCTGCTGCAGGCGGAACCGGGGCTGCGCCGCGTGCTGCAGGTCGTCATCGTCGGCGGCCCCAGCGGCCGTCAGCAGCGGGCCGACCCCGACCGGATGCGCGAGCTGGCGGCGCAGCTCGGGATCGGCGACCTGGTCCGGTTCGAGCCCCCGTGCCCGCAGGAAGAGCTTGCCTGCTGGTACCGGGCGGCCACGGTGATGCTGGCGCCGTCCCACTCCGAGTCGTTTGGCCTGGTCGCCCTGGAGGCGCAGGCGTGCGGCACCCCGGTGGTGGCAGCCAGCGTGGGCGGGCTGCGCACGGTGGTGCGGGACGGCGAGTCGGGGGTGCTGGTGGACGGGCACGACCCCGGCGAGTGGGCCGCGGTGCTCGGGCAGCTGGTGCAGGCGCCGGCCCGGCTGGCGGCGCTATCGGCCGGCGCCCGCCGACACGCGTCCGCTTTCGGCTGGTCCGCGACGGTAGACCGGCTGGCCAAGGTGTATACCGGTGTCATGGACGAGGTAACCGCGCGGGTCGGGGCCTAGCGTCGATGACGGCCGATCACGCTACCCCAGCCGACGCCATCCAGGCTGCCCTGGACGGCCTCGGCCTGAGCTATGAGCGGCCGGAGCCCTCCGCCTTCCTGGTCCGGCTCGACGGCGAGCACAAGCTCGCCACGATGACCTGGCTGATCGCCGGGGAGCACAGCCTCCAGGTGGAGGCGTTCTTCTGCCGCCAGCCGGATGAGAACCACGCCGCGTTCTACCGGTTCCTGCTCGAGCGCAGCGCCCGGATGTACGGCGTCCACTTCTCCCTCGACCGGACCGGGGACGTCTACCTGACCGGCCGCCTGCCGCTGTCCGCGGTTTCCGAGCCCGAACTGGACACGCTGCTCGGCTGCGTGCTGAGCTACTCGGACGAGACGTTTAACGAGGCGATCAGGATCGGCTTCGCCTCCGCCATCAGGCGGGAATGGGCATGGCGGGAGAAACGGGGGGAGAGCCTGGCTAACCTGCGTCCGTTCGCGGATCTCGTCGCTAGCCAGCAACAGCAGAAGAAGAACCCGGCGTGACTACCCTGGACGAGGCCAGCATCCACGTGCACCTGCACAGCATCGGCGTGCACACCGTGTTGTGTGTGTTCTTCGCCCTGCTTACCGCGGGCAGCAACGCCTGCGCCGCGGTGCTGCAGCGCAAGGCCGCCGCCCAGGTACCGCCCGAGCGCTCGCTGCACGTCTCACTGATCGCCGACCTGATGCACCGCAAGGTGTGGCTGGCCGGCATCGGCATGGTGGTGGTGGCCGCGGTGGCCCAGGCGGCCGCGCTCGCCACCGGCCCGATCGCGCTGGTGCAGCCCATCTTCATCATCGAGCTGCCGGTGACGCTGGTGCTGGCCGCCCTCGCCAACCACAACCGGGCGGCGCTCAGGCGGCTGCCGTGGAGCGCCATCATCCTGACCACGGCCGCGCTCGGGGCCGGGCTCGCGGCAGCGCAGCCGAGCGGCGCGATCGCCTCCGCGCGCGACAGCAGCTGGATCCTCGCGCTGTTCGCCACCGCCGCCTTCCTGACCGTGCTGATCGTCATCGCGTCGAGCACCCGCGGTGAGCCGCGGGCGGCCCTGCTCGGGCTCGCCGCCGCCTGCGGCTACGCCCTGACCGCGGCGCTGATGAAGAACGCGATGGCCGACCTGGACCAGGGCGCCGTGCAGTTCTTCACCAACTGGCACATATACGCGACCGCCGTCGCGGGCGTGGGATCGCTCTTCTTGCTGCAGAACGCGCTGCAGGCGGGCAGCCTGGTGGCATCGCAGCCGATGCTGACCGTCGGGGACGCGCTGATCAGCATCGGGTACGGGGTGACGCTCTTCGCCGAGGGCCTGCGGGGCGGCTGGTGGCTGCTGCCGGAGATCGTCGCGCTCGGTGCCATCGTCTTCGGCTGCGTGCAGATCGCCAAGTCCCCGCTGGCGGCCGAGAACTCCGGTCTGGTTAAAGAATCCGCCTCGACGGTACTCTTATCTGTGTGAACAGGCTTGGCGACCTCGAGCGTGCCATTATGGAAGTCCTCTGGCAGACCGATTCGGCGCTAACCGTCAGAGAGGTAAGCAACGGACTACCGCAGAGCCTGGCGCACACGACAGTGATGACAGTGCTCGACCGGCTGGCGAAGAAGGGCTTCGCGCGTAGGGAACGGGACGGCCGCGCCTGGCGGTACCGCCCGGCCGCCACCCGCGAGTCGTACGTGGCCGAGCTGATGCTGACCGCGCTGGCCCAGACCGGCGACCGGGACGCGGCGCTGGCCCGGTTCGCGCAGAGCGTGTCCGGTGAAGAGGCGGAAGTTCTGCTTGACGCGCTGTCCGCCGTCGAGCGGGAGCAGCAGGAGAACGAGACCGAAGGAGACAGCGGAGTCAGATTATGGGGGAACTGGCCGACGCGGTACTTCTCGCCGCGGTCGCCACGGGAAGTGTGCAGTGCGCACGCGCGATGATGCGCGCGTCGTGGCCGCGTCGCTCCCCGGCGGCCGCGATTTTGCTGTGGCAGGCGCTTGGCCTGGCCGGCGGCCTGGCGGCGGTGGGCTCGCTGGTCGCCGTCGGCGTCAGCGGCGAGCCGCAGCCGGGAGTACTCGGCGGCATGACCTCGCTCACCAGCCGGCTGGCGGCCGGCCAGCCGATGGCACCGCACCAGCCGGTCCTGCTCACCGGCATCCGGCTGGTCGCCCTGGTGGCGGGCTTCGCCCTGTTCTCCGCGCTGTGCGGGGTGCTGGTGATGGCGTTCGCGGACGCGGTCGCCGCGCGGCGCCGCCACCGTGAGCTGCTTACGCTGCTCGCGCACGGCGACCCCAAGGTCCCCGGGGCGCTGGTAGTCGACCATCCGGCGGCGGCTGCCTACTGCCTGCCCGGTATCCGGTCCCGGATCGTGGTCAGCGTCGGCACGCTCGACCTGCTCGCCCCGGCCGAGCTCAGCGCCGTCCTCGCGCACGAGCGCGCCCACCTGCGCGCCCGGCACGACCTGGTGCTGATCCCGTTCACCTCGCTGCGCCGGGCGCTGCCCCGGTCACGCGGGCTGACCCAGGCCTGCCGCACGGTCGCGCTGCTGGTCGAGATGATGGCCGACGACCGCGCGCTGCGGGTCCGCGGCCTGCTGGCCCGGGAGCTGGCCACCGCGCTGGTCCGGTTCGGCACCGCGGGAGGCGATGGCGCGCCGGCTGGCGCGATGGCGGCCGCCGAAGGCGAGCTGACCGCCCGGGTCACCCGGCTGCTGACGCCCCCGCCGCCGCTGCCGAGGCCCGTGCAGGCCGCCGTGGTACTGGCGTCGGCCGTGATCGTCGCGCTCCCGCTGATCCTGCTGGTAGCGCCCTGAGCCGCGTTACCAGGGGCCGTAAGGCCCCGAGGAGCGGCCCTTGCGGAAGTCCTTGACCTTCGGCCGGACCGCCGTGAGGTAGGTCGCGGCGGCGACGAACGCCAGGACCGACAGCAGCCCGGTGACGCCGCCGTAGGCGGCCGAGTACAGCCCGAGCACGAACGCCACGCCCAGGATGATCAGCCAGACCGGCTTGGTCAGCTTCCCCAGGAAGGTGTCCATGGTGCTGGCCGCCGCGATGAACGCCGGGGCAGGCCGCATGATGGCGTCGATGAACGCCCACGCCTCGACGATGAACGCCGCGATCGCCAGCGCCACGAAGAAGTAGTTCAGCGGCGTGTACACGTTGTTGCCTAGGACCGAGACCACGTTCTTAACCTACCTGTCCCGGGCCGCTAGGCGGGCCCGGGGCCCTCATCGGCTTCGGCGCCCTCACCGGGCGCGGTCTGCTCGGCCGGGCCGGTGTACTCGGCGGGCGCGGGCCGGTCGCCGCGGATGACCGCGACCACCTCGGCGGTCGGCGGCTGCTTGCTCTCCTTGCGGAAGGACTCGTAGATCTCGATCAGCACCTGCTTCTGCCGCTCGGTCAGGTGCGGGTCGGTAAGCAGGGCCGAGCGGACGCCGGAGTCGCCCGGCCGGTCCTCGAGGATGCCGGCCTGCACGTACAGGGCCTCGGCGGAGATGCGCAGCCCCTTGGCGATCTGCTGCAGTATCTCGGCGCTGGGCTTGCGCAGCCCGCGCTCGACCTGGCTCAGGTAGGGGTTCGAGACGCCAGCCTGGTCGGCCAGCTGCCGCAGCGAGATCTTGGCCTGCTCGCGCTGCTGCCTGATGTAGTCCCCGATGCTGTTCATGTTCGCCATACCAGCCATGCTAGCTCGCCTGCTTGCAGTCGCAAATTGCCAGCAAGCGCGCGGGCTGGCTGGCCCGTCAGGTGACCGGGACCGGAGCCAGGTGAGTGCGGGCAAAGGCCAGCGTCTCGGCTAGGTCTGCCAGCCGGTCGTCCCTGGTCACCGCGCGCCGCGTGTTGATCTCGGCCACCACCATGCCGCGGTAGCCGGTGGCGGCCGCCCCGCGGAGCAGCTCCGCGCACGGCTGGCGGCCCCGGCCGGGCACCAGGTGCTCATCCGGTGAAGGCCCGCTGGACACCCCGGTGCCGTCCGCCAGGTGGACGTGCGCCAGCCGGGCGCCCAGGTCGTTGGCCATCGCGACCGCGTCGGAGGCGGACGCGGCGGTGTGCGACAGGTCGAGGGTGACGTTCGGCACGTCGAGCCGGGTGGGGTCCCAATGCGGGGTGTAACCCGACAGCTCGCTGGCGCCCGCCCGGATCGGGTACATGTTCTCCACTGCGAAGACCACGTCGGTCTCCTGCGACATCCGGGTGATGCCCTGCTCGAAGCCCCGGGTGTAGTCGCGCTGCCAGCGGAACGGCGGGTGCACCACCACGGTCTTCGCGCCCAGCCGCTCGGCCAGCTCCTTGGCCCGTACCAGCTTCGCCCAGGGCTCACGGCCCCAGACGAGCTGGGTCAGCAGCAGGCCGGGCGCGTGCACCGCCAGCACCGGCACCTGGTGGTAGTCGACCAGCCGGGCCAGCGCGTCGGCTGACTGGCTGACGGGATCGGTGTAGACCATCACCTCGAGCCCGTCGTAGCCGAGCCGCGCGGCGGCCGCGAACGCGTCGGGTGTCCGCTCCGGGTAGACCGACGACGTGGAGAGCACGACGGGAACCGCGGGTAGCCCGGCCAACACCTCATCCTCCCGTCGCGTGACAGTCACTGCATCCAGCTTATGCGGTGCACGCGGCCACCCGGCGAATGTCAGGGGGGGCCGGTATGGTGCGGCCATGGCGAAGTCGACGGCGGCGTTCAAGTGCAGCGAGTGTGGCTGGCAGGCGCCGAAATGGGTCGGCCGGTGCGGGGAGTGCCAGGCCTGGGGCACGGTCGCCGAGGCGGCCGTGCCCCGGCTGGTGCGGGCCGGGATCAGGGCGGCCGGGTACGGCCCGCGAAGCGGTCCGGGCACGGGCGGGGGACGGCTCGGCGGCGGCCCGGTCTCGACCGCGGCGATGCCGATCGGCCAGGTGGACGCCGCGCAGGCCTCGGCCCGTCCGACCGGCCTGGACGAGCTGGACCGGGTACTCGGCGGCGGGCTGGTGCCGGGCGCGGTGCTGCTGCTGGCGGGTGAGCCCGGGGTGGGCAAGTCCACGCTGCTGCTCGAGGCGGGCGCGCTGGCGGCGGCGGCGGGCCCGGTGCTCTACATCACCGGCGAGGAGTCAGCCGCCCAGGTGCGGCTGCGCGCGGACCGGATCGGCGCGGTGCACGAGAACCTGTACCTGGCGGCCGAGACCGACCTGGACGCGGTGATCACCCACATCGCCGCGGTGCAGCCGCGGCTGCTGATCATCGACTCGGTACAGACGATCGCGGCGGGCGACGTGGACGGGGTGCCGGGCGGGGTCACCCAGGTGCGCGAGGTGGCGGCCGCCCTGACCGCGGTGGCCAAGGAGCGGGCCCTGTCGACCATCCTGGTGGGGCACGTCACCAAGGACGGCTCGGTGGCCGGGCCGCGCACCCTTGAGCACCTGGTTGACGTGGTGCTCCACTTCGAGGGCGACCGCCACTCACGGCTGCGCATGGTGCGGGCGGTGAAGAACCGCTACGGCCCGACCGATGAGGTCGGCTGCTTCGACCTGGGCGAGTACGGGCTTATCGGCCTGGCCGACCCGAGCGGCCTGTTCCTGTCCAGGCACCGCGAGCCGGTCCCCGGCACCTGTGTCACCGTCACCCTGGAGGGACGGCGGCCGCTGCTGGCCGAGGTGCAGGCGCTGGTCGGGCACTCGGTACTTGAAGTCCCGCGCCGGGTCACCTCTGGCCTTGACGCGTCCCGGATCGGCATGGTGCTGGCGGTGCTGCAGCGGCGAGCAGACGTCAAGGTCGGCAAGTCCGATGTCTACGCTGCCACTGTCGGCGGCGTGCGGCTGACCGAGCCGTCGGTGGACCTCGCGGTGGCGCTCGCGGTCGCCAGCTCGGTGGCCAACCTGTCGCTCCCCCAGGGCGTCATCGTGGTCGGCGAGGTCGGCCTGGCCGGCGAGGTGCGCAACGTGGCGGGTGTCCCCCGCCGGGTGGCCGAGGCCGAGCGGATGGGCTTCCGCCAGGCCATCGTCCCGGCCGGCTCGACCGGCGGGTCACCCGCCACCGCCAGTGCGATGGAGGTCACCGAGGTGGAGGATGTCCGCGACGCGCTGAAGGCCGCCTTCCGGGGCTAGCCCGGCCCGGCCGGGGCCGGCCCGGCCGGGGCCGGGGAAGCGGTGGCTACTTGGTGAGCTTGAAGGTGGTGACCGGGCTCGACTGCCCCGCCGGGCCGCCGCGCATCGCCACCGCGTCAAAGGTGCCTGCTGCGCCGGCCGCCACCGACCCGGCGCAGCCTGCCGGGCCGGCTGCCTTCCGGTTCCAGCTCAGCGCCAGCACCTGCGGCACGCCCAGGGTGAACCGCACCTTCTTGGCCGGCCCGGGCTTGCACGCGGCCGAGTTCCACACCACCTGGCCGTGCCGGGTCACCACCACCTGGACCGACCCGGGACCGTAGGGCAGCGTGCAGGCGTGGCCGGCCGTGGAGACCGCGTAGACGCTGAACTTCGGCTGCTCGCCCTGGGCATAGCTGGGCTGGTCGGTGAACAGGCTGAGCACGATGTCACCGGGTGCGCAGGCAGGGCCGGCCGAGGCGGCCGAACGCGGCCGGTAGGTCAGGCTGACCTTCCCGTTGGCTTTCTTGGCGGCCGCGGCGAGCTTGGCCGGGGCGGCCGCCGACGCACTCGGGGTGCTGCTCGGCGACGGTGTCGGCCGCGGCGGCTGCCACGCGCTGCTGGTGGCCGCGGGCGGCAGTGACTGCTGCCGGGCCAGCGCGGCCATGGAAGCGCTGGCGACGGCGGACGGCCGGGACGGCTGGTGGGTACCGGGCAGCAGCCAGGCGCACACGCCCAGCGCCACCACCCCGCCGCAGAGGATCAGGAAGCGACGCCGCCAGTAGGCCCGGGATTCACCCGGGTCCCAGGTGTCCTCGTTCGGCTCAGCGTAGTACTCGTCGCCGTACTCCGTTTCATCACGGTCCGCATGCCTGAACATACGGAAAGTATGCAACTTGTTACGCTCAGTGCCCAGTAGCCGCGCCGGGGAGCGCGAAGCGCCCGTCCGGCAGCGGGTCGGCCAGGCCGTCCGCCACCAGGCCGTCCAGCGCCCGGGCGCGCTGCACCGGGTCGGGCCAGGCCGCGTCCAGCCGGGCCTGGCCGACCGGCTCGCGGGAGTCGCGCAGCACCGCCAGCAGGCGGCCACGGCACTGCCGGTCAGTGCCCTCGTAAGCCTGCCCCACCGGGCGGGCCGCGGCGGGGGGCCGGCCGGCCGCCAGCCAGGCGCAGTCCCGCGAGAGCGGGCAGTCGCCGCACCGTGGCGCCGCCGCCGTGCAGGTGAGCGCACCGAGTTCCATGACCGCGACCGACCAGCGGGCGGCGACGGCTTCCGCCGCGGGCAGCAGCGACTCGGCCAGCCGGTACTCCGCCACCGAGGGCTGCGGGCCGGGGAACTCCTGCCCCGACTCCACCCGGGCGAGTACCCGCCGCACGTTGGTGTCGAGGACCGCGTGCCTGCGGCCGAAGGCGAAGACCGCAACCGCGGCGGCGGTGTAAGCGCCGATGCCGGGCAGCGCGAGCAGCTCGTCCCGGCTGGACGGGAGCTGCCCGCCGTACCTGGCGGTCACGATGGTGGCGGTCTCGTGCAGCCGCAGCGCCCGCCGCGGGTAGCCGAGCCGCCCCCACTGGCGCACCGCCTCGCCTGCTGGCTCCGCCGCTAGCGCGGCCGGAGTCGGCCAGCGCTTGAGCCAGGCCGCGTAGGCAGGCAGTACCCGGCTGACCGGCGTCTGCTGCAGCATGATCTCACTGACCAGGACCGCCCAGGGGGACGCGTCGGCCGCCCGCCAGGGCAGGTCGCGGGCGTTCTCCGCGTACCAGCCGAGCACCCGGTCAGCGTAGGGCGAGGACATGAGGAGCATTATGCACTTCAAACGCCAGAACGCGCGGCGGGGCCGGGCCCAGGGGT
>Ga0265338_10009643_pt1 | contig 11459 bp, 7 predicted proteins | sample 42126metaG_FD_193579 | JGI IMG/M metagenome (GOLD analysis project Ga0265338, IMG submission 193579) | Rhizosphere microbial communities from Carex aquatilis grown in University of Washington, Seatle, WA, United States - 4-21-26 metaG | ecosystem: Host-associated > Plants > Roots > Rhizosphere >... | reverse complement strand
CTGGAGCACGAAGACGTCATGCTGCGCGTCCATCCGGACGTAGCCAAGGAGTTGAAGTCGAACAATGGCCGCTTGCTGAACGAGATGGAGGAGCTCACGAAGCGAACCATCATCGTGAAGAGCGATGCTGCGGTGCATCAGGAGCAGTTCGACATCAACTGAGCTCTTCCCTATTCCGCTGCTAGATTGTGGTTCACAAGGACGGGCGACGGCCCGTCCTTTCTCTTTGGACAAGAGCTGTAACAGTCCACACGGCCGATCGCAGCCCATGTGGGACGGGCGCCCCTCGCTGAGTGTGTAGATATTGGTCGGAGACTGCCGAGGTCTATACCACGTTAGCCAGGATCTTCACCGCGACGTCGGCTTGATTGCGCAGCTTCTGGGCGGACTCATGGATCGACTTGCCGGCTGCGATTGAGCCGCTCTGCTCGGCCAGCCTTGCAATCGCCCCCGCGTCTTCGACGGAACTGCTGGCCATATCCAGCAGAACCACCACGGCATCGGCGTGGAGCTTCCACAACGACGACATCTTCTGGCTGCGTTTCAGCTCTTCCAGTTCGGTGCTGATGCGTGCGGAGAGCGAGACCAAGCGGATCAGGGTGCGTGCCACGTCGGCACGTGGGCTCTTTTCCTCAAGAAAGGCGGCACCGTAGGCGTCGGCTTCTGGCGAGGTCAGCGTCAGGTTGAAGAAACGCATCGGAACGACCTGACGATATTTCGGGTCCGCGACCCGTACGAAGACTCGAATCGATTCCTCGACTCGCCGGAGTTTGCCTTCCTCCGCGGAGATCTGCTGCGCCGTAACTGCGGGAGGCTGAAATACTGGAGGCGCCGTCGCAACTTTCGCGGCGGCCACTCGGGCAGCCTTGGGCGCCGCCGCTGCGCTTCCCGCGGCTCGCGAAGCGCGGGCGGTCGGGTTCAGCAGCGACCGCCGGATCGGAGGACGCCGGTCCAGTTCCTTCTTCAGTTTTGAAACGCGTCGAAATTTTTCCAGAGTGCTTCCGTAATCGGCTTGCAGCATCTGCCGCTCTTCAATCGCCGCCACATGTTCGACCGTAACTTCCACGCCATCGACGGTGGTGAGAATCGTTCCGCCCATCTCTTCGAGTGCCTGCCCGAATGTCTTGATCTCACCCAGTGCCTTGACGAATAGCTCATCAAATTTCTTGCCGAAGGTTGCGTTGTAGGCCGACACCGTGGCCAGCACCCCGGGGTGATAGAACGAGGAATCCAGCCACTGCTTTAGCTCGCGCACTCGTCCAATAATGCCGGAATCGATCAGCATATTGAAGTCACGGAAGCGGGAAACCTCTTCCCGCAGCGGATCAAAGCGTCGTAGCAGCTGCACGTGCTCTTCCGGCAGCGAGGGTACGTCAGTGTCAGCCAGAATTTCAATCAGCGCGATTTCGAAAGGTGACAGGGGCAACGCGCCGTCGAGGCCGTAACCACTCTGTTCCCATTGGCCCGGCACACGCGGATGTCGGTACAGAAAGGTTGAGATCAAGTCTGTCTTGTCACGGTTGACGTCGCTGGGCTCGCGGCGGCGCACAAAGTAGCGAAGCAATGCCTCTGCTACTTCTGAATCTGTGTCGGGCGTGAGCGCCTGGCGAAGCATGGCAGGCGTGATCGCCATATCCAGCAAATGCAGCCAGCGATACATTCGCGTCAGTGTGTTGGGAAGTTCACGCTCAGAATGCCGCAGCGCGTCCTCGTCCAGGCCCCTCGGAACAGGCACCTCCCCACCCAGCGGAACCACCATGAGTTTCTGGTAGAACCCTTGGACAGTCGCCAGAATAGCCAGTTCAAACCCGAGATCTTCGGCCAAAAACCACTCCCGAGAGGGAAATTTCCCACGAAACTTTACTAATGTATAAGTAAAGACGAAAAGTTACTTTTGCCGCAAGTTACCACCGGAGCGGCACTCTCACGCTGTGGAAATGGCTGCTCCGGAGGTACATGGACTTCCGCGCAGGGTGCGCTCTGGGCTTCTTGGAAGAAGATCTAGAACACGACAGTTTTGTTTCCGTAGAGCAGAACCCGGTTCTCCACGTGCCAGCGTACGGCTCGCGAAAGCACGACCTTCTCCAGGTCTCGGCCTTTGCGAATCAGATCCTCCACGGTGTCGCGGTGGGAGACCCGCACTACATCCTGTTCGATGATGGGCCCGTCGTCGAGAACTTCCGTGACATAGTGACTGGTCGCGCCAATCAGCTTGACGCCGCGCTCAAACGCCTGGTGATAAGGCCGCGCCCCCACAAAGGCGGGAAGGAAGGAGTGGTGAATGTTGATGATTCTTTGTGGGTACCGGTTCACGAAGTCGTTCGACAGGATTTGCATGTACCGGGCCAGCACCATGAAATCCGGCTTGTGCTGACCAATCAACGAGTGGATGGTCGCCTCGGCCTGCCCCTTGTTGTCTTTCGCGACCGGGACGATGGCATAGGGAATCTTATAGAACTCGGCAATCGCTTGATTGTCGGCGTGATTGGAGATGATCAGAGGAATCTCGCACGCCAGTTCGCCACTCTTGTGTCGGTAAAGCAGATCGACCAGGCAGTGGTCGTACTTCGAGACCAGAATGATCATTCGCTGCCGTTGTGAGGACTGCGCCAGCCGCCAATTCATCGAGAACGCTTCGGCCACCGGCGCGAAATATTTGCCGAAGTCAGCGAGATCGATGTCGAAGTCCTTGGCGTCGAACTCCACCCGCATCAGGAACAGTCCCGATTCCTCGTCGCCGTGTTCGTCCGCGTGCAGGATGTTGCCGTTGTGCCGGTAGACGAAATCGGCAATGGTCGCGACTTCGCCTTTGCGGTCAGGACAGGAGATGAGGAGAATGGCGGAGGATTTCATGCCGGATTCTTCGGTGGTCGTCGGTAAAACGGCTGCGCAACTGAAGATATTTGTTGAGCCTGCGCTGGCGTGAGGAACAATATGTCGATACTCTCGGACGCCCCAAAAATCCCCTTAAATTCGAATCCGGCTGCTTTAACCGCCTCTATGTCGTCGATACCATATCTAGTCCTAAGGCAAAGTGAAACTCTGAGTTCAGGTAAATTATCCAGCTGAACCCGAACTAGGTAAGCTTCAGTGAGATCTGGCATAGCCGCGAATCTTTCAATCAAGCGGGCCTTGAAGTCTCTTTCGGGCCCTCCATCCTGCTCGACAACGAACTTAATGCGATGGGCACGGAGGTGCTGCATATCGAGTAGGCCGATCTTATGTCGCTACTTTTTAAGCTCTTTCAGTATCTCTCTTGCCGCATTAGCCCCCGAACCTCCGGTTAACCCCGCCCCAGGGTGCGTTCCGCTGCCACACAAATACAAATTCTGAATTGGAGTTTTGTATCGCGCCCAATCGAGCAGCGGACGCATCGTGAAGAACTGGTCGAGCGCCAGCTCTCCGTGGAAGATCTGCCCGCCGGTCATCCCGTACTTCTCCTCGAGATCGTGCGGCGTGATGATCTTGTGCGTCAGAATGAGCTCCGGCAGGTTCGGCGCATATTGCGCGAGCGTCTGCACTACGGTCTGGCCGAGCGCTTTGCGTTGATCTTCCCAGTCGCCCTTCAGCTTGTAAGGCGCGTACTGCATGTAAATCGACATCACGTGCTTGCCTTCAGGCGCGAGCGTGGGATCGGTCAGCGACGGAATCGTAGCCTCGAGATACGGCTGGCGCGAGAAGTTGCCATACTTCGACTCGTCGAACGCGCGCTCCAGGTAGTCAATCTCGTTGCCGATGTGGATCCGTCCTTTAAGGGCGCCGGCATTCTCGTCTTTCAGAGCCGTGAATCTTGGCAGCCCAGACAACGCGAGGTTCACCTTCGCGACCGTGCCGTTTCCGCGGTAATGCTGCAACTTCTGCACAAAGTCCGGCGAAAGATGTGTGGGGTCGGTCAGTTTGAGCAGGGTGCGCTTTGGGTCGGCGTTGGAGATCACGGCCTTGGCATGAATCTCCTCGCCCGTCGAAAGCAGTACTCCCGTCGCGACTCCATTCTGCACGCGAATCTCAATGACCTCGGCACCACTACGTATTTCGGCGCCGGCAGCCTTTGCGGCTGACGCCATTGCCTGCGTAACTGCTCCCATGCCTCCAACAGCAAACGATGCTGAGCCTGCGGGATGAGGGTCTGCCGCCGCGCGGATCAGGAGAACCAAGGCGCTGCCCGCCGACCACGGACCAAGAAATGTTCCGAATACTCCACGAGCCGCGATCACCGCCCGCAAGAGTTCCGTTTCAAAATATTCCGCTGCCAGGTCGGCGACCGCCATGGGCCCCCAGCGCAACAGGCGGAACATGTCACGCTTGCCCAACTTGCGGATCGCCCGCCCCGTCTTCAACATGCTCCATAAGTCGCCGCTGCTCGGATGGTCAATGTCGGGCGGCGTAGTGGCGAGGGCTTCAGCAATCACGCTGGCGATCTTGCCGAGTGACTGCTGAAACTCCGGATACTTAGCCGCATCCTTTTTCGAAAACGCAGCAATCTCTTGCGCCGACTTGCTTGCATCCTGATAGAGCGAAAGGGCTCGCCCGTCGGGCGAAAGAGCGGTAACACAAACATCCGGCGTGATCAGTTTGAGCCCATGCTTCTCCAGTTGCATATCGCGGACAATGTCCGGACGAATTGGGCCCACCGTGTGCGCCAGGGTAGAGCAGCGAAATCCCGGATGGAATTCATCCGTGACGGCGGCGCCTCCGACCTGCGCGCCCCGTTCGAGCACCAGAGGCTTGTATCCTGCCTTGGCCAGATAAAACGCGGTGACGAGGCCGTTGTGACCGCCGCCGATGATGACGATGTCGCGTCCGTTTTGCATCGCCATGGCTAGGCCGCTCCCTTGATATCTTTCAGAATTTCCAACGCTGCTAGCCGTCCGTTCGCGCCCATGATGCCGCCACCCGGATGCGTCGCCGACCCGCACATGTAGAGGTTCTTAATCGGTGTCCGGTACTGCGCCCATCCCGGAACAGGCCGCAGGAAGAAAAGCTGCTCCAGAGAAAGTTCACCCTGGAAAATATTGCCCTCGGTCAGCCCCCATTCGCGCTCCAGGTCGAGAGGCGTGACCACCTGCCGGTGAAGGATGATGTCTTTGATGTTGGGGGCGTACTCAGCAATCGTGTTCACCACGGTGTCGCCGAACGCCTCTTTCTCGGTGTCCCAGTTGAGGCCCTGGCGCAGTTTGTAGGGCGCGTACTGCACGAAGCACGACAGCACGTGTTTGCCCGGAGGCGCGACCGAAGGATCGGTCAGCGAAGGTATCACCATGTCGATATACGGATGGCGCGAGAAGTTTCCATATTTCGCGTCATCGTAAGCGCGTTCCATGTATTCGACCGAAGGCGAAATTGAAATCGCTCCGCGCAAATGCGCTCCGGGTCCGGGCATGCATTTAAAGTTCGGCAGCGCATCCAGTGCCATGTTGACCTTGCCGGATGAACCGCGAAATTTAAAGCGGTTCACATCTTCGAGAAAATCACCCGGCAAATGCTGGGCCTCGATGAATTTGGTGAACGTCATCCGCGGGTCCACGCTGGAAGAAATCACGTCGGCATAGACTTCATCGCCATTCGCCAGGACCACGCCCTTCGCCTTGCCGTTTTTCACAATGATCTGTGAAATTCCCGACTGGGTGCGGATCTCGACTCCGGCCTCGCGGGCCGCATCGGCGATCGCGTTGGAAATCGCTCCCGTGCCGCCACGAGCAAAGCCCCACGCGCGGAAAGCGCCGTCAATTTCTCCCATGTAGTGGTGCAGCAGGACGTATGCCGTCCCGGGAGAGCGGACGCCCAGAAACGTCCCGATAATCCCGGAGGCCGACATCGTCGCTTTCAGTACGTCGGTCTCGAACCATTGATCGAGAAAATCAATGGCGCTCATGGTCATGAGCTGCACTTGATTGTATTTGTCGTAGCTCGACATGCCTTGAAAGCGGCGCCCGATGAACAACAGCTTCATCAGTTCCCTCGGGTCGAGCGTAGTTGGGTCAGGCGGCACCATGCTGAGAATAGGTTTCACGAACCGGCACATGGCCTGCATTGCCTTGCCGAATTCATCGTAGGCTTCGGCGTCCACCCGCGAGTGGCGCGCAATTTCGCGGTGCGTCTTGCCATGATCGTTCACACGCCACAGGTAGTCGCCGCTGGGCATGGGAGTAAATGTCCCATCGAGCGGGAGAATTTCGAGGCCGTGGCGGGGAAGGTCGAGATCCCGAATGATTTCTGGCCGCAGTAGCGACACGACGTAGGAGCAGACCGAGAACTTGAAGCCCGGGAAAACCTCTTCGGTGCACGCGGCCCCGCCCAGGACGTGGCGGCGCTCCAGTACCAGCACTTTTTTGCCGGCGCGCTGAAGGTACGCGGCGTTGACGAGGCCGTTGTGGCCGCCGCCGATCACGATTACGTCGTATGAATTAGCCATTCACTTTTCGCCTTTACGACCTAGCTTTTACGTTCGGGTGTGAGGAAACGCCATGATACTCGCGCAGGGAAGCAGGCGGAAGAGAGATCAGAGCCCGCTGGGAAGGACCGTCCAGCTTCGGAGGATGCTGCAGAGCGATGGAAGGACGGTGCGCATGTGAAGCGACATTCTATCGAGAAGCGCGGGTTTTGTCTGCAAGGGCTTGTGCGAAGGGACTCCCCTAGGAAATTATGCGAGAGGGATCGTGTACAGCGCGCTTCATCCGATGGTCGTAAAAGAGCGGGCAACCGTGCCCGCTCTTTCGTTTTGGTTCGACGCAAGCCGAGTTGTGATTACGGGTTACTGCAATCGTCTTTCGGGCACGCCTCAGCCTCGTCGAGGAATTGCGTCCAATCGTCGGCGATGCGCTTCTGGGCCTCCGCCAGCGTAATTTTCCCGTGCCTCACCTCCCCGGCTAGAAAGTTCTCCACTGCATCCTTCCGCTTGAAGAAGCGAGCGTTCAGAATCGCTTTGGAAGGTCCGCATTGCGACCAGATATTGTCCATCGTGTCGGCGCCTCCTAGTTCAAGCGAGACCAGGTGATCGAGTTCGCATACCTGATTCTTGCCAGTATTGTTGGTGGGTTTGGTGATTTTGTACCAGACGTAGGCGTCATGCTTCTTATCGGATGACGTCGCCTGGTCGCGGACGCAATCTGTCTTGAAGTTTGGTTTCTCCATCACCGGCAGCGTCAGTGTGTCGTTGATTGCGCCCGGGGTGCACGCCGGATCCGGAAGCACAAATCCATTCTTCTTCCTGGTTTTGCATTTCTTCAAAGGTGGAAGGCTGACTGTGTTGAGTGGCTTGTCGCTGTTGACGTCGATTTCCGTCGGACATCCCGCCGGAAGCTTGCCAGTGGTCTGACCCAGGCCCATGGCAGAAAGCAAGAGGCATTGGAACACACAGAGTGCGAGTCGCATATCTCCTCCAGAGAAACGGACAGGCAGCCCGCAGAGCGCGTCCCCCTCGCTGCTTGCGCGGAAGTTTAGCACAGGGAGATCACCCGGCATAGGCGTGTTGCTTACAATTTGCCGCGGCAGCGGCCGATGCATATAATCCGAGGTTCATTGCCTCCTCAGATACTCCTGTCCCTCGAGACAATTCTCAGTGACGGGACGATCGGGAAGACGACGAAACTGAGGCCACCTACTTGCCCATCGGAACCGCATTTCACGAGAGAACTCTTCCCCTTTGCCAGAGCCTGAACTATCGCGAGTGGTCCGGCTATTACACCGTAAGCGTGTATGAAGTACATCATGAGCATGAGTACAACGCCATTCGCAACGCGGCCGCGCTCATCGATATCTCGCCGCTCTACAAGTATCTGATCACCGGCAAAGACGCGACCCGCCTGGTGAACCGCGTGATCACGCGCGACATCAATAAAGTTAAAGTGGGGCAGGTGATCTACTGCTGCTGGTGCGACGAAGAAGGCAAGGTCATTGACGATGGAACGATCTCGCGTCTGGAAGAAAACGTCTATCGATGGACGGCCGCCGATCCCAGCCTGCGCTGGTTCCGCCAGAACGGCCTGAACATGGACGTGCAGATCGAAGACATCTCCGAAAAAGTTGCAGCGCTCGCTTTGCAGGGACCGACCTCAGCGAAGCTACTGAAGGCCGTTGCCGAGGCGGATATCGCCAACTTGAAATACTTCCGCGTCACCCGCGGCAAGATTGCTGGCGTTCCCGTGGACATTTCACGCACTGGTTACACCGGCGACCTGGGCTACGAAGTCTGGATTCCCTGGAGTGATGCTGTGAAGGTTTGGGACGCACTTGCAGAAGCTGGCAAGCAGTTCGACCTGCATGCCGCTGGCATGCTCGCGCTCGACGTAGCCCGAACCGAAGCAGGCCTTCTGCTGATCGAAGTCGACTACACCAGTTCGAAGAAGGCCTTGATTCAATCGCAGAAGTTCTCTCCCTTCGAACTGGGCTTCGGCAAGATGGTCCACCTGGAGAAAGAGAATTTCATCGGCAAGCGCGCCCTCGAGCAAGATGCGAAGAACGGCGTTCCCCGGCAGTTTGTAGGCCTCGAAATCGATTGGACCGATGTCGAGCGGCTCTTCGAGCGTTACGGCCTCACTCCCGCAGCTCCGGCCCAGGCTTCGCGCGTCGCGGTGCCGGTGTACTCCGGCGAGAAGCAGGTCGGGAAAGCGACGACTACTAGCTGGTCCCCCGTTCTGAAGAAGATGATCGCGCTGGCCAGCATCGAGACCGAGTACTCGAAGCTTGGAGCCTCCCTGCAAATGGAGATCACGATCGAAGCGATCCGGCTCAAGACCAATGTGAAGGTGACGAACCTGCCGTTCTTCAGCCCAGCGCGGAAGACGGCGACGCCCGTATAACGGTTCATGTGGGGACAGCCGCCCTCGGCTGTCCGCCGGGCGAAGCCCGGATCGCATTTTTTAACCTTGCCGGTGATTCAGATTCAAAAAAGAGAGCGAGCTTCGCTCGCTTGGACAGCTGAGTGTGGCGTCCCTACATATTGTTTTTGGTCAGGCACCTTTACGCTAGCGAGCCATTTCTCGCCGCTCGCCGCTTGCCCGCAACATAGATCCAAGCCCCGATCAGTACCAGCAACGCCGACAATCCCACGATCTTGAATACTGCCAGCGGCTTGTTAGGTTCGTCGGCTTGCGGAATCACCGACAAGACAATGGTGAACGTCGTAGTCAGGAAACCCACCACCGCCACCACCTTTGCCGCCGGCCTCCCCCCCGGCACGCGGATCACTTCCGGTCCGGCAGGCTCGCTCTGCAACTTGTACATGGCCGCGAATAAGTACAGGTAGGGAAGAAAATAAGTAATCACACCCATGCTGACAAGCACGTCATACGCGCCTTTGATACTCGTGCCCGCCTGTCCCAGAAAAATAAACACCACACCAAAGACAAATTGCGTGAGCAATCCGACCCATGGCGTCTTCCACCGCGGGTGCAGCGCCCCGAATGCCGGGGGCAGAAAGCGGTCGATGCCGGCCACGAAGGGCAGCCGAGCCACCGAGGCCAGATAAGCGCCCGCCGCGCCGACATTGCTCAGCGCAATCAGGAACGCTGCGAATGGAATAATGCCCTCAAAACCGACGCGGGTCGCGGTCTTGGAGATGGCCTGCATCAATCCTTCCAGTGTGCTGACTTCCGACGCCCGCAGCGCGAGCAGCACGCTGATCGTTCCGCCCACGTAGCAAATGGTCACGACAACTCCGGCGAAGAAGAGTGCCCAGGGGATTGCGCGACGCGCATTCTTGATTTCGTCCCCCATCAGAGAGGCCGTTTCGCATCCCGCAAAGGCATAGATCAACACTGACCAGAAGATGACGTCTTTGAGATGCAGGCTGGGAGTCATGGAATGCAGCGTGAAAGCCGTCGCCGATCCATAGCGATGCCACGCAACTCCGCCCATGACAACGATGATGACCACGGGAATCCACATGGCGAGCGCGCCCAGGTTGTGCAGCCACGTGCCTACATCCAGTCCGAAGATGTTCAGCAGGGTTGCTACCGTGAGCGCGAGAAGGGCAAACACGATGTAGAACGTCGTGTTGTTCGCGAGGTAGCTCCATGCCTTAGGCCGTATGTAGAGCGCGTTGCTGGCGGCGAAGTAGAGCACGGCAGGGAAGTAGGGCAGGTTGCAGGTCCAATACGTCCAGGCGGACATGAAGCCGGAGAAATCGCCGAACGCGCGTTTCGTCCAAACGTAAATGCCGCCCTCATTGGGATAACGCGACGAAAGTTCGATCACCGAGAGGGCCAGCGGCGTGTAGAAGACGAGCCAGGCGCCGAACCAGATGACAATGGAGCTCGGCCCGGCTGCTGCCGCGGTGGCGATCCACCGCAAGCTGACCCCCGTGACGATGTAGAACAAGATCAGGTCGCGAAAGCCCATCACGCGACGTGGGCGATTGGGATCTTCTGCTTCAGCGATGGAAACGCCCGGCGACAGGAAGGTGATCTTGCTGGGTTGGTCGGCGGGCGGGCTGGATTCTGGCAATGATGTGTCCCGGGGTCAGGCTTGAGCGAGCGAGAACCGATTTGACAAGAGAAGAGGAATATCACTGACCCTGCGTTTGCGGCAAGGTGAAAGTGTCCTCCCTTTGACTATTGCGGACCTGAAGAAGCAGAAGGCAGCGCCTTCCGGTTGCTGCGCTTCCAATACAAATATCCCGGCACGCCGATCAGTACGATCGCCGTTCCCCAGAAGGCCTCGGTGGGCCGCGTGATGATTGTGTTCAGCGTCCACGCGGTACCAATCAGCACATAAATTGCGGGTAGCCACGGATATCCCGTGCACCGGTACGGCCGCTCAATGTCCGGTCGCTTCCAGCGCAGCCAGAACATCGCGATCACGGTCAGCGTGTAAGACAGCACCATGCCATAAATTACATAGGTGTAAAGCTGGTCATATCGCCCACTCAGAGTCAGGACAGCGGCCCAAATGCCTTGTCCAATCAGGCTGAACGCCGGCGTCCTCCACTTGGGATGGATGACCGCCATGCGCTTGAAGAAAACACCATCTTGCGCCATTGCGAGATAAACGCGGGCCCCGGAGAGTGTGCACGTGGCAGCCGCGCTGAAGCATGAAATGGCAATCATGAGCGACAACCACACCGCAGCCCCCGGCGAGAACAGGGCAGCGGCGGCCGCATGTGCGATCGTTTCGTGCGCCGCGACTTCCTTCAAAGGAAGCGCGTAGATGTAGGTGACGTTCATCGCGATGTAAATCGCGCCAACGGCGAGCACGCCCAGAACCATCGCCAACGGCACGTTCCGTCGCGGATCCTTCACCTCACCTGCCACCCACGTGATGTAGACCCACCCGTCATAGGCCCAGAACACGGCGATCAATCCCACTCCCAGCGCAGAGATCAGCGGTGCGGCGCCGAGTCCCATGGTCAGCCCCACGCCATGCGCGCGGAAATGTGACCAATCCCCTTTGCCGATTGCGAATCCCAGAACCACGAACGCCGCCATAGCCGTGAACTTGGTCCAGGTCGACAGATTCTGCAA
>Ga0265338_10009642_pt1 | contig 11460 bp, 10 predicted proteins | sample 42126metaG_FD_193579 | JGI IMG/M metagenome (GOLD analysis project Ga0265338, IMG submission 193579) | Rhizosphere microbial communities from Carex aquatilis grown in University of Washington, Seatle, WA, United States - 4-21-26 metaG | ecosystem: Host-associated > Plants > Roots > Rhizosphere... | reverse complement strand
GAGAAAAATATAAATTCGATTCAAGAATGTCTGAAATCATGTCGATGAAGGGTATTGTCTCAAAATCTTAAGGACCATTACCGGGGGAGCCAGATCTTACTTTCTTCTGAATGGAATAAAGTTGGATTTTGGCTCAACCAGCGAGGCTTTAGCAATAGCAGCCTTATCTCGCCAAAAGAACATTCAACTATTGAGTGCTACTTTTGCGGTGGTGGATCCGAAATCTGCAGAAAAGGCTGTTAGGCAATTAAAGAGTCTGCTTTTTCCTGAGCAGCAGCTTGAAGATGCCGAGTATCTCAAAAAAGCTACAAGCTTGTTCGAGAGGATCCGCGGTATTGGGCTAAACATCAAATTTAATCGTGGTTCTGAAGGTGGATACGTAAAAACTGGGAATAAAGATCTTTTATAGGAGGATTACCAATGTTAAGTGAATTTTCAAGAAAAAAGCTGATTAATTTAAGCAAAATCAAGCTAATATCCTTCATTACATTCATCGTTGCGATCATAGTTGTTTTCTTATCATATCTCTGCAGTCCATTCACGTGTCGTGACCATGATGATTTGAACTTTCGTTGAGGGGGATGTAATGGCAGCTGATTTGGAACCCAATGTGATATGGTGGCACAAAGGTCACGTTCAAGTGGCCTCTGAAATCGTCAAGAAATTACGCACTCTTTATGCTGGCAGCGAAGCCGGCAAATTGTTTGATGAAATCTTCTTTAAAATGAATGCTGCAGACGCAGAGATGACAAAGATGGCAAATGATAAGAACGAACAGCTATGGAGAGAGTTTCGAATGATAAAGGAGGATGCAAGTGATCGCTAATATCAATCAAAAAGTCACCCATGCGTATGGTGATGAATACGATCGTATATTCGGTAAGAAGGAAGCTGATTATTATCAGAAAGAAGCCGGTGCTTACGTGTGGGATCCAATCACCAAGAAGCTGTTGAAATCAGACAGCGTCAACGCAATGAAGGATGTCGAGCCCATGCTCGATAAGGTGAGACGTATGGACCCTATAACGATCACGAGGAAACCCGGATGCTGATAGAACTACCAATTCAGTTAGTTGACAAAGAAGAAAGAGATCTCGTTGGAGAGGATAAAGCATCAACATCATGTGGCACAATGACCATGAGAATCGATTGTGTCGAAGCCGTATATGAAAACAACACAGAAGGTTGCATATTAGAAACTGTTACCGGAAGCAATTTTGTAGTTATGCTGTCATATAAAGAGATGCTTGATCTCTGGAAGAAAGTTCTTGATATCGAAACAGGCTTATTTTTCAGTTCATATAAAACTCCGGAAAAGCCTGCTTCAAAGTCGAAGAAGACAGTTGAATGTAATCAGACATCACCATATCCCGTTGTCACGGAAAGTATCGCCAAATCGGCGACATCAAGCGTTTCGCCGTTATGCAGGGGTTGCGGCGGATCAAGGTTCGAGATGGCTAAAGAAGCCGAGCCAATAATAAATAGCACTGGTAAGCCCAGGCAGGTAAAAAGATGCTTAGACTGTGGATACGCAGAAATTCTTGATTGAATTAAATCCGTATAAAACGTATAATAAGAGGCGTAGATCGATTTGGTCTATGCCTCTTGTTGTTTTATATTATATTACCGTTTAACGAATCAGACCTCATTCGATAGGAATTCTGATGCCCGCTGGAATGGCCCCATACGATCAAACCCCTCTCGGCAATGATATGCCGTCTAGTTTGCCACCATTCAATAATCGTATTGATTATGGTGACATGATGAAGTCTCAGGTTGTTTCTCAGTTTCAGCAAATGATGGCTAACCAAACTGGGAACATGAATTATAATCAAATGTCGGCAATGGCATATAACAATAAATTCCAGTATGGAATTGAAAATAGTCAAGCATGGAGACAGTATCAAAGACAAGCTGAGATGTCTCGGGTATCGTATGCTGGAGCTTTAACATCAGGTCTTTCGGAGATGGCACTTATGGGTGCCACTATGGGCCTTGGTGGTGGATTAGCTGGATTAGCTTTTAGTGCTTTGGCCCCAATTATTCCTATGCACTTTGTTAATGAGGGTGTACAACGCACTATTCAGAGACAAAGAATGCAGCAGAGTATTGCTGGTGATCTTGATGATTATCGCGAAAGAATAGGATTACCTAATTTATCATACAGTCAATCGTCATCATTAGCTTCGAATGTTGTCAGCAGCATGAATACTCGTGGACAATTCTTTAATCCTTCTCAACAAGAGGGTTTATTTAAAACGTTTATGGCAAACGATATGTTATCTGCCGCTAAACGTGGTCAAACTATTGGTGATACAAAGCAGTTTGAAAAGAATGTTAAGGAGTTGTTTGATGTCACAGAAACAATTGTTAAAACATTAAACACAACTGCTGAGGGTGGCGCTGCTTTAATTAAAGATTTACAAATGAAAGGTTTTGGTACTGTTGGTCAGATAAAGCAAACTGTACTTAACGCCAAAGCTTTTGGGGCTATGTCTGGAATAGGGGCACAGAATATTATGCAGCTTGGCGCTGCGGGTGCTCAAGCTACCCAAGGAACTCCTTGGACCTCACAAGCTGGTGTTTCAATGTATCAGGCTGGTGGTGCTATGGCTGGTTATATGGCTAGAGGTGGAAATTATCAGACACAACAAACTATAGCTATGGCCGGTGGTGTTGCCCAGGCGGGAGCAGCTATAGCACAGACGCAAATGAATACGTTGCAATCAAACATGGGGTCATGGGCTGTTGCTTATGCTATGAATGCTAAAGGTGAAATTGATCAAACAAGGTTGGCTCGTTTACAAACTGGTGGTGTTAGTGCTTATGAAATGACCACCGTTGGAAGTCAGAATTATAATTCAATGGGGATAAGTGGTCGTGCTTTATTCCAGAGAAATAAACAGACAGTATTAAATGAATTTGCAAAAAGTCCAGAGCTTATGGCTAAAGCAGCTATGGGTTTGTTTGATGCTTGGGGTGGGTGGCGTGGTGGTAATGTTGAGGCAAAGGCTCAGGTTTTTGCTCAGGAGTTTGCTGGTGGTATGGGACAAAATTATGTTAATTTATATGCAGATTGGCTTTCAAAACCCCAAGCTTTCGGATTGATGGCAAACGAGATTTCTGTAGCTCAAGGGATAGCTAACCAGGGTCTTGCTCCAGAATCAGATATACACAAAAGACTTAGAGCTGCAAAGTATCAGGCATTTGGTGGTCTAATCGATATTGGTATGACTGGAACAAATGCAATTAATGCAGCAATAGAAACGGGACAATATGGATTAGGACGTATCGAAAGAAACTTTGAGTTAGGAATAAAAGGTGGAATAAACAGATATGCAAAAGGAACATTTTTAGATCCAAGGGGTGTTGGGATTTTTAATACAGGTAATGTGGGTAACCTAGAAAGAGGTTATCGTAATTTTTATAACGTCGACGCAAGGTCTACGGCACAAAGCAGAGAGGCTTATGGTGATTTGACTGTTGCCGAAAGACAACAGATGTGGAAACAGCCAGCTGCAGTTAAAGGTTTGGACATTAATTATGAAGGTGCTGTTAGAGGAATGACAAGGGAACAGTTGCAGTATGTAACACAAAATTTAGTTACTGGTATGGGTAATCAAAGATCTAATGAAATTTGGAAAGATACTAGAATGTTTCAGTATCTTGGTATGAATGCTAGTCAGCAAGCAGCGGCTATGGCCGATCCGTTTGGTGCAGCTAGAGCAGTTCTTCCCGCCTTAAATCAAGCAGTTCAAAGTATAGGTAAAAAGAATGAAAGTGAACTAAGTGATTATGATAAATTCGTTAAGGCAACATCAATTACTAGAATGCAGCAGAATCAGGCCAATATTCGTGCAAGTGGGGTGTTTGACCCAAATACAATAAAAGGATTTGATGATTTGATTGCTAAGAGAGATTCTATGGTTAAGGATGGAAAGACTGTAGAGCAAGCAGATGTTGCTATGATTAATTCTCCCAATGGTCAATTGTTTTCAAATGCTATGGCTTATAGGCGTAGAGCAAACACAGCCTCTAACGCAGAGATAACAATTCCTGGGTTGGATCAAGCAGCACAACAAGCAACGTTTGGTGCTGTTGATGTGCAGAGTGATATTAAAGCGGCAAATAAGGCTGCAGAGAAATATTATGGTGTTAAGCAAATGAAGGCTCCTGGATTAAAAACACTTTTCACTGATCTTCTTGGTAAAAAAGGTCATAGAAATTTTTGGTCTGATCTTAAAGATGAGTTTTCTTATGGAATAGAAAGAAATAGTTATAAAAATAAAGCCAGCACACTCGCTGGGCTATATAATGTTAAAGGCGCTGGCCCCGCAGAGGTGATGAGAAATATTGCAGATAGGGTGGCTACTGGTGATTTTTCTTGGAGTTCGTCTGAGGGTAGTAGGCTTGTTGATAAAACCGTTGAAGCTATTGGTGTTGGAAATATCCCTGGAGCAGTTGAAAAGAAATATGAAACATACATGACCCCAAGCGGACAGACTGGTTATCGAGAAACCGGAGCAAAAGAAACTAGACTGGCAAATCAAACTGCTGTCGCTAATTGGATTGCTACTGCTGCTGGGGACAAACAACTACAATCAGGATTAGTTACACAAGAGAAATTGGCAATAGCAGGATCAATAGCTTTATTAACAAAAAATCTGGATGAAAAATCTGATCCTAAAGGTGGCGTAAAGGATGAGTTAAAGCATTTCTTAGCTATGGATACAGATAAAAAGGGTCCATTATCTGCTGCTGCGTATAAGCAGATTGAATCTCAATATAAAATGTCTCCAGGTCAAGCAGCAACACTTGATAGGGCTGGTAACTTACGATCTGCTATACTTGAGCAATCAGCAAATGTAAACAAGCAAGCTGTCGAAGCAGCTATGCGTGCTGCTTTAGCAAAGCCCGGAAACAACATAGATACATCGTTGTTTAACAATGTTAATGGGGTGGCTCTCGATGAGAATGGTAATCCTGTAGCGGCTGGGTATTATAGGGATAAAAAGCAACTGGCTATGGCTCTTGATAAATTAAAACCAATATCAGCGAGTGCTGGATTATTGGATTCTTCCAGAGGTAAAACATTGACAGCAAGTGTAAACCCTCCAGTATTAAATTACTGGAATAACTCATGGGCACTATAATATGGCTATGGCTTTTAATTTTGGAAATATAGAAGAAGGATGGGAATTGCTTGGTGCTGATTTGCACCATCTGGTTATGAAAATAACTGGAGAAAAACCTCCTCCTGATCCATCTGTTCCTTCAGATGAGATTGGTGAGACTGAAGGGGTTGTTGCTCCTCCAGAATTGAATATGTGGAATAGTGAGTGGCATTTATAAAAGGACAATAAATCATGGCACCATCGGCATTCAACAATACATCTCCTAGTGGATCTTTGGATAATACAGTTCGTCCATTTACTACTGGTACAACTGAGCATGAAGATCAGATAGCCACTCTTGTGTTATTTAATCAGGGTCTTGTTCAGAACCCACAAGTAGTAGATACTCCAGTTGAATATCTAAGTGATCTTACGGCATCTGTAACTAACTTGATATCCAATGCATCAAGTATTAATCATGGGTTCCCAGAAGTGCCGGCTGGTGGCAAGATTCCTGTTCTTAAGCTCAGCAACAACCCAAATGATTTTTATTATGGTGTATTCAATAACTTCTCGGTTACTGGTCTTACTGAACAGCATGATCAAATTGTTAAAGTTCATATGAATTTCAGCGCAACATGGAATGCTTTCTTTTTTGGAGAAAGCCCCAGTGTGTATCAATTTAGGGGAATGTTTCTTGATACACCCGAGTATCCTTACTATCAAGAATTCATGGTTGCGTATGATAAGTTCTTATCTGGGAAAAAGGCTGTAGAGAACAAGATGCAGACAAAACTTATTATTTCAGGGCAGATCATTGATGGATATTTACTCAATGTTGCAGTTACTCACGACTCTATGTTTCAGCAGTTAAAACAATTTACATTTACCATGCTTGTCAAGGGTAGTCAGTGGATCCGAACTAACCTGGTCACTACCGGCATTAATATCGGTCAGTCTCAAAAGCGTATCATGGAGTTCAACGGCCTTTCGAATGTGAATCGCATGCAGCAGCAGTTTAATATGGGGCTTGTTGACAATACAGTTCAGGGGGACACATCGGGTAAAACGTCAACTGCAGCAGCAACACAAACGGCAGACGCAGCTTCTCCTGCTGTTGCAGCAACCACTGTTGCTCCTGCGGCTGTAATGCCTCCTGCTCCGGCAACACCTACACCAGCACAGGTTCCTTCGAATACTACGCCTACAACAACTCAGGCCGCTGGTAGCGGGAATTCATCCAGCACACCCACACCAGCCACAGCGAGCAATGCTACAACTCCAGCAACTACTGCAGCTCCTGCAGTTCCCGCTCCCGCACCAAACCCTGCATCACCACAGGAGCAGGCTGCGGCGAGCAACCTTAAGGTTCAGCAGGCGACCCAGGATGCTCTTAAGGATCAGGCAGACAACGCGGTGGCTCCGCCTCCTGTACCGAATTATGATACACCTCCGCCTGTTGGTAAACCAACAGTCCCAGATCCTGCGGCTCAGCAAGCAGCTGTAACTGATTGGAGAGAAAAGTATAAGAATTATCACGGTCATTATCCGGAAGTTGTTGGCGTTGATGCAAAAGTCTCATATGAAGCAGGTATCACACCAACTTAAAATGTCGCAAGACTGAGGATAAAAATGTCGCAAGCTTTCAATATGTCTTTTCGCATGTATATGGAAGGTGTGCTCACACCTTTCAAGAGTGCGAATGTTATTTGTACTCCAAATGGTGTCGAGGCCAGTATCAACGTCTATGCCAACAGGCATATTTATGATATTAAGCCAAAGACGGCCGTACAGATATTTTATAAGGATTGGATTGCAGATAAGAGTGGCAAGCTTGGGTGGAGACTGATGTTTGATGGGTTTACTTCTGCGTATTACAAGGTTGATGAAGCCACTCAAGGCAGACAGGTATCAATTACCTGCAGAGACTTCAGGGCAGATATTCGAAGGACTCCTGCAGCATTGGCTTATACTGGTGAGGAGTCTTTGAGTAGCAAGATGTTTATGAATATGGAAGGTATATTCACCACCACGGTTGTCAAGGGGTTCAATGATCATAAGTTTGACACAAGAGAATATGGTGGCCAGTTAAATCCATTATCACAGATCCTTAAGTTAATGGCTGGTACTGCATATGGTAAGGGTGCGAAACCAGCATCTAAGCAAAAGAATGGTGAGTTTATAGCTACCGGTGCATTTGGCACTACTATGCAGGTTGATGAACGTGGCAAAGCAAAGTGTGGATCATTCTTGGATGGTGTAGTAAGAGGTCTGTGGATTGAAGCTGTTGGTGGAACAACCGTGGCTCAATTCATTAACAAAAGATGTCGTGTTGATAAGCGCTTCTTGGTTCCAACCAATCGTGCTGGATACAATATTTGGAATAGACAGAATGCTGGTCTGCAGGTTGGATCCTATGTGATGGCAAACTCGAGGTTCTGTAGTATCGAATCTGCTATCATGAGAATAGCTGGCTTATTTGGTAGCCGTGTGTATTCATGCAATACTCCATCCTTAATACCTGTTTCGAATGGTAGCCCTGGCAATATCTACACGATGGATAGTGATGTGAGAGAGTTCTTGGTAAATCGTACTTCGGCCGAGTTTGGAGCTCCGTATATTCTGAACGAGACAATGCTTCTGCCACCTCTTGAATTCACTGCTCCACCAAATTGCAATATATTCTTACCACCAATGTATGATAAGGTTATATGGCAATATGATATAGATGCTGATGCGACAAGGGGTTACTATGCTCAGCACGAGTCTCTTTCTGCTGCTGGTGGGAATAGTCCGCTTGGTATCTTTGGAATTCAGGTACCTAATTCATTATTCAACACTGCAAAATCCAAGGATAATCCTGATGGTGAGACTGGATCTCACAACCCATACGATAAGATCGGCCGACATAAGCCACCATTGACATTAGAAGAAAGATACAAGGGTGTCAATGTTGTTTATGGTAGCATTGAGACGCAGCTTGCTGGGGATGATGCTGCAGCTACTGAAACTGCATGGTTGTTCACAAAGAAAGCACAGGCTGATGTTCAAAAAAGAATAAATACCCTGCAAACCAAGGCCGGTAAAGCTAGTGGTGTAAGTCGTAAACCTGATACCGCTAATCTTCCTGCTCTTCAAAGACAGGCTGTCGATGATGAATTCAAAGCTAAACAAGATGCTATTCAGGCACATAGAATTACCTTTACTGGCGATCCGCATACCAACCACACCATCATGGCAAAGAAGCGTCATGCATTCCTGAAGTTCCTGAACTCAAAGTATTCAGGTCGTGTGGCAACGATCGATATGATGTTCAATCCATATCCTACATGCGGATTCCCAGGAATGATCGTCGATGACGAAGAGGCGGCCGGCGAACAAGCTTCTAAGACCATTGTTGGTATGGTTCAGCAGGTTAAGCACTTGATTTATATCAATCCAGATTCGGCCGAGGCTAGCACATCGATCGTTATGAACAACGCGAGGTTCATAGATGAGGCTGTCGACATTGATAAGTATGGCAACCCGCTTTATATGAAAGCCACTGACCCTACTGTTGCCGAAGCTGATCCTGTTACTCTTCAGTATCTGAACCCATCGTATTTGGTTCCGGAACCAAAGTCACCTTTTGCTCCCATCCCGATCAATAAAGATTATGATATGGCGCCGGCTAAAGATACTGGAGACTACAAGTATGTCAAAGATATGTTGTCGTTGACCGCTAGTCAGTTAAGCTCCGGTGCTTCGAACCTTATATATCTGGATCAGGAATATAGCCCTCAGTTTATAGCCAGATTTTATCAAGACGTTTTACAACATAACCAAGCCAGTTTTATGATAGGTAAATTCAATAAAGGTAAGCAGGTTAGCTTATTTGTTTATGATACAATGCATGAGGCAGTAACCCAACTAAGAAAGACAAGGCCAGAGCTATTGTATGATTATTCAGAGGCTATGAAGTTTTCATCCAGGAGAATCTGCTCGGCCGATGCGTTCTATCAAGCAATTCTAGGGTTGTCCTACAAGAATGACAGTGAAGGTAAATATGTTTGCAACGAACCTGATGATAATGGTAATATTATTTATAAAGAAGATCAGATTTTCGATCAGTATTATGGTGTTACGACAGACATGTTTAAAAGCGACGCAATGAAAAACCTGAGAGCCCCCTATGGTCTTTTTAAGCGGCCTGGTCAGTTTTCGAGTATTCTTGAAGGTATGCCGATCACTGCGTTTATTCAAGAGCGTCGTGATGCTGTCGAAACGTATATTACTGAAGCTAGCAAGATTGCGCAAGGCATGAACTTTACACAGCCAACAGTGACTCAAGCGACATGAAAAATAAAGCATATTCATTTGGGTTCAGGAATGAGATTCTAAAGCTTTCAAGCGCTGATGCCTGTGGTGTTGCGTGTGTTCCTAGTGCTGTGCCTGCAATTCCGCCGATGAACGTCAATACACCGAATCGCGGACCAATGTCAGCTCCGATGCCTATGAACATTGGTGGTGGTATGTTGAAGGCCGCTATGCAGCTTGGAAGATATTATGCTCCTCAGAGTGGTGGTGATTCGAATAGTAATAAGGCACCCGCCGATGTTGGGTTGACCACAATTGCCATGCCGGTGCCTGAGACTCCTCCTGTGTCAAGTATTCACACTCTTATGCATATGCCTTCTGCACCAAAAGATAAAGGGTATAGAGAAGGGTTCAGGAAAGAGATGCAGAAGATGGCTTCAGTCTCTATTCCGGGTATGGGTACGTCATCGTCGGTAACAAATCTTGGGTTCAAGAACCTCAGCACTATCGGTGGTCGAATACTTATGGCTCCGCAGATTAACATGCCGAGGATGCCCAATCCAAACAATCCAAGATCATTTGGTGCCGGGCTAAAAACTATATTAAAGACAAATGTTGGCGGCACAGTCAAGAAGGTGAAAAGCGGAACAGACAGAGAAGCACAGGGCATGACAAAGGCTGCTGGTGACAAGCGTAAGAATATAGCGAAAGATGTTGGCATTGCTGGTGGTCTTGGTGCAGGGAAGTTTATTATTACCAAGACAGCAATACCGTTGATTACTGGCAGGAAAATTACTTCAGCAAGCCCATCTAAATACATTAAAGGCTCTGCTGATTATATTCCGTGGACAAAAGAGTTGCCAGAGTATATTGCTTCGAAGCCAGGTAAATTCGCCGCAGGTGTAGGGTTGATTGGTTTAAGCGTGGGAAGTTCGATCCTTGGAGCCAAACATTTTATGGATAAACATAAAGATCTTATCAAGAAATCTTCTTATAGTCTCGGCCTTCGATCTGAGATTGAGAAGTTGTCCGACTTTTACAGTGACTCGGGACCTGAAGCTAAACTCGGTCCGTCACCTAAAGCTCCGAATCCGGGTGTGGTTCAGAAGAGGCTTGCAAAGCCCGCTCAACCTATGAAGAAAATCGCCAACTTATCGATCGGCGACAATAAAGAGATCAACACCAAAAAGCTTGGCGGCGCTATCGGTAGTGGTGTCATGACCAATGAGGTGTTTAAAAATCTCAAGCGTGAGTTTGGGGATGAGTTCAAGAGAAGTTCTATGAAAGAGAAAATCATCATGGCCCCTATCGGTCTTGGTGGCTTGGCACTTGGTGCTATGGCTGGTTACGGACTGGGAGGCTTGGCTGCATCGTCATTAGAAAACATGTTCATTACAAATAAAAAACCACAAGGAGAGATCATGAATAAGACAGCTACATTGAACGATATCCGTGCTCAGGCCACGATCGATGAACTCGAGAAGATCGCTAAGAAAGGCATGTCTGAATATGAGAAAGTATACAAAGCTGAAGGAGAAAAGATCAAGGAGCTGAAATCCGATTATAAGGCTAAAAAGCATGAAGCCAGAGCTGATTATAAGGCTAAAAAGCGTGAAGCCGGCGACGCAGCGTCCAAGGAATTCGGTCGGGTCACGGATGAACAAGAGTCTTCGATGAATCATCTGACAAAGACTTATGGAAAAGAGTTTGGAAGAAATCGTTTGGCTGGTGTTGCTGGTGCTGGTATTGGTGGTATCGGTGCGAATCTTTTAGCCCGAAAATTCCTTAAAGTTGGGTTGCCTGTTGCTGTATCAACACTTAGTGGCGCTGCCTCTGGTCTCCTTGGTGGTGCTAGTATAATGAACGCTATTAATAAGGCAAAGAATACTAATTTTAAAAAGGATTTCAATGCCCATTCCGCACGATTCGAAATGTAATCAAAAGGGTGGTCCCATGGATCAGCTTGAGGTTGAACCGTCAAACAAACCAAAGTACATGAAGGCAGCGCTCGAAAACATGGGTTCGGGTGCTGTTCTTATTGGTGCCGGGT
>Ga0265338_10009641_pt1 | contig 11460 bp, 9 predicted proteins | sample 42126metaG_FD_193579 | JGI IMG/M metagenome (GOLD analysis project Ga0265338, IMG submission 193579) | Rhizosphere microbial communities from Carex aquatilis grown in University of Washington, Seatle, WA, United States - 4-21-26 metaG | ecosystem: Host-associated > Plants > Roots > Rhizosphere >... | reverse complement strand
CTATCCAACTTCCGTTTCCGTAAGCGCGGGTGCGGTCTTTGAATCCAAGACCAATAACCTTGCTGGATTGCCGGGTGTGGATAACAATCCGAACTTCGCCTTTCAAATCGTCTCGGAATTTCAAAGCACGGCTACCGGCTCTGGCAGCGCGGCGTATGTGCCCGCAAACACCGGAAGCACTTACGGGGGCGGCTCGAGCGGCGGCACGATGCGCTATGACATGGTCAGCGTTTCGGGCATTTCCTACATCGTCGCCACGAACGCGACGCTGACGCCCGCCGCGTTCACCAACGGCCAATTCACCTTCACGGTCAACGGAAGCATTGGCGCCAGTTACGTCGTGCAGACTTCGACGAATCTGGCGGCAACGAATTGGATTTCCGTTTACACGAACATTTCGCCGTTCACGTTTGCCGACACAAATCTGTCCGGCCCGCAGCAATTCTACCGCGCCATATCCGGACAATGAATCATTCAGCCACGCTGCGCAACTCACCTTTCTTCAAACGCGTCTTCAGTCGCTGTCCGGCCTTCACTTGAGTCGCATCGCGCAAAACTTTCCCGCTCACCGCGTCCATGGTGATGGAATAACCGCGCCCCAACACCTGTTCCGGCCCGAGCAGTCGAAGCCGCACCTCCGTCGCCGCCAGTCCATTCTTCAAATCCCTGAACCGGACGTGCGCCAGTTCGCGCAATCGATGCCGCGTCACTTTCAAAGCTTCGCGCCGCTGTTTTAACAATTGTTTCGGACGGACCTGTCGCAACCGCGCCACAAAATTATTGCAGGCAACAAACCGCTCGCGCACGCCTTGTTTTCCGCAACGCAACAAAGCCGCCTGCAAATCGTCCAGCCGCTGCAACGATTCATCCAGCCGCTTGCGCGGATGCGCCTGCATCATCCGCCGCACCAGGCTTTCCACACATTGGCGGCTCGCGAACACACCTTCCGTGATGATTTCCGCCGCCACACTCGGCGTCGCCGCGCGCACGTCCGCCACAAAATCGCTGATGGTGAAATCAATCTCGTGGCCCACAGCGGAAACGACCGGAATGGCGGATTCAAAAATCGCCTGCGCCACGACTTCCTCGTTGAATGCCCACAAATCCTCCAACGACCCGCCGCCGCGAGTGACCAGAATCAAGTCGAGTGACGAGTGACGAGTGACGAGTGACAAGCTGAATTCATTCAGCAGCTGGATGGCCGCCGCGATTTCCTCCGCCGCGCCTTCTCCTTGCACCCGGCAGGGCGCGAGAATGATTTCCAGGCCCGGATTGCGCCGTCGCACGACGTGCAGCACATCGCGAATCGCCGCGCCCGTCGGCGACGTGACCAAGCCGATGCGCTGCGGATATTTTGGCAGCGGCCGCTTCCGTTCCGGCGCGAACAAACCTTCCGCCTGCAGCTTCTGCTTGAGCTTCTCGAACGCGATTTGCAGCGCGCCGACGCCCTGCAACTCCACCGCGCGCACGATGAGCTGGTATTGCCCGCGCGCCTCGTAAACCGTCACGTCGCCTTGCAGCAAAACCTTCTGCCCGCCCGCCAGCAATTCGCGATGCGGAACCTTTTCGCGGCTGAACAGCACGCAGCTCAACTGCGACGCCTCGTCCTTGAGCGTGAAATAAATGTGGCCGGAAGATTGCGCGCGCAGATTTGTGACCTCGCCCGTGACCCAGATGGAGCCGACCTGTTTCTCCAGCAACGACCTGACCTGCGCCGTCAATTCGCTGACCGACAGCACGCGTCGTCCCGCACTGCGGGATTCCGTCGGGCTTGTCGCGTCGGAGTTTCCCGGTGAAGGCGGAAACAACTCGCCGAAGTCCCATTGTGATTTGGATTTGCTCATCGTTGCTGGTCGGTTCCCGTGTCAGCGTTGCATTTGTTCTATGACTGTCAATGTTCCATATTCAGTCACGTGGGGCGGGACGCCGGTGTTTTGCGCGCACCGCGCCTCCACAGATGGCCGCAACGGTGAATGGGTTTCGATCACAAACACACCGCACGAGTCGGCCTTGGGCACACGCCGCGGTATCGCATTTGGATAAACCTGATGATCCCGGCCAAAAATCGCATCGGAGGCGACCAATGTCTCGTTGCTCTCAAATATCAATGGATAGACAAACGAAACGGTTGCCCACACGGCGGAAATTCGCCTTTGGCGCAGATGTTGTTCCACGGCTTCAATGTCCGCCCCCGGGATGCGGGCGAGCAAAAACGCATTGCCGGTTTGATCCAGGGTCAATGTCTCGATTTGATTCCGTCGTCCGGTCTCAGCCAGGGTGACGACGCTCGTAAAGATGATCACCAGTAATAAGGCGCCTCCAAGAACGCGGATGGTTCTTTGAGGGGCATTGAAACACCGTTGAAGAAGGCGCGCCGTGAGCAGCGACAGAAAAAAACAGCCTCCGAGAAAATCGCTTGCCACCCGCATTTGCGCGTCCAGATACGGCACAAAGCAGGCCGTCGTGAACACCAGCAGGAGCAAATCCTTGTTTTCATCATCCCACGGCAGCCCGGCACACAGTGCCCGGCGGATTTTTGATGGATGCCTGAAAAAGGGCAGGATGGCGGCGGCGACTGACAACAGGGCGACGGCATAGAGCACGATGCCGGACGCCGGAATTTCAGGATAATACCAAAGTATCGTATCCGGGCCGAAAAATTTCGGCATCTCCTGGCGGAAAATCCCTGCGCAGGCGGAGGGATCGAACAACGTTCCCAAAATCCCGCCTTCAACTGTCTTATGAACAAAGACATCGTGCCAGTTGCTGAAATGGTGGGTGAGGTTGAAAAGGATGGCCGGCGAGTATCCGATCATGAGTCCGGCCATTCCGATGGCTGCATTCCTGTTGGACAGCTTCCGGCGTAGGGCCAATAAAACCCACAGCGCGCCCATCAGTGGCAGTATCAATTCCAAACCCCACAGACTCAAGCCGGACACCAGCCCCAGAAAAAACACCTTTCCCGCTTTGGGAAGCGAAGCCGATTCAATGGACAGAAAAAGACTCGTCAACACGGGGATGGACAGAAAATAAAAGGAATAACCCCTTACTTGGAAATGCCATTTAAGCAGCGACGGTGACAGCGCAAAAATCAAGGCCGCCAATTCCGCCGTCCGTTGCCCATACAACGAATGTGCCAGCCTGTAAAACAACACCAGGCACACCAGCGACAGCGCCACCACGCATGCCTTTAACAAAATCACATTCGCGCCGAAAATGGCGAACGGTATGGCGGCGATATAAGCCTCCCACGCGGCGCCCGCGTTGTAAAACTGGCCATACATGTAAAACGGGAAATAGCGCCCTTCCGAAATGTGTTTGCCCATCAGCCCAATGATGGCCTCGTCACTATGCACGTGCGTTTGCGACTGGCACAGCAGGACAATTCGTGATACGGCCGCAAATGCCAGAATCAGGATGAAAATGGAATGCCTTCGCAACTTCATTCCCTTTGTCTAAGCTTCCTGCCGCGCTGCCGCCTAAAATTTGCCATCGGAAGCAACCCGCCGAAATCCCATTGAGATTTGGTTTGCTTGCTCATCAAGTTAGTTTGACCCACTGCCTCCAAGCTTCTTTGCCAGTTTCTTTTTGAAGGTAATCACTTCTGGATCTAATAAAAGATCCTGCAGTTTGGCTTCCATTTCAGCTTCCTGACAAACCGAATCGCCGGTCATTTCAAAATGGAAGTGAAGCGAAATAAGATCAAGTGCGTAGATTCCACTATGCCAAATAGTAAATTTTGGCCAAAGACACATGAACAAGTCCCGAACTGTCTTTGGGGTGTGTTTTGACTTCTTGAGCTTGAGAAGAGGTTTAAGCGCTTGAGCTAAATCCAGCGGGAGATTTTTGAAACCAGCCCCAAGTCCGCGTGTCGCTCTGCGAAAATCGTTTTCAGCAAGCGAATCAAAATAGGCTGGGAGTCGAAGGTTGATGTGGCGAATATTATGAGTGATGTCGTTGCGAAGGTGGTTCAACGATAGAAAATAGTTCTTGTAGTCAGGATCTAAAAGTTCGAGCCGATCCGCCAACTGAACACGGGAAAAGAATGAGTCATAAGGCGTCAGATTTTCTTGGCGTATTTCTCTAAGTGTCAATTTTTCCTTCACGAGTCTGGTTAATGCCCCTTCAAACAGCGAATGAAGTTTGAGAATAAAAGCCCAATCATCCTCGATTTCATACAGCCGCCAGTAAAAAACTGGAGGTAATCCCAAACGGAGTTCCGCCAAAAGAACGGTTTCGAATGGTCCTGCTGAAATAGCCATACAAATAAAGTTTAACTTGGACTTTTGAGACAGTCTGAATTTTCACAGCCTTGTCGGTGGCGTCATCAATTTCAATCATTGCATCGTAAAGCAGCAAAGTATTTTTCGCCACTTCAAATCGCTGTGGTATGGCTGTGAGCAAGCTCGAAAATCAAAGCCTGCCCCGCCCGTCTTTCTGGCCGTGATACGTCAGAAAATAAATCATCACCGCCACCACAACCACCACCTGCCCTCCCCAAAACAGAGGCCATGACGTCCCATGCATTCCTCCACAGACGACGAACCATCCGCCGGCGCCGAGGTATCCGATGAGATTGCCCACGCCGTTGCTCATCAGCGTCATCAGCGCCTGCGCCCGAGCGCGCCACGCGTTTTCCACGCGCTGGTCCAGATAGATTTGCGCGGTGATGAACACGAGCGTGAACGACGCGCCGTGGAGCGAGACACCCAGCAGCAGCCACGCCTTCGTGTTCAGCGCGCTCAAGACGAACCGCAGCACGCCGATGCCCAGGCCGCAGAGAAAAATCCATTTCAACCGCCATCTCAAAATCAGCGCGCCGAGGCTGAACATGGCGATGATTTCCGAGACCTGACCGAGGCTCATCCACGCGCTCGTGTGCGTCAGGCCGAGGTCGCGCATGTGCGTCGGCGCATACGGATAAAACGCCGCCAGCGGGATGCTGAACAGCGCCACGGTCACAAAGACCACGCGATGGTCGCGGTTTTTCAACAGCGCGAGCGCGTCCAGGCCGAACCGCTCGCTCCACGTCAGGTTTTCCACCGATGGCGGCATTTTCAGCGGCGGCAGGAAAAACGTGAATGCCGCCATCACCAGCCACACCACCGCGCCGCTGCAGCCCGCCAGCAACGACGTGTCCGCGTTCAGCGTGCTGACCAGCCAGCAGCCGGCCATCCAGCCGAGCGTGGCCATCGCGCGGACGGGGCCGAATTCCTTTTTGGCGTCCTCCAGCCGCGCGAACACAATCGTCGATACGATGCTCCACGTCGGCGCGGCGCACAGCGAGTAAAGCTGGATGAGCGCGAGCACCAGCCACGGGTTCAATTGGGAGTGGATGGCGGCGCTGACCAGCGCCATCGTTGCGGCGGAGGCCAGCGCCAGTCCGCGCAGCACCGTCACCGGCGAGACCTGGCGGTCGGCCATCGCGCCAAAAATCAGCGGCGACACAAATGCCGCCAGCGCGGACGCCGCGAACGCAAACGGCTTGATGGCGTGCAGACCGTGGGCATCCAGCACCGTGCCGAGCGGCACCAGCCACATGCCCATCGCCGCCGCCTGAATGAAGAACAAAATGTTCAACTCGGCATATTCGGCTTTGCGAAGCGTCCTTAACATCTGCGCGAAGAATAGCCAAACGCGGCGAAATAAAAAGCGCGCAACCACCCGGCTGCGCGCGAATTATTGTTTGATTGAAACAGCGGATTACTTTTGCAGCTTGGCTTCCCAATCACGGGAAGTAGGCTGGCCGTTCCGATCCATTTCGATTTTGCCCTTGATGGCGCCGTCCGCGACAGTGCCGGAATATTTGGCCGTCACCGAAGTGCCATTGAAGTCACGCACCACGCTGAACGAAACGTCCGCGCCGGTAACCTTGCCGTCGGAGATGGCTGCGGGCGTAGGAGCCGCGCCGCCGCGACCGGGGGAGCTCACGGTGCCCGTCAGCTTGTCACCTTCCACCTTCAGGACGAGGGTGTTTGTCCGGTCTGGCCCGCCGTTGCGGCCGGCCTGGGTCCAGACGTAGGTGCCCGACGGATCCACTTTTTTATCTTGAGCCTGCGCCTGGGTCAATATGCCCGTGAGCAGAACAGCGCCCATCACGATTTTTGCGAATTTGCTTGTTGTCATGTTTTTATGTTTGGTTGTTTGGTTAAAAGCGGCCCCAAGACGCACTCCAACAGCGCATCGGGGTAACTTACCCGAAAACATACCGTTATCGGGCGGGGGGAAGGTTACACCCCTTGACGAAGCCCGCAAACTCAAATCCGCCTATCACCAATGGGGACAAACCCGAACACAAGTCACTTCACCCTGACAGCCACCGGGTTGCTCCACGGCCCTTCGCCATGGGCGTTCACGGCGCAGACGCGGAACCAGTATTTCCCGCCGGACACCAATCCCTTGACGATGCACGACTGGCGCATGCAGGGATTACTCCTTGTCCAGCCATCCGGGACGGCATCGGGACGGAATTCCACCTCGAACGTGCAGCGGCGCAACGGACGCCGCCAGCGCAACCGCGCTTCGCCCTCGCTGGCCGTCGGCTCGCCGCTGAAATGGTCGGGCGCGGCGGGTTTGCCCACCGGAATTGTCTTCGGCTTTTCCAATTCCAATCCCGCTGCCATCAATTTGGACGGGTCGCCGCTCACTTTCACCGAAACGCCAAGGCTGGCTCGTGAAACCTTGTTGCGCGCCTCCCGGAGCAATTCGCTCCGATGGGAAATCTCGGTTTTCAATTCCGTCCGCAATTGCGCAATGCGCTCGTGGCTGGCCCGCAGCGCCGTCACTGCGCCCTGCGCATCCGTCACCTGCGCCGGATCGAACTGATATTCCGGCTTGGCGGCCATGCTGGTGACCGTTCGCTCGCACAACGCGAGTTGCTCCAGGGCGGATTTGTTTCGGAAACCAAGTTTGAAGCGTTGCATAAATTCTTTCGACTGTGGCAGCCGACGTAAGTCGGGTCTGATTTTGTCTCAAGCATGGAGCGGACTCACGTCCGCTGCCACGAAATTAAAAGGAACGATTTGCGCTACAAAAATCCTGATTGTCCCTTTTCCGAATGCCATCAGGACTCTGAAAACTCCTGACGCTGAACTCAATTTTGCTTTAGCAATACGCCCACCACCAATCGGCGTCAAACCAAAATCTGGCGCTAAATTGTGAATAGCGCCAGAGACTGTTCGTGTCGAGACTGCCAGACGAAGGAAACTAATCAGTGAGACGAAGTCGTCTGGCGCTAAATATAAATTAACGCCAGAAACAGACCAAGAGGCGAACTACAAATTAACAGCGTCTGGCGTTAAAATAGAATTAGCTCCAGAAACTGTTTCGGGAGACAACGGATTCTAACTGAAAGCAAACACGAAACCCCTTCCATCTGGCGCTAAAATAGATTTAGCGCCAGATTTAACCGCTCTGGCGAACGCATTTTTCATGGAAATCATTGGTTTTCCTGCATTTCTGAACGATTCACTGAAATTTCGATAAGCCGACGGTGGGTTATCGCGAATCTTTGCCGCAGTCTTGATTAGAATTCAATCCAAACCGAAATGGCCTGCCTGCGGGTTCGCCCAAACTTCCCGCCGCACGACCAGCGGGCCGCACTCCGCACTCCTTGCCGCGTCGAAGCAACTCGCCGCGTTGTAACGCAGTGAAGACAGGAGCGAAGACGGGTGCATTCCGCACTTGAACGGCTCTTTTCCTGAATTCATTTTGAGATGGACGAACGGGTAATACAGCTTGCCAAAAGCCGATTTTGCCGGATAATAAAACCATGAGCGCGCAGGAAACATTGATCGAGGAAATCAGGCGCCAGCCCGAACCGGTGGCGCGCGAAGTCCTGCATTATTTGAAATTCCTCGAACGTCAGCGTGCGCAGGAAGATTGGGCCGATGTGCTGCCCTCGCGCGAAGTAGAGCAGGAGAAACTGGACATCCTCGACGGCAAATGAACCCGCGCCACGGCGAAGTCTGGCTGGTGGACATGGGCATGACCGCCAAAACCCGCCCCGCCGTTGTCCTCATTGCCGACCATCTCGACGCCCCGCGCTCGCTCATCATCCACATTCCCATCACGCGCCAGAATCGCGGGAGCGAACTCGAAGTGTCGCTCGGCCATCTGTCGTTTCTCGATCCAGAGTCCGTCGCCAATGTGCAGGCCATCGGCTCGCTGCCGTCCGTGCGGTTTGAAAAGCGGCTTGGCACCGTGCCTGAAGCGGATTTGAAAAAAGTCAAAACCGCGCTGCTCAAAGCCTGCGCCTTGTGAAATAAAATCCGCACTCCGCACTCCGAATTCCGCATTTGTATTGGCTCTTTTCCAGTATTCATTTTGGGATGGATGATGGGGGCAATGGGCGTGGAGTGCGATGGCATGACATCGCTTTCCCTCGACGCGACATGTCGCGTCGGACCAAAGCGCGGACGTGTCCGCGCACTCCAAATCCGCACTCCTCGCCGCGTCGTAACGCAGTGAAGACGGGAGCATTCCGCACTTGAACACTCTTTTGCAGTATTCATTTTGGGATGGACGATTGGGGCAATTGGCGTTTGAATGTCCTTGCTGCGTGAAGGTGAAAACATGAGTGAACAATCCGACTCTGCGCTGCCGCGCTATGTAATTTGCCGCTGTCAGTCCTGCGACGGTAATATTGAATTTGACGCAAATCAACTGACTGAAGAAAACAGCATTATTCCGTGTCCGCATTGCGGATTGGGAACAAAACTTTCCGTTCCGCAGGCGGTCACAACTCCCACCGGAGCGGTCCCCCCAGTTATCAGGCGAGAAGGATTTTTCTGCGGCTCGGCCCCACCACCGGATTTAACTCCACCTGCCGAGGCTCCGGAAATTTCGATGCCAAGCATTCCTCAAAAATTAATCAATTCAGTTGGAAGCAGAAGGAATGATGCTCTGGTTAGCAAGCTTAGCACTGAAGGCGATCAAGATTTGCCGGTGAGTTGTGCAGATGCGCGTCGCCTCATCAGAGATCCACGCATCAAAATGATGAATCCTGAAACGGGGGAAAGGTTCACTCCCGAATCGCTAGAAGCCTTTTTAGAAGCGAAAAGATTAGAAAAGAAAGCTGAAAATAACCAAATCAAGTTGAATGAAGCTCATGTCAATAAATGCTGGAACAAATACAACAAATTGAAAGAGGAGTTAAAAAGTTCAGTAAGTGAGCATGGATCGCAGAGGATTTCGTTAACCAAGGCCCAATGCGAACTGCCAGTTGTCCAAGAACTAATTGCCCTGTTGGCAGAAATAGAAACAGAAGGCTTTGTCGCCGATGATGGTGCGCGAAAACTGGTTGGCTGGTTGGAGGAAAAAAACAATTCTGAAATACCGGCTTTTACATTTCTTTTACAAACGGCGAGAACAGTTCTGGCTTGTGGTGAATTAACAACGAGAACGATTCCGGAGATTGACATCGCCTTGGAATTGCAGTTGGCGATTGAGAGGGTGTTGCCGAAACAAGTGCGGGACCCGATAAAAGCAAAGCGTATTGAGGCAGTAGATCGCATGCGAAATAACGTGCCCGCCAGCAAAGGCGTGCTTGATTATATCCGCGAGCTTGGTGGAACACCGCGGCATGGGATGACCGCTGCTGAAGCCGAAGACCTCAAGGAGGAGCTATACCACCAGCCAACTGAAAAACAGATTAAATTCATTCGCGATCTCGGGGGCACACCGCCGCCGGGTTTAACACGTTTTTCAGCAATGGAGTTGATTGATCATCTGCTACACCAAAACAAATCAGTAGAGCGGCAGATTCAATATTCGGGTAATCTTGATGTTGAACTGCCTCCAATACTTGCTTGCACAAACACAGGAATCCAGATGAGCACAGATCATTTTACTTTTATCGAGCTTCGACAGGGCTCAATCGAATGGCTGGAATGGCGCCACAAGGGGATTGGTGCCTCCGATGCCTCAACAATCATGGGCGAAAACCGCTTCAAGAGTGCTGCGCAATTGTTACAGGAAAAGCGCGGCCCAGCACAGGATTACGGGCAGAATTTAGCAATGACACGCGGCACAGAATTAGAACCGGAAGCTCGAAGGCTTTACGTCGCCAAAACAGGCAAGGAAGTGCGGCCAGCCTGCCTTCAAAGCACAAGATTCGATTGGTTACGAGCTAGTCTTGATGGTCTGGCGATCAACAATGATGCCGTTGTTGAAATTAAATGCGGCCAATCAGCCTATCGGATTGCATCACAGACTCGGTCCGTTCCAGATTATTATTACGGTCAGGTGCAGCATATCTTGGCAGTCACAGGACTTGAGTCACTTGATTTTTGGTGCTATTGGCCCGGCTATCCTGCCTTGCTCATACCCGTTCCCCGAAACGATTCCTACATCCAGCGGCTTCTGGAGAAAGAACTGGAATTTTGGAATCTTGTTCAACAAAGGTAAGAAGCTTTTTCAATTTTAACTTCGATAGGCCACACCGACACGGTGTTTCATCACGGACAACGGTTATTTGATTTCCAATTATCATGTGGTCAAGGATGCGGCGGTGCTGGTGCTGGTGTATTGAGAGGGCAAGGTCGGCTCGACCCAAGGGCATACTAAATCACTTCCGCCGCGCGCTGAATTTTACTGTCTTGCCCGAGGCGGCATCAATTTCAATTGATTGAGGATTCACGGCGGGGTGATGGTGATTTGGGCGTTGGTGCTGGCAATCGGGTCCACGCCTTTCGGCGTGATGATTTTGCTGTCTACCAGCCGCAAGTTTGTCTCTTCTTGACTGGCCAGAAATCAATTCGCACTCTTCGACTCATGCAATCCATGGCCGGCGGAAGCGCGCCTAAAACTTCTGAAATAGCATGAACCCTCGCAGCGCGATCATGGCCAGCGTGTTGCTGGTGATTTTTGGAGGCCTTGTAACGATCGCTCAGCTTCTGGATTACGACAGCAAACGCTTCAGCACAGGGTCTATTGACGGCGCGTTCTTTAAAGGGAACCGCCTCGCAAATGTTAGCGACATCGTGGAGCGGGACAATGCGGCTGGTGATGCCTTGGGGACGGACCGCAGTGTCGATATGGCGTTGCCGGCGAACGCACGCGTGTTCGTGACAAAGATGACCGGAACCACCAATTGCATCAATCTCGGGATGTATTACTACCTGAATTATTATCTCTTTCCACGCGACGTCGCGGTGAGTCTGGATCAACCGCGCTTCACCATGGCCGGCTTTCAGGGCCGCAGTTCGGATTCCGATCAGGAAATTGTAAACAATGGCTTTAACGTGCGGATAAACCCGACAGAAGGAGACTTGAAAATATTTAACGACGTCCCCCTAAGAACGCCGACCAATCCGGCGTGGTTCGGATCGTGGCCGGATGCCGTCATCGCCTTTCTGCTGCCGCTACTGACAGCATTGTCGGGAGTGTGGCTGCTGCGCCTGTTATTCAGCTCTTTGAGCGAAGGGTTGCCGATTCCCGAAAATCTGGCCTGCGGCATGG